>Ga0187893_10002118_pt1 | contig 44804 bp, 35 predicted proteins | sample MA1701074metaG_FD_139574 | JGI IMG/M metagenome (GOLD analysis project Ga0187893, IMG submission 139574) | White microbial mat communities from a basaltic lava cave in the Kipuka Kanohina Cave System on the Island of Hawaii, USA - MA170107-4 metaG ... | reverse complement strand
GTCGTTGCGCCAATCCTCTCGCAGGTGAACCACCCAACGGAGAGCCGGATGCGGGAAATCCGCCAGTCCGGTTCGGAGGGAGGGGGAGCGAAGCCAATCGTCTCTCCCTACCCCTATCCTTCCCAACTGCAAATTGGCGAAACCACAGTCTCAAATTTCAATTTGATAGTAGCCCCACTTGAGCGGGCGTGCGCCCACGCGCCCTTACCCACCTCGAATTTTCGCCGCATGAGTTGTCTAATTTCGCCATACTCTACCAATGTGGCTCGATTACGATCCCGTGCTTCTTCTCCTTGAGATTGATCTCCACGTACAGATCACCGCTCAGGCGGCGCTCCTCTCAAGCTGAAATTTGAGATTGTGCTTCGCCAATTTGCAGTTGGGAAGGGGGCAAGCGCGTCAGCGCGCGCCCCCGCATACCTCTCAATGCATTCAACCTGGAATTCAGAAGGAAGCTTAGGTTTATCATGTGAGATAGAGTGGAACATTAATTAAATTCCTTTGTCAGTTGAAACGGGGGCGCGCGCTAAAAGCGCTTGCCCCTTCCTGCGAAATTTTCGCGGCTTGAGTTGTCGAATTTCGCCAGTGAATAATCAAAAGTCATCAATATGATTATTAAGCCACGACCTTTTCACATATAGAACGTAACTTTAAAACGATACGCTGTAACTGGCGCCAGGGTTACATCCCCTTTCAAAGATCACGCCGAACTGGTGACGGCCATGGGTGTAGTTTACCAGGGGGTGTATGCGCACTCCGTCAAAAAGAACTGTTGAACTCCAGCGTTCGCTAAGCCTGATATTCAGGCCTCCAATCACTCGCGCACGATCCTCAAAGGTGCCGTAAGCGACTCCGACATACTTAGCCAAAGGCAAACCCGTGTGATGCCTCAAACTTTTGCTCAGAGTGGCATAGAAAGATTGACCCGATGGTGTGCCAATTCGGTCCGAACTAGTGCCCAGAATTACTGCTGGGCGAGAGTGTGTTTCGGTGATGGCCACCAGGTTTGCGAGCGGGCTGACCTTTCGAGCGAATGGGTTGTACTCAACTCCAGCCGTCAAACGCGGGTGAAATCTGTAGGTAAGAGTATTTCGCCACTTCGCGCGATCGATCTGATTGGCGATTACTCGCACCCCATAGGTCCACTTAAACTTGTTCTCTTCTACCCCGCTCACGGCGCGGCCCTCGCCGGGTCAAAGCGGTCAACTCGGAACTGAAGAGACTTCACTGGCGTTTCGGCTCGCCACTCGGTCCCGTTCCTTCACAACGACCTCTGTTGCTAAAGCAAGCATGACGTCGACCTGTTTTTTCAGATCCGCTTGATTTACAACCCCGGAAATCACTTTCGCGATGCGTCCGTCCCGGCCAATGATGACCGTTCCTGGCAATGCCGACCCGATGCCGAAGCGGATCATGTCGCTCGTCGCAGTCCCGATCCAGATAGGAAAGTTGACTTTTGTTTCTTTAGCAAATTCAAGGACTCTTTCCCGATCTTCTGCTTCGTCTGCTGAGGCTCCAACAACCTGCAGTCCCAGTGCGGCATATTCATTTTGAATAGCTGCCAGCGCTGGCATCTCTTTGCGGCATGGTGTGCAATACGTGGCCCAAAAGTTCAGCACGACAATCCTACCCTTTAGGGCACTTAGACGCTGCTCGATCCCGAAGGGATCCTTGAGGACTAGTTCAATTTCCTTACCAATAACATTCGCAGCCTGCTGTTCAGCAATACTCTGGGCGAGGACTTCCAGTGAATTGACGTGGATTAGGTTTATGTTTTTCTTTTTCTTGACTAAGCCAGTCACGGTAACCTGCTTGCCAATAAACTCAAGCCAATTCTTTCCGGGCAAGCGAAACTTTCCCTGCTCCAGCTGGTAAAGCTTGAACGTTTCGCCTTCGCGAACAGCTATCAAGGTAGGATCACCACCGGCCACACATGATTTAGCTGTCAGCAGGTCTTCCGCCGTTCCGAAAGTGGCTTTTGTGCGATCGGCTTTGGCCCAGCACTCAGCACAGCACACAATCTGGCCTTCCAACCGAGTCGCTTGAGCCATTGCTATAGTGGCAAGCATAATCAACAGAGTTGACAGGTGGATCATTCCAAATACAAGTTTGTTCATTTAGCAACTGACTTAATACTTTGGGTCCGAGTGAGAAGCAACTGTTTGTCCTTTGGGGAATATCAAATCTCAATCAATTTAATTCCGTAGGTTACCATTTCAACACGAATATCAATCTATCGGAAAGGAAGCTGCTTAATCAAAACCTAGCGGCCTGACCTTACGCCTAAACTGGAAAAGGAATCTGTCGCGGCGCAGAATTTCAACACGGTTAAGAGCGTACAGGTCTAAACGGTCCGTCGGCCCCCGGGTCGTTGAGAAGGCGGCAATGTGGCCGGCTTCGGCGATGATCTGCTTGGCGGTTTCCGTGAAATAACCGGCGGGGTAGGCGAACATGTTGCACGGCTGCTGTACCAGGGCCTCTATCTGACTTTTCGATTCCTCCACTTCGCGCTTCACTTCCGGCCACGTAAGCTGGTGCAATAGCTTGTGATTAAGCGAGTGTGAGCCAAATTCGATACCGTGTCGCGACATCTCTAGTATCTCTTCCCTTGAGAGGTGAGCGCGCCCGTTTTCACCCTCGGCCTGTGCTTTCACAGAAACCTGTCCGATGCAGGAGGAGACTAGAAAAATAGTTGCCTTAAGCCCGAGCTCTCGCAGAACCGGGAAGGCATGAGTGTAGTTATCCAGCCAACCGTCATCAAAAGTGAGTGCTATTCCTCGCGAGGGGAAGGAGCCGCACTCGAGGTAACTTTCAATCAGTTCCGAAGCCGTATAAAAAGCAAACCCCTGCTTCTTCAGGTAGCGCATCTGTCTGGCGAAGCGCCTGCGCGGGGTGTAGCCGCCGCGCACCAACGCGTCGCGAGGTGGAGCATCAATCTTATGGTATTGAAGGACGGGAATTAACATGAAGAGGAATTTCCGCGATCACACGTTAGGCTGCTCGAAGATACTCACATCCGAATCCCCTCGCGTTAGATACCAGTTCTTTTCCTGATAAATCAAGTCCTGGTGCTCAGAGGTACTGGCCATGAATTGCGGCGCATTTCTGATACGCCAGAAACCAAGCTGCCGGAGCTGGATCTCAACTATCGGGTCGAGGATATCCGTTACCAAACTACCAGCGCGCCTTACTAGAGCCAGCCGAAGGGCTGCTTTCAGAAGATCGTCGATTATTTTTGTAGAGCCACTAGCGTCGTAGCAGAGGTCGCTTATCGCGGCCTTGGGCAGAACACGGCGCCGCTGATCCTTCCTGAAGAAAAGCACCACGTAGCCGACAAGGCGGTCGTACTCGTAAACCCCAAGCACGTCAAACTTCTTACCGGGCTGACGGGCAAACTGCCATTCAAGATAACTGGACCGGCGCACTACGGCGCAAGGCCATTGAGCGCTGGCCCTTCCCCAGAGGTCCTCAAAATCGGCATTGAACTGTGTGATCTCACGTACCGAACTACTCGCCGTGCTTGCGGTTCGAGCCAAGCGTGGGCGGAACGGCGCGTAACTTAGATTTACAAGCCTTCGCAGTGGTTCAAACTGTGAAATCTCGCGGAAAGCGTCGCCCGGATACAATAGCTTATGGTAACGATGGACTCCGCCGAGAGCGACCCACTTTAGGCTGTGAAAGACGGCCTTGGATTGCTCGTTTATGCCGAGCGTGAGCATCGTGGGGAAAGACTCCTGGGCAGTCAACACCAGGCGTTTGCCGAGCCCCCGTCGGCGATACTCCGGAGCAATGACGAAATCGAGAACCCAAACGGCACGGGTAGTATAAAGCCCTACTTTCAAATTAACAGGGATGGTCGCGAGTTGACCAACGATCTGGCTTCCGCTCCAAATTACCCAAAGCGGAATATCGTCCGGCGATGTTAGTGGGTTTTCGAGGTAATGCCACCTCCAGAAAGCAGGGTCGCTACTGCGCGGGTCGTCGGGGTAGGCAAACTGGAGGAACGAAAGCAGGGCCTCCTCATCGGGTAGCTGAAACTGTTTGATCTGAACCTCACCTGTCATGCGGCAGTGACTGTTGGTTTCGAAAGAAAAACTGCGCACGGATGAACGCCTGAGAGACGAAGATCTGCGAATACTTTACCAATGTGGCTCCACCACAATCCCACGCTTCTTCTCCTTGAGATCAACTTCTACGAACAGATATTGGGACATTGGTTTTAGCCATTCCTGAATCAGTTCTCTCAGCTTACTTCTCGGGGGATAGCAGTTGCACTGTATAGTACGAGAGATCATGAAATCAGGTGAGAGCAGGGCGAAGTATTCATAAAGTTCCCTGGCGCAATACTCCTTCCAATGTGGGCCCATAGTATTGGTTTGTAAAATGTAATCAACTGAAAGGCCTCCCCCGCGCCCTTTTAAAATTCTCCTTAATTCCCAGAACCAGCGCCCGTCAAGCGAGTAAAAGTTCGGGGTAGTGAGGACGATTCTCCCCCCGGGCTTAAGTAGGCGATACAACTGCCGCCACATCTCAACGGGATTGAAGGTAATGTGTTCGAGGATCTCCGAGAAAAGTACGATGTCGAAATGGCTGTCCGGCAAACTGCTTAGTTCCACTGGGTGACTCAAATCTTCATACGTAAACAACTCAATGTGGAACGCTTCGGCCAAGCGCCGCGCGTGCGGAGCAGTGAAGGGGAGCGGCACATCTGCTGCCACAGCCTCAAACCCGTCCAGGGCGTACATCAGGGTTTGCAAAAGCGCGTGAGCGCCCACATCCAGCAGCCGTTGTTCAGGGCGAGGTTGCCACCGTTCGTAAATAAGTTTTCTGGTGGTTACGAAGCGATTAAAGTGAACTCGTAAGTAGTTAATCCACTCCTCGTCCTGTTCATAGCCGTAGCGCCCGAGGAGGGCCTCATAGTCCTCGCAATTGGAGAATGTCATGTCCCTAGTGATCTCAGAGCCTCACTTGGCCGGCGATATCCTAGAGTGCCGAACCAAAGCTCAACAATTACCAGCCAGTGGTTTCTTGAAAAGGCACGCCCGGACAGATTCTTATACAGTTTCTAAAGCCGAAGTCTGATCGTGCCACCGGCGAAGCAATTCTTTTTCTCGGTCAGGATTCAAACCAATTTGCCCTTGAGCAGTAACCAGTGGACGCGCCGGCTCTTTTTTCAGGTTTTCTCGTGAGGTAATCCAGGCGAGTGTGTCTTTCACCGTTTCGCTTAACGGGCGAAATTTCAATCCCGCTTGCAGTGCCTTGCCGCAGTCAATCGAGAAAAAGTTTACGCCTTCCTCACCCGGAAACCAGAATGGTATTTCTGACCAGGGCTTGACACTCTCCTCTAATAGAAACTCCTCGCTGAGCCACGAAAACTTTGCGTCGCTTCCACTTGCCGCCCGACAAGTCTCCAGCAGGTCTTTGAACGTCAATTTATAGTCCGGACCGGTTGCGTTGTAGATGCCATTTCTCCCGCTTTCAACCATTCCGATATTCCAGTCGGCGAGGTCGCGGACATCTATCAATTGCACGGGTTTGGTGGGCAAACCCGGAGCAAGAACTGCACCACCATCCGCAACCCGTTTCACCCAATAAGAAAAACGGTCAATGTAGTCGTGCGGCCCAACAATCAATCCGGCGCGAATCACCAAAACACGATTCGGCATTGCTTTCGCTAAAGCCTGTTCGCAGGCAAATTTTCTCGCCCCGTAAGTTTTCTCGTCGGCTTCATCGTTCAAATCTTCATTAGTCGTTTTCACCGGCGCATTTTCATCTTGATTGGGCTTGGTGTAGGCCGCGTAAACTGACTGGCTGGAGATGAACGTGTAATGGTCTATCGAATTGGCGAGAACTTCCGCCGTCTGAAGCATCGAGCAAGGTGTATAACCGCAGGTATCAACGGCCGCATCCCAGCGCCGATTTTTTAAAACTCTCAGATCCCTATTGCGGTCGCCTTGTAAATGTTCAACGTCCGGAAAAAGTTCGGGATTCGTGAGCCCACGATTGAAAAGCGTGACCTCGTGACCCTGGGCCAGAGCAGATTTGACGATATGGCGCCCCAGAAACTTGGTTCCACCAATAATCAGTAATTTCATCTAACAAATCGACGATCGAGAGCTCTATCTATAAATGTTGTTCGATGTATGGTCTCCACCCAGCCAGCGCTTGAGTGTCGCGTGTGCATCTCCCTTGCGGTCCCTGATAATCTGCTCGGCATTGGGCGCATCGAGCGTGAATTCGACCAGCATACCGTTGGGGTCCTTAATGTAGACAGAACGGCAATAGCCGTGTTCCAGCACAAAGGTATCGGGCTCCGTGTAGCCGGCCGACTTGATGCGCTGCTCGATCTCCTCTTGTGTCGTTTTGTCGACCTTGAGTGCGATGTGATGAAAGGGCGTCTCAGCGATAACCGGGCTAAACGTCCGCTCGTCCTCCTTGTCGGCGAATTGAAAGAAGGCCAGCGCGCCGCCGTCAGCAAGGCCAAAAAAGCAGTGACAATAGGTGCGCACCTTTCCAAACAGCTCGTCAGATTCGCTCCAGGTCGCCACCAAAGGCAATCCAATCACATCCTCGTAAAAGGTGCGGGTCTTCTCCATATCCCTGGTCGTATAAGCTGTATGATGCAGACGGCTGGGAAGCTTTTGCGTGCTTGACATGCCTGTGTTCTCCTCAGAACTTTAGTGTGCTTGCGAGCTGGCTTGAGCAGATTGCCCGCAAGCACCTTAAGTCTACTTTTTCATTGGGGTCAAGCTGACGCTCCGATAAAGCGCTCCAGCTCGTTAGGATCAAATTAGGTCTCACGATAGAAGTACGCGCCCGCTAGCGCGGCGATTGTTACCTCGAAGACACTCCAGACCAAACCATAAATCAACAAATTGCGTGGAAAGAGACCCATCGCCAAAAAGCCAATGGTCGGAACCAGGTAGCCAAAAGTCCAGGCCAAAAGCCCGGCGCAAATGGCTGTCTTCGGACCCGGACCCAGCCTCGGGCGTATGGCAGCATAGAGCCAGATCATTGCGAGGCAAAAGATAAACGCAGCAATGAGAAACCATACAATTGTACTTCCGGTCATGGGTGGCAGGTTCAATTCCTTAACTGAAGCCTCAATTGTTTCCGCAAAGAGCACACCGTTGAAGATAAACTCGCCAATGTTCAAAACCACTCCCGCGACCAGGCCTCCCAGGACAACTCTGCTGACGTTGATTCCACTCATCTTTATCTCCTTCATTTTGATAACAGTTCTCGCTTTACAGACACTGCATTTTCGCGAAGGTTTACGAGGTGTGCGTAGCGATTTAGTAATTATTTAAGGTCGAAATGAAGTCTGTCCAAGCACACGCTGCAATCGCATAACATGCGTGCACAGAGAATCAGCGGGTACTGCTTCTCCTTTCACGATTTTGCTCGCGAGGATGGCTCAAGGATTGGTTAAGACGAGCCGCTTATATCGCAAGTCACCTTCACGCGTCAACGCAGGTAATCTTTCACGCAAGTAGCTCCTTCACGCAGGTTATTCTTTCAGGCGGCGTCACGGAATTCTCTTGTAGCTTCGTGAAGCCTTTGGATGTGAGGCATCGGAGTAAACCTGGACTTACGAAGGCGTTGTAGCCTCGTCTCACAGGTATGACTTGGACATCTAGCTGTATACCGTTTTCAGCATTGCAGCTAAGGAATTGTTCGATATTTGGTTGGTTGAATCCACGAACTGGTTAACCGAACCCAGGCCATGTTTGATCGCTTTAACTTCTTCGTCGGTAAAACTATCAATGATGTCTTCAATCAAATGTGGTGCCTCAAAAACCAGGTATGGCCGACCGAAATAATTTGTCACCTCTTCAGTTATGGGCCGTGTGATCTGCAATGCGTTGTGGAGCCGCGCAATTACGCGGTAGGCCCTCGACAAGTGTCTTTCCCTTTCTTTCCACGTCAAGGACAAGAGCACTTCTTTGAAGATGGGACTCAGCTCTGCAGCACACTCCAGCTTTGAGAAAGCCGTCCCAAACCATTTGCTGTAGGGTGCATACTTGCGCTCCATCAGAAAGCAAAGCCTCATTAGATTTTTCACTTGACGGGCGGCAATCAGCCCTGAGCCCAGCTCATCTCCGACATCCCCACATCGGCCAACAAACTCACGCTCCTCAAAAATCTTGATCCACTGGGCAGCCAGCTGATAAAGCCAGACGTCCTTGGGGTAGTAATGGAACTTGCGACGTTGTACTTCAAGGTCACCAAGTCCGTCGTGAAAGACCTGACCACTTGTCACCGCAAGCAGCTTATGCTCTGAGAATGACAGCCAGTCGGCTGCCCTAAGTGATTCAAAAGGATTGCATCCAAGATACCATCCGAAAAACCCTTGGATAGTATCAATCAGAATCATGTGATTAACCGTGCCCGCCTCGGTTTCTTTGGGAAGGCGCACCCCAGCCTCATCCGGTTCGCCAAAATTGGTTGAGTAGCCTCTGAAGCGATGAGGCAGAGTATGGCTCAGCGCCTCGGCAATCGGGTTCTTGTATTTCTCATGGTTCTCCGCAGATAGGAATAGAAGGAACCTTGGTCCCCAGTGATGATCAGCAGATTGAATGTCGTCATACCCTAATACTTCGGAGCCCCAGCCAAGTAAGGCGGCAGAGTATAAAATTTTGGGAAAGAGGTTTTCCAGGACTGGCTTTGCTGCTTCCTCGTAAAACAGCTCACTGAGTTTTAATCCGGGAACAAATTCTTGCATAGGATTACTTTGAATCTTCTAGCATGACTCAACCTTGCTATCTGTTTTCGGATGCCGCATTTGCAGCTTTTTCCAAATCTTCGGCTATTCGGGGATACATCCAGGAATATTCCAAACCGTCATGCCTTTCACCGTAGGTCGCGGGAACATCGCGCGTGGCATCGCTCGGAATAACCAGGGGAATTATGCAGCAAACTAACAGAGAAATTCGCCGCCACCCAAGCCCTTCGCGACGACCATCAATTTTTTCGGGCGGCAACGCCTTTGCCGTCAGCCAACGCTCACGAAAAATATTGATGCCAAGGAGAAACACGCCAATAACGACCATGATCAGATTGAGAGTCTGTCCGGTCGGCAAGCCCCACATCGAAATCGGATATTCGCGCAGCAGATCAATCGGAATTCTGAGTAAAGCATAAAGAATCGCGAAAAGTGCGGCAATTCTGCCCGGCGGAACGTGGTGGCTTTTTACCCAAAGCAAAAAGGGCACGAGCAGAAAGTTCTTCAGTCCGTCATACAGCACCACCGGATGACGAAACCCCTCGACATTAGGAAACTGCACGCCCCAGGGGACGTCCGTCGGGGTGCCGAATATTTGCCCGTCGATGAAATTTCCGATTCTGCCGAAACCCAGAATGATGGCAGCTGAAATCGCCAGTAAATCGAGGATCTCGCGCACCGGGGCACGGTAGATAAGACAGAAAATAGCTACTCCCACCGCGCCGCCGAAAATAAGTCCGTGGGTGGCAAAACCTCCGACCCAAATGCTCGGAATCAACAATAGATGTTCGCGGTAGAAGTCCCACTCGTTGTTGATGACGACCAGTGATCGTCCGCCAATTAACACGCCGAGCGCCAGCAAAAGTGTTAAATCGTAAACGGCTGGAAGGGAAAGGCCAACGCTTTCCCGATGACGGCGCAGAAAAAGATGAGCATTGAGGAAGCCTAGTGTAAAGCTCAGCCCATACCACCAGAAATGAATTCCCTGAATGGAAAAAATAATCGGATCGATATTGTGGACAAACGGCCCGAACATAGCGATTGAACAGTTGGTTCAAGCAGCGCGCTTCCGGAACACGACAGTATAGCTTTCAGGAAGTATCGTTGGCATAAGGCTTTCACATTTGCGCCTTCGGTGCTGGGAGCACAGTGACAGTTTTGGAGGTGAGTGGATTTGATGAGGCTACGCACCGTTAATGAAAAAGAGCGGCGCGATAAAGAGGTTGGCCCTCCTGATAACACGCATTCGTCACTGCTTCGCCGCGGTTGTGAGGCATGGCTCCAAGGCTGTATCCATCACTGTCGTGGGAAGTCGAAAGTGATTCACCATTCGCTACGGCTTTGCCGCCCGTTGTGAGGCTTGGCTCTGCCCTGCCGTCAGCCCGCCCTCCGCGACTGGGCTGCGCCCCTGGTGCGGGGCTCTGCCCCCTCAAGTTTCACTGGCAGTCCTTTAACCAAGACCGAAGAGTTCGAAGAAAGATAATTCATTCGAATTGGCAGGCGCATTCGCGAGCTAGTTGTCCAAAGCCGCCTGGCGAATGGCCTCCAGTGATACAGGGTTCTCCAAAGCGGTTATGTCTCCCGCCTCCTCGCCCAGATAGGCAGCACGAATCAGACGTCGCATCACCTTACCGTTGCGCGTCCGAGGCAAGGTTGAAACGAAGAGAATTTTCTCGGGTGCCAGCGGCTTTCCCAATTCGGCTGCCACCAGACTTTGTAAGGCATTTGTTAGTTCGGTAGAGCAACCTGCCCCCGCTATAAGGACGCAAAAACCTATGATGGCATTTCCTTTAACCTCATCTGGTACTCCGATGACCGCTGCCTCCGCCACATCGCGATGACCCACCAGAATCGACTCGATTTCCGCAGGCCCTACCCGCTTGCCGGCTACTTTTAAGGTGTCATCGCTGCGGCCCAGAATGAACCAGTGACCGTCCCGATCGATCTTTACCCAGTCACCGTGGGCCCAGATCTCCGGCCACCGAGACCAGTAGGTTTCCACATACCTTTCAGAATCTTTCCAGAACCCACGCGCCATCCCAATCCACGGCTTGCGAATCACCAGCTCGCCCACAACTCCTCGCACCGGATTGCCGTCGTTGTCGAAAACATCGGCGGCAATTCCCGGGCACGGCGCCGGAAACGAACAGGGCTTGAGCGGCAAAAGAGGATTGCCCATCAGGATCCCGCCGGATATTTCCGTGCCTCCCGAATAGTTGATGATCGGCACTTTACGCTGGCCCACTTTTTCAAACAGCCACCACCACGGTCCGGGATTCCAGGGCTCACCCGTGGAGCCAAAGCATCTTAACTGGGACAAATCGTGAACGGACAATTTCTCCTCTCCGTGAGTCGCCAGGGCTCGAATCAGCGTGGGCGAAACGCCAAGTACATTAACGCCGTGAGTTGCAGCAAAGGCCCAAAGCCGGTCCGGCCCCGGATAATCAGGCGCACCATCGTAAAGAACCATGGTGGCTCCCAAGAGCGTTGCTCCGTAGATCAACCAGGGTCCCATCATCCAGCCAATGTCAGTTATCCAGGCGATCCGGGTACCAGCCCCTACATCGGTTCCAAACGCCATATCCTGGGCCGACTTGATTGGGAAACCACAGTGAGAATGGAGAATTCCTTTGGGACGTCCGGTCGTTCCAGAGGTGTAAAGAACTATCAGTGGATCCTCTGCCTGCGTAGCTTCGGCAATGCTGCTCTCTTTACCAACTCTCTCTCCTGCAGCAATCAGCACCTCCCATTCGAGGTCGCGGCCCGCAACTAACGAGATCTCCGAACCTGTTCGCCTGACAACAATGACGGAAGTAAGCTCGGGGCAGCGCACCACCGCCGCGTCTGCGGTAACCTTTGCCGGAATTAATGTTCCTCGCCTGGGAAATGCGTCGCAAGTAAACAAAGCTTTTGCGCCCACGTCATTCAGACGTGTCGCTATTGCCGCCGGACCGTAGCCCGAGAACAGAGGGACCGCAATCGCTCCCAAACGAGCACAGGCGAGCAGGGCGATCACTGTTTCCGGCATCATCGGCAAATGAATGCCGATGGCATCACCCTTTTGGAGCTCCAGGGCGCGCAGACCCGCCGTGCATCGTTCAACTTCACAGTGCAGCTCGCGGTAGGTCAGCGTGCGCACTAAACCTTCCTCGCCTTCCCAGATCAGAGCCAGCTCATCAGCCAAGCCATCTTTGAGGAAGCGATCCAGGCAGCTGGTTGAGATATTCAGACCACCGTCAACACACCAGCTGGGCCATTCGACTCCACGGCTTAGATCGACGACCTGTGAATAGGGAGGGTTGAATTCGATCTTTAAAAAGCGCAGCAGCTGTTCAGTGAACCAGGCGACATCTTCAATGGAACGTTGGTAGAGTGATGCGAATGAATCCAGTTCGCAAGCAGAGATAAAACGAGTGAGTTGGGCACGCGCGCGCACTTCATCGTCTGGTTGCCAGGCCACTAAATCGTCCCGGTCAAAATCGTTAGGCATCTGTGGTATTCAATTAGAACACTGGTGCCGCAGCCATTGGCCGGGCGCGACATTCGCCGGAGTCTGACCTTTCTCTAAGACCAACACTCCTTTGACCAGGACAAAGTGGACACCTTCCGACTTTCGGGACGGATCTTTATAAGTCGCCATCTCACGCACCTGCTGCGGATCGAAAATCGTTATGTCAGCATCACTGCCCTCTTGCAAGCGTCCTTTGCGCTTCATGCGTGCCACCGCCCCTTCCAGGCGCTGAGCCGGCACGAGTGTGATTCGTTTTAAGGCTTCCATCAATGGAAGGACTTTGTTCTCTCGAACATAGACTCGAAGAAAGCGTGCGAATGTCCCCACACTCCGAGGATGACCCTTACCATCGTCAAGTCCTCCGCCGTCGCTTGTGACAACACCCAGACTACTGCGCAGGGCCATTTCAATCTCCTCGTCCTTGATAAATTCGGTCTGCACCTGGACAGGATCCTTCTGCTTGCGCAGTTCATAAAAGCGACTCTTATTTAATTGTTCCTGAGTGTCTGCGACATAGATTTGCTCGTAGCTGATGCCGCCAAATCGCTCCTGCCAACCCGGATCGTAGAGTGCTGATTGCAGACTGGTTTCGTTGCGAGTCCAAACATGCAGGTTAAAGCCAACTTTCACCCCGTTGCGCGCCGCCCCTTCGATTAGTCGGATCGTCAGCGGGGCCGAACCAACTGTTGACGAGGTCAAGTGAACCAACTCAGCATGTGCGCCGGTGGCGGCGGCCACGCTGATTACTTCCATTGCGGCCAGGCTCATTGTTTCCGGAAAGAAATTGCCTTTGTAACGAGCGTGCACGTGGCAGGGAACGTTGTGTTTAGCAGCAGTCTCAAACAGCGCAAAAACTTCCTCATAAGATTCGCCCGGTGCGTAGTTGATGCCAAACCCAATTCCCGCAGCGCCCGAGCAGATCGCAGTTTCTGCCAGTTGCCTCATGCGCTCAAGCTGTGCCGGGGTTGCCGGTTTGTACGCATCAGTGGCGCCTGCCGCCACCCTTAAGACTCGGTCTCCAACAGCTCGACCGTAATTAAGTAAGGGACCGGCAGCCGACATTTGGCGGTGATACTCTTCCGTGTTCAGAGGACCACCATGCATGCCGAAAGTCGTGGTAATGCCATCGTGCAACTTTTGAATGTGGGTCTCTTTGTCAGCCTTCGTCGACGAAAGAATATCTATAAAGCCCGGAGCGACGACCAGTCCGGTGGCGTCTACTGTCTTTCGGCCACGTATTGTGCTCGATGTGATCAGAACAACCGTTCCAGCCCGGATTCCAATGTTTGCAATTTCATCCCGGCGCGTCTCGGGATCCATTACCCGGCCGTTAAGAATGACCAGATCAAAGTCCTGTTGGAAAGAAATCGTTGATGCTGGTGGGGGAAACAAAAGAACAAGTACCACCGCCCCGATGTGGAGCTTTCGAAACGCTAAGGGCGCGAAATAGTGGCTGTGGATGAAAAATCGAAGCATTTTTTGTATGCTACCTCTACCGTGCGCCTTCACGGCACATAAACTGACAATAGCCCAGCAGTTTACTGCTGGGAATCAGTGAAAACGAAAATCAGTCCGTGAAACGGACGGCTGAACGATTGAGGCGACCCGCGAAAGCAGAATTTAGCGGCGGACATATTGATCCTGCAGGTTGCGCCACGTTCAGCCGTCCGTTTTACGGCCTGGCTTCCCTAACCTCTCAAACCCAGCAGTGAACTGCTGGGCTATTGTCAGGTCGTCCGCTACCGCGGACTGGAAACACTAATCTATTAACCTTCAGATTAGCGCAACCAACCACCGAGAATCTCGAAAGCTTCAATGACACTGCCGCAGTATTGAGAGAAGAATTCCGTGGAAAGTTCCGGTTCAGCTTCAGCTGCTTTCAAACATTCGGTGCCGTCGAAATTTACATAAGCGACGCGGCAGCTAAGCTCGGCCGGAGGACGGCCAAAATCTGAACCAGGCAGCATGGCGACGCCGGTCTCATTAAGCAGTCGCTGACAAAGTTCCGAGCTGCTGTTTATACCGCGTGCTCGCAGATGTTCTCGTACTGGTTCGAAATCGGGAAAAAGGTAGTATGCTCCCTCGGCGTCGTGGACATCTGCTCCTGCTGCCCGCAGTCGATTGGTGACAAGCTCTCCCAGACCTTTAATGATCCGCCTCGATTGAGCCAGGTAATGCCGAATCTCTTCGTCTTGCTGAAAGGCTGTCACCGCGGCAAATTGGATCGGGGCGCTCACTGCGGAAAAAGTCTCGCTGGCGACGACCGCCATCGCCTCGAGTAACCAGTTCAGGTTACCTGGAAAGCAAAAGGTGCCCAGCCTCCATCCTCCGGCTCCACACCACTTGCTGATACCGCTACTGATGATCGTGCCCTCAGGATAGTACTTTGCTATCGAGGTGTGGGTGGCCGAATGGTTCAATTCAGCATAAATTTCATCCGAGAGAATAAGTAGTTCGTATTCGCGAGCTACACGGGCGATGCCTTTAAGTTCCTCATCCCGAAAAGTCAAACCGGTGGGATTGTTTGGATAGTTAAGGATCAGCAGACGGGGCCGGCTTGGATCCGCGCGGCAAAGTTCTTCCAACTGTTCGCCGGTCAGTCGCCAGCCATCTTCTTTTCGGGTGTGGAGCCAGCAGACCCTGCGGCCCGCGAGAACTGCCTGCGGTTCATAGGAAACCCAACTCGGTGAGGGGATTACCAGATCACCATCGAAAGTCAGTTGCAACAGGAAGATGAGTTCCTTGCTGCCTGGACCAATCAGGACGTCACTGTCATTGGCCTCGACTTGATTAAATCGTCGATGATACCTCGCGACTGCTTCCCGTAACTGTGGTAGGCCCCTGACCGGCAAGTAGTCCTTCTGGAACGCGTTGGTTCTAAGGCTCTCGATCACGGGCGAAGGTACTGGGAAGGGCGACTGGCCAAATCCAAGTTGGTAAACCTGGCGCCCTTCTTTTCGCAAGCGCGCAGCCTTCTCGTTCATTGCCAGGGTAGTGGAAGGGCGCAAACCCTTAACTCGCGGGTTCAGATTTCCTTCCATCATAATTTCGGTTGAGGGCAGAGTCATCACTCACCAGCCTGTTCTCAGGTCATTTGCTCTCATCGCTTCGGTTTGGAGGATTGGGCGGAGTCAGATAACGACTTAAAAATCTGTAAACCTCTAAACGAGCCTGCCTGGCGATCTCTGTGTTAATGAGTTCGAAGGAGTGCTCGCCGGGCGGATCCTGGTAGATCTTGTAATCGAATTTCTTGCCTCTCGCTTTCAGAGCATCAATCAGCTGCTCGACTTCAAACACATTAACATCGGAATCATTGGTGGCGGTATGGATCAGCAGCGGAGTCTGGAGCCTGTCCGCATTATATGCCGGCGAGCGGCGGACGGATTCCTTCACATTATCGTATGCAGATTTGCCAATGCTGCTGGGGGCACCGTAGTCATCTATCGGGTAACCGCGCGCGCCTCGAGCCTTGGTTCCGGCACGTAACGCCAGGTTGCTGACGGGGACACCGGCATAGGCGACTTGATACGCCTGAGGATATTTAAAGATATTCCAAAGAGTGATAAAGCCGCCGTGACTCCAGCCTAAAATGCCCACACGTTTTGGGTCGACAAAGTCGCGGTTCTTGAGCACCCACTGTCCCCCCAGATAAACATCCTCAATTTCGCGTCCACCGTAGTCAATCTCATCGTAAAAAGCTGAACCGTATCCAGTCGAGCCACGGTACTCAGGAGCTATCACCACATATCCCTGGTCCAACAGCTCGCGGACGACCGTCGCATAGCTGGTACTGAAATTACTATGGACGCCACCGTGGGGGAAGACCAGCAGCGGCAACTTTTGGCTGCGATCCGGTTTTCTGGGAACAAAAAGATAAGCCGATATGATCAGAGCATTGCCGGCATTCTGCGCCGTAGGATTGGGCTGGTGACGTTCAGGCCCGGTGTAGCGGATGATTTCTATATCTGCAGCATTGCCCAGTAACTGGAACCACATCAAGTTATCAATGCGTTTGCGCAAGATGTCGTCACGATGACGCTGTTGCCTGAGGTTCTCTTCGACAGCTTCAACACGCTCCAGCAAAGATTCTAGACTGGCGGGTTTGTTTCGGTCTTGAGCATTCGCGGATTTTGATAGCGGCTCCAAAGGAACTAGCACCAGGGCGCAGACCAACGGTAGCAACCTAAATCTAGTGCCGGCTCTCAAGGCAATCCTCCCACATCAATAAAGCAGGTAACACAATTAAAAGTATCATACGCGAGGTACCAGCTTAGATCCTTAAGGAATCATCAACGGTTTCTCAGTGATTTATCAATAGGATTGTTTGAAAACTTGCTTCCCAGGGTCCAAGCAGCCTGCGAAGCAGGCGGCAGCGTAAAGCCTAAGGTGGAGCAAAGCGGAACCCCAGGGCAACATTCGATCATCAACACTAAGTGTGATAACGGGCGACTGCGTGAGGGGTGATCAGGCTTTTGCCACCCCGGAGGGGTGGAATTGAAATTTGGGTTTGAAGGGGCTGGGTACAGTATCATACGCAAAGCATCGCTTCAGCAGAAAGATCTCCTGGGTTTCGGGACTGGATACGGTTGCGGGTGCCGGGCCATGAATTAGCAGGCCTCCCGTTTAGAAGATGGATTCAACAAACCGACAATACGAGTTTGGCCCATTTTTAGTTGACTCAAGCGAGCGACTGCTCCTGCGCAATAATCAACTTTTTCCCTTACCGCCTAAAGTCTTCGAAACCCTTCTAATATTCGTTCAACACAACGGTCATGTGCTGGATAAGGATGAGCTGCTTAATCGGGTCTGGCCGAATACTGTGGTTGAAGAGAGCAACTTGACCCAGGCCGTCTACGCTTTGCGAAAAGCCCTGGGCCAACGCCCTGATGGGCATCCCTACATCGAAACCATTCCCCGTCGCGGGTACCGGTTTATGGCTGAGGTGAGGGAAGTCAGGCAGGGAGCGTCAGGTCTGCCACTCAGATCGCTTGCGGTGCTCCCTTTTAAATCTTTGGGGATTGAAGCTAACGAATATTTCGAAGTGGGAATGGCCAATGCTCTGATCACGAAACTCAGCAACATTCCCCAGATCACTATCCGGCCGACCAGCGCTGTCTTGAAGTACGCTGGCCATCAGTCCGATGCCCTGTCAATAGGGCGAGAGCTGGATGTCGACTCAGTCCTTGAGGGCACCATCGAGCGATACGAAGACCGCATTCGCGTCAATGTCCAGCTGACTCGCTTGCGGGATCACGCACCGCTCTGGGGGGAGATGTTTGAAGAGCAGTTTACAAACATCTTTGCCGTTGAAGACTCGATCTCCGAGCAGGTGACCCGGGTGCTGAAATTGAAGCTGAGTGGTGAAGAGAAGAAACAGCTAACCAAGCGTTACACCGAAAGCGTCAAGGCCTATCAGGCCTACCTTAGAGGTCGTTATTTCTGGGACAAACGCACTGAGGAGGGAATGGTAAAAAGCATTTCCTACTTTGAAGAGGCCATTGAGACTGACCCCGCTTACGCCCAGGCTTACAGCGGCCTGGCTGATGCCCATTTACTATTAGGAGCGTATCGGGCCCGGCCCCCGCGAGAGACCTTTCCCAAGGCCAAGGCCGCAGCAGTGACTGCGTTGGAGATTGACGACCAGCTTGCGGAAGCCCACTCCTCCCTGGCTTATGTAAAAGCCTGCTACGACTGGGACTGGAGCGGAGCCGAAGAAGAATTCAGGCGAGCTTTAGAACTGAACCCAAACTATGCAATTGCGCATATCTGGTACTCCGATTACTTGTCGGCGGTGGGACGTTTTGATGAGGCTCTCGCCGAAGTAGAGCGGGCCCTGGAGCTGGATTCACTGTCACTAATAAGTAACTTGAACCTGGCACTTCCGTTGTATTTCGCTCGGCAGTATGGTCGAGCCATCGAGCAGCTGCAGAAGACTCTGGAATTGGATCCTAATTACGCGCTGGGCCATTGGTCCCTTGGCCGGGCGTACCGGCAAGAAGGCAAGTTTGATGAGGCGATCGCTGAGTTGCATAAGGCTGTAAGCCTATCCGGCAAGAGTCCTCTGATGCTGGCGGCGTTGGGCCGAGCTTTTGCGGTCTCAGGTGAGACAGAAAAAGCCAGGAAAATTCTGGCTGAATTAAAGAAGGTTTCGCGACAAAGATATGTTTCGCCCTACGACATTGCCACCGTCTATGTGGGTCTGGGCGAGAAGGACCAGGCGTTTGAGAGTTTAAACGAGGCTTTCGAGGAACGTTCCGGCCGTCTTCTTTTTCTTAAAGTGGATCCTTACTGGGACGGTGTACGTTCAGACCCCCGCTTCTTATCGGTGCTGGATCGAGTCGGATTAACGGTTTAGTCTGTAGGGGCGCCACTCCGTAGCTGTGAAAATTAGGCGATTGAATAGATAGCTCAACTGAGCAAATTTTCAGGTTGGGAAGGGTGGCTTGCCCCCGCTGTTCCGCAAGGCTCAATCTTGAATACCTGTCTTATCCGTGAACGTAAACTCTGGCGGAACAGCGGGGGCAAGCCACCCTTCCCAACCTGAAAATTTGCTCAGTTGAGTAATTTCTGCGGAAACTCAATTTTTCACCGCTTCTTCCACACAGGCGGTCTTTAAACCAGGGCTAATTTGAATTTTGAGACCTCCTTTGCGGCACAGATTTCACAGCGAAATGGGTTTTGTAGCCCTACTTCCATGGCCTCGCGGACGAAGCGAAAAGTCTCCTCATTCGCGTAGGCCAGTTGAGCACAACGACCACAAAATAGCTCGCGAGTGTTTCTCTCGGTCTTAAATGAGGTTGGACCGGTCGGGTAATCGTAAGGGTCTATGTATGGCGTAATAGTTGTCATTATTTATCCTCCCTCCGCACTATCTAATTTTGACAATGCATGTTAGTTGTCGGGCAAGGTGTGTTAGTTCGATCTTTGCCGACGCTTGGCGCAAGACCCTAGCTATGCAGAATTCTCTGGTTCGATCTGTTATGCATCTTGCCGCCGACGAGCGGCAAGCTCTTTAAAGTAAGTTGGGAAAACTTAAGGGTGTAATTTTGTTCTTGTCATGACTAAGGTTCCTGTACGCTGCGACGTCTGCGATTTAGTTATCCCAGTTAATACGTGCAACCGCTATGCCGCGGAGAAAATTGTCGTCCAAAAGAGATTGCAGGAAGCGGTGGAGCTCGTCTCGTTCCAGAGGCGAGAAGGTCGCCCTGGCCGACGTCTGAGCCAGTTATTCTTCGTTAGGGGAGGTGCGATAACCGGTGATCTGGCGGATGTGAATTCGATAGACAATGGGCGTAAGAGCCAAGGACTTGTTGCGCTTAGAACTGGTGGCCGGTTCCCACCATATAGCACTCCGTTGCTGTAGCAGTTGGTGAGCAATTGTTCGGGCGGTCCCGAACCGCGGTTCATCAGGCAATTCCTCGTAACGACCAAATACAACAACACTAAGCCAGGTATCGTCGCTTGAGCGTTCATCTATCTCTAAGCAAACCTGTGGGTTTAGGCGCATCCACTCGACCTTTTGCCCGAGGGTTGTGAAACCGTAGATATGTCTTCCATCAAACGCGAAGTAGACTGGAACCACATAAGGCTGATTATCCCGAGCACAGGCTAACCTGCCGAACTTAGTTTGCCCCAGCTTCCTCAAACATTCAGCTTCGCTCATTTCTAAGATTTCCATTACTGCGGATCTCCTTGGAATGCCTTTTGAGAAGTTGATAGCCCGAATTATAACAGTCTCGCCACCAACTGAGCTTCCGATCATACCGATCTCTGTCACTCAAACGGACGACCCAGGAAATAATACGAATCATTTGTTGAGCATTGAGTGTCGTGTCGTGTGGTTTTTGTTGGCTAGTTACATTCTTAGTGGAAGCCTGGTTTGTTGGGAAAATTTGCACAGTTATAGCGGAACTTTACTCAACCGAGCTCGGCGATAGGGACGCTTCTACGGCTAAACCTTTCTAAAAGATCCTGGTCAGGAAGGCACGGAATTTGCACCTTTACTTGGTAGGAAACGCTTTTTCAGAGCGATCGAGGTGACTTTAAACCAGGTGAAAGGAAAAAAATGCGCTACTTCAGATTATTAATGGTACCAGCGTTGTTTCTATTGTGCTTTCCGGCGCAAGCGCAGACGGTGACCTTTACCCGCGACGACCTCGATTACACAATTCAGCTTCCAACTACCGCCTGGCAGGCTGTGACGCGACTTGACATCCATCGCCATGTCGAGTTTGTCAATGGCCACGACTACAGAAACGGCTACTTGCGATTGCGTAAGAAATTAGTGCCGATGGGAACAAGTGCCCTGGAACTTTTTCAATATGATGAAAGATGGGAATTGCAGTCTTTGCCAGGATATGTGGCCTGTAGCAACGGCAATGGCACGAACCTTCAAGGCCAATTAAACGGTAGCGCGTTCGCTTACGAGTACATTCTGAATGGCCGGCCAATGGATGGTCGGATCTATTATCTTCGTGCTAACGCCCGTATCTTCTATGTACTTCACTTCACCGTAGCCAGCGAAAAACTGCGCGAACTTCGCCCACAGATGGACTTCATTGCCAGTAGTTTCCGTATCAAGTAGAAGAAGTCTTGCCTAAAAGAAGTGCACGCTGGACGATCTTCTTTTTGGCCCTCCTTTTTTGTTGTGAATTCCCGCGACGACAGTTTAAAGCTTAAGCGTCGGCAGCCAGAATTCGGAAAGACAATCTCTTAATTTAAATGACGGAATTCCTTCAACATTACCTTTTTGATCCAGTCATCGGCAAGCTAGTGACCGCACTGGTGGCGATATTGCTGTTGGTGATAGTGGTCAAGTTTATAAATCGCTCGATGTCCCGGATGGTCCGAGATTCTGAGATCCGGTATCGAACGCGTAAGTTCGTGACGTTTTTTGGCTATCTGGCTGCCGCTTTAGTAATCGCCTCAATCTACAGCAATCGGCTGGGCGGTTTAACCGTAGCATTTGGGGTTGCCGGTGCTGGGATTGCGTTTGCCCTGCAGGAAGTAGTCGCAAGTTTCGCGGGGTGGTTTGCAATTTCCTTCGCCGGTTTTTATAGAACCGGAGACCGCGTTCAACTCGGAGGAATAAAAGGGGACGTCATCGATGTCGGTGTCTTGCGCACTACCTTGATGGAAATAGGAGAGTGGGTCAAGGGCGACCTCTACAGCGGGCGCGTGGTGCGAATTGCAAACAGCTTCGTATTTAAAGAACCGGTTTTCAATTACTCTGGTGACTTTCCTTTCCTCTGGGACGAGATCGTAGTCCCAGTCAAATACGGAAGCGATCGAAATCTGGCGCGCAAAATCCTGGAACGTGCTGCAGAGGAAGTGGTAGGAGAATATTCAGCAAAAGCGTCGAAAGCCTGGGAGAGGATGACCAGCATTTATCTCGTTGAGGACGCCATGGTCGTGCCAGCGGTTACGCTGACGGCGAATGATAACTGGTTGGAATATACCTTGCGGTACGTCGTCGACTATAAACGTCGACGGATGACGAAGGATAGGCTCTTTGATCAAATTCTGGAGGGGATCGAGGCCTCTGAAGGTCGCGTTAGCATCGCCTCGACGACGATTAATCTGACCGAGGCGCCGGTTGTCGACGTCCGGTTACAGAGCAATTTACACCCAACCTCATTATCAGAGGACCGCCGCTTCGCGTAGTTGCAGGCGCAGGCGCTCAATGGCAGCGTCAGTTGTTTCCAGGGAAGCCTCGAGCCGCTTCTGTTCCTGTTCGAGTAATTCAAGCTGGGATTGGATACCCTGCTTTTGAGTGGTTAGCCTTTGATGAACTGCCTGACGGGCGTCTTCAGGTCGCGAGGTGCCCACGCCAGCGAGCATGCGCTCGATGTTTTCCGGGACCAGTTGCTGCTCAATTACAGTTAAACGATCTTGAAGACCGGCTTGTTTTTCCGTGACCTCAAGCAGGCGCGTCTGAAGGCTTTCAGCTCGCAACTCTTCCTTTGTCAGGCGCTCGTGAATGAGCTCAGGCGTGCGTTCCGCCTGAAGTTCAGTGACTTTCTTTTTGAGCCGCTCTACTTCAGCGGACAGCTTGCGCTCATCCTTGTTAAGAAACTTGTCTTCCGAACGATCCTGCAACGAAACGCCAATGGCGGTTTGTTGATTAGGTGTTAATGACCCTTGATGATCCTCAACCTGGCCGTTCGCGACGCTGATTGTCAGCATGAAGCTAAGGACGGTGCTCGCCAGCAGTTTTCCAAAAATAGTAAAGTATCGCATTGAAGTGGTTCCTTTAAACAATAGGACATATAAGACATATAGGACCTATGGACGACAGGTCGCGTACATTTGCAGGGCAGCGACCTGTCGTCCATGTCAACTGGAAAAGCGCTCTATTAACGCTCGCCCCCCGGCTTACGTCTTTGTCTCAGTTGACTCTTAATCTTTTCAACATAAGTGCGTTTATTCTGTTTTCAATTTCTTCCCTTCAACACCCTTCTACTTAGCAAGCCACAGGCCATACTATTTAAGTCCCGGATGCCTTAGCTAACTGGTGTAAATAAAGGATGAATTGAAACTAGACAGTTGTGTTGGATGAGTTGGTGACCACTCTCGACGCCAAATACAGCACGCCGCGTCAAATATCGCGCCCGAGCGCGTTTCTCACTGCACCCTATCCTGGGACCGCGGGCGTCCCCCCGCCCCGAGCGCGAAACGGAGCGAAGCGGAGTGGGGCGCTCGCAGCCTCGCAGCACCCTGACCTTTCTTGGGAAACCGCATAGCCACCTGATGCAGCAACTGCGTGTCACGGAAGGTTCCAGGTGTCTCTGAACGCAAGAGTGACGCGAGGCTGCGAGCACTGCCGTCCATTGGGACCGCGGGCGGGACGCCCGCGGTCCCAGTCCGTGGTGCCTTTCACCTGCGCCGTCGGCCACCGAGGCCCGCACCGCCGCCACGTTGACTACTTCCCCCGCCGAGGTTCCCCCTCCTAGAACTAAAATCCTGCGTGCGTTGCTGGCCCAGGCTGCGAGCTTGTTGTTGATTCTGCACCCAGCTGCGGTCTTGCTGCCGCTGCACGCTTTGCCAGCCACTATCGGTGCGCTGCTGCACACCGGTCGAGGGGTTGTAGCGGTAGACGTTTCCGTCCCTGCCTGCGTAGACATTGTTGTTAGCCACTGCCACGCCTGTATTGGTTTTGGTGTTATAAGCGAAAGCACTGCCGCCTTTAGAAACTTGTCCAGTGGAACCACTTCGTGTGCCTCCGACTGAAGCACCACTGATGACCCCAGTTTGTGGATTGTACGAAACACCACGCGCACCCGCTGCGCTGTTGCCCGTATACGCATTACTGGCAGCGCCGGCCTGCCCAGCGCTGATGCGTCCGGTGTTCGGGTTATAGGCCACTCCGCCACCCCCGGTAACTGTGGTGCCTGTGTACACGTTCGTGTTAGTTCCGCCACGGGCCGCGTATCGAGTGCCGGTGGCCGTATTAACTCCAGAGTAGACACCACCGCGACCAACGTTGCCGGTGTAAGGATTTGCCCAGGCAGCCCTGGTCCCTGAGTAGGCAACATTTCCCCACTGGCCGTAAACATTGGCTGCGGCAACACCACCCCAACCATAGGTACCCCAATAGGCGACACCCGTGTACGCAACCGGACCCCACCAGGGCGCCGGATAGTAATAGGCGCTCCAACCGTAGCCGTAGCCATATGCCAGACCCCAACCGGTGGTCACGCTCCAGGTGAAAACCGTGGCACAACCATACGTGTAAGGCGCCCCGTACCAGTACGTGCCAACATAAGGCGGGTAGTACCAACCCGTGCCATACACGACGACGTTGGTCGAAGAGACGACCGTCCCGTAGTACCCCGGTGTGTAACCAACGTAGACCACTTCAGCCGTTGAGCCATAGATCTTGACGTAAGTAACGTAGTGCAGCGGTGAACTCACAGGGATTGAATAAATCACCGCGGGGACGGCAGTTGCGACAGTCCATGGCCCAATCGGTGCTGAGGCTACAAACCAAACGCCGTTTTGCACGGCGTAATAGCTGGAAGCATTAACCCGAATCACCGGTGTGGCTGTGTTAACAGCATACTCGAGTGTAGTGGTTTCGATGTGTTTGAATTGCGGCGCACCGTCATACTGAACAGTCAATCCTGCTGAGCTGCGGGTGATGGTGGCTGTCTGCGGAATGATATTAGCAATCAGTGCTTCTTTAGCCTGAGGTGTCTCCGGAACCGCCACCAGCACATTCGCTTTCGGATGAATGACGGGAATCCGCGCAAAGTCTGAAGGCAAATTGTTTCCCGGATCATATCTCCATGGCCCATTCATTGATTGCGAACTAAACCACCTGCCAGAAACCAGGATGTAATGCTGCTGAGTTGCTGTATGGACAAAGATGTCGTTTTCAGTATTGCTTACATAGATGAGCTCTGTGCCTTCGATTGGGGCAACTTGAGGTTCACCGTTGGTTTGCAGTAATTCAGCCGGACCGGTGCTTACATAAATCCGCGGAACGGCATTTCTCCTGGCAGCTTCCATCAGCGAAGGTTTCGCTGCTCTGGCGCCGGACGCAGCGGATCCGTCGAGCAAGTCCGTTTGTTTGCCGGCCACTGCCGACTCCAGCACTTTTTGCAAATCGGTTAACGGCTGTTCCGATATTTTCCAGGGCCCAAAAATAGTATTAGCTTCCAGCCACCCGTCCATTAAATGTAGATAAAACCTATTTTTGGTTTGGTCCTGGACCATCAGAACGCGAGTGTTGATTACGCGCGCCAGCGTCGTTCCGGCAACGGGACGAAGTTGAGGGTTACCGTCGATCAGGATCAGAATCGACGTCCGGGTGCTGAAAAATACTTGCGGAGGATCGTTTTTAACTTCGTAGGCCGTGCCGGCGGTCTCAGCCTGATTGATGGCCATGTCTGCCAGCAAACGATCCAGAGCAATTACTTCTCCCCTCCGTGCGGCATATTGCTGCAGGGCACTTTGATAAAACGGGGCTTTATCTGGCGCGGTCGGAAAGTTCAGCCGGGTCACCTTGAAATCTGAAAAACTTACCAGGCGATGGACTTTGTCGATCTCTGCGCGAGCGTTAAACCAGAGCACGCCATAAGAAGGCTGCTTGCTCTCACTATCGGTGATGGCGATAGCGGCACGCGCCGCGAAGTGGTTGCCTACCCACTCTTCAACTTGCGGCTGATAAAGGGCAACGGCGCTGCTACCAATGGCGAATCTCCGCGGCCATCCCTTATCGCTATTTGGGTTTGCTGGTCTGTTCGACTGAGCGTTTGCCGTTAACAACCCGGCAAGGAATATTAAGATAGCAAGCAACGTCATGGAGTACCGCGTGACTTTCATAAATCCTCCTGGGAACTCGAGTGAATAATTAAAGTTGAGCTCGGGCATGGTCGAAGTTCTCGGTGATGATTACCAGTTCTCGACCGTCATAATTAACTTGCGAGCGCGCCACGAATGTTGGACCCCCCTGGGGCAAGTCCTGGAACTCCGAGACAATTCGGACAAGCTTTTTGTCCAGGTATGTCTGGATTTCGACGCGGCGCTGTTTTCGGGAGGCGGCATCAATCCAAACCGTCATCGAATCCCCGGAATGCAGTACGCTCCGACCTTCGATCCGGACCATTTTGTGCTGCACAGTTAATTCAGGAGTAACAGTGGCAGTGGCCATGAAGCGCTGCATCGTTTCTGGGGCAAGCTCGCTGTAGGACCGGGCCAAAGTACTCAATTCTTCGATTCTTTCTTTAAATTCCTTCTTCTTCTTTTGAGCGATCATTCCCCGTAAGCCCCGCGTTGGCAGATCCGGTTCGGGCGAGCTTGAAAGGAGAGTCCGTTGCATATCGCCGTGGTTGTCAAAACGCATCAGGGCCAGCTGGACTCTTTTCGTTTCGCCGTCGCTTTGAATTTCAGTGCGCGACTTCCATTCGTATTGTTGCAGCGCCGCCGCATTAACTCGTTGCGCCTGGGCAAAATCAGGGGTCTGAGCAATTAAGGGAAGGGCGGCGGCAAGCAATGCGACCGCCCCTATCCCCAGAATGCTCCACAAACTACTTTTCATTTCTTTAGTTTGGTGGTTTTTCATTTTTCGCCCGCCTGATTCTTCTTGAATTTCTTGATGACCTTGGTGACGGCTTTGTTGACATCTTTATCAAGGTTTTTTGGGGTAATGGTTCCCGTTGCGTAACCTCGCCAAACCTCTTGCTTAGTGGCGCTGTCTACAAAAACCACTACCAGCGTACCTTCGGTAACCTGGCTGACATTGATGCTGCCCATTCTGTTAAGGATCCCCATCCGGTTGTCCTGGATATCCAGGCCCTTTCGGGTGGTAACGAAGTAGGCGATCCAGAAGTCGGGCTGCTCGCTAACAGTCAAACCGCTGGCACGGAGTTGTGAATCCAATGCGTCTTGGATGCGACGGTCGTTTATCGGGCTGGCAGCAAGAGGATCCTCAGCTCCGCGCTCCTGTTTATAGAAGCCAAAGCTTCTGAGTTTGGCCAGATTGAAGTTGTGGTCATAATCGGTCTGTACTGTTTGGGCCATCACACCACTACTGCAAAGCAGCAGGAAAAGGCCACAGGTCAATACAGTCAAAAACGTTTTCATGGATGATTCTCCTTAAGCTTAGTCTGCAAAGTTTCAAAGTTTCAGAGTTGTCAGTCAGCGTTTGAGCAACATCGACTCTCGTCGACTTTGTTATGGCAACCGTGGGGCCAAAGAGGACGAATGTGGCCCTAGTGCGATTAAGTGCTTAAGAAAGAAAGAGCAAGCGGAAATCGAAACAAGTTCTTGACTTGGATTTTGCTTCGCAGGATGGAAGCTTCGACGCTACATCTCGCACTCGACGCGAAATAACGAATGGGAATAGAAAGGAGAGGAAAATACGACCCAGCGGAAGAGTCTGTCTAAGAAAAACGACTTTACTTTCTTAGTCCGCGCGAGCGGACTAAGATTTACTCCCTGGAAGCGACATGTTTATAAAAGGATCGACTCCAGTCCGCGGAGGAGTCTGCCGGAATAAAATATTCAACCAGCCTGCGGAGCAGGCGGCAGAATAAAGCCTGGGGTGAAGCGGAGCGGAACCCCAGGTGCGGCATTCGATCATCAACACCAGCCCGTGAAACGGGCGACAGCCTCATGCTTGATTCAAAAATTTGGGTAGTCGGTTAACTAAGGCTGTCGCCCGCTGCCGCGGGCTTGCGGTCTTTTGGGGAACGCCATCCTGGGGTTCCGCTGCGCTCCACCCCAGGCTTTATGCTGCCGCCTGCTCCGCAGGCTGGGTTGAATCATCAATTCGCGATCCGCAATTCGCAATTCGCAATTCGCACTGCGCAGTTGCCAATCCTAAGCTAACTCCTAAATTTCTTCAGGCAACCTGATACACCTGAATCGCTCTTTCCCGACCTTTTACCTGGACCTGGCCCATCGGGATGGCTTCTCTCAGTTCTCCGTTAAGCGTTTGCCAGACCATTTCCGAGATCAGCATTCTCGAATCGAAACGCTTGTTCAACTGTTCAATGCGCGAGGCCAGATTCACTACATCGCCGATCACCGTATACTCGCGGCGCAAAGATGAACCGATGCTCCCAGTCAGAGCTTCGCCAGAGTGCAGGCCGATGCCTACCCTGGTTGGCAAGACGCTGCCTCGAGCCACCTCTTCTTCAACGCGTAACAGAATTTCGCGGCCCGCCGCTACCCCGTTCGCACACTCGCTGCCTTCGGAAAGAGGAGCGCCAAATACAGCCATGAATCCGTCGCCCAGAAACTTATTGATTACCCCGTGGTGACGATTGATGATTTCGATCATGAACTCGAACAGTGATTCGAGGTAGGCTACAACCTCCTCTGGCTCTTTCTTTTCGGCGAAAGTCGTGAAGTTCCGTATGTCTAAAAACATCACGCAAACACTGCGCCGCTCGCTTCTAAGATCTGGTTTAAGCGTCAAAAGTTTCTCCACAACCGCCGGTGAAACATACTCGCCGAAGGTTCGGTTGATCCGATTGCGCTCTTCGATCATCTCAAATGACTTAAGAATGCGTTGTTTGATCTGCAGGGTCACCAGGCCGGTCACTACACCCGCTGCAAATAAAAGAAAGCCTTTGAAAAGATGGTGGGGTGCGCGCGAAAGAATTGGTTCGATGAACTGGTTATTGGCTTGGCTTAGCAGGAACAAAGACACCGCAGCGTACTCCAGGCCGGCCACTGCCCCAGTAAAAACGCACAATTTAAAGTCCAACCGCAACGCCGCCAGCACAATGAACAGAGGGTAGACCAGGGTTGCCGGAGTAAATAGCGTGTATACCGGACCAAGAAACAGAGACCCGACGATAATTCCCGCTGTGGGAATGCTGGTCTCGAAAAACGCACTCAGGTATTGCAGTGGTGCAAATGTTTTTCCCCGATTGCGCTGCAAATAATCGATAGCTAAGCGCTCTAATATAAGACAACTCAGATTTAGCCCGGCCACTAACAGCATGGTGAGCAAAAACCTGCGGAAATTGCCGTGAAATGTTGCTTGAAATTCCTCGAATGATAGCGCTGACAGAACCAGCACCATCAGTATCGTGCTGGCTACAAAACCAATCAGGATATTTACTCGCAATCGGTCACAGCGCAGTATCTCGACAGCGAACTCGCTCTCGAATTGACTGATTAAACTTCGCTGTCTCGATTTGCGAAATCTCACACCCAGCCTCCCCGGCATTTAATCGGTTGCCAGAACCGGATGGTCCGAACTCGTTGGATGTGGTTCCGCGGTTGGTTCCCACTTCACCAGCTTCAAATCGAGCACGAAGATTGAATAGATCACCGGCACCAGCAGCAAGGTGATAAACGTAGCCACACTCAATCCGCCAATCTGCGCGTAACACATTGGCTGCCAGAGCGGTCCCCCATGGGACGCTAACGGAAACAAAGCGATGACCGTGGCGCCGACCGTTATCAGGACCGGACGAAGCCTCATAATACCGGCGTCCAGCAGTGCCTGGACCAGCGGCTCGCCTTCGGCATGTTTCTCTTCGATAAAATCAAACAGCACGATGATGTGACTGACGATCACACCAACTAAACTGACTATCCCGAGGAAAGCCATGAAACCAAATGGCTGACCCATGATCCAAAGCGCCGCCAGCGCACCGACCATTCCAAAGGGCACTGCCGCAAAAACTATGAATGGTTTGATTGCGTTCTTGAACTGGAACACTAGCGCCAAAAAGATTGCCACCACCGAGATGCAGAGAACTATTACCAGGTCGACAAACCCCTTTACCTGGTCCTCTTCCTCACCACCAATTTCCAGGCGATAGCCAATGGGCAACTCCTTCTCGAGTTCCTGCAATTTCGGTCGGGCCAGGGTCATAACTTCCGAGGAGAGCTTTCCTTCAGCCGGCATCGCTGCCACCGTGATGGTTCGAAACTGATTGCGCGAACGCATTTTTTCGGTCTGCATGCCGTATTCGGTCGAGGCCACCTGACGCAAATGAATCTTCTGTTTTCCCTGTGATGAATAAACATAGAGGTTCTTCAGATCTCCCAGCTGCGCTCGTTCTTCCATCCTCAACCGGGCGACGACCGGAATCTGTTTGTCGCCTTCTCGCAAGGTAGTCACTTCCCGACCCGATGTTGCCGACAACGAAGCCATCGCCACATCCAGGTTGGTCAGACCGGCACTGTTGGCCCGGTCCGGATCAGTTTTGAGCTGGACGGCAAAGCTTTCCTCGCCCCAATCATCACGCACGCGCTCGGCGATTCCCGTCCCCTCCAGAATCGCTTTCGTGCGTTCTGCCAGGGCGCGCATCGTTTGTACATCCTCTCCCGAAAGCCGGATAGATACTGGTAGTCCCACAGCCTTTCCTGATTCGAGTTGTCGTACGTCAATCCGCGCTCCGGGAATCCGTTCATCCAAAGCGCTTTGCAGCGGGCCAATCAAATGGGCCGTGTCATGCTTGTCTTTAACTTGAAGAATGATCTGTGCGTAGTTCAATTGCTGGAGTTCGGGCGACACTGAGAACCAGAACCTCGGCCCGCCCCCGCCAACGAAAGTGGTCAGCGACTCCAGAACCTGTGGCGCTTTTCCGTCTTCGGCGTGGTGTTTGGCGTACTCGTCAATCACCTCACGAATTGTGATCTCCGCCTGGGCCGCCGCCTCGTTGGTGGCTGATAGGGGAGCATCTTCGGCCAGCCATACGTCAACATAAGAGAGATAGGAAAGATCCTTTGGAAAAAACTGCGTTTTCAGCTGGCTTAAGAGCAGTCCACCAACAGCGAGAAACACCAGCGAACCGGCCATCACTTTCCAACGATTGTCGATGGCCCAGGTACCCACGCGGTAGTACTGCGCAGCGAAACCCTTCTGACGTCTTTCCGCAATCGGCTTCTCCGGTTTCGGCCGGAGCAAGTAGCAACTCAGTAGTGGAATGAACGTCATTGACACCAGTCTGGATGCAACCAGGGAACAGGTCAGCACTACCGGTAACGTATAGAGGAACTCACCCGTCGATCCTTCCAGCATCAAAAACGGCAGATAGGCAACGATATTGGTGATGGTGGCGTACAGAATGGCCGTCGCGAGTTTGGTTGGTCCAAGCCAGGCGGCAATCAAGCGTGAGTGTCCGGCCGCCAACTCACGCTTGATGGCATCACCCGCCACCACCGGGTCATCCACCAGCAAACCCAGCGCGATGATTAGCGTAGCGATCGACACCTGCTGGAGATCAATACCCAGGGCATGCATCATGCCGAAAGTCATCGCCAGGGTGATCGGGATCGAGAGTGCCATCAAAAGAGCCGAGCGCCACTCCCAGAAGCCAATCAGGGCAATCACCACGACGAGGATGATCGCTTCGTACAGACTCTTCATAAAAAGGTCTATGTTCTCAGCCACCTGGCGCGGTTGATCCGAAGTCCTGGCGAATACAAGATCCTCGGGCAGCTGTTGCTTTAAATTGCCTAGAACATTGTCAACCTGTTGGCCGAAGTCGTCGATTTGTTCCCCGGAACGCATCTGCACCGAGAGCGTGATCGCCCGGCTGCGATGCCAGTTACCCTGTGAGTCGCTCCAGTTAAAATAGTTCAGGTAGCGCGCAGGGCTCTCGTAACCTCGGACGATGTCTACCAGGTCTCGCAAATACACCGGCTGACTACCGGTAGCGATTAGAACGTCTCCGATCTCGGCCTCGCTTTTGAACTCGCCCGAGGGATCCAGACTTACATTTTTTCCTTCAACATTGACCTGACCGCCGGGCGTCGAAATATTCCGGCCGCGCGTGGCGTTTTCCAGGCCGTTGACCTGCACGCCGTAGGAAGCGAGACGCTCCTGCGAATACATCAGATAAACCGCCTCGTCCATCACCCCCGCACGGCTGACCTTTGAGACCACCGGAACGGTTTTCAATGTCTTTTCAATCAGATCGGTAAAATCATCCATCTGCCGGTGGCTGTACTTGTCGCCGGCCGCCGAGCTTAGCTTTGCCGGAGTTTCCTGCGGATCGCGGATGACGATTGGAGGCCAGGCGTCTGGATGGAATTCCGGCGCCTGCAGTCTTTCGTTGACGAATTGTTGCACCTGAGCAACCAATTGCTCATCCGGTTGTGCAGAGATGCCATCAAAGGCGACAAAACCGTGACCTTCGATTACGCGGACGTCGCTCGCAAAACCTTTCTCCCTGATGTATTCCAGAAACAGCTCGATTGGCGCTCGCAGCAGCCGTGGCTGCTGAGCAGTCATTGGACCATTAAGCACCAGGGTGAACCTGGGCTCGCCCCCGGAGTTTGAAACTTTGGCGCGTTCCTGTTCGATGGCGGCCTTTACGGTGCGCGCCCGTAGGGCAATTTCCGACTCGTCGGTTTTGGGACTAGCCACTGTGAGCATTAAGGCGGATGTGTCACCAAAGTCCTTGACAAAATCTATTGGTCCGGCGCCGCTGGGAAGATCATTTATGCTGTCAAGTCTGAGCTTGATGTCGTCCAGCTCCTTACCCGTCTCTTTTAATTTCTCGTCAAGCTCGACATAGATGACAGCCAATCCCGTGCGAGAGATGGATTCAATTTTTGTCACTTTTGAGTTGGCAGCCATTTGTTGCTCGACTTTGCGGGTAACCAGCTGTTCAACTTTTTCGGCGCTGGCGCCGGGCCAGGGTACCAGAGCCACCGCGATCCGGACCTGGACTTCCGGATCTTTCCGTTGTGGCATGCTGAAGTAGCCGTAGATGCCCCACAGGCACGTGGCAATCAACAGCACCCAGCTAACGTGACGCTTCTCGACAAAAAAGCGTGCCGTGTTGCGGTTGGTCCTGATCATCTCTTCGTCACTTTTTCCGTGCATGACATTCTCCAATTCTTCGGGGCTTGAAGGGCTCAAGCCCTTTGACAGTCACTCCTAGGGCACTCCCAGGGCGCTTAGCGAATAACTGAAACCTGTTCTCCGTCGGTCACCTGGGTAACGCCGGTGGTGACAACCAATTCACCAACCCGGGCTCCCTGGTTGATCGCCACGGCGTTGCCGAATGATTCTCCCAGGGTCACAGTGCGCAGGCGGGCGAACTGTTTGCCCTCACTCTCTTCAACAACCAGAACCGCATAGTTTTCTGGATTCTCTTTGGATCTGGTTATAGCCGTCAGCGGAACGACGGGGACAGACTCAGCCTGGCCTTGTCCCTCACTTACCTGGAGCGAGGCGATCATGCCTGGCTTCAACCGGCCTTCAGGGTTTGGAATCGTTACTTCAACATCGAAAACTCGACTGTTTTGATCCGCAGAAGGCGAAATGCGCGAGATGTGACCGCTAAACCCACTGCCGGGCATGGCATCGGTTGTAAGACTGATGGTGTCGCCGAGCTTGAGACTCTGGAGAGCCAGATCAGGCACGCCGAAAGCGGCTTTTACGTAACTTAAATCCGCGAGTACAAAGCCCGTCACACCCTGTGAAACAAGGGCGCCTATTTCCACACGCCGATCAATAACCACGGCAGTCATGGGCGCTCGAAGATTCGTATCATCGAGGGGAATTGTCGCAGAAACAGTCGTTGCTTCAGCGGTTTTGACTCGTGATTCGGCTGCTCCAATCTGGGCCCGAGCAGTGGCTACTCGGGCTTCACTGACCTTCAACTGGCTGCGAGCCGCTTCCAGTTTTGCCTGAGCAATCTCAAACTGTGATTTTGCTGCATCAAAGTCCGGCTTGGTGATGCTTTGAGTACTGAAAAGAATCCGGGCACGTTCAAAGTCCAGGTTGGCGCGTTCAAAGGATGCTTGAGCATCTGATACCTGGGCCCGCGCTGTCTCAACCGAAACGATCGCTTCTTTAAGCTGCGAGCTATTTGATTCGAGGGCTGAACGCGCCTCACTGTACTGAGATTTGACCTCATTCACGCGGGCCACGTAATCGCTCTGGCGCACTCGAGCCAGCAGCGTTCCCTTCCGGACGAGGTCGCCAGACTGCAGGTTGCGCCAGTGACCATTTGCATCTTTCTCTTGAGCGATAACATCGATGTAACCGCTGACCTTGAAAGCTACATCCACTTGTGCCGCTGGTCTGATACTCGCCGAGTACCGTACCTTGCTTACAGATGAGTGGGCCGTTACTGGTTTTACTCTGACTGGTTTTGGCGAGTGTTTCTCGCTGTGGCCCTTACTGCATCCCAGCATCAGGCTAAGTCCGATGAGGCTTGCGACTTTGAGCATATTGTTGGTGTTCATTTGTCTTCTCCCAATGCTTTTTCGAAGTCCGCTTTCGCTGTCCAGAACGACAGGAGCGCTTTTTGATATTCGTAATTTGCGTCTGCGAGCGACGTTTGTGCATGCAGCACATCCTTAAGCAGGATGGCCTCGACGCGATACTTGTAGGTGGCTGTTTGCAGGTTGGCACGCGCCTGAGTTTGGGCCAAGGTAGCAATGCGAATTTGCTGGCAGGTTTCCATCAGGTGGCGGAAGCGAGAATTGACCTCCATCAACACCTGGCCCTTAGTCTCGCTCAAGCTATTGTCAGCCTGGCTTACAGTTCTGGCCTTTTCACTGATTTCCCGCTTCTTCCGGCCCCAGTCAAAAATCTCCCATTCCACCTGCACGCCAATACCACTGGTGTTGCGGGGCACGAAGTCTGAGTAGTTAAAAGTTGAAATGTGACTGAAGGTCAGGCTGACGTCCGGGATAAGTTCAGTTTTCTTTGCTCGCTTGTCCAGACTGGCCTGCTTAACACGGAGCTCAGCGGCGCGAATTTCCGGACGCTGCATCAGGGCCCGCTGGCGTGCCTGAACCAGGTCCGTTTCCCGCATGGCGATCTGGACGGTCTCAAGACCATTGCTGACAGTAAAATCGGCAGTGACGTCACGCCCGAGCAAAAAGTTAAGTTGCTCTTTTTGCGTGTTTAGCTGATTTGTAAGCGTCAGCACCTCATACTCCGCCCTGCCCAGGCGGGTTTGCACGTCCATCTGATCGGTCTTAAGCGCGACCTGCTGCAATACATACTCACCCGTGACCCGGTCCAGCTCGCGATAAAGTTTTACAGACTCTTCAGCAGCACGAGCTGCTTCATGGGTTTGCAGGATGGCGTAGTACGTGCGCTTTACCTCATTGACAATCGTTTGCTCGGTTGTTCGCAGATCAGCTGCTGATATTTCCCGCGCCAACTCCTGCTGTTTGATTTGCAACCCAATGCGACGGAGCTGAGTCAAGGGTTGGGTAATTTGAGCCACTACCAGGGCTGTTGGATCTGTTGATGAAGTGATGACGGTGTCATCTGCCGGAACCGGTCCAATGCCGGGGTAAGTTCCAAAAACTCCTTTATCAAAGTTTGTGTCGAAGCTGCTGAGGGGTTGGGAAATTAGCGAACTAACTTTGAAGGAGGGAAGGCGACGAGTGCGGAGCGCAGCAACCTTGTCGTCGGCCTTCTCGGCTTCGAGGCGTGCATTTTTTGCGGAGCGATTATTCTGTAAGGCCAGCTTGATGGCCTGCTCGAGCGTTAATATTTCCGGAAACGATGTGCCTTGTTGCTGGCCAAAGGTCCGGCTCGCGCAGCAGATAAAGATGGCCGTTAACGCCAGTCCAATTGCTAGATTTTTCATTATTGCACCTCTCCCTCCCTCGCGTTACGGTGCGCAGCTTCAACTGAGTCCATAATTTGTTGGACAAATAAGTGCATCCCCTCAAGTTTCAGGTCCGGCTTTTCTTTAAGCCGGCATAGGATTGCGGCGCTCTGATGACCTATAAAATCGACGCCAGTCAGGTCGATCGTGATGTCGCAGTTGGACTCTTCCTGTAAGTCGTTACAAATCTCTTCCAGAATCCGGGCGTCGGTCACCGTAAGAGTTCCTTCGAGTTTTAAGACCATTCGTTGGCTTAGCTGGTCTTCCAGGCGTGTAATTCTTGTCGTCATTAGTTCGTTTGTCTGGCGGCGTAAATTTGAATGGGCTTTGCATTGGACCATTCGTGCCGGCCGAGAATGGTTAGTGCAAGCAAGGGGCCAGTGGAACCTGGCCTGCTGCTAAGGTCGCTAACTGTTATGAATGAAAGGGAAGGAAGTTCTGTAAGAAGATCTGGGGTTCGCTGTTCTCACCTGGTCTCGACGCCAAATGCCGCGCCGGCACCAAATACCGCTTTGGATTTTGGAGTGCGGCACCTGGTCGCCGCTTTAGTAGCCTAGCGAAACCGTCACCTGAGCCGTTTCTCAGTCGTCTAGGGTGAAGCTACTTAAAGCTCGTGAAGAAGTCACCAGAAAGGGAACTCAGCGACCCACCTGTGAAGTCTTCGAGAGACGCTTACCCCGGAGGGGTAAAATGTTTATGGCCTGCCAGGTAAACAAATCTTCTGCACTCCGTTAGGAGTGCCTTGTAAACGGCCCGGAATAGATTTAACGAGATGGTTAACATGGCACTCCTAGCGGAGTGCGAGGCTTTACTTACGTCAGCAGGCTACAAACATGGCACCCCTCCGGGGTGAGGAACACATTTAACGAACTTACATAGTCAGTACCGTACACGACAGCTACGGATCACTTTAACGGATCTTGTTCGAATGCCAGCGTTTGGCGGATGGAATTTTCGGGCTACGCTTATGCCACGTACTAAAGCGGCGACCAGGCGCCGCACTCCAAAGTTATGGGACGACTGTTTTCAGTTCGGTTATTTGACCGGAACGCAAAACCTTTAGCGATACGGTTTCACCGGATTTCAGGTTGTTCAAATACTCGATAATCTCCAGCGTGGTGCCACCATCCGGAACCACCGCAATTTTCCCGACCGCGAGAATTATGTCCCCACCAACTAACAACTCAGCCCCGGAAATTGTTGCTCTATAGCTTCCCCCGATCAGGCCAATTCGGGACGCCGGTGAGTTATCCGCTACCCGCTGTACCAGAAATCCAGCCGGCTGAGGAATGTTAAAGATTCGCACCCAATCGGCAAACAATAAGATTCCATCAATGCCGCTCCAAAAACCCTTCGTACCTAACAGTAGTTTCTGCGCAGCGTTGGCCGTGACAGCGAAACCAAGTCCCTCAAAACCGCCCGATTGAGAAAGTATATGGCTGATTACGCCCACTACTTCGCCGGCCATATTGAACATTGGACCACCAGAGTTTCCTTTGTTAATGGCTGCATCAGTTTGCAGTAACTCCAATCTGGCCGTTCCGCTAAATGAAACGTTCCCAGTGCGGCGGCCGCTGATGTGCCCGACCGAAACGCTGTGGCCAATTCCGTAGGGCGCGCCGATCACAAATACCGCATCGCCAGCCTGAATTTTGTCTGAATCTCCAAGGTCTGCCGGCACGGCGTTGTGTGGCACCCAGTCAAGTTTGAGCATGGCTACATCTGCACGCGGTAACGAGGCAATCACCTTTGCGGGGACAACCTGTCCATCGACAAATTCCACTTCAATCTTGTCGGCCGCCTGGACTACGTGCGCAGCAGTCAGAACGCGGCCATCGCGGGATATCAAAACGCCCGAGCCCAGCCCAGGCGAACTGACAAAGATGGCCGGGGGCGCAGGCAAGATGTTTTTTTCCACCGTTTTGATCACGACCACCGAGGCATCGACTCGCCGGATCACATCTCGCATTTCCTGTGCTTGCGCCGCACCTGACGTGAAACCGAAAGCAATGATTATCAAAAGTTGGAAAACCGAATTCTTCAATTCAGGTTTAAAACATGTTTTGTTTCTTATTGGCAAAGTCTAATCCTCCAGCCCGACCCTTGAAGGGCACGTTTGCCTAGACAGATGGGCAAGAGTGAGACCACAGTCGCGCTATGGTCCCACTGCTGTGGCTAAGTGGTTATCGAAGAAGGAGAAACAAGACTCAGGGTGGGACGTTGAACAAAAGACGCGACCCTGCCGGTGTCGCTGTCGACGCTAAATAACGCTCAGGAGAGCGAAATTCCGTGCCATCGCGGGCTACTTAAGGCCGAGCTTTTTCATCCGGCTTCGGAGTGTGGATGCGGGCAAACCTAGAATCTCAGCAGCGCCGCCCTTGCCCCCGACACTGCCTTTAGTTTGCTGCAGAACTTCAGCGATGTAGGCGCGCTCCATTTCTTCCATGGTGGTAAATTTTTGCCTTTTTACTTGCCCTTCGCCGGTTGTGGGAATGGCTTCATCCATTTCCAACTCGGCCAGAGGGGCTTGCAGTTCGGCACCCCGGGACAAAATAATTGAGCGCTCAACAAAGTTCTCCAACTCACGCACATTGCCTGGCCAATGGTAGCTGCAAAGCGCGTTCATGGTTTGATTAGGGATCGTTTTGATTTGTTTGTTCATCCGGGCCGAGTGTTTTTGAGTGAAGTAACTCACCAGCAGCGGTATATCGCCCGAGCGCTCGCGGAGGGGTGGAATCATAACTGGGAAAACGTTCAGGCGATAAAACAGGTCGCTGCGAAACTTCTTCTCACTGACCATTTGCTCCAAATCGCAGTTAGTTGCAGCAATCAGGCGAGCATCGGTCCTGATGGTGCGCGAACTTCCCAGCCGCTCGAACTCATGTTCCTGCAGCACCCGCAAAAGCTTTGGCTGTAACTCGAGTGGAATTTCACCAATTTCATCGAGCAGCAGAGTGCCTTTGTTGGCCAGTTCAAAGCGTCCGACTCTTTGTGCGATGGCCCCGGTAAAGGCGCCCTTCTCGTGCCCGAACAATTCGCTCTCGAGCAGGCCCGTGGGAATTGCCGCGCAGTTCAGCTTAACGAGCGTCCGTTCTTTTCGTCCGCTCAGATCATGTATCGCACGCGCAAACAACTCTTTACCGGTGCCCGTTTCGCCGATCAACAGAACTGTTGAATCTGTGGGCGCCACGGTTTCTACCTGTTGGAGTATCTCCTTCAGAACCCGGCTTTGGCCGATAATCTCCGCGAAGTTGTATTGCGTTTTGATCTCTTCTTCAAGATAGAGCTTTTCGCTGGCAAGTTTATTTGTGAGTAGTTCGATCTGGCGAAACTGCAAACTATTTTCCACGGCCAGGGCAACCTGACCGGCAATGCTCTCAAGCAAGTCGGCATCCAATTCGGTAAAGGCATCCTCCCGAAAACTGGCGAGGCCGAGCACTCCGAGCGTGCGATCGTGGGCGACTAGCGGCACATGAACACCAGACTTCCAGCCAGCCGCGTAAGCCGCCTTGGCTTCAGGAGTTGGAAACTGTTTAAGAGTAAAATTTTTTACTAAAACCCTGCGCCGAAGAGTAAACGCCTCAGCCATTGGAGTACCTTCCAGCGACAACACCGCTCCTTCCTTGACGAACAGGTTTTGATCGCTGCGATCCATGGCATGGACCATCAACCTTTTTGTGCTTTCATCATGCAGGGCCAGCCCGGCGACATCATGATTGAAGTAATTGCGCAAACAAGCCGACGTACTGCCGAGCAGATCGCGCAAGTTGAGACTGGTGGCGATAGCATTGTTGATCTCCAGTAGAGTCTGCGCACGTTCGCGCTCTCGCTTGGCCCGCTCAAAATTCAAAGTGTTTTGGACAGCAATGGCCAGTTGACTGGAGATTTGTTCAAGCAGGGTCGCATCGCTTTGGTCGAATGCAGCTTCCCTGTAACTTGACAGGCTCAGCACACCAATTGGCTGATCGTGAAAGATTAAAGGTACGGAAACACCACAGCGCAATCCTAGGGCCTGGATCATTTGCTTAAAGAAAGGCGCGTTAAACTCTTGAAAGTCGGTTCTTTCTCGCAGCACTGTCTTCCGTGTAGTAAAAGCCAGACCGGCTGGTGTGCCCTCCATGGGGATGGGCCTGCCTTCGGCAACTTGCGCCGGGCTCCTGGCCTGAACCGCATGCATCCGCAGCTGTTTGATCTGCTCGTCATAAACTGCCAGGCCAGTGGCATCGTGTGGAATTACACTTCCCAGGCAAACTGAAATGGCGCTCAGTAATTGGCGCAGATCCAGGTTTGACGCGACCGCATTGTTCACGTCGAGCAATAGCTGATTGCGATCGCGCTCACCGGCTGCGCTCTCTAGATTGCGCACGTTATCGATGGCTATCGCTACCTGCTTTGCCACCTGACGCAGGAATTCCAGATCCTGGTCGCCGTAGGCGTTCTCCCGCACGCTGCCAAAGGCAATTGCTCCCAGGCGTCGACCCGACGATGTAAGTGGGATGCTGTAAAGAGTATTGATGTTTTCCGCTCTGATTCGCGCCATGTATTCCGGGAATCTGGTCTCGGCTCTAACGGAACTGATAAGCATTGGTTTCTGGGTTTGCCAGACGATTCCTTCTGGCGAGACCTCAATAGGACCTCCATCGCCGGTCACGGGCACGTTAGTTAGTGGGATGCTGGTTTCAAAGACCTGAAGGCGCATCCGATTATGCTCGGGTTCGGCGAGAACGACAGCGACAGCATCGAAGTTGACGACCGGCCGGAGTTGGCCTGGCAATTCCTTAAAAAGTTCAGAGATATTTGTGTGCGCTGAAATGGATTCGGTGACCGCGAGGAGGCTTTGATACCGACGACTGACGGCATCACCGTCGCTGGGCAGAGGGTGCGGGCTCAAAGGGGATTCACCTCTCTAGAAAGCTTTGGTTGACCCGGGCTAAATAGCAGTTTGTTGGGGAAACGATAATAGCACGAAGTCAAATAGGATCTATAGGACCTATAAGACCTATAATTACCAAATGCAGCTTCCAGTGAACCCGCCGATTCTCCCGATGCTGGCGAAACGTGTCGGTGAACTGCCCACCAGCGGAAGCTGGATCTTTGAACCGAAATGGGATGGCTTCCGCGCCCTGGTCTTTCGTGATGGGGACGAAATCATGATTCAGAGCCGTGACGCCAAGCCGTTCAACCGGTATTTTCCAGAGCTGTTGCAAGCTTTGGGGTCCCAGTTACCTGATCGTTGTGTGCTCGATGGCGAGATTGTGATCGCCAGAAATAATGCCCTTGACTTTGACGCCCTGCAGTTGCGCATCCATCCAGCGGCATCCCGAGTCAAGCTTCTGGCCCAGGAAATACCGGCTTCTTTTGTTGCCTTTGACCTGCTAGCTAAAGGAAATAAGTCCCTCCTCAAGGAAGGCTTTGCGGAGCGCCGCAAAGGTTTGGAAACTTTGCTTTCTAAGCTGGAGCCGCCGCTGCATCTGACCCCGGCAACTAGTGACCTGAAGCTGGCGGCTGACTGGTTTCGGCGCTTTGAGGGCGCCGGGCTCGATGGTGTCATCGCAAAGCCTGCCTCAGGAATCTATGAGCCAAACAAGCGGACAATGCTCAAGGTCAAGCACGAGCGCGAATGCGATTGTGTAGTAGCTGGCTTTCGCTGGCATAAGAAAGGTGAGGGCACGGCTGTCGGCTCGTTGCTGCTGGGCCTCTACGACTCGTCAGGCGCGCTCCAACATGTGGGCGTCTGTGCCAGCTTTACCGATAAAGTGCGTAGCGAGCTGGTTGAATTTCTGGCACCTTATCGCAAGAAGGCGCTCGCATCGCACCCGTGGAAACAATGGGCTGAACTAGCGGAGGCTGAGCACAGGATTCCCGGTGCCCAGAGCCGCTGGAGTCACGGAAAGGATCTCTCCTGGGAGCCTCTGCGAGTGGAGTTGGTGGTTGAGGTTGCCTACGACCACATGCAAGGCAACCGCTTTCGTCACACTGCTCAATTCCGTCGCTGGCGCCCGGATAAGAAGCCCTCTGCTTGCACCTACGAGCAACTGGAAGTGGTCCCGCCGCACGAGCTGGAGGCAATTTTCGGCACCTCCTGAGGCTCACTTCTTCGGCAGTTTTTGCGCGGCGCGCCAGTCGCGCCACTCTCGTGTCGGGTCATCGTCCGGGTCAGGAGTTTCCTGGGGCGGTCGCTGCTTCTCGGGCACGTTCCGTAAATTCACTCGAATACGCGTCCAGGTAGAAGAGCGACCGCGCATCGAGTCGACCAGCACATCATCAACCGCCAGCAGCCGGGCTACTTTCTTATGCTTGCGTTTCCACCGTTCCAGGCCTGCCAGGGCTGCTTCTTTGTCCGGCGAGTTGGCCACCACCAAAAGGGGCGCGCGCACGCGCGTCTTCTTTTGCGCTTTCTTCTTTGCACCCTTGGCGCGTGAAGGTGCGACCCTTGGTCCTTCGCCTTTCATCTTCCGAAAGTGGGGTGGCCAGGGGGCATCGCCTAATCCGGACGCCTGGTGTTCGGCGGCCAGTTCAAGGAGCTGATCGAGTGAACCGGGACTTTGGTACATGCCTGCATGCGGGTCACCCAAGCTTGCCAGGCGGTCAGGAACAGTGAGCACAGTAAAATCCTCGGGATCACATTCGCCAACTTCAGGCCAGTGAAGTGGGGTGGAAACGCGCGCATCAGGTAGCGGTCGAACGGAATACGCTGAACAGGTGGTTCGATCCTTGGCGTTCTGGTTGTAGTCGAGAAAGACACCGTGACGTTCTTCCTTCCACCATTTCGAACTCGCTAGCTTGGGAGTGCGTTGCTCGATGGCGCGGGCCAATGCGAGGGCGGCCCGGCGTACCTGGATAAAACTCCACCGCTGGTGAATCGGTGCATTCACGTGCATACCTCTTGACCCGCTGGTCTTGGGCCAGCCACGAAGACCCATTTCCTCGAGGAATGCCTGCACCTCCAGGGCTACCAGTCGAACATCTTTCCAACTGACGCCCGGACCGGGATCAAGATCGACACGCAATTCGTCCGGGTGTTCAAGATCCGTAGACCGCACTGCGTGCGGATGCAGCTCGATACAACCGAGATTCACGACCCAGGCCAAGCCGGCGGCATCGTCGACAACGACCTCTTCCGCGTGGCGGCCCGACGGAAAGGAAAGGGTTACGGTCCGCAACCACGCAGGACGTGTTGTCGGGGCCCGCTTCTGATAGAAAGCCTGACCTTCGGCGCCATCGACAAAGCGCTTGAGGACCAGGGGTCGATCGCGGATGCCAACCAACGCTCCAGCGGCGATCGAAAGGTAGTACTGCACCAGGTCCAGCTTTGAAAGTTTCGTTTGCTTCGAGAAATAGGGCTTGTCGGGATGGGTGATACTGACCTCACGGCCATTGATGAGAAGAACTTTGGTTGTATCTTCCTGTTTCACAAATTTAGGTTCTGAGCCTGTTGTTCGTGTTCTTCGTGTGAATTCGTGGATCGTTCGTTAAAGTGGCAAAGAACGATCCACGAAACCACACAAAAACACGAACGAATGCGTAACAAAGAGGTTCACGCTTGCGACTACAACGCTTGTGGCTGAGGGCGCGTGATCCCGAGTTTGCGCATCCGGTTGTTGAGTGTAGTGCGATTTAAACCAAGCCGGGCAGCCGCGCCTTTGGGCCCACCAATTACCCATTGCGCTTCAGCGAGCACGCGCAGGATGTGATCCCGCTCAACATTCAGCAGTGTGGCTGCTCCATTGTTGTGGTTCGAACTCTTGGGCGGCTGCTTTAGCTCGCCGAGTGGGATTTCGAGAGTGATCCCTTTTGAGAGGATTACGGCGCGCTCGATAAGGTTCTGCAGTTCACGGATGTTACCGGGCCAGTGGTAATTAACCAGTGCTGCCATCGTCTCTTTACCCACACTCTTGATCGGCTTCTTCAATTGTTGGGCGAACTTCTGCGCGAAAAAGTGGACCAGAAGGGGGATGTCCTCAGGCCTTTCGCGTAAAGCCGGCACCTTGATAGGAAAGACATTCAAGCGATAATAGAGGTCGCTGCGGAACTTCTTCTGCTCGACTAGCTGCGCCAGATCCGCATTTGTGGCAGCCACCACGCGAACGTCAACGCGCATTGTGCGCGAGCTTCCCAACCGCTCGAATTCCTGCTCTTGAAGAACTCGCAGCAACTTTGATTGCAGCTCGAGAGGAATATCCTCGACCTCATCAAGCAGAATCGTCCCCTGGTGCGCCAGCTCAAACCTGCCGATCCGCCTGTCGATGGCGCCCGTGAAAGCGCCCTTCTCATGGCCAAACAGCTCGCTCTCGAGCAGCCCGGTAGGAATGGCCGCGCAATTTACTTTGACCAGCGTGCGCTTGCGACGGTCGCTCAAGTTGTGAATGGCGCGAGCGATCAGCTCTTTGCCAGTTCCGGTCTCGCCGTAAATCAAAACCGTCGAGTCCGTGTTAGCCACCGTCTTAACGTCCTGCAAAGCTTTTTGCAGCGCTGCGCTTTTGCCAACAATTTCTTCAAAGTTCGATCCGATGCGGATCTCCTCTTCCAGATAAAGCTTCTCTTTCTCAAGTTTATTCTTGAGCGTTTCGATCTGATTGTAAGCGAGCGCATTCTCGACGCTGATTGCAATCTGCTTTGCCACCTGACCGAACAACTCAGCGTCATCTCGGGAGAATGCGTGCGCTTGAGAGCTTTTGATGGCCAGTACTCCCAGCACCCGATCTCGAAAAATCAGTGGTGCTGCACAACCGGAGGTGACACCCGGGCAGGTGCCCCGGGGATCATCTGGTCCATCCAAGTCTATCCAGACGGTCTTTCTGGTAGTAAATGCTTCGCCGAGGGGATTACCTTCCAGGGGAATAATCTTGCCCCCGGTACATCGATTCTCCTCGTTCGCAGGGGCATCGAATGCCGCCAACCGAAGTTGCTGCGATGTTTCATCGTAAAGAGCCAGGGCAGTTGCCTCGCGAGCCATTACCGTGCTTAAAGACTTTGAGATCGCCAACACCAACTCTCTCAGATTCAGATTTGAGATCAGGGTGTTATTAATCTCCAAAAGCAGTCGCGAGCGGTCGCGCTCGCGGGTTAACTGTTGGTGGTGGAGTTGGGATTCGATAGCCACTGCTATCTGGCCGGCCACCAGTTGCGCGAACGTAAGGTCGAAATGATCGTAAGCTCCAATCGCGTCGCTCCACAAATTCAGCGTCCCCAACTTATGACGCACGGTACTCAACGGCAAACAACACACCGAACGAATGCCGCGAGCTTTGAGAATCTGTGCAGAGGGAAAACGGTGCTCCTCGTTTAGGTCGCCGATTACTACTGGGTTCTGGTTTGACCAGGCCAGGCCATTGATGGAGCCATTGACCGGCACCTCGGTTGGCTCGGCATCGACTTCAACCGGCGCCTTTAACCCTTCCAGAATGTAGGAACGCATTACGTTTCGTTTTTCGTCATGCAGCATCACTGCGAGATCGCGAAAAGGTAAGAGATGGTGTAGACGCCCGGCAACGTCGTGCAACAGAGCCCT
>Ga0187893_10002117_pt1 | contig 44817 bp, 52 predicted proteins | sample MA1701074metaG_FD_139574 | JGI IMG/M metagenome (GOLD analysis project Ga0187893, IMG submission 139574) | White microbial mat communities from a basaltic lava cave in the Kipuka Kanohina Cave System on the Island of Hawaii, USA - MA170107-4 metaG ... | reverse complement strand
GGACGGATGAACTCAGCCAAGAGGGGCTGTTCATGCCCGGCTGGGACAACCGACTGCACAGCGATGAGCGACCCCCCCGTCATGGAGAGGCGAGCTTCTCTACGCAAGTTCAGGGCTGGCGAGTAAGCGCCGTGAGTCCGCAGCGCTCTCAACGAGCAGGCCTTGAGAGCGCTCTCGTGACGAGGCCCCTCTCGGAGAAGACCGCTTCGGGTCCCCTCGCTGGGGTAGCGACGGTCATCGCGTTGAACGGGGCAGAGCGCCGCTTCGGCGGGCACCACGGGGTGATCGGGCTCTGGACTCAACTGCCGATGGATTATCGTGCTGCCACCAGCGGGCGGGGGCCAGGCGGCAACGTCCTCTGCTTCAACAGCGAGGCGAAAGGACCGTTCACGTCCGGGTTCGGTAATCCCAGTGTGGATCTAGGAGCCAACGCGAACGGTGAACCGCTTCGCAACCTCTGCTTGAACCTTCAGGTGGACTGGGTGCGAGACGGGTTCCAGGGTCGCATGTCCGTCGCTGACTACCGGGCGGGGCAGGACTTCTCTGAGCCTACCGCGGTCCACTTTGGGTACAACCTTGCCCGTGAAGAGTGGGCTTGGTGCACCTCGAGCCCGCTCTGTCATGATGAACCTGAGGAGCCCGGCGGCGGACCCGGCGACGGACCCGGCGACGGAGGGGGTCTGCCCGGGGACGGGGAAGAGCCCTTCACGCCCCAGAACCCCGTTCCTCTGGGGCCCACAGATCCGGTGCCAGATGACCCGCGGCTGCCTCCCCTGGAGCCAGTGCGGGTTCCGCGTAAGTTGCGCCCCCGTCCGCCAGCGCCTCGCGTACCGCCAGTGGTTCCTGACCCGGTGTCGGAGGAGATTGAGCGAATCCGTCGTGAGGGCGAAGAGGCCATCGATGGCGCAGATGAGCACCACGGTTGGGTGGGAAGCACCCATGAGCTTCACCTGCCTGGCCTCGCCCTGCGGGCACTTCCGGTGCAAGGGCTCTATGGCAAGGTCTTCGACGGACGGTATGATCGTCGTGCCAAGCACGCAGCGCGGCGGTACCTCGAGTACGCTCCGGTGGTGCTTCGGCTCTTCACCTACGGTCAAGAACGCGGGCCGAAGCTTGGCCTCAACGCTGATCGCCTGCGTCCCTACAACGCGGGGCCGGGCGGTATCGTGCTCGCTCCTGGCGTGATTACCGCGCGTGACTTCGACGGGGACTGCTTCTCTCGTCGAGGCGTGACCCCAGACTCCGCGTACCTCCTTGCGTTGAAGTCTTGGGTGCGATACGCAGCAGGGTGCCCGGAGCTAGGCACGGGCGGGGTGAAGGAGGGGTGGTCATGGGGGCTCGAGAGTGACAGGGCCTTGACCTTCAAGTCACATGACGCGGCTGGCACCGCGACCGAGCGCGCTCGCCTGGGCGCCGACGGGCTCCTCGCGCTGGGCCCGAGCAACGCGGGTGTCCGGTCTGGCTTCGTCCCCGACCTGGTCTTCGACCCGCCAGGGCTGGAGGCTGTCGACGGGGCCAACGCCGGCACCGTGCCGCTGACCGTCGGTGCGCTGCGCATCGCCTTCGGGGCGAGCCGGGTCGGGGACGGCTTGTGGGCGCGGTTCTTGGCTGACAACGTGACCGACGAGCGGGACCTGCAGGCGCCCGACGCTGACGGGACGCTCGCCACCGAGGAGCACGTCGCGGCCGGCTACCAGCCGCTCGACGCCGAGTTGACGGCGATCGCCGGCCTCACGAGCGCAGCCGACAAGGGCATCCAGTTCACCGGCGCTGGCACCGCGGCGACCTACGGCCTGACCGCCGCCGGCAAGGCGCTCCTCGACGACGCGAACGCCGCCGCGCAGCGGAACACATTGGGGATGGGCTCGATAGCGACGCAGGACGCGGACGCCGTTGCGATCACTGGTGGGGCGATCACCGGCGTGCCCGATCTCCTCCAGGTCCTGGAGGTGACCGAGGAGTCCGACGTGCTAACCGGCACCGTGGCGCTGACCACGGTGGAGACCCTCACCGTTCCGGAGGAGGTCATCGAGGTCGGGACGCGCTTCCGGCTACGGGCGCGCCTGACGACGTACCGGCCCAGCGTCGGGGCGGTGACGAACATCGCCACCTGGAAGGTCTGCGTCGGCACGACGGCCGCTGTGGTGGTCAACCTGCCCGCTTACGGGGAGAGCGACGAGCCCGGGCGAATCGAGGTTGAGGTCGAGTTCGAGGTGCGGACCATCGACGTGGTGAGTGTGGTGCAGACCCATTACAGGGCCCTGCACGGGGAGGCCACGCTCAACGGCGTGCCCTACTACGACGTGGAGGCGACCAGCGGCGTCTTTCCTGACACCACGGGCGACATCGACGTGTTCTTGCGCGTGCAGCCCGGCAACGTTGGCGACGAGTCCTACGTCGAGCGCGCGGAGCTAACCGTCATCCGAGGGCCCAGCGCATGAGCGGCACCCTGACCCGCGTCGTCATCGACCTGGCTGACCTGACCGCGGACAACGACGGCGCACCGGTGGTCCTCGACCAGGACAGCTACGGGACGCAGCGCCCCGTGATGCGAGCCGACAGCGGCCTGCGTCCTGGGGCCGGCACGGTGACGGCCAGCACGCAGGTGTCGATCGGGGACTCCCTCGTACGCTACACGGTCACGGACGCGCGTGTCACCGCAGCGAGCAAGATCCTGCTGTCGGTGCAGCGCAACGGCGCTGACACGGACGCCGGCGACGCGGGGGTCCTGTTCCTGGCGAACGTGGTCAGGGTCCGCAACGGGTCGTTCGACGTGCTCGTGGCGGCCAAGGGCTGGGGCCTCGACGACATGATCGGGAACGGCACCGTCGTCACCCTGCCCAGCATTGAGCTGATCTACTCGATCGGCTGAGGAGAAGAAGACCATGCCGCAGATCGCCAACCTCGTCCGACGCACGGTCCCCTCAGCGAACACCGAGGGCAACAACGTCCAGGTCCGGGGCGACCGCTACGGCGGACTGTGGCTCCCCGGCCCGGCGCAGGCGGCCGAAGAGGGGCAGGTCTTCGTCGCCACGAACCCGACGATGGGCACCGGCCTCGCCGGCGCCGCGGCGACGACCGCCTTCAGCGCGACCGCGGCGCTGTGCATCCTCCGAAGCACAGCCAGCGCGGGCGGAAAGTCGATCCTCCCGGTGTCGATCCGCATGGTGAACACCGCCGCGGGGACTGGTGGCGTGAGCGCGCACGTCGCCCTGGTCATCGACACGATCAACCGCTACTCGTCAGGCGGCGCCCTGCTCGTGCCCTCCAGCACCCGGAACGACGACGCGCCCGCGAGCATCTGCTCGCCCTACTTCGGGGCGCTGGTCGCGGCGGCTGCCACCAACCAGCGGATCCTCGGCCGAACGGTGCTGAAGACCCAGGTGGCGCCCTGCTGGACGATCGGCGACGAGGTGCACATCACCTTCGGGTGCTGGGGCAGCAACGGCAACCCGGGCGGTGGCCCGATCGCGGGCACCACCCCGGTCAGCATCGCGAAGCAGATGGCTCCGATCGCGGTCACGCCGGGCGGGTCGATGGTGATGCACGTCTGGCAGCCGTCGCAGAGCGCCGCGGCCAGCTGGGAAGTCGAGATCGTCTGGTGGGAGCGGTGACCGAGGCGGGAGAGGCGCGGGGACAGTGGCGGGGAGATGAGTCCAATGACCGTGGAGACCGCTCTTCTCAGCGTAGGTGGGGTGCTGATCCTGGGGCTCCTCGCCTTGGTCGGTGCCCTGCTCAACCGGGAACTGACCCGGGTCACGAGGACCTTGGACAACGTTCTGGAAAGGCTCGAGGCGCTCACCAGGACGGTGGACTTGTTCAAGGAGAAGGAGCACGAGGAGCGCCTGCTCAAGCTCGAGGAGCAGGTGGGGACCCTTCGGCAGTTTCGCACCTGGGTGCGTGAGAAGCTACGAGGCGTAGTAGACGTTTCCGAGGACTCGGAGGATTAGCGATGTGGCTACTGCTCTTGAGCGCGACTAGCACCCCGCCCGCGTCACCACCGGTGACTTTCGAGGGCGTAGGTGCGGGAGTCATCGCCATCGCGGGTGCGATCGTGGCTCTCCTGCAGGCGCTCGGGAAGCACAAGGCCACCAAGGAGGCCAAGGAAGCGGGTCTAGAGCTCACTGCCATCGTTAGGGCGGTCGAGGAGGACCTCAAAGAGACCCTGGACAAGCTTTTGCGAGCCCGGGACAGTGAGAAGCCTACCGAGACGCTCCTTCGAGCGAGGGCTATGGCCCTGAAGGAAGTGAAGAACACCGTGGAGCGGCGAATGGTCGCAGAAGGACTCGAGGAGCAGTTTCGCCCTCGGGTTCGCCGGATCACCAAGGGTGACCTGCCGGTGTACGAGGAGAAGGAGGAGAAGCCGTGAGGACGAGGGGAGCCTGGCTGGCGCTCGTAGTAGCGCTCGTGGCCCTAGTGGTGGCGGTCTACGTGTCGGGGTGCCGGACGTACTCGCCGGAGGATGTCCAGTTCATCCGGGCGGCCCAGGCGGTGAACAAGGCTCACATGGAGGACTTGCGGCTCCCGCTGGAGGCTCGGTTGATCGCCCAAGACGCCTACGACGACTGGAGCGTGCTTCGGTTCTCGGCGGACGGCACCCCGATCCCTGAAGACGTACAGCGGAGGCTGGAGGAGGACTAGTGGATCTGCAAGACTTGCGCGAGAAGTTCCCGGAGGGCCCGGAGCGGGAGCTTGGTACTTTGGCCGTGAAGAAGTTGGAGGAGGTCGCCCCCGACGTTCTCCTCCTGGGCCAGAAGGCGGTGAAGGATGCCCTCGCGGGGTGGAAGAACGGGGTGGAGGCGACGCGAATCACCCTCGCGTTCTCCGGTCTCGGCTTCGAGGAGCGGAGAAGGTTGCGCAAGGCCAACTCCCGAGAGGCCTGGAAGGCCCGTTTGGAGCGGGAAGCCGCTGCCAATCGGGTGATCGAGGCGTTCTTGACGCTCGGAGAAGAGGGGATCAAGGTCGCTCTGCGACTCTTGATGGCCTGAAAAGCTCTGGGAGGCTCCCCTGTATTCAAACTGCACTTTTGTGCAAAAGGGGAGCCCCGCACCGGCGGGCACGCGCCCGCGCCCGCGCAGGCATAGCCACTTTTCAAATTGTGCAGTTTGAATACAGGGGAGCCGCCCATGAACCAGAGCGTGAAGGTGGTCGTGTTCGGAGTTCAGATGGCTCCGAAGCCAGGAGCCCTTCAGGTGACGTTCGCGGAGCGAGACGAGCGAGGGGCGCTCCGCGAGGTCGGGGCGCTCTTGTTCCCGAGCGACTGGGGGCTTCAGCCCGGGCAGACGGTGAACCTGTTCGTGGAGGTTTTGCCGTAGAAAATCTAGGCTATGTACAAACGGCTTGTTCCTGGTATAATGCGTGGCAGTAGAGGGGCTGTTCAGCAGCCTTTCTGCTCGACAGTAGACAGCAAACAGGAGTCAGCAAGTGCTCTACGCCGGCCATGTCGAGGCGCACACCGATCGAGCCTTCCTCGTGAAGGCTCACCGGTCCTGCCCTGACCTCGACCGTTTTCATGATCGTTGCCGAGAGCTACCGGACCGTCGGTGGTCTCGAGCCCACACCGGTTGGGTGGTTCCGTTCCACGAGCGGAACGTCTCCGCTCTTCGTGAGCTCTTTTCGAAGGAAGAGCTCGAGTGGAGCGACGACGCGCGGCTGGTTCGCGACTACCAGCTGGCTACTCGCGAGCTGGCTACTCGCAAGAGCAACGCCCGCTGGCGGTACCTCTTCAACGATGAGCTCCCGCCTCTCAAGTACCAGCCCCGCACGGAGTGCTACCGCCACCAGGTAGCTGCCCTTCAGGGTATGAAGGACTCCGAGTTCTTCGCCCTGCTCATGGAGCAGGGCACGGGGAAGTCCAAGGTAGTCATCGATGAGCTCGCCTGGACCGTCAGGGAGCGTCGTGAGGAACACGCTCACGCTATGGCGGCGACGGTAGAGCCATGGATCTCACCAGAGGCACGTCAGGGTGACCTCTTTGCCACGGGGGATCGTCAGCGCTACTTTTGGGAGGTAGCGCGGAAGAAGGTCAAGCGGCCTCGGCCGCTTCGCGTGTTGATCGTCTGTCCGAAGAGCGTAGTGGCGAACTGGCTTCGGGAAGAGCTCCCGAAGCATATGCCCACCGACGTGACCTACTGGGCGGATCGCTTGTACCTGGGAGCACGTGGGATCGCTCGCCTGGTCGAGGGAGCCCGTGCCAAGGTCGATGTCAAGGTCGTCGTGACCAACTACGAGCGACTCGAGAGCCAGAAGGAAGCCCTGCTCGCATGGCAGTGGGACTTCATGTACCTGGACGAGTCCCAGAAGGTCAAGCATCCCTCCAAGCGCCGCAGTAAGGCCGCTCGTGAGGTCGGTGAGGTGGCGAAGGCGCGGCGGATCTTGACTGGCACCCCCGTGGGGAACTCGCTCGTTGACCTGTGGTCGCAGTTCGAGTTCCTCTCTCCCGGCGTGTTGGGATACGACACGTACCACGCGTTCAAGTCGGTCTTCGCAGGCTTCAAGCGGTTAGACACGGACCCGCTCGTGGCGAACCATCCCGCCATCAAGGCGCTCAGGGAGCGGTTCACGGATCACTCTTTTGTCGTCCGGAAGCGGGACTGCTTGGATCTTCCCGAGAAGGTCTATCAGAAGGTCCTCCTCCCCATGGGGGCGGACCAACGCGCTGCCTACCAGGCCATGGTGGACGAGTTCGTCGTGTCCCTGGGCGACGACGGTCAGTGTGAGGCGCGAGCGTACATAGCTCAGCTCATGCGGCTCAGCCAGATCACGAGCGGGTTCGTCCGTAACACGGACACTGGCGAGATCTTCCGCCTCCCGGACGGGGACGTGAAGGTACAGCAGTTGCTTGAGGACCTCGACGCTCTGCCTAGCCATCAGAAGATGATCGTGTGGACGCGCTTCATCGAGGACGTTCGCTCGATCGGCGAGGCCCTTCGCAAGGCGAAGGTGCCATACGTGACCCTCACGGGGCAGGACAACGAGCTCGCTCGTGAGCAGGCGAAGAACGCCTTCAACTGCTCTCCTCACGTGCGGGTGCTCATCGCGCACCCGGAGTGCGCGGGCACTGGCCTCACCTTGCTCGGGTACCCGTACAATGAGCCTCGGTACATGAAGGCGGACGCGGAGCTGCCTCACTGGTGCTCTACCGTGGTGTACTTCTCCAACAGCTTTTCGTTCCTGCAGCGAGAGCAGAGCGAGGATCGGTGCCACCGGATCGGCCTGCGGTGGCCCGTCACTATCCGGGACTACGTGTGCGAGAGCACCGTGGACGAGTTCGTGCTGGAGCGGCTGCGGGCGAAGAAGGACCTCAGTGAGGGGATCAAGAACGTGGAGAGCCTCAAGGCTTCGCTCCTCGGGGAGACGGTGCTGTGACTGCGACGGTCTGGGTTCCCAAAGACACGGGGCATGACTTCTCGCACGCGGAGACCTTCGGCCCAGTGCGGTTCATGCTGGGCGCGCCGGAGCCCTCGCCCTTCGAGGTTCAGCGCGTGAAGACGGAGCTCTCGCGGACTCCAGTAAGAGCCGAGGACTACCTCGTCATGGCGGGGCCGCCCGTTATGTGCGCTCTCGCTCTGGAGCGGTTTCGGGAGGTAGCTGCTACCGTGAAGGTGCTGATCTACCACGCCGGGAAGCACCTCTACCTGGAGCGCATGGTATGAGTCTCGCTCAGCGCCTAGACGTGTTAGGCGTCCAGTTCGTGGAGCTCGCGGCCCACCTCGCGGACCTCGTAGGTCCCGCGGGTGAGCTCACGCGGGGCATGGAGATAGCGCAAGCGGCGAGTGTCGCAGCGAGGCTTCACCTGCTCAGACAGCGGGCGAAAGCCTTCGGAGCTATGCTGGGAGCCGCTCAGCGAGCGGTCGAGGAGCCCCTGGCTATGCTCATGCTCGAGAGCGACGTTCTCGACTTGAAGGTCGCTGGGTGCGTCGTCGCCATCGACAGCCGCGAGTACTGGGCGGGGCCAGGAAAGGCCAGCCCGGAGTACGTCAAGTTTCGAGCGTGGTTGGTGCGGAGACACCCGCAGGTCTTGGTCCCGAACATGCGTTCCTTGGCAGCGGTCTGTCGAGAGCTGAAGGAGCGGGGAAAGAACCCGCCAAGGTACCTGAAGCCGCACTCGGAGCTCTGCCTGAAGGTCAGGCGACTCCCCAAAGCGAGGAGGCCGTGATGGGCAAGAAAGAGAAGACAGGGCTCGAGAAGGTCAAGGCCCTGCCCGTGGCTCCAGTGGAGACGGACGCAGCGCCGGCTTTCATCGCTCCCTCGGAGGAGGGTCGCGAGGAGATCACGGGACAGGACCTGATCTTCTCCCGGCTCATCCTCATGCAAGCGAAGTCCAAGCAGGTCGAGGAGCTCCGGCTCGCCGACAGCGGTGACGTGTTGGATTCGCTCTCGAACCAGGTCGTGTTCACCCGGGACGAGGAGCAGGAGTTCACCCCGCTGTTGTTCTACCGGGAGTGGATCGAGTGGCACCCCAAGGACACCGGGCTCGGGATCAAGGAGAGCTCACGTGATTCGCACGGGTCCCTCGCACGGCGTTGCCTCGCTGATGAGCGTCGGCTCGAGGGCACCAAGGAGGTGCGCGCGGTCACCGCGTACCTGAACTTCGTGGTCCACCTGAAGGACACGCCGCTCACCCAGCTGTACGTGCTGGGGTTCTCCCGCACGGGCTACCGCGTGGGCAAGATGCTCCTCAGCCTGGCGACCTTCCGGGGCAAGTTCCCGCTGTACGCTGGCCGGTACGTGGTGAGCACCACTCTCACCGAGAGCAAGGGCCCGGAGCGTCACAAGTACATGACGTTCTCCCTGCGGAACGCGAAGCCCGCTTGGGTGACCGACCAGCCGACCTTCCTCGCCTACCAGAAGGCTCACCAGGGCCTGCGGGAGGCGAAGGATCGAATCCAGCCGCCGCCGGCTGAGGAAGCGGACGCCCTCGACGAGGCGGAGGCGGGGAAGGACGAGACCGGTGAGCTCTAAGCTCTGCCAAGGGGCGGGCTGTGGAGCGCCCGCCCCTTGGTCCTGGTCGGAGGGAGGCGCCCCGTGCACGTGGGTGTGCCATGAGCACCTCTCGAAGGCACGGGACCTCTACCGCTGGGCGCAGGTGAAGCTCGAGGGTCACACCCGCGAGGGGGCTCGTAAGGCTCTTCGCGGCGTCCGCTGGACGGAAGAGGAGTGGGTTCGGTGGCTCCACGTGGTGGCAGACCCGAACAAGGTCGCGGGGGCACTAACTCACGCGAGTCTTCTCAGCGGGTTTGAGCTCGCGATCTATACCTACAAGGTTCCTACGTGAAGAACTGCGCGCTGGGCGGGTGCGACGATCGCGGGCATGAGACTTGCCCGACGTGCGTGCATTGGACGCCCAGCCGTAGTCATCGTTACGCCCGGTGCTCTCAGTTCCTCGAGCACCGGGTCACGTGTGAGCTTCCCAAGGACGCGTGTGCTGAGTGTCCGCACCATGTAGCTCGCCCAGTGGGTCGTCCTAACGAGTCCGGCGTGGACTGGACCGACCCGAGACAACGGCGAGAGTACTACACGAGACAGCAACGACTGAGGCGGCTGCCCACGGTATGAGCGAGCTCGACGTAGTCCAGGTGCTACGAAACTACACGTTTGACCTCGGCCGAGAGGCAAACGGGTGGGTGCTGGTCTGCTGTCCCTTCCACGATGATTGGACTCCGTCCTGCTCCGTCAACACGGACTCAGGGGCGTTTGCCTGTCACGCGTGTGGGGAGAGCGGGCCGCTGGTCAAGCTCCTGGCTGCTCACGTGGGTGAGAGTCAGGCGGTTGTCAAGAAGCACCTCGAGCAAGGCGGACACAAAGCCACCTTTGACCCCAAGGAGGTCCGCCAGTGGCACAACACCCTACTCCGTCACCGGCCTCTCTTGCAGGAGCTTCGTGAGCGGAAGGGGATCACGGTCGCGACGGCCAAGGAGTACCTGCTTGGGACTACCTCGGGGCGGATCTCGATCCCGGTCTTTGACCACGAAGGCTCGATCGTCGCGGTGAGACTGTGGTCTCCCACGGACAAGGCTCGCAAGGTGGTGAACGCAAGGCTGGAGAGCGGGAAGACCCGGCCTCGCCTGTACCCGATCGAGGCTCTTCGTGAGAACGAGGTCATCCTCGCTGAGGGTGAGCTGAAGGCGTTGCTCCTGCGCCAACAGGGGCTCAACGCTCTGTCTGTTACCGGGGGAGCGGGAACGTGGTCGTCTTCGTGGACGCCCCTCTTCAAGGGCAAGGTCGTTCACGTGGTCTATGACGTTGACAAGGCAGGAAGGGTGAACGCCGCGAAGCGGTGTCGCGAGCTCTTCCGCTACGCCAAGCGGGTGCATAACGTGCTCCTGCCCATCGACCCAGCGGAGTACCCGCACGGGGACGTCACCGACTTCTTGATCGCGTTGAACCACTCAGTGGAGGACTTTCAAAGGGTTCTCGAGGAGGCTCCGGCCTGGGAGCCCCCGATCCTCTCCGACAAGGATACCGAGCCAGAGGCCAACGTTACGCCTATCGCAGTGGGCCTCTCCGAGGCCAGCCACGCGAGGTTGGCCTACAAGCACGTCGTGGTGGACACGGTGGTCTCAGCTAAGGACACCGCTCCGTTCATCGTGCCCGCCGAGGTGCAGGTGCTGTGCAGCCGAGACACGCCTTATTGTGCGGTGTGCCCGGTCATGAACCTGCCCGCTGACGCTGCGGTCATCACCGTGGACGCTACCAGCGCCCGGGTGTTGGAGCTCTGCGGGTGCCCCACGGATCGTCTGGAGTACCCTCTAAAGCGGCTCGCGAGCATACCGCGGCGGTGCGACGTGTGCCGGTTCAAGGTGGTGAAGAACCAGAACATCGAGGAGCTTCGGCTGATTCCGCAGCTGAAGCTGACTGCCAACGAAGCGGACCACGTCGTGGTTCGCGCGTTTAGGGTCGGGCACGGCACAGAGACCAACACCCCGTACAAGGTGACCGCGAAGGTGGTGCCGGAGCCCCGTACCCAGTACGCTACCCTGCTCGCCTACCAGATGGAGCCCACGCGGGACGCGCTTTCCACGTTTGTCCTCTCTGAGGAGCTTCAAGCGGCCCTGACCACGCTGGTGCGACCCAAACACTGGACCAAGAAGAGTGTTCAGCGGGCTCTCGAGCGGCGGTACTCGGACCTTAGCACCAACGTGACGCGGATCTACCAGCGCACCGCCATGCACATGGCGGTGGACCTGACCTACCACAGCGTCTGTTACCTCCCCTTTCAGGGAAGGCTTCGCAAGGGCTGGGTCGAAGCTCTGATCTTGGGCGACTCCGGACAGGGGAAGAGCGAGACCATCGCTTGCCTCATGCAGCACTACGGGCTCGGGGAGAAGGTTGACGCTAAGGGCGCCAGCGCGGCGGGGCTAAAGGGCGGCCTTCAGGAGACCGGTAAGCGGTGGTTCGTGTCCTGGGGCGTGATCCCGCTGAATGACCGGAGACTCGTGGTCCTCGAGGAGGTGAAGGGCCTGAGCGAGGAGGTGATAGCTCAGCTGACGGACATGCGGTCCAGCGGGATCGCGGCCTTGGCGAAGATCGAGAAGGTGCAGACCCACGCTCGTACTCGGCTGCTCTGGGTGAGCAACCCCAGGCGGGATTGGCAGATCGCCAGCTACAACTTCGGGGTGGAGGCGGTGCGTCAGCTGATCGGGAACCTTGAGGACGTGCGACGATTGGACTTTGCGGTGGTGGTCGCGTCAGGGGATGTTCCGCCAGAGGTCATTCACCTACGTGACTCCGCGCGGCCTCGAGCGGAGCACCGTTACACGGCGGACCTCTGTCGTGCGCTGGTCCTCTGGGCGTGGTCTCGGACGGAGCACCAGGTGGCTATGGGGGAGGGCACTACCGAGGCGGTCTTGACAGCGGCCCAGACCATGGGCACCCGGTACTCGAGCCGGATCCCGCTCGTGGAGCCTGCGGATCAGCGGCTGAAGCTGGCCCGGTTGGCCGCTGCCATGGCGGCGTTGACCTTCTCAACCGAGGACGGGGTCACCCTCGTGGTGCGACCGTGTCACGTGGCGGCGGTGCACGAGTACCTCGATGAGGTATACTCCGCTAAGGCTCATGGGTATGCGGCGTACAGCAAGGCGTTCATCGAGAGCGAGGTGCTTCGTGAGCCAGAGTACGTCAAGAAGTTGATCTTGGCCACCCCGTTCGCAGCGAGCCTGCGGGACCTCTTGCTCGAGGCCACGGTCTTCAAGATAGCGGACGTTCTGGACTGGACCCAGATGGACTTGGATGAGGCTCGCCAGTTCGTGGGAGCGCTCGTCAGACACGGGGCCATCCGTAAGCGAGCTCACGGGTACGTAAAGAGCTCCGCGTTCATCGAGTTGCTCAGAGGGCTGACCGACGTGCCTGATGAGAGTCCTCAGGATCTCGCGGCGAAGGAGTCTGAGCTATGAACCTCGAGGAGCGGTGGGAGCTCATGTTGGCGTGGCGGAACCTCGAGCAGCGATCGTTGGACGGGGGCTTTGCGGAGACGTTGCGGAAGGTGTACCAAGATTGCATGACCCTCCCGCCAGGCCAGCGGGTGTACCCCGGGTGTGGTCAAGACCTCATGAGAGCGAAGTACGCTGGTTGGGTGGGCCTGGACCTCCGAGAGTACCCACGGGTGCTTCCGTGGGACCTCCGGTTGGGGCTTCCTTTCAGAGAGGAGCACGTGACCGAGGTACGCGTGAAACTTACCCTTGAGTTTCTCTCGCCGAGCCAAGCGCAGTTCTTCTTGAACGAGGTCGCCAGGGTACTGGAGCTGGGCGGGCGGTTCACCCTTACCTTTCGGGACCTTGAGCTCTTGCTCGCTCGCAACAACGACCCTGGGGGAAGCGTCCAGGATCGGGTCACGCTTCAGCGGTACCTCTACGGGAGCCAGTTGTACGCGGGTGGCGCTCGCCGCTCGTGCTGGGTGTTGGAGCAGGTCATCGATGAGCTCCGCAGGCGGGGCTTGCGGCAGCGTGCCGCTCCTCAGCGGAGCGGGCAGCTAAACCACACCGTGGTGGTGGAGAAGGCCGAGGAGCGAGCGATGAAGTGCCCGAGGCCGGGGCGGACCTTGAAGGGCAACAGGGCGGGGGACTTTTGGGGGCATGCGTAACGTCGTGGTTAGCGGGCCACCTGGGTCGGGCAAGAGCACCCTCGAGCTCAACGTGAGGCGTGCGGTGGCTCCCACCGCGTGGTTTTTGACCAACCTCGTCGTGTCAGAGACCGGGCACGGGTTCCTCGGGCGAGTCCTCTCCGCGGAAGGGCATCTCCTGTTCCTTCCGGGGTGGGAGCGGGAGACGACGTTCTACGCACCTGTCGTGACGGCTGCCAAGTGGCTCTATGTGCGTCCACCAGGCTTTCACCACCCGAAGGCTCTCGAATTCATGCGGTCTCTTGGAGACGTGACCGAGATCATGCTGAGAGAGCCCGTGGAGGTGGTGCAGGAGCGGAGGGAGAGGCGCTCCTGGATCACCAGGGAAACCTCTCAGGTGCTGACACCGACGGTGGCGCGGAGACACCGTCAGTTGTCGTGGGCAACTGAGACGCGGGTGCTCGCTCAGCGTCAAGCGTGGCACGCACTCTGGTATGAGTGGCTCGAGATGGAGGATCGAGCGCCTGAGCTCATCTCGATGGAGGGGCTCTATCTAACCGCTCCTCATTTTCTGACGGAAAAACATCAGCGGAGGATTCAACAGCTATGAGGTTCTACTTGGCAGGCCCGTTCTTCAATCCCGTCCAGGTGGGGCTGATCAACGAGCTCGAGAACGCGCTCGACCCGCACCACCAGGTGTTCAGCCCTCGTCGGGAGTGTTTTGTCGCCCCGGACGGTAGCGCGCTCGAGCGGCAGAGGGCGTTCGAGCTGAACTGCCAGCACGTGGCTGACGCGGACCTGGTCCTGGCGGTGCTCACCTACGCTCTCCCGCCCCGGCAGAGCCTCCGGGTGGTGACGATGCCCGAGCCCGCTGCGTTGCTCACGCGGTCCTTCCTCTCCGGTGCTGTGCAGGTGCCAACCTTCTCGCCGCCGTTGGCTCTCCCGGACACGGGCACGGTCTGGGAGCTCGGCTACGCGTACGCGAGGCGCCAGATAGCGGGTAAGCCGCACCTCCTTGCGTTCTACTCGGACTACCCGGCGGCGGTGAACCTGATGCTGGCGGAGGGGTTCGACGACTACCTCGTGGGAGCAGCGGAGCTCGACAAGTGGCTCAGGGACGGCTCTCCGCTCACCAAGAGCCCGTGGCAGGGGAGGATCGTGTGAGCGTCATTCCGGAGCGGTTCAGGGAGCTCAAGCTCCTCGTTACGGAGCCGGTGGAGTACTTGGTGGTGCGGGACTTCAGATGGACCACCTGGGCTCGGTTGACCCAAGCTGCTACCAGCCTTGCTGGTCAGACCCGTTTCAACGGCTACATCCCCTACACCGTGGCTCAGCACTCGGTGTTGGTTAGCTACATGGTGGCGCCTCACCTGGCGCTGGCGGGCCTGCTCCACGACGTGGGAGAGATGATCATCGGGGACTTGGTGGCTCCAATTCGACACCTCGCGGGAAAGGAGCTCATCGCCCTCGAGGACTGGCTCCTGGAACAGGTCGCAGAGGGGGAGGACTTTCCGTGTGCTCATTGGGCTGCGGTCAAGTCGGCTGACCGTGAGCTCTGTCGGCAGGAGACTGTAGCGTACTTCGGGGAGCTCGGTTGGAGCCTCACGAGGGACCAGCCAGTCCAGGGCCCGACCATGCCAGTGTGGCCGGCGTGGCCACGGGACGCGGCGCGGGAGGCGTTCATCCGGCGGTACACTGAGCTCAGGGGGAGGCTGTGAGGTAGATGGGGCAGCTGACGGACTTGGCGGACAGGGCCTTCGCCTGTGCCATCGCGAAGGGTTGGTGGGAGCAGTCTACGCTCGCGAGCCAGATAGCGTTGGTGCACAGCGAGGTGTCTGAGGTGTTCATGGAACACCGAGCCCGCGAGGCTCGCCCCAGCACCAGGCTGCCAGGCTTCCTTCAGATCGAGGAGGAGGCTGCGGACGTGGTGCTCGCTCTGCTGAACCTCGCGGGGCGAGAGCGGTGGCGTATCGAGAAGGCGGTACTGGCGAAGCTCCGGCACAACGAGCAGAAGCCTGCGGTCACCAAGACAGACAGGAGGTTCTGATGACCGGGAAGATTGACTGGCACTGGGATGCCATGCCGCGTACGAGGTTCTTGGACCTGACCGAGGCTTGCACCGTGAAGGTCTTGAAGGCCCCCTCGGAGGAGGACCTTCGAGCAGCCGCGCAGGCGGTAGGCGCATGCCACCTCGACGCTCCCCGGGAGCAGGAGTGGTCGCCGGAGCTTATGAAGGGCGCGCTCTGGAACCGGCAGGAGGAGCTCCACTGGACCTTGCTCCTGACCGGTGTCTCGAGGTTCTTTACCCACCAGTTGGTTCGCGCGCGCGTTGGAGTGACCTTCAGCCAGCAGTGCACGGGCGATCGTGACTGCCGAGACGACGATGTGCTAGTACCCCGGGTCTTGCGCGGGCCCTTGCTCCGACGGTACGTGCACTTCGCGCTCCTCCAGAAGACGCTCTACGCTGATCTGCTGGACTCTCGTCAGGTAACGCCCTACGAGGCCCGGTTTTCCCTGCCCAGCGGGGCTAGCTCCTTCATCTACGTGCACCTGAACCTCGCGGCTCTGCTCAACCTCTATCGTTCGAGGCGGTGCCCGCAGACCCAGTCCCACGAGCAGTTGGTCTTCACGGTGAAGCTCCGTGAAGCCCTCCTCGTGGCGTCTCCATGGCTGGCCCCGCTCCTCCCTGAGGGATGCAACCCCGGGTGCTGGTGGAAGAAGATCGCGGTGAAGGGTGAGGCCTCGAACATGTTCGTGCCACCGGTCCACTGTCAGGCCACCGAGTCCTGCCCGCAGGTCGAGTCCACGTACACCGGAACGGTCTACGATCTCTGTGGCGCGAGCCTGCACCTGTCCCCGGTGCACGGTCGAGTCGCCTACATACCCGCTCACATTCCTGCTTACCTGTACCTGGAGGAGTAGCGGTGGCCATCTTCATCGAGGGACCCAACGGGGTGGGCAAGACCACGCTCGCGCGAGCGCTCACCACCCCGCTCGGGGCGGCGGTCTCCGCGGTGCGGGTGCTGGAGCCCGACGGTCAGTACTGGGCGGGGCTGGGGCAAGCGCTGTGGGCGACCGTGGTGGATCGGTGGGCGCTCACCGACATGGCAGAGGCTCCCCTCGCGGGGCGCAACCTCGCGCTCTCCGTGGTGGAGCGTTGGCACCTCGGACTCGCGGCGGCGTTGACCGCCAGCACCCTCCTCCTCCTCGGTGAAGAGAGGCGGTATGAACGGGCGCTCGAGCGAGCGCCGGAGCTAGAGCCGGCGTTCATCATGCGGCTGCCCGCGAAGCCGGACCCGGAGTGGGTCAAGCGAGACCTCAGCGGACTGCTCTTCGCTAGGCACGACAAGGCGGTGCGTACCCTCGTGGGTTACCAGAAGCTGGGCGGAGCAGGCTGGGGGTCGCTCTCACCGCGGGTCCTGCTGGTCGCTGAGCGAGTGAACCCCAAGAGGGTCGCTCAGTTCAGCTTTCCCTTCCAGGGGCGACGACCCGTCGGGAGCGGCCCCTACCTCTACGACCTGCTCGCTCGAGCAGGGCTCACCCCTAAGGACGTTCACCTGGTGAACGCGTATGGTCGTCACGGAGAACCGTTGACTGAAGAGCTGGTCCGGTACCTGAGGCCCATCTCCGTGGTAGCCCTGGGGAAGGTAGCTCTTGCGCGTCTGCGTGAGCTTGGCTTCCAGCCAGCGAGCTTTCCTCACCCGCAGGTCTTGAGGCGTTTTCACTTTCACGAACGAGCTCCGTGGGTGGCTCGCCTCAACGAGGCTGTGGAGGAGGGGAGGCTCTGGTGGGCGAGTTGAAGGAGCTTCCTCCTCCCGGCGTGCCCGTGGTGCTCGACGTGGAGACCACGGGGTTTGTCGATGATCGCTACGGGGACCAGCCCTTCTGTGGGGATCGAGCGGTGAGTTGGGGCGTGGCTACCCTCGACGGGGCATGGTCGACCTATGTGCCCCTGCGGCACTACGATGGTGACAACGTGGAGCTTGAGGGCGCCACCCGCTGGCTGAGCGACCTAGTGCGGAACCGACGGGTGATCAACCATAACGTGAAGTTTGACGCCCACTTCGCGTACGTAGACGGGGTTGACTGGCTGAGCGCAGCCTCCATCGAGGACCTCTGGGTGATCTCGCGACTGACCCACAACGATCTGCCCTCGTATCAGCTGCACTACCTCGCAGCGGTCTTCAACGCGGAGCACCGAAAGCGGGGGAAGGACCTGCTCACCCCGTGGCGCCGCCGTGCGAAGACCAAGGACTACGCGAAGGCCCCCGTAGAGCTCCTCGGTGAGTACGCGGAGAGCGACGCTCTAGTCACGGCGGACTGTTTCCGCGCCGCTGAGGAGAGGCTTCCGGACCTGAGTCGCCGCCTCTGGTCCGAGGTGGAGGTGCCGCTTACCCGGGAGCTTTTGCGGGTGGAGCGGCGGGGCTTTCCGGTCAAGGTGGAGGCGATCAAGCGCGCTCAGCACGGGCTGTTGGCGCGGCAGGTCCAGCTCTGGGAGGAGGTCAACCAGGTCGCTGACTTCATGTGTGACCCTGGGGCTGACGAGGACGTGAGTCAGCTGTTGATGGGTCAGCTGGGCTTCCATCCCCTCGCCTTCACGAAGAGCGGGAAGCCTCAGTGGGACTCGATGGCGCTCGAGACGCTCAACCATCCCGTGGGAAAGCTCCTCTCGGAGTACAGCAAGAACCAACACTTCCTCGCCACCTACGTGGAGGGCTGGCTCAAACGGGTGGATGAGCAGGAGCTTCTGCACCCGGGGATCGCTCAAGCGGGAGCCGCGACCGGACGCATGTCCTGCCGGAATCCCTCACTGTTTAACGTACCCGTGGAGGCGGAGGCGTTCGTAGAGCCTCATGAGGCGGACGAGGTGCTCCTGTCCGTGGACTACAGCCAGATCGAGTACCGGCTGTTCGGGCACTACGCGAACGACGCCCGCGTGTTGGCCGCGTTCCTCGAGAACCCGTTCACGGACTTCCACCAGTCCTTGGCTACCCGGCTCGGGGTGGATCGCCAGTTCGCGAAGCAGCTGAACTTCTCGTTCGTCTACGGGATGGGTCGCGCCAAGCTCCTCAAGAACCTCGCGGCGACCCTGAAGCTGAAGGAGGCTCAGGGCGGAGCCGGTGAGATGAAGGCCGCCATGCGTACGCTCCTGATGGGCGCGGGCACTCAGACCGCGAAGCGCGCTGAGAAGCTGGACACTCGGACCACGGACCTGTTGGCTCAGCAGATCTACGACAGCTACCACCGGGAGTTCCCTTCGATCCGAGCCCTGCAAACGAAGGTCAAGCGGCTGGTCAAGCGACGCGGGTGGGTTCGTAACGTCCTTGGGCGGGTGTACCGGTTCAACCCCGAGCAGGGCTCCCACAAGGCGCTGAACTACGTGATCCAAGGCGGAGCCGCGGACATCTTCAAGGTGAAGGTTCTGCGGGTGCTCCGTGAGCTCGAGCCGCGGTGGGGAGCGAAACTCCTCATCATGGTGCATGACTCGCTCCTCTTCTCCGTGAAGGAGAGCGAGCTCCTGCCCTTCATGCTTGAGCTCTGGCGACTCCTCGAGGACCCGGAGGACTGGGGCCTGCGGCTCCCGCTCATCGTTGACATGAAGGTGAGCGGACGGTCGTGGGGTCACGCTCGCAAGGTGAAGGCTCATCCGCTCACGCATGACCCGGTCGCGCTCGCAACGGAGCTCGCCTCCGCGCTCGCGGCGTCGCGCGCCCTTGAGCTTCGTGGGTGGGGTGCCTCGTGAGCGATTCGTCCAGGGAAGCAAAATCCAGGCCAGCTCGGGATCTGCAAACGGTGGGCCACTTGCCGGGCAAGCCCGCGCAGCAAGCGCGGGGCTGGTGGCAAGCTGGGCTGCTCGCTGGCATAGCCAGGAGCGCTCTGGGCCGCATGCTGGTGGCAAGCAGTGGGCAACCCTTACCGGGCAAACCGTGCGGCCCAGAGCGCTCCTATTGCGCTTCCTAACTGCTTATGCTATAAGCACTTAGGACCCCTGTTGCAAGGGCTTACGGGGTAAGCACTTGCGGAAAAGCCAGGGAAATCAAATAAGCTCCGGGCCACAAGTTAGGGGAGGGAAAGCACTTGCATCGAGGGCTCAAAAGGCAAAGTGCGGCAAAGCTCATGCCGAGAAAATAGTTCTCGACACAAGTGGTGGCAGGATTGCTCTTAGAACTTTCTTCGAAAAAGCACAGCCGTGCTTTGGTACAATATGAGCGTGAGCAGGGAGCCCGCAGCCTCAAACCCCCCGCACCGCGGGCGCAGGAGACAGCAGATGGCCAAGAAGAGCAAGAGCACGAAGAGCACGAAGAAGAGCGCCCCCGCCGTTCAGCCGCGGATTCGCCACGACGAGGCGCGGCGCACGTTGGACGAGCAGTTCCAGCTCACGCGCAACGACCTCCGCTCCGCTCGCGCGGAGGTCAAGAGCGCGCGTGAGAACCTCGCGCTCTGGCGCGACGCCTTCACCGCGGCCCGCACCGCCTTCCGCCAGGTGCGCGCGGACCGCGATCGTTTCGAGCCCGCTCCGCGGACGCCGCTCTCGCCGGCGGAGAAGATCGCTCGCAAGATCGCTCGCCTCCAGGCGAGGCTCCAGGAGATCGCGCCCGCTCCGACCGTTGAGCACCTGGACGAGGGTCCTGCTCCGACCGCCCAGGAGTAGAGCCGTAGAGCCGAAACCCCGCCTACGGGCGGGGTCCGCGCGGGTCGCCTCCGCGCGCTGACGAGGCAGGCGGACAGAAGGAGACAGCAGAAAATGCGCTTCTACGGCCACGACCCCCGTGGTCACACCCACGACCCCGCCACCCGCCGCGGCGACCGTCGCCGCGCCCGCCGCCTCGCTCGCGCCGCCCTCCGGGTCTAAAGCACAGGAGAACCTCCAGATGAGCAACCTCGAGCGGTTTCAGGAGAGCTTCGATGACCAGGCGAAGGGCGCGAACGAGGGCCGCCTAGCGGGGTTCCCCTTCAGCCTCTTCGGGCTGGAGCCGCTCCGCGCCGCGTACGGCCGAAAGTACCCTTCCCTCGAGGCTGCGCAGAGGGACTTCGACGAAAACAAGGACTTCCAGGCTGTGAACGGCCAGTACACCTCCAAGCGGGAGCTCCTCAGGTTCAGGCTCACGCAGATCCGGGTTCGGTACGGCAGCGGCAAGTCGGGCTGCCTGAACTTCTGAGCCGAAACCCCGCCCGCAGGTGGGGTCCGCGCGGGTGACCTCCGCGCGCTGACGAGGCAGGTTCCTCGGAGACAGGAGCGAGAAAGATGGCCACGAAGAAGACGCCCGCGGCGAAGAAGACGCCCGCGGCGAAGGCGGCAGTGAAGCCCGCGCGGGTGAAGGAGGCGAAGGAGGTGAGCGTGGTCCCGAAGGTCCACGACGAGCTCGGCAACCTGGTGATCCTCAAGCGGAAAGACTTCCCCAAGACCCTCGAGGGGAAGAAGGCGTTCTGCGACTACCAGGTCCTGCGCTGGCAGAAGCGCAAGGAGCTCCTCGAGATCGAGCTCGACCCGCGGGCGAAGAAGCTCAAGAAGCTCGAGCGGCTGAAGAAGCAGTTCGCCAAGCTCACGGCTGAGCTCAAGAAGGACTCGGACGACGACGAGGACGACGACGAGGAGGACGGCGACCCGGCCGAGGAGGCCGAGGCGGGGGCCGAGGAGGCGTCCGACGAGGACGAGGACGAGGACGAGGACGAGGACGCGGACGCGTAGAGCCGAAACCCCGCCTACGGGCGGGGTCCGCGCGGGTCGCCTCCGCGCGCTGACGAGGTAGGCGGACAGGAGACAGCAGGTGACCTACGAGGGCGACAAGAAGGCGCTCTACAAGCGCCTTCAAACCGCACGGTGCGCCATGCTCACGCGGGTGCACGAGCGCGAGGTCCTCAAGGGTCGACTCGCCTTTATCGAGAAGGCGATCCCGCAGTTGGATCAGCAGATCGAGCGCGACGTCGGAACGATACACGCGCTCGAGCGAGAGTACGGGGAGCTTCTCAAACGAGCCAAGCCCGCTAAGTTAGCGGACAAGCTCGCGGACATGGCCCGTGAGATCAAAAAGCTCGAACGGGCGCTCGGAAAGCAAAGAGGAGGAAGGTGACATGCAGTACCCGATCCCAGACTGGTCGCTCGTACGAGCCACGCGTGAGCTACTCGAGGCGGAGCTCACGCTCAAGCTGGACCGTGGTCCGGGGTTCTACCCGCTCTACCCGAAGCTCGGGGACGAGTACTCGCGAGGCTGTGGCCTTTACCTCGAGGACGACTCGCAGCACCGCTTCTACGTGTTCAGCGAGGACCCGCGGCCGGCGCTCACCTGCCTCGTTCCCACCTGGCTCGAGACCGAGACCGAGACGGGGTGGTGAGCCCGCTCACTCGCCGCACCTTCGCCTACCCGCCTGGAGAGATGATCGCCTGCCAGTGCGGCGGGATCGTGGTGCCGCTTCCCTCCGACGAGCCGGGGGTCATGCGCGCTGACGAGGTGGTAAGTCACCTCGTCAGCGGCTGGCTTCACCTCCGAGTGGGGAGCGGCATTGCTCAAACGTGCCCGCGGTGCGGGCGAGACGCCCTCTACTGGAGGTGCTGATGAAGCCATGGAGGGCGGGGCTGATCCCGCCGGGGCTCACGCTCGTCGAACGGAAGTACGACGGGCTCCAGGTGACCCTCTCTCGGGAAGACGCCCTGGGACGAGGGAGGAACTCGTTCACGGGCGAACGTACCCGCTACCCGAGGCGACCCCTACCCGGGGTCCCACCCGGGTTCGTCGTTCTAGGCGAGGCGTGGCTCGAGGCTGAGCCCGCGACCGCGGTGTTGACCGCCTTGAAGGCGGGAGTGAGGCGGGTGCGGTTCACCGCGTGGCAGGTGCTCGAGACCCCGGAGGGTCCGTGGGAGGAGCTCTCCACGAGAAAGCACGTGCTCCTGCTCAAGCGGCTCGGGCTCGAGACTCCACACGTGGTCTCGTACAAGGCTCTCGACGAGGTAGACGCGCTTCGCTTCCTCCAGGCCGCAGCCTGGGAGGGGCTGGTCTACCGTCACAAGCGGTGCGTGTACGACACGTACAAGCTCAAGCCCGTGCGGACCTGCGACCTCCAGGTCGTGGACGTCAAGGAGGGCTCAGCGGGGAAGTTCGCAGGGACCCTCGGCTCGCTGGTGTGCGCTCGCCGAGACGGCACGGTGGTCGCGAACGTGAGCGGGATGACCGACGAGGTGCGAGCTCAGCTCTTCACGAGCTGGCGCGCGGGCATGGTGGTCGAGGTAGCCTACGACAGCGTCGCGGCGGGCGGGCGGCTCCGGTTCCCCCGCCTCGTACGGGTGCGCGAGGACAAGGAGCTCGCCGATGAGCAGGTGGACTGAAGCTGCGATCAAGATCCTGGGGCTCAAACACGAGGAGGTGACCGAGGACCACAAGCGGTTTGTGCGGGAGCTCATGACGAACACGGTGCCCACGAGGGTTCAGCCCGAGAAGCTCCCCGAGGGAGCCTGCCACGGGTGCTGGGTCCACACCCAGCACTACGTGATCACCCACGTGGTCATCGGGGACCTGTGCATGTTGAGCGTGCGGCTCTGCCACGCGTGCGCGGAGCGAGTCGCAGCGGCGAAGAAGGAGGATCGGCTTGAGCTCTTGCCCGAAGCGCTCCGGCGTGCGTTTCTCGCGGAAAAGCGGCCCGAGGTCGCGCCGCCGCCGAACGGCTCCGTGCCTGGCCAGCCCCGTCGTCGCCCCCGTCGTCACCACGACTAAGCAGCGACAGGGGCTCGTGCGGACGGGCTGGCTGCTGTGCGAGGCGGAGCGAGCGGAGCAGGAAGCGAACATGGCGGAGCGGCGGATCTGGGCCGCGTGGTACGACGCGACCCTCAACGACGGGTGAGAGCGATGGCGCAACGAGAGACACGGCTCGCTTCGCCCCTGCGCTCCGCGCTCGAGCGGGCACGGGTGCGGGTGACCAAGCTACACGGCAACAAGTTCCAGGCGGGCTTGCCGGACTGGCTCCTCGAGGGACCTCGTCGCTACGGGCTCGCGGAAGTCAAGGTGTGGCCCCGCTCATCGAGCCCTACCGCCCTCGAGGGCCTCGCGTTCTGCACGGGCCTTCAGCGGCGGTGGCTCATGCGAGCTTGGGTGAAGGGTCACCCAGCCTGGCTGGTCTTAGTGTCCGAGAGCAAGGGCGTGGTCGTGATACGCGGTGACCGCATGGGTGTCGAGGACGAGACCCGGTGGCTCTCCCTTGAGGAGGCGGTCGCGGTGATCAAGGAGGGACTAAGGTGAGCGACGCCTGGGCGCTCATGAGAACGTAGGCACGCGCGATGACCCGGTCTTGGTCAAGAAGCTGGCCAAGCTTGGTGGGCGTAGGGACGCCCACGGCTCAAGGTGGACGCAGGAGACGTACGCCGAGGAGGCAGCGCGCCTCACCGATGAAGCTGACAAGGAACGCGCGCAGGACCAGCGTGTCAGCTTTCCCCGAGGTCCCGCTCGACGAGGCGTCGCTCGACGCCCCGCTCGGGACGCGGCTCACCCTCCCGTGAGGGTGATCGCGTGGCGCGGAGCGCACCCGCACCCGGAGAACAGCCTCGCCGCGGTCGAAGCGGCAGCGGCGCAGGGCGCGTGGCTGAGCGAGGTCGATGTGCGGCTCTCTCGGGACAGCGTCCCGGTCCTGGTGCACAGCCCGCGGGTGTGGCCGTCGGGACCGCTCACCCACGAGCGGAGCGCTCGCTGGCTCAAGCGTCACGGCGTGACCTTGCTCGAGGAGGTGCTCGCCTACCCGCTCCTGGTGCACCTCAAGCGGGAGGCTGAGCCACGTCGACTGGCGCTGGCCCTCGCTCGCCTCGGGTACGCCGGACTGGCGCACAGCAACAGCTGGCTCCACCTCCAGCTCCTCGAGGAGCGCCAGCGGCTGCGGTCGGTCTACGCTCCGCTTGAACGAGTTGAGCCCGGTCTCGCGGGCTACATGCTGGGTCATCGCGCGGGGTGGGGGGTGAGCGCCCTAGGCTGGGCGGCCACCGTGGCGGCCGCGGGACTGCACGCCGTGGTGTTCGCCGGAAACACGGCTGACTGGCTCAGCGAGGTGCAGGCTCAGCCCGGGGTTACCGCGTTGCTCACTCGAAGGTTGGATCGGGCGGGCCTTTCTTGAGCCTGGCTCCCCTGTATTCAAACTGCACTTTTGTGCAAAAGGGGCTTCCTGCGCGGGCGCGGGCGCGTGCCCGCCGGTGCGGGGAGGGGCTGGGGAACAAAAGTGCAGTTTGAATACAGGGGAGCCTCCCCGGAAACGGGGCCCAGTCCGGAGGAGATCGAGGCGATGAAGGAGCTCATCCACGCTGAGAGGGCGAGGATGATCCACGTGCGAAAGCTCCTCAAGCTACCGCCTCTTCCTTGGTACCTCGGCGGGGTGAGCCGCAACCTTCCGCACAAGCTCCACCATGAGGGGTGGGTCACCAGGTGCTCCGGGGTGAACCCTCGGCGGGGAGCGCGGTTCAGGTCGGAGGACTCTTACTGAGCCCTTGACGAGTGACAGCTTCCTTGCTATTATGCGCGTGCAATGTTCCCCCCGAAGGCCAACGGAGCGGAGTACCCGCCTTCCAAGAACGGAGGACGCACCCGGTGCACCGCTACCAGCAGGGTGACCAGCGAACGGTGCGCCCGCTACTCGGTAGCGGGTGGGACGGTGTGCTGGTATCATGGAGGCGCTCCGCAGGTCCTGACCGCTCGCCAAGGGTTCAGTGGGGGGCTTAAGTGCGTCTCGTTGCGAGCCAAGGTCGAGGCCCAGCTTCAGCGCAACGACTACCTCTGCCTCCGGGAGGAGTTGGCGGTCCTGCGAGCCATGCTCGAGGTCATCCTGGAGAGGCTGCCCTCCTCCACGGAGGATCTACGACAGCGACACTTCGCCGCGGCGGCCCAGTTCATCGACGCGGTCAAGGCCTGCGCGGAGTCGATGTCGTCGATCGAAGCTAAGCAGTTGCGGTACGTCAGTCCGCTGTACTTGCTTCGGGTGGTGGACCAGATGGTCCGAATCGCGGACAAGCACCTCGAGCCGGCTGCCCATGCGGAGTTCGCGGATGAGCTCGCGTCGGTCCTTCTCCCGGACTTCACCCCCAAGCTGATCGCATGACCCAGCCCACCGACGTACGGCTGTTCTTCGTGCAGAGCTTGCTCACCTCGCTGAGTGTCTCGAAGCGGCCTGCGGCGCCGCTCGCCGAGGAGTTCAAGCGACTAGCTCGCCTAGCCGAGGCTAGAGGGGAGTTGAACACGGCTCTCTCAGCCCTGCGGTGCGCGGAGTCAGCGGAGGGCTTGGCGAAGGAAGGTCTGGACATAGCCTCGCTCGGAGAGCTCTTTCGAGAGCACGGCAAGACGGAGCACCTCGGTGTACACCGCTGAGACCGTACGAGCGGTGCTCCGTCGGATCGTCGACACCCAGTGGGTCCTGGCCACGAGGGTGCACCGTTCGACCCGCGGCGAGCCGCTCGACTTCGAGCGATGGCCCTTCCTCGAGGCGCTGTACCGGGACAACACCCGCGACATAGCGATCATGACGGGAACGCAGAGTGGCAAGACCGAGTTCCTGATCCTGCGCAAGTTCGCTCTGTGCGCTCACGGAGCGGCCGTCTTCTACGTCCTGCCCAAGGATGAGCTCAAGAACGTCTTCGTGACCAACCGGGTGGATCGGCCGCTCCGCCTGCCCGCGTACCGTCAGCTGTTTATGGCGGCGGCTGGCGCGGACAACAAGGGGCTGAAGGCCCTCGGTCGAGGCACCTGTCGTTACGTCGGCTCGGGGTCGCTCTCCGCGTTCAAGGAGTACCCCGCTGACGCGGTCATCGTCGACGAGCTCGACGAGTGTGACTCGGTGTTCCTCGAGTACGCGAATGACCGGCTGGGCGCCAGCGACCTGAAGCACACGGTGCTCAGCGGCAACCCTACCATGGCTGGAGCGGGCATAGCACGCTGGGTGTGCGACGAGAGCGACTGGAAGGAGTGGTTCGTCCCGTGCGACTCGTGCGAGCTCTGGCAGCACATCACGTGGTATGACCACGTGGTCCGTGAGCGCCGTGACGGGCGCGGGGCGCTGCTGACCGTGGAGCGTCGGGACGAGGCTTGGGACGGGGACCCGGAGAGGGACCTCCTGCCGATCTGCTCACGGTGCGGGTCCCCGGTCAACCGTCTGGGGCGCGGAGAGTGGCGCGCGAGGTTTCCGGGTCGCCCGGTGAGCGGGTGGCAGTTGGGCAAGCTTCCGACGCCTACCAACCGCCTCAGCGACCTGTACCGCCGTTATGAGCGGCTTCGCCGAAGCCTCACGGGGCTTCAGGCGTTCACCAACAGCGACCTCGGGCTGCCGTTCGAACACGGCGAGGCCATGCTCACGGCAGAGCTCCTTGACCGGTGCGTGGAGCCCGAGTATGAGCTCCCGTCGGGGCAGACCGAGTACGGGCCTTGCACGATGGGCGTGGACGTGGGTGCGTTCCTCGATGTGCGGGTGAGTGACTACCCGCCCGGTCGTCGCCGACTGGTGTTCGCGGGTAAGCTGTCCAGCGACGATGAGCTCTTCGCCTTGATCGCTCGCTACCGTGTGACCACCATGGTGGTCGACGCCCTCCCCGAGGTCAAGCGGGTGCGGGACTGGGTGAACCGCCTGTGGCACGCGGTCTCGGTGTGGCGGTGCGAGTTCGCGGGCGCCGAGGGCACGTACCTTCGGGACACGCACGTGGACGAGGAGGAGCGGCTGCTCCGGGTAGACCGCACAGCGTTGCTCGACGACGCGTTCTCGGACATCGTGAACCGCGTGGCGTGGCTTCCGTCCGCGTGGCGTGATCTCGCCTTCGGCGAGTACGAGGAGGAGATGACCGGGCCCAAGCGGCTGTTGCTCACGAACCCGCAGAGCGGGAAGCAGCGGTGGGTCTGGTCGAAGTGCAAGGACCATCAGCGGCTCGCGGACTCGTATGACTGCCTAGCGAGCCAGCTTCGACGGTCGTTCGACCCGATGAGGGGTTTGCCGGCGCCTCTTCCGCGAGAGGAGCTCTTCGATCCCTTTGCGGGGCTGAAGCCAGCGACAAGGGTGACGCATCGATGAGCGAAGCGGAGACCCGGCTGGCGCTCTACCAGCACCTGAACACCTTCACGAGTCGCATGCTGATGGCGCTGAAGCGTCTTCAGACGTGGCTCGACGACCCGGACCAAGCACTCAAGGTCGACAGCGAGTTCTACGAGAAGGTCCAGCGTGAGCTGGTCATCTCAAGCGCTCTCTCGTACCGACAGCACCTGGTGGCTGGGACCTCGCGCGGGGTGAGCCTGCACCCGGGCGATGAGGAGTCCAGCTTCCTGGTGCCGATCTACCAGCGGGCGCTCGATCACGTGGCGCGGTTCAGCTCCGCGAGGTTCAACCTCGCGCGAGCGTTCTTCGCAGGCACCGCGGTCGCCGTGATTCACGGTACGTGGGCTCGCTTGCTCATGCCCGGGGACTGGACGGTTCGCCGGTGGTGGGTGCCGACGCACCTCGAGGACGTGGACAAGGGGCGCTTGCGGGTGGAGTTCGGTGACGACCGCACGCAGCGGTGGACGCTCTTCGATGTCTATCGTGAGGCGTGGGTGGTGCTGGACGAGACCAACCAGCACATGGTGATCTGGCATCAGTACGACACCGCGGATCGCCACCTGGGCTTCGGAGGCGGGTTGGCGGCTCAGCTGGTCTACTACTGGACGGTGAAGACCCTCCTCCTCGAAGCGCTCTCGAGCGGGGCGTCCCGGATCGGGTTCGGGTGGATCCACGCGAGGATCAAGAACCTATTGGGCGCAGCGTCCGCGACGGATCTTACGACATACTCCACCCTGGTAGACCAGGTCATCGCCCAGGTGGAGAAGCAACGCTCGCACAACGTGTTCGTGTCCGACATGGACGCGGTGGAGCTCGACGCTTTCGCCCCTCCGGGCGCGAACAACGCGCGGTCGAACATCGTCATGGAGTCCCTCAACTACGTGGATCGGGTGTTGACCACCCGGATCTTGGGCTCGGTGTTGCCGACGGGTGGCGGGGATCAGGCTCAGGGCTCGATGGCCCGCGCTCAGGTGGAGAAGCAGAGCGAAGGTTCGCTCATCGCCTACGATCGAGAGACCCTCGCGGAGTCACTGGGCGCGCTCTGCCGGTGCTTCCGGGTGTGCAACGAGCGGAACCTCCGTGCCATGGGTGTCTGGGACATGACGGATCCCGAGTTCCACCTTGGGATCGAGAAGCCGGACCCGCAGGTAGCAGGGGCCAGCCTTGACCGGGTCGCGAAGTACCAGATTCCGGTGCGCAAGACCGATGTCTACGAGGCGCTCGAGGGCTTTAGCCAGCCCGACGCTAACGATGACGTGATGACGCTTCAGATGGCTCAGGGCGCTGACGCGGGAGCGCCGGGCGCAGGATCAGGACTAGGCGTGGCGGGAGGACTCGCTCATGGATGAGGACTCGTTGCTCAGGTACTTCACGTACGCCCATCTCCCGGGCAAGCTCCAGAAGGTGAGCCGGCTCTTCGGCGACTTGGCACGCGAGCTCTGCGAGACGCTGCCGAGCGGGAGTGAGCGGGAGATGGCTCTGCGGAAGCTCCTCGAGGCCAAGGACTGCGCGGTGAGGGCGGCGTTGGACGCATGAGCCTCGCGACCGCCCAGGAGAGAGCCCGTACCCTCCTTCGAGGGCTCACTCGCGCCATCGTCTACCGGCTCACCCGGGGAAAGAGCGAGGTCGAGGTTGAGCACGCGGAGGTGGAGGAGGGGCTCCGCCGGCTGCTCTTCTACGCGCACACGGAGGGACGCGCGGACGCGAGGCGGGAGCTCGGCGGAGCGCCGGTGCAGTATCGTCTCGATGATGCCCTCTCGAGGACCCTCGTCAAGGCGGTCGAGGTGTTTGGGGAGCGTGCGCCGCTGACCGAGGCGGAACAGCTTCAGCTGATCGACGAGTACACGTTCGGAGAGCCTTTCTTCGTGACACGGGCGGCGTCGCAGGCGATCGAGAACAAGGTGCGTGGCCTCCTCGTGGGCTTCTTGGACTCGGGTGAAGGCGATGTCGCTCCTCAGCGGCTGATCCAGCAGGTCGGCGGGTTCTCAGACGCGTACGCGGCGACCATATACCGGACGAACGTCGTAAAGGCGTTCAATCGAGGCAAGGTGCTCGAGGCGCGGTGTCACCCAAAGCTCTGGGGCTTTCAGTTTCTCACCGCCAACGACCCAAACGTTCGGCACAACCACCAGGCTGGCCACCGCGTGGCCCTGCCGAAGGGTCATCCCGCGTGGTTCGGGCACACGCCCCCGCTCGGGTTCAACTGTCGCTGCACCCTGCGGACCGTCACGCTCGCCGAAGCTGAGGTCAAGGGGTGGACCCGGAGTGATCCTGAGGTGCCAACGGCGTGGCAAGCGGATGACGTAGGCTTCGGGAACGCTCTGCACCTGCGAGCGCCCGTGGCTGAGCCCTACACGGTCTCGTTTGCGTGGAACGAGGCTCAACACGCTCGCGTGAGCGCTGGACACGGGCGCGCCAGCGGCGAGTTTTCCCCCAAAGGCGGGCAACCAGCGGCGGCGCCGGGACCAGCCCCAGTCCTGGGCGCTCCCGGAGGCAAGCGGGCGGCTCCGGGTAGCCAGCTACACCCAACGGTCCAGGCTAAGCTAAAGGAGCTCGGCGTCAAGAAGCTCCCAGCGGCCGACGTCACTGACGTGCGGGTAGGCTCCCTCACGGACCCGCACGGGAAGGCGATCCTCTCCTGGCGGGACAAGAGCGGCAAGCTCCAGCAGAGCTATACGGCCGCCACCGTCAAAGCCAACGCGGCCAAGAAGTGGGTGAAGATCGAAAAGCTGGAGCCCAAGTACGAGAAGGCTCGAGCAGGGCTCTTGAGCCAGGTGCGGTCCCTTCCGCTCGGGTCGCCGGAGCACGAGGCTGCCACCGCTGCTTCACTCATCGCCGTGACCGGGCTCCGGCCTGGCAGCGAGGGCTCGGTCGCTGCGCACGGGCACTTCGGGGTGACCACCCTGTTGGGTCAGCACGTGAAGCCCGAGAAGGGCGGGGTGCGGCTGCAGTTCGTGGGCAAGAGCGGGAAGCTGAACGACGTAACCGTGCATGAGCCCGCGCTCGTAGCGGCGCTCACCCATTACGCTCGTAAGGGCAAGAATGAGAGGGTGTTCTCGCAGGGCGTTCGCGGGGCGGTGGCGGAGAAGACCGCGGGACTCGGGTTTCGTCCCAAGGACTTTCGCACAGTCGTCGCGACCCGCGAGGGCCGCGAGGCGATCAAGCGCCTAACTCCGCCGCCCCCGCCGTTGCCCGCTGGAGACAAGGCCCAGGGTCAGCTGATGGCGCGGGTCTTGAAGGAGGCTTCGAAGCAAGTCTCTGGCGTGATCCAGAACACCCCTGCGGTGGCTCGCTCAAGCTACATCCACCCCAACGTTTTCGAACAGTTTGCGCGGTCAGTCGGCTATGATCCCGGCAAGCTCAGGGAGAACGAGCACACGGTCACCTTCGCCGAGGGGGTCTCGCCCGAGGCTCTCGAGAGCGATGACTACGACGATGACGGTGAGCTGGACCTCGACTACTATCCGCTACCACCCGCGTTGGAACCCTACTGGGAGGACGAGGACGAGGACGCGGATGAGCTGGACGAGTACCAGCGTCAGCTCCGTGAGCACAGTGACGTTGTGCGGTTTGTCAGCTGGCACGAAGACCTGCACCCGCGTGACGTCAACGGCCGTTTCATCTCGAAGGGGCAGGGCTCGGAGAAGATCCGACAGCTCGGGGCGGTCGCTGCTTCGCACAAGTCTCTCGGGGACTGGCACGGGCCCGAGGCAGCGACCTACAAGGCTTGGCTCGCCACCCAGAAGATGATGGGAGACGGGGTAGGGTCGTTGGGCAAGAGCTTCTTGAAGCACGCGTGGAACGCGGCTCACGCTCTTGGGCATGAGGGCCTTCAGAAGGCCCTGAAGGCTCACGCGGAGGACCTCGGGGTGGACCTCGGGTCGCCGGCGAGGGTGGACCTCTCCGTGCAAGACCTCGTGGGAGAAGCTCACTCCCCGAAGCACGGAGTAGCGGGCAGGGACTCGCCCGGTGGCGCGCTCGGAAAGCACCTCGCGGGGCTGGGGCCGAAGGTAGAGCCGCCGAAGGCAGAGCCGCCGAAGGCAGAGCCGCCGAAGGCAGCGCCGCCGAAGGCAGAGCCGCCGAAACTGCAGCCAGAGGCTCGGGCGTACGTGAGCAAGGTTCTGATGGAGGCCCATGACAAGCTCCACGCTAAGCATCCGAGGTCATACCAACACCTGAAGGCTTCGTTGAAGGCTCACGTGGCTCAGTTGGAGACAGGCAGCTATTCATCCTCGAAGTTGTTGGCGGACCTCCACGACGCGAGCACCAGAAGCGATCCCTTGAGGAAGGTGGCAGAGATTCGGAGTAAGACCGTTCGGGAGGCTCTGGAGCAGGGGTCGTTGTCCAAGCCCGCGGAGCCGCCCAAGCCAGCGGAGCCGCCCAAGCCAGCGGAGCCGCCCAAGCCCGTTCGAGAAAGACCCACACCACGAGAGGGAGGTGGGTTCAGTGACCATCCGCACATCAAGAGGCTTCATCCCAGGGCCGCTGCTCGTTGGGAAGAGGTCATCGGAAATGACTACGCTGAGACTGGGGAGTTTCTAGACATCTGGTCGACGGGCGGAGAGGATGAGTCCGGGCAAAAGCCCGAGGGTCTCTTGAAGGAGGTCGCCGAGAACTCGCCTCGGGTCAAAGCTTTGTACGAAGCGACGCAGCGGCTCTTGCCAGACAAGCCTCTCAAGGCTCATCGGGGCATGCAGTTGACCGAGTCGGACTTGCAGGCCATGCTGGATCAGGGAGTGGTTCCGCAGAGAGCGGCGTCCTCTTGGTCTGAGGACTTGGACGTGGTCCTGGACAACTACGCGCAACCACAGGCTGGTAAGGTTCCCGTGGTCTTGACCGGGACCCTGCCCAAGAGTTCGATCCTGGCTCATCACGCCATAGCGCCCAACGTGGGGTGGGAGAACGAAGCTGAGGTCATCAATCGCTCATCGCTGATGCAGATCACCGGTGTTCGCAAGGACGAGGACGAGGGAATCACCTATCTTGAGGTAAAGGCGAAAGAATGACCTGGAGCGTCGCCTTCCGCAATACCTTCTCCCACGCCTACGAGGCGGAGCGGCAGAGCAACGGCAACTACACGATCCGGGCGGTGCCGGTGCTTCCGGCGGTGGACGGGGCGAAGGGTGTGGCTCTGACCTCGGGGTGGCTCAAGCGAGCCGCCGCGCGGATCCTGCACCGCAAGTACTCGCAGGGGTACTTGCCGAGAGTGCACGTGGAGCACCTCGGGGACGTGGCAGGGGTGAATCGTGCGGCAGGGTTCATGGACAACCCCGCGGTGCGGCCGCTCATGCTCGACGGGCGCTTGGTGGACACGATCTTCGTGGACCTCGTAGAGGTGCCGCCGGACGTGTTCGAAGAGATCAAGAGCCTCAGACTCCCGTACCGGAGCGCCGAGGTGCCTTCCACTGGCGAGGAGGAGCTCAAGAGCCTCGCGCTCATGCAGACCTTCCCGCCGTACTTCAAGCTCCCGGTCACCTGTGTCTGGGAGCAGCCGAGCACCACGGGTGGCCGGGTGCAGTTCAAGGAGGACGTGTGCATGGGCTTCGAGACGGAAGAGCCGGACGAGCAGGACCAGAAGACCGAGTACGCGGACGGGTCGCCGCCCGACGGGGGTGCCGCGCCGCCGCCAGCGCCGCCTCCGCCCACGGCGGGTGCGGAGGTTCCGCCGTGGGCGGGGGAGATCAAGGAGCTCCTCATGAAGCTCCTCGCGGCGGTCGGGGGCCAGGGCGGGCCGCCGGCCACGGGTGAGCCCGGTCCGAGCGTCGCCGCTCGGGTCCCGTTCAAGGAGGCCGCGCTCGGGCGGCTCGTGGCCCGCGTGGACTCCCTCGAGGCTCGACACGCCCAGAGCGCGGACGAGGAGTCCCTCGGGCGCCTGGTCACGCGCTTCAAGGAGGAGGGGGTCTTCTTCGACGAGAAGCGGCTCCGGGAGACGATCACCGAGTTCGGCGTCAAGGGCACGAAGGCCCTCGAAAGCTACATCGTCTCCTACATGGAGGGGCGCCCCCGCATCTCGACCGGACGGGGGCTGCCCGGCAAGGTCAAGAGCCGGGGGCACGACGAGGAGCTCATCGCGTTCAAGGACGCGGATGAGGAGGTCCGCGAGGCGGTGCGGGCGGCGTCGGTGGACTGGGAGGAGAACGAGGCGCAGTTCCGGCAGGTGTTCCCGCACGGGAAGAAGGCGTTCCTCGAGGCCGCGGCTTCCGGGGTGCGGCGAGCGAAGCAGCTGAAGGGCTGAACTTCGCTCGGCTTTTGAGGTCTCGGCGGGTGCCGGGGCTCATGGGGTTCACAGGGGAGGTAGCTCAAACATGGCGCTGGCAGCCACGGTCAACCGGTCGCACCTGGAGACGTCGCCCTTCAACCCGATCGTGAAGAACGGGTCGACCCAGTTCAAGGGCGGGTTCATGGGCCTGGAGGCGGCCTCGGGGCACTCGGTCCCCTTGGCCGACCAGACGGGGGTCTCGTTCATCGGCGAGGCGCTCGACACCGTCGTCGGCAACGGGGTGAAGACGGCCGGGGTGATCTTCACCCCGTACATCCTCAAGAACGCGGCGGTGACCGGCTACGCGGCGGTGACCGACAACTGGAAGCCGGTCTACGCGACGGCGGACGACACGCTGACGCTCACGCGTCCGGCCGACGACGCGCAGGTCGTGGGCGTGACCACGCGGTTCAACGCGACCGGAGTCGGCGACGTGCTGATGCTCGGCGCGTTGCACTCGGCGGTGCACCGGCTCTCGGGCGGGGACAAGGAGGAGATCATCCTCGGATACCTCACCGCCGCGCTGATCATCGACACCAACGTGGTCACCAAGACCCTCTACGGGCGGGGGAAGATCGTGAAGATCTTCTGCCGTGCGATGAACGCGGTGACGACGGCGGCGAAGGCGACGACGATGACCGGCAGGATCAACGGCACTACCATCACCGACGGTGCGCTCACGGTCACGTCGGCGGGGCAGACCCCGGACGGGGCGGAGCAGTCGGTCACTCCGTCCGGTGCGAACGAGTTCAGCGACGGTGACGTGTTCACGGGGGTGTTCGGCACGACGACCGTCTTCGTGGAGGGGGTCTTCGAGATCGGCATCGTCGTTCAGCGGCTCCCGTAGCTACAGCAGGGAAACCTCAAACCGCTTCAACCCCGCGCGGGTAGGAGCCAACACGTAGGAGAGTGACATGCCCGGCATCGCAGGCATGACCACGAGTGGGGTCCTCCGCGCGGCGGTCATCGCGGAGTTCAACCGCTCGTTCGATCTCCGCCAGAAGGCGGAGAACGCAGCCGTGAAGAAGGCGTTCCTGGAGGTGGACTCGACCCGGCGGTCCGAGGTGCACGCCGGCTTCGAGTCCATGCCCAAGGTTTCGCGGTGGCCTCGGCTCACCGCGCGCCAGAAGGACTCGTTCAACGAGTTCTACGTGGAGATCGAGAACCACGACTGGAACCTGTGGGTCTCGTGGAACCGCAACGACAAGGACGACGACCAGACCAAGCAGCTGATGCCTCGCGTCCGCAACGGGGCGAAGCGGTTCGTCCAGCTGCGGGAGCGGATCATGGTCCAGCTCCTGACGTCGACGTCCGACCCGTCCCTGCTCCCGTCGATCCCGAACGCCTACGACGGGGCAGCGCTCCTGAGCGGGTCGTCGCGCTTCGGGGTGGCGACGGGGAACGTCCGCAGCGGTAGCGGAGTGGCCACCGCGGCCGCGATCAAGGCGGACTTCCAGGGGGCCATCGGCTCCTACTTCCACAAGGTCCAGGACACCGGGGGGGAGCCCTACTACGATCCGAGCGAGCTCGAGTACGACGCGTTCATGCTCGTCTTCAACCCGGACAACATCGAGGTGTTCATCGACGCCTTCAAGGCGGACTCGATCCCGGCGACCCCGCTCGGTTCCGCGGCGATCTCGAACGTCCTGGCGAACGGCAAGTTCCCGATGCCGACCCTGTACCCGACCCAGCGCGTCACCGGCGACGACTGGTACATGATCTGCATCGGGCTGGACGTGAAGCCGTTCTGCCAGCAGAACCGGCAGGCCATCCTCCAGGACGAGCAGACCCGGGACAACTCCGACGTGTCGCGGAACACGAAGGAGGACGGGGTCGGCTGGGACAGCCGGTCCGGCTGGGGCATCTGGGAGCCCCGTACCATCGTCAAGGTCGACAACTAGCTCTTCAACACTGAGACAGGAGATAGGAACGTGACCACCGCGATCCTTCAGCAGGTGCCCGTTCATGATCCGCACCAGGTGTGGCCGGTGCCGCCTCCCGCGCCCAAGCCGTGGGAGGCGGCTCTCTCGAAGGCCCAGGTCAAGGCGGGGATGAAGCCCGACCCGGACCCGGCTACCCACCTGGCGACCGGAAACACGCGGCTTCCGCCGCCCGTCGGGCCGCTCCGGAAGCGAGTCATCGGAGTGCGAGATCCGAGCCCCGCGAGCACCATCACGGTGCTGGGACTCGCGTTCTCCCTGCGGACCTACATGCCGCTCAAGGCAAAGCGCGGTCAGCGCCCCACGCTCGTCCCCGCGCTCTGCGTGGTGGAACTGGCGGACAACCAGGTCGAGGCGCTCAAGCTCAAGGCGAGCACGAAGTTCCTGCGGGGAGCCTACGCGCACCCCACGGACGCGGATGAAGACGGGCGCCCCCGGACCGTCCAGCTCGAGGGTCCTGCCAGCGACTTCATCTTGATCGAGGACTACCTGGAGCCCCGAACCACCACGCACCTAGCGGACCTCGAGCGAGAGAACGCTGCTCTCAAGGCTCAGCTGGCGGCCATGGAGGCCAAGCTCAAGGAAGTCAAGCACAAGGTGAGCAGGGCGCTTCCCACCTCCAACCAGCAGTAGGAGCTTCTCGTGGCGACGTTCGCGCAGAAGATGGACGACATCAAAGCGGTCGTCGACCTCCTGGACACCGGGCGCACCCAGGGGATCGCCCTGATCACCAAGGTGAACGCGGTCGTCGCCTCGCTCCGCGGGGAGGAGGCGGAGAAGGCCGCGGCGGCTGCGCGGGCGTATCGTCGCCGCCTCGGCGCCTCCCTCGAGGAACTCGGGCACGCTTGCCTGGACCCGCACCTGACGGACATGGCGCGGGTCATCCTCAGCCCGGACCTGACCGCGGGGGCTCGGTTCTGGGATGACCTGCGTAAGTACATGGTGGGAGCAGCCGAGACTGTCAAGACCCGCGGGATCAACTACGGGGCGGGCTCAGTCACGGGCACGGGCAACGGAGTGCTTCATCGGCTCACGGTCAACGAGAACGGAAAGAACCTCGAGGCGATGTACCTCGGGGTGACCCGGGCCTTGTGCATCCAAGACAAGGGTGCGCGGGCGGAACCCGGGCGGGAGGCGTTCACCCTCGACGGGAAGAACGTTGGCGCGGACCTGCTCGACGAGACCGGAGCACGGGAGACCCAACAGGTTCGGTGCCACGATGGCTCGGAGTTGATCGGGGACGCGTCCTTCGAGTCATTCGGCGGCACCGTGACGGTGCCCACGGACATGGGGGCGTGGGAGACCAACGCGACCCCGGTGACGGACTACCGGTTCACGTCCGACGATATCTACCGCAAGAGCCCAGAGGAACGGGCAAACGTCTCTACGACCAACCCTGCCGGCATAGGCTACGCTCTGTGGCTCAAGAACGCCACGGAGAAGTACATCCAGCAGCGGTTCTTCAACCTCGGCGGGCTGAAGACGGATCGCCCGCTCTTCGCGGGCTTCGCGTATCGGCGGGACTCCGCGATCAGCGGGTTCACCGCGGGCAGCGGGACGCTCACGCCCACCGTGGGCAACGCCACGTTCGCTCCGGTCGTGGTGGCGGCGCAGGTCGGGTGGCAGTTTCACCTGGTGACCCTCAACGAGAACCTCCACTACCGGAACCTCAACGACGGTGACCCGATCCTCAAGTTGAGGTGGGCACCGTCGGCGGGCCACTTGTTGGTGGACGGGTTCATCGTGTGCTATTTCGACGAGTATAACAAGGCGTGGCTCGTGATTCGGCCAGGCACCACGGACTTCAAGCTCGACGACACGATCGAGTTCACGGACGCTCTTGCCGGCGCGGACGGCAAGATGCAGGCGTGGGCTTGGCGTCTGTACAAGCGGATGTACCATCACGCCACCGCTGGCGCGGAGACGGTCACCGACCCATGAGCCTCACAGACGAAGTCCAGGCGCGGGTTCCGACCAAGCGCCTGGCGCAGCTGACCCAGCCACCCGGGAGCGCGCTGTCCACGGTGAACACCGCTGTGTTGGTCCAAGCGTGCACCGACGTGGAGGCGGACTTCGAGCTGTTCGGTCAGGTCACCTTCGACGTGACCAAGGCCACCCACGTGGCCGTGGCGGTCCGCGGGGTGCTTACGAAGCTCCAGCTCTACAAGGGCACCCAGGGGGCGGGGTGGGCGGAGACACAGCAGAAGCTCTGGAAGGATGAGCTCCAAGTCTTGCGGTCTCGCGCGGGAATCCCCACCACGTCGTCGGCGGTGAGAACGCCCGAGGCGGATGACGCGGACCTCGCACCGAAGCTCGGCCCCTCATTCTGGGCGGGATATGTCTCAAAGGGCGGTGAATGAGCCAGCTTGCTCAACTGAGCGACTACGACCTGTACTCGCTCGTGACCAGGGCCACGCTGAGCGAGGACTCACTCATCGAGGCGTTGGAGGAGCTAACCCGACGCCATGAGGGAGCGTGCGGGGGTCGGCGTCAGAAGGTCGGGGCGCTCGCGATGTACGTGGGTGAGCTGGCCAAGCAGAAGGGCCTGTTGTGAAGTTCCGCGTCAAGGTCAGGCAGGTGCCCAAGCTCGCCACCACGCAGTTCATGGAGGACGCGTCTGACTACCTACTCTCCGTGATTCCAGACACGTTTGACCAACAGGGTCGGGTGACCAAGTGGCCTGCTCGTAAGAGCCCGAACATCGCGGGGATCATCGGGGACTTGAACTCAGGCGGTTCAGTGAAGGCTCGGCGATTTACCCCTAGACCCGCGCTCATAGACACAGGCGTCCTGCGGATGAGCTTCTTTCGGGAGCGGTTGGAGAAGAACCGGGTACTCATCGTGTCGCCCTACGCTCGTGCCGCGCTGCATGACCAGGGCGGCAAGACGGAGATCAGGTTTACCTCGATGTTCCGCTCCTCTTTGTACCGGGCCATGAAGAAGGACAAGCGACTCAGGAAGTTAGGCTGGCTCTTCGGGGTCTCAAAGAAGCAACAGGGCATGACTTTCACGGTGCCTGCAAGGCCGTTGCTTGAGCTCACCGAGGAAGACCTGAGGATCATCGTAGCCATGGTGGACCTCGGGTGAACGGCGACGACGTCAGTGAGTTCCTCTACCAGCCCGGCAGGCTGGTCGCGGCTCCGACGAACCTCGCAGCGGCCTTTCCTTACGGCGGAGAGAGCTTGGGGTTCCTTGAGGAAGGCTTGAGGTGGACTGAGGAGTGGCACTGGCTCGCGGTTCGTCATCGGGCTCGCCAACACCCACACGCGGGGTTGAGGTTGGGACTGAGACGAGCGGCCGCACGAGCGAAGCTCATGCAGGTCGCTCACTTCAACCGCTTGTTGGAGGCGGGGTGGCTCTCGAGCGGGGTGCCCGCGTTGACCTCGAGCGCGGCTGTCGTAGGCGTGGTCACAGGATACAAGTTGCTGTTCGCTCCTGAGGACACCACCCAAGGCAAGGTGTTCGTGCTCTGGAACGCGGTACCCAAGGTGTTGAGCCCGAGCGTTCACCGTAGGCAAGAGCGCACCCTCCTCGAGGTCGAGTGGGAGGGGCTCGAGGACAGCACCGGCCGAGTGTACACCGGTCCAGCTCCGATCGATAGCGTGACGCTATGAGCCCGCTCCAGCTACTGCGGGTGCTCCAGACCGCGCTGCGGGCGCTGGTCAATGACAGCGCGGTCCAGGTCTTCGCAGCGGAGAGTGTGGTGCTCGCGGTGAGCGGGGAGGACGTTCGGCTCGATGAGCTCATGTTTCCCGCGGCGGTGCTCTCTCTAGGTGGGGAAGAGCCTCACGCGGAGCACCCTACTCTGCTTCGGTTGACCTGCAGCGTAACGCTGTTCATCATGCATGAGAACGGACCGCACTCGGAAGACGCCCTCGATGAGCTCGAGACGCTCGTTCGACGAGTACGGGAGACCCTCTCTTCGAGGACCCTCGTCAACGGAGTGCGGTTCTTCGCAGCGGCGGTCTCTCGTCCTGGCCCGACCCTGACCAACGGGCCCCAGTTCATCTGCTCACGGCAGGTGGTATGGCGGGCTGAGCTGACCGCGGAGGAGCTATGAGCGCTCAAGGCGATGTCAACCGGCGGCTCGCGATCGAGTTTGTCGCTGACACCTCCCAGGCGGAGCGGGCGCTCGACGATCTTCAGCGAGACGCCGAGACAGCTGCTCCGGGGGCTGCTCCGGGGGCTGCCCCGGGCCTCACCGGGCTACCCGCGGGGTTCTTCCAAGCGTTGAGCCAGGCTGTGGCTCAGGGAGTGAGCGCTGGGTTCGCGGGCGCGGGCGGCGGAGTTGGTCCCGGGGCTCCCGGTGCGCCCATGCCAGCAGGGGTTCCTCACGCTAAGGGGAGCGGAGGCGCCGCTGGTCTTCCAGCGAGTTCAACGATATCCGGCCCGGCCGCCGCTGCACAGGTGATAGGCATGGTGGCACAAGAGGCGTTCCAGCTCCGGGACACCTACGACAAGATCCAGATGGACACCATGGCCACCGAGGCGACCAAGCAGCGGCACTGGCAGGAGGTGTTGCTGGGGTACGCGGAGAGCCTCCGTGTAGGCAACCCGTTCACCAGGGAGAAGCGGGCGGAGATCCGCGCGGCGCACCAGGCAGAAGAGTACGTCGGTGGCACTGCGGAACAAGAGGCGATGGCGTGGGCGGAGACTATGGGTGCCTCCGGGGTCACCGTGGATCGAGTCAGCGCTGAGTACTACAAGCAGATCTACCTGGACTTGATCGAGCGACGGCAGCGTATGTTGGCTCATCGACGATTCATGCAGGCCAGCGTTGACCAGGCGAATCGGGACGGGGTGCTCCCGGTGGGAGGCTAAGGCGTGGCGCACCCGTTTTCCCTCTCTTATAATGGCTATGAGATTGGCGGCGCCAACGCCGCTACCTTGCCGTACGGCACGGAGACGTTCACCCGCAAGTACGACGGTACCTTCTCGATCAGGTGCCGGTTCATCCTGCAGGGTAGCACCCCGGCGAACTACAAGACCGCCGAGGACGCTATGGTAGCAGCGCTCACTCCGCCAAGCGCGAACTTCACGCTCGTGGTAGCGAGCTCGGGGCAGACCTTCCAGGGAGTCCAGCTCACGAGCGTGGGCAACGTTGTCACGGAGCTTCGCGCGCCCGGGGATCAGGAGGCGGATAGTGACCGGACCCTCCTGTGGGAGTTCACGATCACCTGGCGGGGGCCCGCCTCCAGCACCTCGTTCCTGAGGACCGCCACCACCGGTCTCACGTTCTCTGCGGGGCGGCTCAAGCAGGCGATCATCACTGGTGAGTACACGTACGGGTCGGGCGTGACTGCGCGAGCGAAGTACAACTCACTCTTCACCGCCTACGCCACGGCGGAGCTCACAGCGCTGGACGGGACGGCGAACTGGCAGCTGGTCTCGGAAGGGCCAGCCACGCACGATCGTGAAAAGCACACCCTCACCTTTACCGCCACGTACCGTCAGGTACGAACCACCACCGGGGTGGCAGACGTGAAGAACGAGTCCGTGCGAATGACGCTTCAGCGAGGACGCGTCAAGAACGCTCAGCGCCGCGTGGTGCACGTGGACTACAGGGGGCACCTGGACATAAGTGCGGTGGTCTACGCGGACCACGCGGAGAAGCTCGAGGCGGTGCGGGACGCTCTGCTCACGATGGTTGAGACCACGTGGGACGTGGACGTAGCCACGCCAGAAGAGGAGACCCTCACCCTTCAGGAGGATACGGGGGAGATCTCGGGCGGGCTCTCGGTGGTCATCACCGCGTCCAGCTACACCTTTCGGCGTCGAGAGAGCGTGGAGGTCACGCAGACCCCCGCGGATCTCAAGCTCCTCGCTCTCAAGGGCATGTACCACACCGACGACGCTGGCGAAGACGCGGAGGATAAGTTCACCGCTGACTTCGTTACGTGGGCGAACGCCACTAAGACCGCGGTGGACGGTGCGGTCACCTGGGAGGAGGTAGATCCGCCCTCGTTTACTCGAGACGGAGAGAGCGCGGAGCTGGTCTTCTCGGCCACGTTCCGGGAGCGGAGCTACTCGGTCGCTGACTCAGTCATCCTTGGCGAGAAGATCACGTTCACGAGGTTTGGAACCTGGAAACACGGGCTCTCGACTGGCGCGATCGCTGAGGTCATGGGCGCGGTGAACTACTTTGCCTTCGTGAAGAAGAGCGCCACCGAGGCCCAGTTGGCCGCCAAGTGGATAGCGCTCCGGAGTACCCTCATCGGTAAGGCTGCGGCGTACTTCGGTGGCCCCGTCACCATCAAGAGCGAGTCCTTCCAAGTTGACCCGGTCACGATGTCCGTCTCGGGCTCCTACCAGCTCTGGTTTGCCCTCCGTGGCAACCGAGTGATCCGGCACGACGAGACCGTGCACTACTCGTTCAACGAGGGGCTGGAACGGAGGCTGGTGCTCTCCGGGGAGAAGAACCAGTACCACCTCTTTCGAGCCACCGGCCCTGAGGTCCTCGCGACGATCTCACTGATCCGCGAGGAGCGCACCCTACAGCCCGAGGTGGCCTTCGACGCCGCCGACGTTGACCCGCCGCCGCCGCCAGCGAAGTTTGGTGCAGCCCCGGCAGGTCGCTGGATACGACTCGAGGGCGGGTTCAGCTTCATGAAGGTGCACCACGGACGCATGCCAGACAGCGGCGGACAGATCCAGACCGTAGTGGAGTCCAGGAGCTCCGTGCAGAAGCTGTGGGTCTCCAACAAGTCCGCGGTGGTTTTGCCCACCTCCACCCTGGGTGAGGTCAAGGTGACGCAGGCCACGGACCTGACGGTGCAACAGCGATGAAACTTACCCTCAACGACGTGCCCCTCGAGGAGGGCTCCGTCCCGTTCACCTGGCCGTACGTGCCAGGACCCGAGGTCCCTGAGGCTCAGTTCGTTGTCACCCTGGCGATTGACGAGAAGCTCCGTGAGTTGACAAACCCCGTGGAGCTATCTTTCGAGACCACTATCGAGAGCGGAACTCGGGCCAGAAAGCACACGGTCTCCTGGAAGAACCTCTACCTCACCAAGCGGGTGCAGTTCAGCCCCACGGAAGCTAGGTGGTCGCTCAGCGACGTTCGCTGGCTCTACCAGGACGTGCGGGTGACCGGGCAGTTCAACGTGCCCAAGCGGGTGGATGAGCTGAACATCCCGAACTTCGCGACGGTACAGCGAGCAGAAGACTTCATCCAGATCGCGGACCAGAAGTACCGAGCAGGTACCCTGAAGGACCCTAGCGGGCCCTTCTTCGCCGCTCCCTACGGGCTTCGGGCGCGGATCGACGGCGTTCCCTGGACCGCGTTTACCGCGATCATGTGGCTCCTCAGTGGGGAGGCTTTTGCCCGCGTAACCAGCCTGAAGGATCGTCTCCCGACCCTTGTGGGGCGGTTGAGCCCCAGAGTTCAAGACCTAAACTACCCTCTCTTCGATGACCGGGTCCTCGAGGAGGGCTTCCTTCAGGTGCTGGCCAGGTTCTGTGCGTTGAACCACTGCGCGTACACCGTGGTCCCCTCGGGCGCGTTTTACGTGTACACCCTCAAGGACGCCCCCTTCCCAGACGGGCTCGGCGGCTATCAACTCGCCGGATACGCGTCTCCTCAGGACCTTCGGCGAGCTCGACCAAGCCACTACGTGACTCGCTTCGTGAAGAAGCACGAAGTGCTGGTGCAGAGCACCTCTGGTACAACCACTCGTGAGGGCCTCTCTCTCGAAGAGGTGATTCAGCTACCGGACACTGTGACTGTTCCTAAGCTAGGCCTCCGGTGGAGAGGGCAGTGGGTGAAGATCGTTGATGCCCTCTCTGCGTGGAACGATGAAGGTTGGGCGGGCGGGGAGGACTTGACCTACCCCAAGCTTCTCGAGACCGCGATGAGCCCGCACCTCCTACACCGGTTCGCCCTCAACCACCGGCTTCCAGGCAGCTATGACCCGGTGCAGTTGAACCGGCTCTCCGTGGCCGCCAACTCCCTGCGGCGGTTTTGGCGACTCCCGCCCACGTTGCTTCACAACGTGGACACGTGGGAGCTTACCGCGCTGAGCTTCGTAGACCCAGAGTCTGGAGAGCCGCAGCCCTCGCCCGTGTGGATGGACTACGCGATCCAACCCCTCGGGATCCGGCCTACCGTAGCAGATCCGGCCTCCCGCCTCTTCACCTACAACCTTCCTTTCCCCGACAAGCTGGCGGACGCTTCGGTGGCCCCCGTCGACGCGGTCATGAAGGACGGGGCGCTCGGCATCATCGAGCTCGTGTTCCGTACCGACCCTTATCACGCGATCGCTGCGTACCACTACGGTACCCTGGTGAACCCGCTTCGGGTAGGCATCCCTGGCTCACCCCTGCCCGGGTATATCGGAAGTGCGAAGCTGAGCCCGACGTTCAACTTGGCCATCCTGCTCAACGTCACCCTTTCCTCACCAAACTCCAGTGAGCGGTACTTGGAGGTTGAGACCGACGCCAAGGCTCACGGGCTGACCTTGCCCGACGTCAAGCGAGTCGCTCACCAGCTGTACTCGAGGGAGTTTGCTCGGTACGTCTGGCGGATGGACCAGAGTGAACTTCAGGTGGGGGACAACAACGAGCTCGTTCTTCAGGGGCTCACCCTGCAGAACGAGGGGATCCTGGTCGCGCTCGCTAGAGCGGAGGCTTTCCGTGCGTTCTTCAGTTGGGCTGACCGGGTGGCAGGACGCTTGTCGAGGCCCGGGTTCGACCCCGACACGGACCAACTAGCAGGCAACGTAACACGTCTGACGGTCTCTTTCGGAAAGGTACATGAGACTGAGTACGTGGCTACCGATCGAGTGCCGCCGGTGGACGCGTTGTTGCTCTTGCCACCGCTGGTCCGTCAGAGGGTGCACCGCACCTTGATCACCGGAGAAAGCATATGAGCTGGCTGCTCGGCCCCAGCGAAGCGCTGGTTCCGCTTCGCCACCACACCAAGGATCGACTCGCTCCTCACCGGGCGCTGTGGGTCATGGTGCTCCCGCCGGACTCGCAGGGTCGAATCCAGGTGGCCGCCCCGGGAGACCTGCAAGGACCCTTCTTCTGGCCGGACGAGGACGTGGCCACCCGCGGAGAAAGCCTCGCGGAGGCTGCCGTTGGCTTCGGGGAGGCCGTGAACCCCGCACGATCTGCTGGCTCCTGGGCGTTAGCTGCTCCTGCTCGCGTGGAAAACACGCAGGGCGCTCTCGCGTTGATTCGGGGGCATGACCTCCGAGGTGACACTCGCTACAGCGTGCTTCTACCCAGGGAGGGCACGAGGCTTCCCCTCGGGGAAGGCTCCCCGCCTGAGAAGCGTCTGGTGCGAGAGCCCGATGAAGGGCTGGGGCAGACGCGTCCGGATGTACAACGCGGCACCTACGTGGCCGCGCACGGCCGGCCGGTGCCTCGGGACAGCGTGGGCCTCGTGATGGCGGGGACGGATGAACTCAGCCAAGAGGGGCTGTTCATGCCCGGCTGGGACAACCGACTGCACAGCGATGAGCGACCCCCCCGTCATGGAGAGGCGAGCTTCTCTACGCAAGTTCAGGGCTGGCGAG
>Ga0187893_10002116_pt1 | contig 44832 bp, 49 predicted proteins | sample MA1701074metaG_FD_139574 | JGI IMG/M metagenome (GOLD analysis project Ga0187893, IMG submission 139574) | White microbial mat communities from a basaltic lava cave in the Kipuka Kanohina Cave System on the Island of Hawaii, USA - MA170107-4 metaG ... | reverse complement strand
CTAAATTATTTATAATCGAAATAGAAGGAGGGGCACAGGCTCTAGACGATGCCGCTACTGGGGAAGTCAGCGACCTTATCATGGGAAACACGGTAGAGGAATTAAGATCAATGAGAATTAACCAAAGATTAACCAATTCCGTCAGAAAGTTGGCCGAACCTTGGGGAATCTCGGTTCTAAAAGTACAGATTCAAGATTTCTCGGTGACTAGATCCATTAGACTTTTGCAAACTGTAACACAATCGTATCCGCCCCCAAAGGAGTTCTAATGGAGAATGAGATAGTATATCCAGAGCAGTTAAAAATATTCATAAAAAACCTAATTAAAATATGCCGGGATGAAATTTTGCACGATGAATATAATATTACTATTGCATACAGCAAAGTTCCTCACTCAGAAGATGGAAGGTGGACTACTACGTTTACTGTAGACATAAATCATATTTATTTATGGGCGAAAGTAACTGTATATCCAGCCACGTTGGAAGATTGGAATAATAAGGAATACAAGAAGATATCTGGTTATATTCTACACGAAATTTGCCACCTGTTTTTGCATCCCGTTTCCCATCTGTTTATGTGGGATGCTTCTGCCAGTCAGAAGGAACATTTTAAAGAAGTGATCGAGCGGCAAACGCAGAGAATCTGTAATAGTATTTTAAGAAGCTGGCCAGAAGATTGGTGGGAGAAACATATTCCATGAAAATTGTACAGATATTACCGGCCACAATAACTATACTATCTGCTATAGCCGCCTTGGTATGTTTTTCATACGGAGATTGGAAGAAAGGATTATATTGGACTGGAGCGACGCTGATTGGAATATCTATTACCTTGTAGTTCCTATTAAAGAAAAATCCATAAAATTATATGAGAAGTGGATGCGGGAGAAACTGGCCTATCCGGTCTGTGGAAAGGGATGGATAGAATTGTTAAAAGGACTATCTGGAAAACGTCTAGTATGCCATTGTAAACCTTTAGCTTGCCATGGGGACGTACTAATTAAATTGTTTTATGAATTGATTAATGGTAGGATGTAGTTGATGACAAAGACTGAGAGGGGAGAGAAGTGGGACAAAGAATTCATTTCCTGCAAGCATCATCCTGATAGAAGGTGTTCCAGAAGTGATTATATTCGCCGAAGTCGCCGGTGCGGAACGTGCAAAACCTACAAAAAATTGAATGGGGAATATCGTCCCGCCAAAATTAGATGGGATTCTTCGGAACAACGCCGGTGGAGAGATCGTAGTAATCGCCTAGCCAAAAAAATAAGGGAGAGTCGTGTATGACTAACACCAAGACCTACGTGGATTATCTACATTCCCGGTTGCCCAAGGATATAGTGAATATGAATCTTACTATGCCTATGGGAGACGAAAACAAATACGTCACAGTTTATTTTCCAACCAAGAAGTTTCCTAAAGGAATAGAACTCTTACATATTACCGACGTTCAGTTTGGGCATAAAATGTGTGAAGTGGGGAAGTTTGAGGAATATAGAGATTGGATTCTAAGGGAACCAAACAGGTTTGTTCTTTTTGGTGGAGACATGATTGATGCGGCCACATTGATCTCTGTGGGTTCTCCTTATGAAAACACCGAAGAACCCCAGGGACAGGTCTATAATTTCGTGAAAATAGCCGCCTCCATGCGGCACAGGATTCTTGGTTACGTAGGAGGCAATCACGAAAGACGCTCTACCAAAACATTTGGAGAAGCCGGTAGACTCATCGCTACTCTCCTTAAGATTCCCTACTCCTCTGGTAAACAATTCATCGACATCCACTATGGAGAACATAAGCCTTTTAAGGTTGCCCTCCACCACGGAATAGGCGCGGCTAAATCCAAGGGTGGAAGATTGAATATGCTGCGGGATTTTATGTACCAAGGAGACGCCCATCTTTATCTGGTAGGACATCTACACGACTTTTTAATGACTGGAAACGTAAGAGAGAGGCAAATAGAGGGGAATTTGGTTCTTGAAGAATACGCCGGAGCCATGAGTTCCTCCTTCCTTAAACACTTCGGAACCTACGCGGAGGTAGCCATGTTGCCAACTAACACAATCAAAATGTGGAGAACTGTTCTGGAGCCAGATGGTAGATGGATGATGACCGCTAAATTTGGGATGGAATAATGACAAAATCCGAGTATCAAAAATTGGCTATTAGAAAGTCCGTATGGAATTTTGGTATGCCGCCTATTGTGTATTATACATTAGGAATGGCGGGAGAGGCCGTGGAATTATTTGAAAAACTACAGATTTTCCACAAATCTCGTGATGATAAAGATAAGGATGCGGTTGTTTTGGAGTTGGGGGATTTCTTGTGGTATTTTTCGGCAATACTTCATGAAATGGAAATTGATTTCGGAAAATTCTCTTATAAGGAGACAAGTAGTTTCTGGGGACTTAGTCTTTTTTTAGAAATAGGAATGATATTGGATAGAATAAAGAAAATGTTTCGAGACAATAAAGGAAAAATGAATCTACGAACACGATTTAGTATAGAATACCACATGTCGAAAATTCTAAGTCTTGTTGTAGAGCTATCTAATGATTTAAACGTGCGTCTGGAGACGGTTATGCGTCTAAATATTAAGAAACTAAAAGATAGAGAAAATAGAGGAGTTATCCACGGAGATGGAGACAACCGATGAAGCCGGAGCAAAAGATTATAAATGCTATTGTGGCCGAATCCAGGAAATTATCCTACATAGAATACCAGGAATTTCTTAAACAACTAAAAAAATATATAAATAATTTGTATGAGAATTGTGAGGAGGAGTATGAGGAGGAGTATTATGAGGGGGAGTTAGAATAATATGAAATGTTTTGTGGATATGGACGGAGTGGTGGCGGATTTTGTGAAGGCTGTTCATAAGGCACATAACCGGCCATATGCTTATAACGATCCAAAAAATATGGGAGTGTTCGAAATAGAAAAGATATGGGGTATTTCCATCAAGGAGTTTTGGAAATACGATGGTCATGATTTTTGGGCCATGGTGGAAAAAACCCCAGAAGCCGATGATATAGTAAAAATGGTTTGTGACTATTTTGATAAAGAAAACATAGTATTTCTAACTGCTCCTTCAAACTCTGGAGGTTGTTACACGGGAAAGAGGGAATGGCTAAAGACTAATTTTCCAGATCTAAGAGACTCGGTTATATTCGCCCCAGGAAGAACTAAACACTTTTTGGCCAGACCTGGAGCAGTTCTAATTGACGATAGAAACGAAAACGCAGATGATTTTGTATACCACGGAGGGCAGGCTATTTTGGTTCCTAGGGATTGGAACAGATTGTATTACAACAAAGACGTGCTTTATGCTATAAGAGTTGGATTGGAAAATCTACAGAGGTTTTAAAATGACACAAAACGTCCTACGTACCCTGCCAGGGGATTCTAATGAACGAAAATCAATTCCTATTACTACAGGAGTAATTGATTATTTTCCTCTGGCTTTGGCTGAAGTTGCCAAGGTAAGTGTTGTAGGAAATAGGCAGCATAATCTAGGCCAGCCTCTTCAGTGGAGCCGAGGTAAATCCTCCGACCATGCGGATTGTATCCTTAGACACCTAATTGAAAGAGGATCAAAAGATTCAGATGGTGTTCCACATTCCGCCAAACTAGCCTGGAGAGCATTGGCGTTATTGCAGGAGGAATTAGAAGCGGAGGCAGGATTTGTTCCACAAAAATGAAATTCCTTTGGAAAGAATTATATAAAGAAATAAATACTAATCGAGAAGGATCTTTTAGACAAATTTCCCGAAGGCATAAACTAAATGTCTCTATTTTTACCAGGATTAAGCAAGGAAAGACAATCAGCGTAATAAATCTAATAAAGATTATGAAAGCCTGTGGGATAGCTATTTCAAGCCTGGAAAGATTTGTGAAATTTTAGGTGTTGTATAATTGAAATGAGAACACGATGCAAAACACCGGCCAGAAAGACATTCCTGTTGAGAATGTTCCAATCCCTTCGGAAGCAATTGGGCCTAACTCAACATCAATTGGGACGATATTTGGGCGTACCTGGACGCACCGTGCGCCGGTGGGAGAGTCCGAATGGAGCATTCCCCACCTTGAAAAGATGGAAAAGAATCCGGGACGTATGGGCGCTGACTAAACTTCTAAAAGACCAGAAGTTTATGGAGGATAGGAAATATCCTCCTGATTTTACTGTATAGAAAGGAAGCTGATGCAACCACAATTCATTGCTCTAAATGGAGAAGAATTAAAGACAGTAATTCTAGACAGGATTTCAAAAGCCATTGATTTTCAAGGGAGTTTCAAGCCTCATTTAGCATTTCCCTTGGTAAAATTCACGGCAACTATAAATGTTTGGACATACCCGGAGCAATCCTTGGAAGGAACTCCTGGGGTGGTGATTAAGGTTTCTGAAGGTAATGAAGAAGTTAACAAGGCCGTGGTAACTACCATGACCGTGGGAGATATAATTGATACTCCAGACAAGGCCAGAGTAGAAACTGGGATTCCTATTCCAGAAACAAAAAAGCCTGAACCAAAACCAGATAAACCAATTTCCTTGACGGATCTTCGCTCAATTAAGGGAGAAAAGAAATAATGCCTTCCCTAGACGAGACGAATATGGAGGGAGATCAAGAACCTAACCAGGATTCTCCCTCCATCCCTGAGCAGATTGCGGCAATTATGGAACAAATGGAGGCTCTTAGAAAAGAAAACGAGGAACTAAGAAAAAGAGCTAATTTGGGATTCGCCTCCGGCACTCCTTCTAATTTGCTTTCCAGGCAATTCGATCCTCTTGTTCCTATTCCTGATGAGGATAAGTTTGCTAGGCGGGTTACCTCGGCTACCCGTCTATCACAAGAACATCCAGAAGAATATGAAAATATAACTGTATTGCCCAAATCCTAATTATGTTGGATTTCACTATAGAATTAAACCGAACTAATGAGCTTCTGGAAAGGATAGCAATTGCGTTAGAAAAAATAGCTGGACCGGACTTGGCTCCAATGGAATTTAGAAAACGGGGGCCGGAGTCCTTAGTAAAATTTGACCCAGGAAACGTATGGACAATAGAACAGATAAAAAAACAGGTAGAATCTTTGGGTCTGGCTCCAAAAGAGGAGGAAAAAAGGGTTCAGGAAATTCTAGAAACCTTGAACTAATCGCCGATCCCGATGCCCAGGTTATAGAGGATATAAAATCCTCTGTTTCTACTGTTAGGACGGCAGTTATTAGGGATGGCAAGAAGCGGGCACAAGCAAGGATTGGCTCAAAAAACGGATATGGCCCCCCTCCAGAGATGCCATTTGAATCTACCCTAGCATTCGCCTTTAGAACTTGTGGAGGAAAAGAAACCGCCATCAATGCGGCCAGACTAATAGACGATGATAGATACCGGAGGTTGGTGTTCGCCTACGATACTGCCTCTAAACAGGATAAAGATTTGATGGTTTTGGAGGATCTTTGTCAAATCTCCGAGATTCCCCCCGATGAATTTGTAGGATCGATTATACAAGCCTTGTGGAAAAGGAATGTAGACATAGCTAAATTAACTGCGGTGGTGAATCATCCTAGGATAGTAGAGGCTACTATAGCCGCCGCCCAATCGGTCTATGGCAATGCGGATAGAAAAATGCTGCTGGATCACATGGGATTCCTTCCTAAACAGGGAGGAATGTCCATTAACGTAGGAGTAGATAATAGCAGTAAGACTATAGTAAGTGTAGAGGATACTTCCAGAACTTCTTTGCCTACTTTTGAAGCCGAAGTAGTGGAGATTGCTTCTACGCTTAGAGAAAATATGCTTCTGGAGGCTCCGGCTGAGATAATTGATGTAGAGGAGAAAGATGTTCCATCCGACGAAAATAGCGGATAAAATAGCGGCTATTGAAAAAAAGTTAATTGCCGACTCTCTAGCCGCCAAGGACGAAGTATTTTCTAAGAATTTCAATCTGGTTCGTCATTCGCCTTCGGCGGTGGAGCAGGCAAACAAGCACCTGGAGTCTTTTCTAAAAGAAGATGGCTCTTTGTCCAAGCCTTTAAATCTGGACGAAATAAGATGGATAAGAAATGAGAGGGCTATTTGCAGGTGTGATTTCGAATACTGGTGTTCCAGGTATGCGTATATTCAGGATCTAACCGGAGCTTTCATACGATTCAAAAATAATCTGGCTCAAAAGATACTTCACTCAGTTTGCGCTGAGTTAGAAATAGAAGAATTAGCTATAATTCTAATGATTCACAAGGCCAGACAGGAGGGTGTTACCACCTGGAGTGAACTACTAGCCCTATGGAGAACGATGTTCACCTATGGCGCTAATACCCTCCTCGCTTCTTCTCGTCCCGGAAAAACCCCGGAAATGGTAAAGAAGATGGAAATCTGTTATGAAAGATTGCCATTCTGGATGATTCCAAAAATCGGCACCAGGAACGCCGAAAAAATAGGGTTCGACGATCAGGGATCATTTTTTCATCTTAGACACGGCTCTATGATGTCGGATATGGGAAGGGGAGATACTTTTACTACATTTCACCTATGTTTTGCTCCCAATACCTTGGTGTTGTCAGGAAAAGATGGTAAATTGGTTCCGATTTCCAAGGCGGTTAGTGGAATGGAAGTTCTATCTGGTTTGGGAAATAGAACCCAGGTTAAATCCGTGGTGAAATCCTCTCGTATCAAAGAGGAAACCGCCGTGATAAAGCCGTGGGGATGTCCGTTTCCTTTAGAAACAACCCTGGATCACAGAATTCTAACCCCTCTGGGCTATTGCGAGGCCGGGGATTTAAAAAAGGGAGATAAAATAACATTTCCGGTAGAGAAGATCCTCTCAAGACAAAGTTATGTAGAAATTCCCAAATATGGAGTGGGAAGAGGCCGCCCTGCATTGTTTCCTTATATTCAGTCTTTGTCAGAGAAGTTTGGATGGTTTTGTGGGCTTTATTTAGCTGAGGGACACCTGCACAAAAACTCTAATTGCGGAACTCTTTCCTCCGTCAATATAGCTTGTGACAAAGACGAAGTAGAGGACTGGAAGACTGAGCTTGAATCTTTATTTCCTACTCATAAAATACGAAGCAAGCAGTGTCCAAACTCTCGCACCTGTCATATTTTCATCATGGGATCGGGATTGGCCGAGTGGATTAACCTGAATTTTGGAAGAGTAGAGCACAAACATATTCCCTCGCATATTTGGGGATGGGGAACCGAATTTGGTCATGGTTTGGTACGAGGATATATAGAAGGTGATGGTCATCTAGTTCCGGGAGAGAATACAATCAATATTCAATCCGTTCGGCCTGAAATAGTAGTTCCCTTACGTTCCCTGATAGCTTCTTTGGGATATGGATGGGCCTCTTTAACCTATCGGGCAGGCGGGGTCAACTGTCAACATATTTGGAGCATTTGGCTAACTGGAAAAACTGGCAAGGCCGTTCGTGAACGTAACAAATGGGAAAGTTTTGACCGCGATTCCCGAGGACAACAGGAGCACTGGAATTGGGGAATTGATTCAATTAATCTAAAACTAAAAGAAGTATCTCGGGGATTTTGTGATGATTTCTGGGATCTGGAAGTAGAGGCCAAAGAGCATAATTTCTGTGTACTTCAGGGAGCGGTGGCCAACTCCGAAGTTTCCGAATTCCTCAATCCCAAAGAAGCTATAGACGGAGCTTTACTACGAGCCGTTCACGATTCTCCGTGGCTGTTGGGAATCCTGGAATCCACTGGATCGGGGAGAGCCGGGTGGTGGTATGATACTTGGCAATATGCTACTCAGTACTGGCCCCGGAGAGAATCCAGAATCTGTCCAGTGTTCCTTCCCTGGTATTTGTTGCGAGAATTATATCCTACTTCTACCTGGATGAAAAAACATCCCATACCCCCGGATTGGATTCCATCTGACCGCGCCGAAACTCATGCAAAAAAGGCTGAAGAATACGTCCAATCCGGCCAGAACGAAGTAGTAACAAAAGAATTAGGATATAAATGGACTATGCCCAAAGAGCAGGTATGGTTTTGGGAGCTAGAGCGCAGGTATTACGAATCAAAAAAGGAACTTCATTTATTTTATCAAGAACTGTGCCTGTCGGGAGAAACTACTATAAGCACTGCCCGAGGCTTTATTCCAACAAAAGATGTCGTAGTTGGGGATATTACAGACCACGGAGTTGTTTCAAAGTCTTGGAAGACAGGCACGCGAGAAATAGTAGAATTGCGGACATACAAAGGCCGTAGGCTTAGATTAACTCCCAATCATAAGATATCTACGCCTCAGGGATGGGAAGAAGCAGGAGCGCTTCTGAATAGAGACATTATACTCTCCCCTCCTATTTTTGGAAAAGAGCATAATCCTGAACTGGCCAGACTTATTGGGTATTTTATGGGGGACGGTGCTTGGAGCAGAGGCTCATTAAGGATTGCTTGTGATCTAAAAGATGCCGATGTCCACGATGAAGTCCGAGAACTTTTGACTAAATATCATAACGTGCCACTTGAGATCGTGCGCGGCGGAATGAAGGATTTTCAGTCTAATAATCTTCAAAAGACTGACTGGCTTAAACAACTTGGTGTGCTTCAAAGCCGGGGAGTAGTAACGGGCCGAAGTAGTCAATATAAACGGCTGGTATGTGTTCCAAGTTTAATAAGAGCCGGAGATAAATCTACGGTTAGGTCTTTCTTAAGCTCATTATTTGAATGCGACGGCCATGCCGCTACAAAATATGTACAAATATCCCTGTCGTCTAAATACAGAGATTTTTTGGAAGACGTACAACTGCTTCTTTTAGGCTTTGGAATAAATTCTAGGATTTCTAATGATCCAAAATCCATGTTCAGGCTCACACTAAACGGTCAAGCATCCGAGCTATTTCACACGGAGATTGGCTTTATTTCAAGCAGAAAAGCCAATACCGCCAAGCATTTATCCCCAGGAAAAGGCCGTCCAGCAGAGCCTAATGAACTGTTAGACAAAGTAGTAGAGATAGTTCCTGTTGGTATGGTAGATGTATATGACTTAACCGTCCCAGGCGATAATTGCTTTGGTGCCAATGGAATCTTGGTACACAATTGCGCTACTCCAGAAGATGGATTCCAGTCTCCAAACGCGGGAGTATTCGACGCCGAAGTAATTCAAGCCCTTCGGGATTCAACTCCTATGCCATATGGAGTTTATGGAATCAGATGTTCCCAGGCCGAAATTCCTTCTAATTTGCAAATCAGGGAGGCAGAAATCGACCGAAATCAAGCTCCAATTAACATTAAATGTAATTGGGCACCTACTCAACAATCCCATAACTATACTCTCTATCCACTTATTCACAGGGGATCTGCTCCATTCTCTCCCGATGGAAAAATTATAATCTACGAGCCTCCAAGACCTGGGAAGGTTTACGGACTTGGAGTAGACACTGGATATGGAATAGGAAAGGATCGCTCGGTTATTGAAGGACTAAGAAAAGGAGACCCCCAGGAACGCGCGGCACAAGTTTTCGAGTTTGCCTCAAATCAATTAAACTCATTTGTGCTTTGGCCTATTTGTTTGGCTCTAGGAACACTTTATTCTACTTATCAGGGGGACAAACTTCGGCAGCCTAAAATAGTTATCGAAGGCGCGGCCAACGGGGAGAATGTATATAATGAATTAAAGAAAAGAGGATGGAGGGAGTTTCATAATTGGGTTAGATACAATCGTAAGAGAATTTTGGAATCCCATGCCAATATCCAACTATGGAATACTAATTCATGGTCCAGGCCGATGATGTTGGATATGCTATTTGATGCGGTTAATTCCGGCTGGCTTGATGTAAACTCTCCTTGGTTTATAGAAGAATTAGGGGATTTAGAAGTTATGGAGGAGAAACAAAAAATAGCTGCGGCGGTTGGCCGGTACGATGATCGAATAATGGCTCTAGGAATAGTACTTTACTCAATGCACGCCATGGAAACCAAATGGCAAGATTTGTGGAGAGGCCGGGTGGACACAGAAAAACCTAATCCAAATCCTGTATATGCTTCTTATTCAGTAGGTGCTCAGGGAATGGTCCCAGATCCTAACGATCCTGCTAGCTCTCATACTTACTTTGTAGACACAAGCCGTAATAGGTAGTATCCTATAAGTGAAACATGAAAGATCAAATACTTAGAACAAATATGCAGGAGTCTCCTCTCCCTCCTCCTAGTCCTTCTCTTACCCAAGAGGAGAAAAAAGAAGCCGCTATAAAAATATATAACGAAGTCATGAATTTAGGTTCCCGGCAGGTAGTTACAAGATTTTTAACAGATAGGGCTAATGCTTTTTTACACCAGAATTGTGCAAAATCCAAGGACGGACAGCCTCTTATTCCAAGGAAGGCTAGAAGAAAAGCCGCCAGGGAATTGGCGAAAAGACTTACAAAACAAGCAAGGAGTATATGATGACAATCCTTGCGGCAATACGAGAATGGTCCAAAGAAGCTTCCAAGAAAATGTCAAACGAAGACAAACTTAGATTATGGATAAAATTGGCGGCTCGAATAAATCCAATAGATTTCTTGGAACGCGATAGGTTGACTAGTTGGATTGAGCGGGAGACTTTCTAAATGCCGATGTACGATTTTAGGTGTGAGAAGTGCGGCACTGTTAGTGAGTACTTTCTCAAAAAACTCCCTAAGACAATACCTTGTAATGTGGATAGTTGCCTCGGAGTATCTTATTACTTTCCTAGCTTTTGGTACAGTTCCGAAGTTTTTGCTCAACGCTTCGATCCGGTTGTAATTCATAAAGACGCGGAGGGGAACATAAGATTCCCTGCTCATACGAATGCTCCTGTACCAAAAGGATTCCATAAGGTAGAACTTACGGATATAAATCAGGTTAGAAAGCTGGAGAGGGAAATAAATTCCCAGGATAGAAAAAAAGCAGATAGGTTTCGGGAAGCCAGATCTAAGTTTCTGGACGGACAGCTAAAAGAAAATCGCCGGGCAATGGAAACCTTGGTGGAAAGATTTAGTCAAAGAGGAAAAAGGTTCTACGATATGATGCGTCAGGTGTCGGAGGATAGACAAAAGAATGGATTACGTAATACAAATCCAGAGTTTTATGTAGACGCCTTTAGCATGGATCAATCCAACCGGGATAGTTTTTATAATGAGCAGGGAGGAAGTCATAGGAGATAAATATGCCCAATAATTTTTTGTGTCCTCCCCGAGACGCCTCTGAAGAAAATAGATTAGCCTTTCTAAAAGAAGCCGTGCGGGAAGCCGAGAACTTTATTAAAACTCAACCTGGGATTAGTAATCTACAACTAGCTAAAGACGCTATTGCCGGAATTGGAGATACTAAAATCTCTGATAGTCTCTCCAAAGTAAAGGTAAATCTTGAGAAGCGTCTCATTAGGGATATTGTTTCCACAATGAGCAATCTGCGTCCATTTTGGCAATACTCCAATGATAATCCACAGCTAGATCATCAGGCCGAAGTGCTTAATAAACTTGCCCTAAGTTGGTATCAGACTACCTGCGCAGATAGACAGATAAAGAAATGGTGTCAATATGCAATCTTGGGAGGGGGATATATTGGACCTTCGTGGGAATCCGATTTTTGGACTAGGGGCAGAGGAGATATTGTTCTAAAAGTATATTCACCCTTGGATGTTTTGCCAACTCAGGTGCCAACGGACGGAAACATTCAAAAGGCTTATATAGTTACTCTTCGGGAAGCAGTGCCAATAAATTTAGCCAGAACTGTGTTTCCAACAATGGCGCATAAGATAGTCCCAGACCGGCAAGCTCCCGCCGGGATTACCAAGGGATTAAACAAAATCTCTAACTTCCTATCTCCCGTATTGAATAGATTCTCGGCTAATCGCAGGGATCAACAGGCACAAGAAGCTATTTTTCCAACCGTAGACATATATCAAAGCTATATCATGGATATGTCTATAAATGAGGGGAGTGAGCCTGTGCTTATGGGAGAACCTGGTACCTTTTGGCACTATTCAGTTCCTGGTTTAAATACCGATCTTCCGGCAGGCGTGGATAATATAGGAAGACCCCTAACCAGGAAAGCTACTCCTGAAGACTCTAGAATATATCCTCTTAGGAGATTAATTACTTGGTGTTCCTCGGCTATTTTGCGAGACGATACCTCTTTCTGGTGGCATGGGCGAGTGCCAGCCGTTAAGTTGGTATTTGATGACTGGCCTTGGGAGTTTCTTGGATATTCAGCTACCCAAGATCTACATTCCATTCAGGAAAGCAACGATTCTTTGCGCAGAGCTATGACGGATTCCGCCAACGCTCGTCTTCGTCCTACCACCATGCATGATGATAGGACCATCAGTAAATCTTTAATGGATTCATTGGATCTCCGAGTTCCTGGGCAATCCGTGGGCGTGGACATGACGGTATCTGATAGACCTGTTAAGCCGGTTTTAGAGCCTCAGTATTACGATGTACCTAATTGGATTCCAAATATGATTGCATCCAACGAGGAGTTGATGAAATACATTTCTGGGGTGAACGATTTTACGGCTCTGGCAAAAGCCCGGCAGATCCCTTCCAGCGATACAATTGAGAAGATTTTGGAAATGGCCGGGCCGATGGTAACGGATATATCCAGGAATATCGAAGCTGCTTTGGGAGGGGTAGGAAGTCTGGGAGAAATGATTAAATGCATGTTCTTTCAGTTTTACACTGCTCCCAGGCGATTACAGGTACTTGGGAAGAATGGATTAACCGAACAGGACGTGGATTATCATCCGGGGAATCTAATTCCTAGCCACAATCCAGACGAAGATCCAAAGAATGGACCCTCCAGGTATTCCCAAATAGAACGAGCACGGATGTATATGGATTCGTTTTATTTCAAAATGACTCCAAATTCCATTCACCAAATTACGCAAATGTCCAGGAAGCTTCTTTATATACAGATTCAAAAAGCCGGAGTACCGATTGATCCCTGGACAATGGCGGAAGTAATGGATATTCCTAATTTTGGCCATCCTCCAGAAGGCACCAATACTGTATTTGAGAGATGGGTAGCCTGGGAGAGATTGAAGGGCGATTTGACCGCTAGGATTCAGGCCCAGACTCAGCAAATCCTCCAGGCCGAGCAGATGCAAATGATGATTAAACAGGCTTTATTGCAATCCGGGATTCCTGCCGGTGCCGAGCCTCCTCCATCTCCTCCAGGACCGCCGCCCCAAGGAGGGCTTCCACAACCCTCCTTCTCCCCTGCTTTGGGCCAGAATCCCCCAGGTAGGCCCCCAGAATTTACAGGTACACCCAGGATAGTCCAGAAAGATTCTGGAACTAGATCTACAATCACTGGATCATAAACAAAACAAAACAAAACAACAAATATCACCGACAATAATAGAAATACAAAAAATGCGGCCTCATTCCAAGGAATGGGGCCTACGCATTGACACGATCTAGTTCTTATGCTATATTGTAATTGACCTCTCCTGTTTCACCCTTCCACGCATCCCCGACGTAAGTCGGGGACTCTTTACATCTTTCCATTATTTGTGTTACAATATAGTAGTAAAGGAATTTCTATGCCTTGGACTCCTTCGGATACAAAAAGACACTCAAAAAGTGCTAATCCTAAGAAATGGTCTAAAATTGCTAATGCAGTTCTTGAGAAAACAGGGGACGAAGGAAAAGCAATTCGTATCGCTAACGCCAAGGCCAAAAGGAATATGCCAACAAAGGGAGTTAAGAAATAAATGCCTGGAGATATTAGTGATTTCTTGTTTGGTAGAAAAGCGCTGAAAAAGGCAGAGAAGACCGGAGAAAAGAAAGCTCCAGAGAATAAAGGAGACGCAGGTTTGGATATGGCTAAACTAGCGCAGGAACATGCTGACAGGCAACTCAAATCTAAGACTTCATCGAAGGCTCCTGATAAGTCTATTAAAAAGATGCCGCCCAAAGGTGGAAAGAGGTATTAAATGGCTCCCTTTGCTCCTCCAATTCCAGGAACTCCTCCTCCTCCAGATGTAGCTAACCTGGTCGCTCCTCCCGTTCCTGTTCCTTCCCCGTCTCCGCAGGATAGAATTTCTAACTATATGAATCAGGTTAGAGAACTCCACATGACTCTAGACGCCTTGGCTACTTCTCATCCAGAGGCTTCAGAGGATCTTAATACAGCTAAGGTAGCTCTTACTAATTCAATGAGTAAAGTTGCTTCAGCTTCGGCTAGTCCTAATGCTATTCCTCAGCCTCCGGCGGTGTAATTTATGGAAGTATTAAACGGCTTTGGCGCGTTCATCAACGAACATTTTGATAAACTGCTTTTGGCTGGCTTGTTCCTGTTTGTTGTATTTAGGGGCGATGAAATGGTCTCTAAAGAAATGCTAGCCGCATTGCTGGTTTTGCTTCGCGGTTCGGTTGTAAAGAATTAATTCGGCCCGGAACCTATTTAAAGGAAGGGCTTAAAAAAGGTGAAATAATGGCAATATCCAAAGAAACAGAACAGTGGTTGACAGAACTCAAGGCAAGTGGAGGGCTTACTGATGATGCTTATAATGCTCTAAAAAGCTCTTTAGAATCTAATTCTAAGGGCGATGAGTTTGTCAAAGGATCAGTATTGCGTCAGGCGGACTATAGTAGACAATCTGCGGAAATCCAAGCTGCGCGTAAGGCCGTGGAGGATTCTCAAAACGATTTGAAGTCTCGTGAGGCTTCCGTAACTAAATTCCAAACCGATCTTGCCAACTGGAAAACTGGGGCGGAAGCTAAGTTTGTGCAAGCACTTCAAGAACAAGAACTGGCTAGTCGGCAGGCTGCCGCAGCTATGGCTAGGCTGAAAGCTATTGCAGCGGCTAATGGCCTGGACGAAAAGGAATTGATTGCGGGATTGGACGTTAATCCTAATCCTAATCCGGTTAATCCAAATCCAATTAATCCAGGAGTAGATATTGAAAAATTTAAAAGAGAAATGGTTGATACTCTGAAAACTACTGCTAACGGAATTGTCATGGTCGATGCAACTATTGCAGATCTTGCTCAGGAATACACCGCTCTTTTTCAAAAACCCTTTCCCGGATCTTGGGCCACGGTAGTTCAGGAAGCTATGAATGCAGGCAAGCCTCTTCGTGAGTTTGTGGAATCTACTTATAAATTCTCCGACCGCAAAAATGAATTGGCGGAAGCTGACGTAGCCAGAAGAATCAAAGAAGGCGTAGACGCAGAACTCGCCAAACGTTTATCGGAAGGCGCATTGGGAGCGTCACAGATCGGAAGAACAGATATTCATGGATCTCCGATTTTCTCCACTAAACTAAAAGCACCTGATGATAATAATGGGGGAGGCGGGGTTTCCGCTGCTGTCGCAGCGTTCCAGGCTGGTAAACATCGCCAAGGAAGGTAAAAAATATGAAGGCACGAAGACCTTATGTTGCGCTTACCCTTGATTTGGCAACGGATACAACCCAAAATTTATTGGCTCTAATAAATGCTGCTTTGGGAGATAATGCCGAGTGTCCAGGAGCAGCAAGAGAGGTAGATATTCAAAGTACTGCCGGAAATACTGCCTCTATTTACATTGGAGACGCCTCGGTGTCTCCTACTAATTATGGATACGAATTAGCGGCAGGTTCTGGAGGAGGAGTTGGAGCTTCTAGAACCTATAGAGCCGGAGGCGCTAATATGGTTGCGGTTGGGGAACTTTATGTTCGCGTAAATAATGTAGCGTCCCAAAAGTTGAGCGTGGAGATAATGGCCGCATGAAACGCATTCTTTTAACTCTTGTATCCGGGTTAGTTTTTGCTCAGGTAAATCCTCCTCTTATTTCTCCAACCGTAACTATTTCTGGAACAGTTAGTGTAGCCGGAACGGGAACTGCCGGAACTCCCGCAGGGGGAATCCTGACTATTCAAGGAGTCGCCTCCATGACTCCAATACAAGTTAGTCAAGCTACCGCCGGAAATCTGAATGCTACTGTAGTAGGAACCGGAACTTTTCTTGTCCAGGCAGCGCAATCGGGAGTTTGGGCCGCAACTGTTACTCAGGCAACAGCGGCTAATTTGAACGCTACCGTAATAGGTGCGGGAACGGCTGGCACGGCAAATTCTGGAGTCGTAACTATTCAAGGAATTGCGTCCATGACCCCAGTTCAGGTTAGTCAGGCCACGGCTTCCAATCTGAATGCGGCTATTGTTGGAACCGGTAATGCTGGAACACCAACTGGTGGTGTTTTGACTATTCAAGGCACGGAAAGCACGTCTAACATTCTTAATTGGACAAACCTGGTTGGAATTGCTGTGATGGATAGCCAAACACTTGTGGCTACGCCTCTTAGTGCTGTAGGTTTTGCCCTAAACGTGCGCGGAAGCGGTACGGCAGGTAGTGCTAATGCAGGAGTAGTCACGATCCAAGGTATTGCATCGATGACTCCTGTGCAAGTAAGCCAAGCCACAGCTTCTAATCTGAATGCCGCCGTGGTAGGAACAGGCACCGCAGGTTCTCCTGCGGGCGGAATACTAACTATTCAGGGTGTAACTTCTATGACTCCAGTTCAGATACAAGGCTCTGTGGCCGAAGGAGCTTCTGGTAGTCCTAATCCTGTAGTTATGGGAGTACTTGCAACCGGCGGATTGATTAGACAAGTCTGGTCACCTACGGCTAATTCTGACGCAAACAACGGAGCAAATATGGCAACAGGATTGCCATATGTTTTCAACAGTTCAACTTATGATAAATCTAGAAGCGCCAGTTTAGGAAATTATTCTACTTCTTTAACCTTAACCTCCAGAAATTCCATAGGTACTAACTTGATTGAGAAAGGTTCCAGATGGACAGTGGTTTCAACTCCCGCCGCTAACAGCCAAGCCAGCGCCTCTATTGCATCTGAAGCCAATGTTAGACATGTATTGGATACTGTTTGTTTCTCAGCTTCATCCAATGCCGCTGTTGTCGCTACCAATGGTACTGTGGATATTAGGGATGGTGCAACCGGCGCAGGAACAATAATTTCACAGTTCCGTGTGGCAATTGAAGTTGCTGCTGGCGCAGGAGTTCAAATTGTATCCCCTTATTGTGTTTCTGGATTAAACCTGGTTGGAACCACCAATACAGCTATGACGGCTGAATTTTCGGCAGGCGTGACAGGAGCCACTGAGAGCATTACAATTACGGGTTTCAATGTAAATTAAGGAGATATAAAATGAACAGGTTAATTTTCTTACTGGTTTTGTTGTTCTGTCTGGTCCCTGTTAATGCAGCGGACCCCGTAAAAGTAAATGGAGTAAGCGGGAGTGTTACTATACTTCCGGCAGTTACTGGAATAACGCCAGGAATTTTTGGTTTTGTACTGACTTGCGCAGGAGCAGGCGTTTTTAAATTCCAAGACACAGACGGCACTGATATTTTTGGGCCGTTTACTTGTGTAGTTGGACAGCCTATTATGATTCCCTGGGAGTCGGGGGCCTGGAGAGTACCGGGCACAGCGAACAAGGGAATCAAGCTAGTTCTTTCTCTGGGTCTGCAAATTACAGGAGCGGTTATTGTGTTTTAAACAAAGTTTTATTATGAAACCGTTCTTTGTATTGCTTTTGGTATTAATAGCTGGTTTTTCTTTTGCGCAGTCCATGTCTCCTATGGACGATCCAGCAAGATTTTGGACGTGCTCTGTTACGGGTGTAGGAACTACATTAACTCAATGTCAAGCAGCCGCCCCTGCCAATACCAGACATTACATAAAAGGCTATATTGCAATTAGTACAACTTCCTCCGGAGGGACTCTTTTACTTCGCTCAGGAACAGGAACTAATTGTGGTACAAGCACAACTTCCGTGTTTCCTAGTTCCCTAACCACTGTAGCTATTCCATATGCTGGTAATACTACGGCTCCAGTTCCTATGATTTTTCCGTCTCCTATTCCAGTAACTATAGCTCATGCCGTTTGTGTATTAGCAGTAGCTACGAATACTGTAACTATTCAGATATTTGGCTTTACGGCATCATAATTCCCGCTAAATTTTTTGTCCCGTTTTTAACGCCGCCGCCTGGTACTTGACAACCTTTCATAACTTTGGTAAAGTATAATTGAAAAGGTAGGAAAGAAGTCACCCTTCGGAATCCTCCTTTTGGAGCGTAGCCACTCGGTTCAGAGCCTCATTGGAAGAACCGGCAGCGGCAATACCTCCTCCAAATCACCTAGAAAGTTTTTAGGAGACTTCCATGCCAGATCCTATTTTGGACGAGATTAACCTGACCACATTAGCGGAAATCTATCCGCATACCATCGAGGATAACTTTTTCCTGGATACGCCATTCCTGGCATATCTCCGTGCTCATGCACTTACGGACTTTACTGGTGGGGCGAATACCAGGTTCACTTTCCTGTATGGTCCTATGGTTGGTGGAGCCTACTCCCCTGGCCAGAGCTTCAATATCACAAAGCGGCCTACTCTTGCCGGTGCGTTGTTCAATCCTAAGTACTATGAGGTTTCGATTCCCGAGTACCTGGAAGATCTGGAAGTGCTCAACAAGGGTCCTTTGGCGGTGTTTAGCCTAATCGACACCGATCTGGCTAATGCTATGCATACCATTTCCGCCATCGTTGCTATTGCAATGGCTAGACATGGACAGGCTGCGGGAACCGGTGTATCCGATAACCGTGTTAAGGAAATCAATGGTTGGGCTGAGGCCATGAATGACGGTAAGACCAATTCTTGGGATGGAAACTATTTTCTTGCCTACGGTACGGCCTCTCGTAATGCTGTAATCGGAGCGGCCATTAACTCCGTGCCTTTCTGGAATGGCACTCAGGCCGGTGCTACGGCTCCGGTCTCTTATCAGACCTTGGAGGAAACCTACCAGGATGCCTCTGTTGGACGAGAGGAACCAAATCTGGGAGTCGGCAACAAGGCTGTCTTGGCTTCCATCAAGGAGCGAATTCAGCCTCAGCAACGATTCGCCCAAGAGCGTGATCCATACTTTGGCGTCAACGGAATGAAGATGAATTCCGCGATGATTATGAAGGACGATTACTTCCCAAGCGCTCGTTATGGGAAAAACGATCCTAATTTGGGAAGCTGGCTAACCTCCACATTTACTTCAAATTCTTCGGTCGGCGATGGTTCCAACATGCCAACTTCAACCGTTTTGACGGTTGGGGAAGTATTCAATTGGTTCAACACTAAGAAGTGGCTGCTTCGGATTTCTAATTCTTCTTTGTTTGGATTTGGTCTTACCGGATTTAAGCCTGCCCAGGATAATACAAAAGTGGTGGCCCAGATTTTAGCGGCGCTTAATCTGGAATGTGTTTCTCCTAGACTTCAGAAGCAGATTTTTGGAATCAACGCCTAAAGAAAAGAAGAGAGCGTAAGATTTTCTTACGCTCCTTTGGAGAAAAGGAAATGACCAATACCGGAATCGTTAGGATAACTAAACAGTACCTTAACTCCGTTGATGACGTTCAACCAGGGCAGATTCAGGATACCGGCCCCGCCTATGGACAGGTTGGGGAGACAATAACTCTAAACGCCGATGATGCTCTTAAGCTTTCTAACAATGCGGTCGGAACTCTTTATGCTGGAGTTTATCAATATGTTAGATTTGCTAGTGAGGGAGTACTGGGTAAAGCTGCATTTTGGTCAGATCCAGATAATTTTGTAGTGACTCCAGATCCTACTGGAATTGGTTTTGCCGGAGTTTCTTTAAATACAGTAACCCCCGGAAATTATGGCTGGATTTTGGTAGAAGGTAAGGTTAAGGTTATGGGTACTTCTGCTATTACTGCTTCTGCTCCGGCTGTTGGAGATGATTTGGCTCTGGATTTGTCTACAGGATTTTTTGATGATTTCGCCGACGATGGAGGTAGCCCCCCCGCTCCTGTTGCATTCGACGGAGAAACGGCCAGGCTTTTTGTGGGGCAATGGCTTGAAGTCCCGGCTGCCGATACTTTAAAATTGGCTAACATAAGTGCGGCAATAAAATTTGTCGGCGTTGGCGGAATTTATAACCCAAGCATCGTTGACTAAAGGAGAAATGAATTTATGACTACCACCGGGATTCTCAGACTAACTGCCCAATATCTTAACGAGATTAATGATTCGGTTATTGGTCAATCTGTATCTGGAGGTCAGGCTTATGATGGTCAACTGGGAGCTTTTATGGTTCTAAATGCGGAAGATGCCGCCAAACTCTCCAAAACCTCGGTCGGAACTCTTTACGCGGGGGTCTACCAATATGTAAAGTTTAAGGCAGGCACCACAGCATCAAATATCGTGGGTGGGCCGGTTTATTGGTCAGATCCAGATAATTTTGTAGTGACTCCAGATGTTCCAACGGGCTTCCCTGGTTTTGCCGGAGTTAGTCTCAATGCCGTGACCAAGGGAAACTATGGTTTCATTCTGGTGGAGGGCAAGGGACTTGCTCATGCTCTCGCCAATACCACCAAAGGCTCTCCTGCCGCAGGAGATAACCTTATTCTTACCTCCACCGCCGGGGCTTTTGACGATTTAGCGGATGCTACTGCTTTCACCGGTGCTAATCTGAAACTTTATGTTGGTCAATGGATTCAGGCTCCAGTGGACGCTTCCGGGGGCGGAAACTATCTGGCATACATTAAAGCTCGTAGAAATGCGGCTCAGTAAGGAGAAAAAATGGCTGCCACACTAATTCCTGTTCGCGACGCGGAGGATGTTTGGGGCAAAACCCGAACCACGCTTTTTGACGTTCTTTTGGATACCGCTTATCCTCTTTCAAATGGATATGTTATCAATGCCCAAGATGTAGGACTGAAATCTATTCTCTCGGCGCGTGTTGAGGGTGGGGCGCAGGCCGCTGGAGCGGTTCTTCCGGTACTGGATTTTGGTACTCCTGATGGTATTTCTAGAACTTTTGTAGCTCTCCGATTGTTTCTTCCTACTGGTGGTACATCTGCTCCTGCCACGCTTACGGCTCCAGTTGCTGCGGTTACCCCAGGTTCTATTACTATGGGCGGAACGGCCACTGGAACTCTTACCGCCGGAGCGGATACGGTTAGTATTGCTGCTAATGTAGCGGTCCCGGCTACTGGACTAACAGCTTCTATGGGTTCTGCTACATCTGCTCTAACTGCGGGTATCGGTAAGGAAGTCGGTAATGGTACCGATGTTTCTACTGTCAAAGTCCGGGTGCGATTCTTCGGATTCTAATTCTCCCCATAAGGAGCAGAAGCCCCCTCCAACCGGACTAATGGGGGCTTCTGTATTAGGTGAGATATGCCCACCATTCAGGATCTGGCCGCGCAATTAGTTGGAGAAATTCCAAGCCTTCCATTCTCATTTGCCTTAAAATATACTAATCTGGCAATTGCTGAGGTACGCAGAGCCTACTTATGGTCTTGGAACATAGCCGAGGGAGTTTTGATTACTCCAGGAATTGTAACCGCAGGTACGGTTACTGTAGTCAGGTACTCAAATGAAATCAAATTTGATGCAACTGCTCAGGCTTCCATTACTCCTCTTCTTCTAGCTAATCCTCCTTTGATCCAAAGACAATTTAGGATTCCTGGAGGCCCGATTTATAACATCATTGGCTATGATGACTCCACCGGAATAGCAACTCTGGACAGAATCTACACAGAAGCCTCTGGGGAATCTGTTTATCAGATATATCGCTGTTATTATGATGCTCCCTCTCAAGATGGGATAACTCCAAACCAGGATTTCTTGCGATACCTCACTATAAATAACCCAATTTCTGGCTACACGCTAACCGGTAGACGATTATATTTAACTAGGGAAGACCTGAATCGTCGAGATCCTCTCCGGGGAGCACAAGGACTCCCCTATTATGCAGCGACATATCGCCCAACCCCTGGGGGACTGTTTAACGGACAGCAACCCGCCGGGCCGGGAGCGGGAATAATGCAATATGAACTATGGCCGCATCCTACAAACGAACAAGCTTATATTTGTCAATACGAAAGACTTCACGTGGATATGGCTCCCGTGGATTATATCCCAAACCAAGCCTATTACACAATCTTTTATCACAAAGCCCAGGAGTATTCTATAAGATGGGCTATTTCTAATATGGGAAGACTTCCTGAATTAAAGGGAGTTAATTGGGCTTTATTGTTGGTTGACGCTCAAAAGAATTACATAAAGGAATTGGTGAACGCCAAACGAAATGACAAGGAAATTCTATTAAGTATTCTTCGTCCGGGCACGTCAAATGTCTTAAACTTCTTTGGCCCAATAGATTCCAATTTCTTGCAGTCCCACGCGTTTCCTGCTTTATGGTAAAATACATATAGGAGAATTATCATGGCTTTGACTAGTACTTTCAAGGGCGACATGAAACCGGCCCCCGGCCCCAAGGATGGAGCGAACGAAATGAAGGGACCTGATTACTCGGTGGGTAGTCTTGGGACTCCTCATACCCAAGGAGTATTTCAGGTAAATAAAAATCCAGAACAGATACTTGGTGTTACAACCCAGGTTGATCTTCCTCATGGATCTCCAAAGCTGTCTAGCCCATTCCAGGGTGATATGCGGCCTGGAGTAAATTCCGCCAAAGAATAAAGGGTAGGAGATGAATGCCCTACGCACAAACTACGTTCGGGCAATTAGCTAATACTTTATCTATTCGTCTTGGAGATACTTCCACTAAGTTCTGGACTCCTCTGGAGATTAGAGCATATTTAAGAGAAGCGCTTAGGGCATGGCAGGCATTCTCTGGTAATTATTATTTCTCCGATCAGTTTTCAACTTCTCCTAATATTTCTTTATATGATATTAGATCTCTACAAGGCTTGGCTCCAACAATAACGGATAGAGATTTAATTACTGAAATAGAAATGCACCTTCAAGAGCCTCTGAACTCCTCGGCATGGTCTGGGACGGAGCAGTTTACATTTGAACAAATTGTAGAAGCTCTCCAGAAAAGGCTAAATCTGTTTCTTCAAGAAACAGGAGTTGTTCAAGATATAATAACTATTCCTGGCCCAGTTCCTCCTTCTAATACAATTCAACTACCTCAGAACGTTATGGACATTAGAAGAGCTATCTGGCGGGATTCGGAAGGAGTGGAATATCTTCTGTGGCCCGAAGATCCACTTACCTTGAATACTATGTCAATTGGATGGACATTAAATCCTGGAATACCGTCTGGATTTATAAAATCAAATCTTCCTCCCCTCATCCTTAGACTGACTCCTGCTCCTCTTAACACAGGAGAAATATCCATGCTCCTGGCTAGTTCTGGGCCAACTCTTGCGCCAGAACTAGCCGCTACAATTCTGGGAATACCCGACGATCTGGCTTGGATTATTAAATATGGAGCACTGGCTGATATACTAACAGCTGATGGGCCTGGACAAGATGTAAATAGAGCACAGTATTTTGAAACCAGATGGGCGGATGGTTTAAAGATTGCCAGAGTATATAATAATATCCGCAGCGTTAGAGTAAATGGAGTTCCAGTAATTTTAGATAGTATTTATAATCTAGATACTTCTAATCCTACCTGGATCTCTTCTCTTCCTGGTATTCCTAAATTGGTTGGGGTTTCTGGGAATATTGTTGCGGTATCTCCAGTGCCGGATTCTGATACACATTCCATAGGCTTAGATCTGGTTCCTCACTTTCCTGTGCCGCAGATTGATAGCTCCTTTGTGGAAGTGGGACAGGAATCTCTGGATGGAATCCTTAATTATGCACAACATGTTGCATACTTCAAGGAAGGAATAAACGAGATAAATTCCTCAATAGGTCTTTTACAAAACTTTGTCAATAATGCTATAGTAGTGAATGACAGACTACGAGCGGCTTCCGTAAATTTCTCGGTTTTGGCTAAAAAAGGTCTAAACGAGACAAAATACCGGCCTAGACGCCAAACAGATACGCAACTTGGAGAGTCAAATGTTTAAAAAGATAATTGTCATTATGGCATTGTTGGCATCAGCCGCGTATGCCAGAACCAGAACCTTCGGCTATTGCGAACGAGGGGGCCAAACTCTGTCCATAGCCGGGATCTCCTCTGGAGGAAACAAGGTCCAGAGAAGCTATCCGCAGTGTACGGTTACTGTATACGAATCTGGAACACTAACTCTGGCTACACTTTTTTCAGACGATAGTGGGACTCCTTTGAATAATCCTTTTACTGCGGATACATTCGGATTTTGGTTCTTTTATGCCAACAATGGAATATATGATATAAAAATGTCCGGCGGCGGAATACCTACTCCATTTACTCTTGGTGCCGTGAGGGTAGGGGCAAGTGGTATTTTAAATGTAAAGGACTTTGGGGCGGTTGGAGATGGAGCAACTAATGATTTTGATGCTATTCAAGCTGCTCTTGTAGCCGCATGCGATTCCAGTTTGAAACAGGCTGTTTATTTTCCATCAGGTCAATACAATTCCGCCGGTACTCTTATAGCCGGTTGCGATACTTCAATTTTTGGGGATGGTCCCACATTAAGCTCCATCTTCGTAACCAGCCAAGCCACATTGAGAAAAGGAATCCAAACTGATTTTTCCTTGGAGATAAAAGACTTCTCCATAAATACAACTCCATTAACTTCAAATCTAGCGATGATGGCCGTTGGAAGAGGCTTCACGGGAGCTACTTCTATTGGACAGAATTTCAACTTTACCAGGTTCCATTCTGATGGCTTCAATTTCGGAATGATTATATCCGGTTTGAATAATAACGAGGATATTATAAATTCCTTGATCGTACGGGATAGTATTATTAAGGTTTACACCGTGCCGGGAGCCGTTTCTAATCCTGTAAACTCGGCCAACATACGTCTTGTTGTGGTAGAAAATAGTCAACTTATAGGAGACAATAACGCGGATCATGGAGTATATACAATCGCGGCCAGAGATTTAAAGGTATCTGGTAATTATATGACCGGATTTGATCATGCTGCTGTTAAAGTGATTACCGCTGGATTTGGAGGAGGTTCTTGTCCTAATTCCAATACAGATTACAACGGCTGGTTCATTCACGGCAACACCATTACTAATTCTAGGCTTTCTTTGCAGGCAGAGAGCTATTGTAGTGTAATAGTTCCAGCGGTAAGTTTTGCAAATAATCTAGTAATTGGAAGAAACGATCCATATGCTGGAAATTTTGCCTCTGCTTTCGTCCAGGCTAGTTGTCAGTCATTCATCCAGAATGTAGATTTTGTTGGAAATACATTCAGGAATTTGGGATTAGGAGCAATAACCGTCAGGTCCAGCGTTCAGTTTCCTATTGCTCCTTGCCCTGATGGATTAGCCAAAGGAACGATCTCCAGTTTCACGTCCGTAGGAGATACAATCACAAATTTCTCTACATCCTTTCCTGGGACATTCGCGGCAGTTACCTCCAGCGCTGGAAATCTTCTCCGCGCCACCGTCTCCAATTTATCCGTGGATGGAGGAGGAAATGGCCAAGGAGCGCTTAGTATAGGAGAGTTTGCTCAGCGCAGTGTAATCGGTCTTTCCGAAGTTAATACTACAGAGCCTTTGTCCAACGTAAATCCAGCCCTAGACCTTCAACAGCTAAATTCCGCGCATACTATTATACGGCTTCGCCAAGCAGCAAGCTCTACTGGATCTATTTTGTCACTTAGAAATAGTGCCGGTGCCGAGCTAGCGGCTATTGGTGGAGGTCCAGGCAACGTTGGACTTAATTTTCCTACTACTCCTGGAGTATGGGCAATCAATGGAGTTAGATTTCATAATGCCCGAGTAATTATAGGCTCAGGAAGTCTTTCTGGAGGAGCGGCGACCATCAACTTAGATTCTTCTGTGGCATTCTCCTCCGGTTCATCGTATCGTTGCACGGCCAATAGTTCATCCACTACAAACGGAATGAGAGTATCTAACACTAATGGATCTTCCTTTGTACTAAACGGAAATGGAAGCGACCAATTTGGATATATTTGTATAGGAAATTAAGTGGAATACCAAAGAGAACAACTGAAATTTACTTGCCGGGGAATTGATCTTGCGCATCCAGTGGACCTAACATCTTCTGGAAAATTTCCGTTCCTAAAGAATGTAAGGTCTCGCCAGGACGGAAGACTGGAGGCTCGTCCTGGAGCCGCCAAGTCTAACACTACACAACTCTCTGGAGGAGGTATTCATTCTATTTCCAGAGTAAATGATTATATTCTTTCTACCTTCGCCAGATTTATTGGGGTAGGTACAAAACTATACCGTGGAACTACTTCTTATGTTGATACAGGGCTTGTTTTCTCTGGCAATCCTTTAAGCATTGTACCGTATCGCCCGGAAAACTCTCCCAGGACCTATGCTTACATCGCGGATAGTATAATCTTAAAAAAGCTGGCGACTACAGGAGCCAGTGAGGACATTGGAGTAGATCCCCCCATAGATCTTCCTAGTGTGGAACTGGATGCCGGAAGTGGAGGATTTTTATATACTGGCTCTGACAACCCAATCAATTGGATCGCCGGAGGAACCGCCGGAGTTCCCACGAATCAAGATAGAGTAGACAATACTATTCTAACTGTAAACTACCACTATGGAGGTAGTGGATTCTGTTCCGTAACTGTTAATGATGCAGTAGCACAATCAATAAATGAAGGAATGTTTGTCTCTATAGCCGGGCAATTGGTAATGGTGGAAGAGACATATAAAGTAGCAACTACTCCCACTACTATTGCCGCTATTACCTACAAATCCGGAACCAATGGATTTTGCTCCATCCTTCCAGCCCGTAATATCTCAGGACTTAGAAGAAACTGTGTGGTTAACCTAGGAGGAGAAAACGTCAGAGTTCTTAGTGTAAGTAATGGTCCTAATAACGTATCTTCATTTACCTGTGTAACTTCTGCTACTTTCTCTCCTGGTGCTATTATAACTCCCAGATTTACATTTGTAGCGCATACAGGCAGCGTAATATCCGCAGGAAATACAATTTATGCGCCCTCCATAAAATCCACTATTGCTGAAGGTGAGGGACATCTAACATTCTTCAGTACATCGCCTAGCCTTTTAACGTCTAATCAATGGGGCCTGGGGCCGGATGATTTCATGCATTTTTCAATCTGGATTGATAAACCAGAAAGATTGGTGGAAGGAAAGGTCGTAATTGAGTGCAGTTCGGCTACTACAGGTCCAGCCGATCCTAACTTCGGCAAGGTGGCCGGATTTTTTAGAACGTTTAGACCTAACGATTTTGCAGCGGTGGTAACCAATGAGGAAACTTTGGACGCCACCAAGACCGCAGGCATTCAAAAGAGCGTCCAGGATGCTACGGATTTGCCTCAAACATTCACGAATACCTTGTATCCTCCTGAAATGGGAATGGGCGCTACGCCCTCACAAGATATCGAAAAGCCTGTTTTCGTTCCGCCTCCAGCCGGAGGCTCGTCTCAGATATCCTTGGGAAATAATCAATGGACTGAGATGAAATTCCGGCTCTCTGATTTGATTCAGGTTGGCTCCAGCGTAGGAGTAAGTCTTGATAAAATTTTCGGTTTCAGATTTGAATTTGTTACGGACGGAGATATTCAAGTACGATTTCGTGGATTATTGAATACTTTTGGAGGAGGCGGGCCGGACTCCAGCGAGGGACGAGTTCCTTTTGTGTACCGGGCCAGATACAGAAATTCCATTACTGGAGCCAGATCGTTTCCTGGCCCCGCAAACTTCTCAGGAATTGTATCCAATAGAAGAAAAATTCGTTTAGATTTTGTTCCTAGTTCTCAGGCAGGTGTTGACAAAATAGACATTGAAAGATTTGGAGGAAACAATCTTGAGTGGCACTACGTAGGAACTTGCAATAATTCTACTCCAGCCTTTTTTGACACCCAGGCATCGGCGGCTATTGTAACTAATCCTCCCCTGGAATTAGACGTAATGAAGCCTTTTGTACTAATTGATACTCCAAAGGCCGTGAATGTAGCAGTTACTGGAAATATAGCCAGATACGTCTCAGGAGACAATTGGTCTACCAGTTGGGCTAGAGGAACACAAGTAAGATTAAATGGAATTTATACAACCCTTTGGGCTTCCCCAAGCGGTGCCGGAGCAGGATCACACGTTCTCTTGGCTGATAATGTAGGCGCAGGGAATGTGGTGATGGAGGTACAAGAACCAATCTTGCAGGGACAGCCCCTTGCGGCTATGTGGGGACCTTACAAAGAGACTTTATTCGGCTGCGGAAATCCAAAGGCTCCTGGATTTGTCTACTTTACTAGATTTGGAGATCCGGACGGATCTTCGGATTCTATGTATGTAGAAGTAACTTCTCCTTCGGAAACCATGATGAATGGATTGCTTTATAATAATAGAGCTTTCGCTTTCTCTGATCAAAGATTGTTTGGAATACTTCCCTCAGGAAGTGCTGGAAAGTTCGAGTTTGTAGAGGTTCCAAACGGAAAAGGTTTGGCTAATAAATGGTCTTTTTGTGTAGGGCCTAAAATATGGTTTGTATCAAATGATGGTATTTATGAAACTGACGGAGGGGAGCCATTAAGAATCTCAGACGATATTCAGCCATTATTTCCTACCGGTGACCTTCCTGGAGTAGCGGTTAATGGCATGAATCCAGTTAAGATGAATGGACCACTTCGTCTAGCCTACCATGGAAACTATCTTTTCTTTGATTATCAAGATACGGATAACATATACCAGACCGCAGTATACGATATATCCACAAAAGCCTGGTTTCCAGATAATTACTTTTCCTCCCCATCCAGAGGATTCTTAACTCACTATGCGGAAACAGACATAGAGTCTGGAGGCAACAAAAGAGTAACACTATTAGCCGGAGGAAATGACGGATTTTTCTATACCTTTGGTGGATTTAGCGATGACGGAGATCCTATATCTTGTTCCATTAGAGTACCTGTATTTAATGGCGGGGATACCAGGGCTAAGAAGATTTTTGGAGAATTGGTATTCGATATGGACCCCCAAGGAGCATCTATTCTTTGTACTCCATATTTGGATAATTATTCTACTCAAATTAGTGGTACAACATTTAGCAATCCATCCAGATTAATTACTAATCCAATTGATCTACAAAGTGGATTAGGACAATTTGCCAGGAATCTAGGAGTAGACATATCCTGGTCTTCTTCTATTGCATCTCCTAAGATGTATTTCTGGGAACCCTCTTTCCTCTCTCGCCCGGAGGATACGTTTCTAAGAGCCGACGATTGGACGGACGGAGGATATGCAGGATCTAAATTGGTCTGGGGATTTCTTTTAGAATCTGATACGGATGGCGCAACAAAGGGATTCAAACTGGATGGAGACCAAACAGAGCTAGAATCATATTCCGATTCTTTATCAGGACAACTTGTTAAAGCTTATTCAGTTGTTCCTCCCAAGATCGCATCCCTCCTACGATTACGACCATCTCAATCCGTGTCTTGGAGAAAATTCAGGGTAAGTTATTTATATGAAAAATATCCAGAGAATGCCAGGATATTTACTCCATACAGCAACGAAGGAACTCCAGATGCAAAGTTTATTCAAGGAGCCTTGATAACTGCTCTGGGAGTAGATCCGGCATGTGTGATTGAGTATGATGGAGCACAGTCTCATACAGAGACCATGAATCTGGTTCATCTAGGTACTGCTCTGGGCACGCGGCCATATAGTTTTGCCAATCCGTTTATCGCCCATGAACTCCGTCTGGCCCCGTCTACGGCTATTAGAATAGGAAACATCAAGTGGATTTGGGAACCTGCTCCTGAGTTGGCAATGTTTTGGGAGACACAGGAAACTACTCACGATATTCCAGGGTGGCAGTTTCTTAAGTATGGATTTATTGCCCATCAATCCTTCACGGACATAACTCTAAATATAACAGTTGATGGAACCGTATTCGGTTTTATTATTCCTAGCAGCAATGGATTATATAAGAAAGATTATATTCTATTTGCTGTAAAACCAAACGGCAGGACTATTAAAGGAAAATACTTCAAATATAGGCTGTATTCTTCTAATCCATTCAGATTATTTGTTAAAGATTGCGAAATCTCCGTTCATTCCTGGAACGGAGGGAGCTATCAAGTAGTTAAACCATTCGGAGGTCTTTCTAGAGAGGCCGGAGCGAGGATATAATAAAGCTATGAAGAAGCTATGGATTTTCTTTCTATTTCTAAGCGTTATTTCCGCCAAGGATGTAGTATCCGGATATTGCGAAAATGGAGCCAAGCAGGTATCCACTCTTGGGGTAAACTCATCTACTTATGTCCAAAGAAGTTATCCTGCCTGTACCGTAACTGTTTACCAAGCCGGAACTAATACTTTAGCTACTATTTATTCAGATTCCGTAGGAACTCCCAAGGCAAATCCCTTCACGGCTGGAGCGGACGGATTTTGGGTATTCTACATAGGCCCTTCGTTTGTGGATGTTCAATTATCTGGAGCCGGTATTCTTACTCCATTTAGAAAACCTTTCTCGGTTCCTGGTTCTACTCAGGATTCTTCGGTTATTCCAGGACCAGATCTTATTCCCAGGTCGTTAGGAAGTGGATTCCTGGATTTTGGCTGGTACCCAACTCCAGTTGCGGACGGCTCTACCAGGGGAGTTCCTGGATTTGTTGCGGCGGATTTCAATTCGGCTACTGGAATTATATCCTTGGATTACACTAATGGCCAGAAGGCCACGGCTGCTCAGCCAGGATTCCTGTCAGCGGCTGATTGGACCGCCTTTAACGCCAAACAAGACTCAGGGAACTATATTACCGGATTGGATGGGGATGTTGGAGCCAGTGGGCCAGGATTAGCAATGGCTACAATTAATCCAGGAGTCGTATCTAATTCCAAGCTGGCAAATATGGCCGAAGGAACAATTAAGGGAAGAAGCTCGGCTGGAAGCGGAGTACCGGAAGATCTCGCCACTCTCCCACAAGCTGTTCAAGAAAACACAACTAGAGTAGGAACATTGATAGCCGGAAATGTTCCATATTCTCTTTTATCTAGTGTGCCAAATGCCGCCGCAGACGGGGCAAACAAAGGAGTAGCGGCTTTTGTTGCGGCGGATTTTGATGCTTCTTCTGGAGTAGTTTCTTTAGATTATACAAATGGTCAAAAAGCCGACGCCGCAGTCTCTGGTTTCTTGTCCTCTACGGATTGGTCGGCCTTTGACGCCAAGGTTCCATCCACAAGAACTATCTCAACCACTGCTCCCTTATTAGGTGGGGGAGATCTTAGCGCAAACCGAACTTTGAGCATTGCCGATGCAGTGGCGGATGGATCTACAAAAGGAGCCGCTGCGTTTACGGCAACTGACTTTAACACTACCCTTGGAATTGTATCCTTGGATTATGCAAATGGTCAGGTGGCTAGTTCTTCGGTTAATGGATTTTTAGCGGCTGCTGATTGGGCGATATTCGACGGAAAGGTAGGAGGAAAAGCCAATCTTACAACCGTTGGAATGACTCCTTATGTTTCGGCGTCTGGGGTACTTACTCAAGGACTCATAAAACAAACATCTACGGGACATTTGATTGCCACAGGCACAGTTCCTACAATATCTTCTGGAACATTAGCTACTGAGTCTACTGACTTCGCTGGAAGAATCACTTCTTCTACTAATGGAGCTTACTCAGGAACTCTCACCTTTGCAAATGCCTTTTCGATTGCTCCTGTATGTACAGCCAATAATGAAACCTCAGTTGAATTGCTAAGAGCTACAAGTGTCTCCACAACCCAGGTTACATTTGAAGGAACCACCGCAACAAACGATCTTCTTGTTTATATTTGCATAGGATTTGAATAATGCCGGATTGGTACCCCTCGCTTCCCAACGCCGATCAAGACACCGCTCAGGCTATTCAGTATCTATTCCAAAATTTATATGCCCTACGAGATAAAAGCCAGAAAAATAATCCAAAAGAAGAGAAATCTAAAGAATCCAATAGATCATCTATAAAAAATGTGGCTGGATTCTCAGGCCAACTATCAGAACCTCAAAGAGGAAAAGCCACCGCCGTTACCAAATTACCCCCACCTAATAGTTATTTATCACAAGAGGGAACCATAATAAGATTCGAAGGAGATCTATACTACTACGATACTTCCACTAATCCAGGAACTTGGAAGTTAGTTCGGGGATTAGGAACTATTCTGGAAGGAACTCACGACGACCGCGCCGATTTTCCGCCAGAGGATTATAACAAAATTATATTCTTTGAAACCGACCGAAGCGTATTATACCGAAGCAACGGAACGGATTGGATTTATATAGATGGAATTATGCGGTCCAATATAGCAGATAGGCCCACAGACCTCGCCATCCCTGATACAAACTTCTCTTTTTATGCTACGGATACCGACAGAAATTATTTCTGGGATGGATCTGCTTGGAAGGATGTTCCCAGTGCCAAGGATGCCAATAAGATATTCTCCGGGCCAACTACTGGAGCCGCTGCTGTTCCTACATTTCGTTCCTTGGTGGCCGCCGATCTTCCATCAACTGCCTGGAGTTCCTGGACTCCAACCGTAACTTCCAGTTCTGGGACTACTACTACTAATACTTTGGAGGCGGCATACCTGCAAGAAGGAAAAAAAGTATTCTTTCGGATTTATTGGATCGGGCAGGTTAGTTTATCCTCCAGAGACGTATTATTTACTACCCCGGTAAATCCTAGGAATATTACAAACTATCAAACCTGTGCTGTTATGTATCAACAAGACTCAGGAAGTTTCATGGTGGTGGCGGCGGCAGGAGCACAGATAGATGATTCATCCAATAAAATAATAATCCGATCTGTTGCGAATTTTTCAGCCACCACTAACTTCAGGCTGCTAATTCAGGGAGCATATGAATCGGTTTAAAATGTTATAATTGAATTAAGGAGTGTCCAATGCCCGCAACAGCTTTAATTGGTCCAATTACTTCTTTAATAGCCGGGCTTTTTGGCTCTAAAAAAAGTAAGACACAAAGACAAGCAACCTCAAACCTGGTTGATCCCATGTTCGCAACCAGACAGTTTGATCGCTACACTCCAGACATTACTAAACTAACAGGAAGGTTATTTAATGAGACTCCGGTAGACGCAGCGGACTATCGGGATTATGCCTCCAGAATACAAAATCTTATTACGCCTCTGAATTTACAAACTCCGCAGAGGGGAGAAGAGGCCAAAGGAATACTACGTCAGGCCGGAACGGAATTAGACCAAATCCCAACCAGTTTTAATATGGATACTGGTTTGGGGAAGGTAGCTGGAGATATCTCTGGGGTAGCTAGGGGAATGAGAACTGGCAGAGCCGAGACATTTTCCCCGGCTAGCAGATTCTTTAGAACTGCCCTTGGAGGCAGTCAGGAGGAGCTTCAGCAACTCCTGGGACCACAACTTAACACAATTCTCAGCCAATATGATAATGCCGCCAAAGCCGCCTCTGAAACAGGTCCTAGAGGAGGAGGAAGAGTAGCCACGGCTTCTGAATCTCCCTTCGCCAAGATTGCAGCCTATGGACAGGCTTTGGCCGGAGCCAGGAGCGGCGCAGCCGGAAAACTAGCTGATATTGGTTCCGCTGAAGCTGCTGCCGCTGCTCAAGAGGCCGGAGTTAGGGGCCAGCAAGCGGATGTTTTAGGACAGGAGGCCCAAATTCAGACTGCGTTAAAGAAATTGGGATTGGAAGCCGGGCTTGGAAAAGCCGGAGCAAGAACAACTCTTGGCACTGCCTTAGGAGGAATTGAATCCGAAGATTTAGAAAGAATTTTAAAAACCGCAGGATTGAATCTAACGGATAGAGCGCAAATGGCAAAATTAATCGGAGATGTTTTGCAGCTTCAGCAACAGGAAAGAACTGGAGTCAGAGGAACTCAGGCAGATCTTTTGAGAACTCTATTATCAGAGCAGGGCGCGGCTGCCAGGACCGCCGTAACAGGATCTCAGGAAGGAGCCAGGATTGATTTGGAAGGAAGCCGACAAAAAGCCGGGCAACTGAAGGATCTTGGTTCTAGTATTGGGGATATTCTGATAAATATAATTAGGGATAGGAAAAAGAAGAAATAATGGCCTCTCCACTTTTAGGATTATTGTCTGGTTTAACTACCGGAGCGTCCAGTAGATGGCAAGCACTATTGGACGAAGAACGCAAGACCAAACAAAGAGAACAAGATCTGGTGGCTACAAGTCTGGAAAAACGCCTGGAGGAAGATGAATCCCTTACACCAGAAGACCAAGTAAACTTGATGCGCCAAGCCCTGACTCTTCGGGGAATGAAGACTAATGAGATTGAGCCAATACTTCAGGCCTCTGGATATTTTAGAAACTTACTGGCTGAAAAAGAGAGAATGAAGCCTGGGATAGCTCCGGCCATCTCCACAACTTTCAATCTTCCTCCTATCCCCGGAGTTCCAGAAACCGCCGGGCAGAGAGTAGATTTCTCTATTCCAGAATCTCCTTTTGGTCCAATGCCTATGCGAACCACCGGAGAGATCAAGTTCGAGAGAGAACTCCCAATGGTTCAAAGAAAGGCAGAAGCTGTAGCACAAGCTCAAAGAGAAGCAACTAGAGCGGCTACTACCGGAAGCATAGAAGACAAAATAGCTATAATGCAACAGTATCAAGGAACGGATTTGGAAGACGAAGTTCGTTATATGTTGCAAATGGCTCCTAGAACAAAAACCGGAATAGCTACAGTTCTCCCTGGGCCTGGGATGAGAGGAACCGATCTTAAAAAATTCTTCCCGGATGCCACAGATATAGAAGATCCTAAATTATATAAAATGATTGTAGGTCCTGATAAGCTTCCTATTGCATATTATCCTTCGGAAGAGGCTACTGTTTCAGGTAAGGCGGTGGCTGGTTCTGAAGTTATAAGTAGGTTCCAGACGGATTTAATGAATAATCCTGTAAATCCTAACCAGATGTATGTTCCTATTAGATTCCAAACAGGAGGAGACTACAAGGGAGTAGTCCCAGAAACAGAGCTTGGCACCTACTCAACCAGAAATAATGTTCGTATTACTACTAATGCAGCCGGAGAAGTTATAGCTGTTCCTGTGACGGAAACCACGGCTACGCAAAGAACGATGCCTGGGGGTGGGCCTATTGCCCAGGCTGGCGGGCCTTTAGGCCAGATTCCTTCAATGCCTGTTAGAATGCCAGCGGCGGCCTCTCAGGCCCCTCCCTTTACTCCTAGAGTTATTGGCACAAGACCGCTTACTAAAGAGGAAGTAACTTCTGTAAACGCCGCAAAAGAGGGCGTGGATAAAATGAACCAGCTTTTGGAAATGCTGCGAAAAGATCCTAATCAGGTATTAAAAGCCGCCATTCCAGGTGTTCGAAGAATCTTGGCTCCTACCTGGACTCGATATACCGGAGAACTGGCCGACTTAGTAACCCGCGTTCGTACAGGCGCGGCGTTAAATAAAGAAGAGGAAGTATTCTATGCTAATCAGCTTCCTGGAGCCGCAGACATAGCCGCACAATCATTCAATTTCGACAAAAACGCCGTGGAAAATGCTATCAATCTCCATAGAGACTATTTCCAACGGGTTGTGGATCAATATGAAAAACGATCCGCCAAACCTGGAGCGTTTGGAACTATGCCGACTCCGGCTAAACCTGGAACAAAAAGATCCTTAGAAAGTTTCGAGAGACGATAAAATGGCCGATTTCGACATCGAAAGTGCCCGAAAAGAGGGCTACACGGACGATGAGATCTCCAAGTATCTCGCCAAATCCAGAGGATTTGATTTGGCAGGAGCTTTGAAGGAAGGCTATACCAACTCAGACATTCTAAAACATCTAGAAAACAAACAACCACCAATATCATATACACAAAAACCAGAAGGAATAAGCGGGGGGCTTCCAGGCTCCCCAGAGCTTAAAAGACCTTTTGTTCCAGGTTTAGACGTTATTCCAGAAGAGGGTATTAAGATTCCCTATAAACTTCCTGGAACAAAGAAAACTCGTATGCGCGGCGGGAGACCCATGATGGTTACTCTTAGTGAACCTACTCTGCCTGGTGTAGTGCCTGGAATTGGCAAAGCAGTTAAGGGAGTAGAGGCTTTTACTAGGCCCGGACGTTCAGAAAAAACTAAAGCAGCTACTCAGATCCTGGAAGGATTGGGAGAGGCTGTTGCTGTTCCGGCTCTTGGCATGCTTCCAATTGCAGCAATAGCCGCGCCTGGTGCTACGGCTTTGGGTTTAACCGGAGGATTGGCCGGTGGAGCCATAGGAGGATTTGGGACTCAGGCGGCTTTGAAGGCTATGGGAACCTCTCCAGAAACCGCAGAGCTTGGAGGAGAGATCGCGGGGATAACTGGAGGAGCATTGGGGGGTTTTGGGGGAGTAGCACTAAGCAAAGCTATATTTCCTCCACTAACCTCGATAAATGCCATAACCAGAGCTTTTAAAATAGGTCCAAAAGGAGTTACTAAATTCCAAAAAGGACTTGACACAGTATTTGAAGATATTAAAGCCGTTACTCCTAAGGATGTTTTTATTCAAAACAAAGCTGATTTATCCACAGCTATTAACGAAGCCCAAAAGTTTAATCGCCAACAATTCGATTCTTTTCTTCAGCCTTATACAAAGCTAAAGGCTACTGTTGATACTTCTCCAGTAGCAGACGCTATGATTAGGTCTATTCCAGAAAAACTTCGTTTAGAGAATCCAGAAGCATATAGAAATCTTGTATACAGAGCAGATACTACTTACCGAAGACAAATGCCAGTAGATAAGGTATACGATTTTTTGAAAACTGCTAATGCCCAGTTAGATGCTTTTTACGACAAGAATCCAACAGCCAAAGCTCTTCTTAGTAGATCATCTTTTGAAGCGGCGTCGGGAAACGCCGAAGTTAATTCTTTGAGAAACGTTCTTTATAACAAAATTTCTGCCAATGTGCCGGAGATTGTTAGAGATTTACAAATACGATACGGAAACATGGAAAACTTCCGCAGACATTTTGAAAATCAAAGAGCTAGAGACTTGGTGACTTTATCTAAGACTGATCCAGGGCTTACAGGAATGGCGGCTGGACTTACTAGAAGATTAAGGAATCCTCTGGAAACGGCTGCCCAACTTATGGCTAGACAGCCCACTACTACAGATGGTCTAATTGAAATGGCCTTCCGGGAATATAAAGGTCCTGCCGCCGCTTCAACCTTTGCCCCTGAATTTCAGCAACCTCCTGGGTATGCTCAGCAAGTTTTTAGGGGTCCGACCGGTCTGGCATTGCCTCCGGGTTCTCCCCCACCCGCTCAACTACGCCCTCCGGCTCCTGGACAACCGGCTACGTACAGATTCCCCTCCAGCACCGGAGTTCCATTGCCTCCTGGTGGACCTCCTGCATCCCAATTACCACCAGCTACTACCATATTCCAAACTGGAACTGTTCCTAAGGCTTTACCATCGCCAGGCCCAGAAAGGGGATTTTCTCCAACCCCTCCAGGTCCAAGTCAGTTTACTCAGGCCAGAGGATTTGTAGTACTAAATACGGCTCCTATAAAAGATCCAACCACCGGAAAAATAGAATATGTAACAGAGTATGTTCTTGCTCAAATGAATGCAGAGCGGGCAAAAATAGGACTAAAACCTATTTCTCCCCTTTCTCCGTTTCCCAACGTAACAAGCCGTTATCCATTTCCTCCTATTCCTGAGAGATAAATTATGAAACCAGATAAACAGTCTCAGTTACTAGAAGACGTAGCTTCAATAAAGACTATTTTAGATACCATGAATCGCCGTCTGTTTGGAAACGGGCAGCCTGGGTATATTCAGGATATGGATACAAGAATTGATGTCCTAGAAAAGGATAGGGCCAAAGCCTCCGGTATTATGTGGGTTCTAGGAGTCTTATTTTCCTTTTTCGGCGGCGCTGAGGTATTACATTGGATAAGAAACGGAAAATAAATCTAAGGTTATTAGCTCTAGCCATAGCAAGACAGGAAGGATGGTTTTCTAAAGTTACTGCTCCTTTGTCTATCCCACATCGCTGTAATAACCCTGGCAATCTTAGGTGGGCACCACTTAGATTTAAACAAGAAGGATTTTATGGCAGGCCTGGAAACCAATATATAATTTTCCAGGATAGGTTCTGGGGAGGCGCTGCATTACTTAATGATTTAAGAGCTAAATATCTCAGATCAAAAATTGATGGATCGTCTTTAACTATTAAAGAACTTATAAATATATATTGTCCAGCAGGTGATGGAGCCAACGATCCGTTTACATATGTAAACAATATATCAAGATGGCTCGGAGTAGATCCAGAATATACTATTAGAAATGTATTTGAAGATCCTGGAATAATTAAAGGTCCTTGGAATACATTCCCAGAACCTGGGCCACATAAAAGTTTTAGTAAGTAGAGTCTATAGCCTTTCTAACCTCCGGCCATTGCCTCTTCATTTGATTCCACAATCTCATTTCCGCCGCATTTATTATTCCAGGCTGTCTGCGATTGGATAGTCTTGCCCATTCGTTAGCTGTCTCGGCAAATTCATTCCAAATTTCCCAAGGGCTTGTCTCCGGCGCATGGGCAATCCCAGGAATCGTAATAAGAAGAAACAAAACGGCTTTCACATAGATATTATAACAAGATTTGGAGCCGGGGGCAGGACTTTAACCTGCATCTGGTTGATTACAAATCATCCGCTCTTGCCAATTTAAGCTACCCCGGCCTATGGTCAGGGAGGATGGATTCGAACCACCGACATCTCGCTTCCAAAGCGAGAACTCTACCAGGCTGAGCTACTCCCTGACTGACTACATAATAACTCAAAAAGTACTAGTTGTCAAGACACCGGCTCCATACTAGCCCAATCCGGTCCAATGGACGCTTCTGCATCTACAAAGAATCCATCTGGGCACATTACCTCATCCTTCAACACAAGACACTTATCTCGCATAATCCGCAAGGAATCCTCCAAGCACCGATCCGATAAATTCTTATTACAGTGATAAATAATGGAGTCGTGGATTTGGTTGACAAATCCATACTTCTTTAAGAGATCCTCATTCTCTTTATTATAAACTAGTAGGTCCTTGGCGTATTGTGCAAGAGTCTCCTCCCATTCCTCAGTAGTCTTGGGCCTTTCCTTAAAGTATCCGTCTAATCCCTGTTCGGATACGTGAGTAGCAAGGAAAGGTTGATTTAAGTCCAGTCGATACCCCGCCAATCGAAGCATTTCCTCCTTAATCATTCCAAACGCATGATTAGCAGGAAAAAAAGCTACCGCAGCCTCATAATCATCCCCGTGCTCCCAGTCTCCCATACTCCCAGTTCTTTGATTCCACTTCTGAGGGTTCCATTTAAACACGTCGTAGAATCTCCTTATGTATCCCCATTTACTAATAAGGTGGGTTTGTTTGTGGGCCAGTTGAGTAATCTCTACATGGAACTTGAAAATCCCTCCAAATAGCTCTTTTACCAGATCCAAAAAGCTTTGTACTTCCTTCTTGTCTTTGTATCCCTCTGGATTTTGTTCAAAAATTGATTGCGCTCCTTGACAAAACCCAATTCCAAGGATGACTCTCTTGGATTTGTAATCTCGAATTTGTTTAAAGGTTAGTCCATCTGGATAATTTGGAACAGATTCAGCCTTATAAACAGTCTTGCTTTTCTTCATAAGGCTAAACCAATCAGACATATCTTTATCACTCCAGGATAAGAGATTCTTGGCTTCGGGGAGATTAAGCCTATGAGCAGTCATAAAACTATGAACATCAATAGCGCTAAGCCTAGCATAGGCTTTATCTCTAGCAGCAAGGGCTAGAGTTTGAGCATGGAAGGATTTCTTGTCAATCTCAATTAGAATCTTGTTGGGAAGCGCTTTTATACACTTACGAAATGCCTGGGCAAGATCACTATGTCGTGGGCAATTTTGAATATTTGGCTCAGTGGAAACTAGCTGCCCTGTGCCAGTGTTAGCTAATCCAAAGGTTGTATGAACAGCACCATCTACTATCTTCCATCCCTTATAGTAGGTTCCATATAACTTATTTAGTTTTCCTATGTCTACCAAAAGATGAAATACTGGATCTCCTGTATCTTTATACAGTTTCTCAAGTTCCTTGGCTCCTGTATTATCTTTCATTTCCTTCATCTTATTACGAACTTTTGGAACCTTATATTTAGCTAATCTCTCGGCAGTAGCTCTATCTTGAGGCTTTATTGAATGCTTGCTACGAGAACCATCTTCATTCCAGTTAAGCGTATATCCTTTGATCCTCCCCTCAACTTCTTCGGCTCGTCTATATTCTATGTATCTAATTTTTTGTTGGGAGGAGCCTGCTGAGAATGGGACAAGACGGCACCAACGGAGAACCTTATCCAATTCCAAGGTTTGTTTGTTGAAAACCGATACATTACGCCGAACGTAATGTACGGTTCTAGTTTCCATCTCTTCGGTTTCGCCGCCAGTCCCATTCTCGCCGTCAAAAGAAATAGTTTCGGTAAGCGTAATCCTATCAGAACCGTTCTTGGGTATTCCGGCAGAATCGAGATGTTCAAGTATTTGTTTGGGGGTATTAACATAGCCATACTCAGGAACAGAATTCTCCTTTTTCTTTCTCTTTGGTTCCAGATTAAGAAGTTCCTCTGGAATTAGGGTATTTATTTTGTTTGTTATTTTATCTATTTCAGTCTTTACTTCTTTTCCAAACTCGTCATGGCGTTCTTTGTCTACTGGAAATCCCCTATTAGATGCCATTACCATTTCAGGTCTTAGCATTAGAACATGACGTTCATAGGAGTTCATCAACCCCCGTTTCTCCAAGGCCGAGAAAATTCCTTCATGATTATAGGCTAAGGATACTACGTCATAAGTTCCATAAATATCCTCTGCGTCAAAAGCCAGATGCTTCCAGGGACCAATCTCAGGAGCAAAGAAGGAGGCAACAAACTGTAGGCCCTTAGGAAGATCCGGTTGAAGCCAACTCCAGGCAGACATTAAATCTATATTGATTCCAAGAATAGGAACCTGATGATGTCCCATGACTACTTTATCGTCAAAGCCCCATCCATTCCAGGTAAACATCCTGCGATTTCGTTGCCCTAGAAGTTTTCTGGTTCCTTCTTTTACGTATTCAGCTTCGAATCCTGGAAATACAAATCCTCTTTCTTTGTTGTAACCAAATTGGATTTGTTTAACCTGGGCCTGTAGGGAATCAATCTCGCTTTCGTCATCGGCTTTGTCTAAGCTCCTGGGAGTCTCGATATCCCAATATAACGGCCACTCTGGATGTAGCTCAAATTCTTTAATCAGGATATCCATAGTATCCCGATTACCTTTTACTGTCTCTATCTCAGGCCGAATTAGCGGACCATGCTTAGCTATAGATAGTGCTAGCTCAATGTCTCTCATCATAACTCCAGAGAGAGACATTCCACCTTCCGCTTTTTCTACCTTCGCCGCTACGTCTTTCTCCTTACTACGTGTTTTACTGGCTCTTAACAGGAATGAAGGATGATAGGTTGGAACAACTGGAATAGGCGCTTCGTCCACGAAGTATTCAGGACGATTAGAAAACAACTGGTAGCCTCGCACCAGTTTAATTCCCTGGTTGTACCCATGCATCCCTGTGATGGTTCGTGTAGGAATAGCACCTAGGGCAACGATAGCCCGAGGACGGCGCTTAGAAATTAGTTCCTTGTTATACTGTTGACAGTGTTCAATAGCCGCATATTCATAAGGTGCCCCGTCCAGCCAGTTAGATGGCCCTGGTTGACACCAAATAGTGTTAGAAAAAAGGAAGTGGTTGCGTTCGTGACCCGCTAACCTGCGGATAATCCCGGCTAGTATAGATCCAGCCGGAGCGTTAGGCCGAAGGGGAAGACCATCCAGAGCTTCTTTTGCACCCAAGGCTTCGGCTACAAAAAGTACTCCATTAGATCCACTTCCTTCTGGTTGCATAAAGGAAATGGCTTTGCCAGAATCTTGTAGGGGGCAGCCAACACAACTGTTAGGTCTTTGCATCTAGTATTCTAGAAAAGTCGCCAGTCCTTATTGCTTCCTCTATCTCCAGGATTTTTTTAGTTACCTCTTGTTTTCTTCGTAGAAGTCGATTTATCTCCGTCCTGATGGAACCTACACAGGAATGGCTTATGCGTTGGGGGCCATAAGACCCCCGCATATTCTTATAATTATTATTGTTGGTAGTGTTGGTTGTTTTCATTTAGAGTGGAGTGTATGTTACCAAAAGATAACTTCCGGCGAAGGGTGCCCATCCTGGCCTGAAATCAATGTTCCTGCCGTTTAGATCATAGTGAATCCCCAACTTCAGCAAATGGCCTTGGTGAAATACCAACACGCTCTGAGGAATAGGGGAGCGGCTAAGAACATAAGTCCGGTTGGTGCCGTCAACCGGACCGGTTGGGATCTCTGACCAAATAACCGTGGAGGGAGGGGGAGTAACTGGTTTGGCCTTTAGAGTAGGAGGAGAGGTTCCCAAATCCAACTCAAATGTCATAGGATCTAACATAACTGGCGATACAATAGCATTGGTAGATCCTGGAGCCACTGGAGCAACGGGAGCGAATAGCCGTGTTTGGCCTGACGGCATCACCGAGATTCCCTGGGGATTGGGAGTGAAGAAGAAGGGGGTCTGGGAAACCAGAATTCCTACGCTTACAAAAACAGCCAAAGCAGCCGACCATAATATATTTCTGTGTCGCATTAGAATGGCCTCAAAACCACAGTAGTACCTATTAGACCTCTGGTAATTACTGCCCTAAAACGCCTTCCGTTCTCCTGGATCTCTTCTCCATCCTTAACTGTGGCTAGATTTAATCCAAGTCCTGGGGCGCAAACTTCTCCAGTGGTTATTACGTAACAAAAACCAACCTTGGGAGCAGTAGAAGGAAGCGGAGGAGGAGCGTCAAATGGCTTATAATCTTCCGCCCGCACGCTGACCTTGATGTAATTAAGGCTTGGCCGGTCCGGGTCATAGGAGGGAAGTCCAGGGAACTTAAGTCCAGGCATTACAAAGATGGGGGGATCAAGCGCTGAAGGCACCCACACAAAACCCTGATTTCTCCTGATAAGCATGGTGCAAACAGGATCTTGGAAATCCACATGAATAGGAATGTCAACCTTGAATCCTTGAATCGCCAGGTCCAAAGCCTTTGCTATTCTGGCGCTCTTTGGAGAGGCCGGGGTATCGGGTTTAGAGAAAATGCGTAGCTCCGGCGGCACGCTGGCCCAATAAACATCCCAGGTAAGGGAAACTCCCTCAACCTTTTCGCAGTCCCATCCGGCGAAACTAATTCCAGACAGAGCTAACAACAAAAACAACTTTGTAACAATTTTCATACTTGCCTCTCTTTCTTAGATTTCTTAACTTTCTTCGCTTCATGAGCTTCAACATCCTTGATGCTTCTGCCCTCTTCATATCCCTGGACACGACCCTCGCTATATCCCTCTACATGTCCAGAATAGTATCCCTCTAAATAGCTGATTGACTTTTCCTCATTAATCTTGGCCTCTAATCTCGCTATGGCATTTCTGCTATTTAGTTCATCTTCCAGGAGATACTTAATCCTTAGGTGCAATTTCCTTCCTACTATCTTGGCGGTTATCAAACCAACCAGAAAGTAGCTCAGGAGCATTCCCAAGAAAATCACAAACACAAAACCATGATTCATTTTGTTTACCCTCTCCTTTTTAGCTTCAGTTCAAGTCTAGCAGAGTTTTGGGAGTTTGTCAAGCCGGGAGCCAAAGATTCACTGATCCATCTGGATGAATATTCATTTTCCAATCGTCAAGGGGGTATTATTCTAAACTTATCATAAAAGAGAATGACTCAACTAGGGCTTCTTTGACAAGTTCTGGTTTTATTGTTATTCCTAATTTGTGTTCTAGGTCCATTTTTTATCCTTTAATCTAAATCCATCTAATTACCTTTGGATCAATCTTAATTCTCTCCTCTAGTTTGTCTGGCGTTCCCACAATAGTTAATCCTTGAGGAGTTCTACATCTACTAAGAGCCACATACGCCATTCCAGGCTCTCCGAAGAATGGATCTCTACAGTCAATCTGACAAACATCCAAAGTAAGGCCCTGGCTTTTGTGAACGGTACTTGCGTATGCGAGTCGAAGGGGATAGAATTTAATTGCACCTACATTGAATGTTCCCGAAGAACAATTATAACTAGTATATCCCCACTGCCCATGTGCCCTTCCTGGGGTTCCCCATCCACAATCTCCATCACACCAAAGATGCGGCATCCTGGGACGGCCACCAGGCCTGGGATTAGGAACATTTGTCAATAAGTCATCAAGGAAATCCAGACTTTTGCTTGTTTCTCCTGGATCAAACTCATCCAATCCCTGCTTCTTTCCATCTTCGTAGCTAACGGTTTTATATCTGATTATGGGCCTAACTGGAACCAGATTCTCATTTCTAACTAACTTAACCCAAATAACTCCATCTTCATCCTTCTTTTGGATATGTCCACAGTCCCCATTGGCGTATGTGAAAGCCTCGGTATCGTTATTGAGGATCATGACATAGGCCCCAAGCTTCAGCTTAAGAATCTCCGGGATATTCTTCCACTCCCCGGACTGCTCTCCCCAAGTCATAGTCTTTAGACCAAAAGCATCCCCAGGAACATCCAGAAGAGCGGCAAAATTGAAATTATCAACCTGTGCATTTTTGGAGAGAATAGTAGTTCCGGGAAACTTATTTACTGTTTGTGGAACAAATCTAACTCCTATCCCCTTCAATATCTCCACACACTCCTTTCCCCGGCCTCCTCTCGCCGTATTTAGGGCCTGAAGAAATTCTGTATTATCCTGTCTCCAGATTTTATTAAGAGTTTCGGTGTTCCTTTCAAAATGTTCCCAACAATCTGCTTTGAATACAAAATCCGCCTTTACCGGAGGAAGCTGGCAGAAGTCTCCCGTGAGAACAATTCCCATAGGAGACTTCTGCATATCTTTGTACTCATTAACCTGGAGCATTGCTTGGTAGATGTAATCT
>Ga0187893_10002114_pt1 | contig 44856 bp, 36 predicted proteins | sample MA1701074metaG_FD_139574 | JGI IMG/M metagenome (GOLD analysis project Ga0187893, IMG submission 139574) | White microbial mat communities from a basaltic lava cave in the Kipuka Kanohina Cave System on the Island of Hawaii, USA - MA170107-4 metaG ... | reverse complement strand
GGGAACCGGGAACTGTGCCGCAATGCAGAAAAGCTCTACGAACTTCTGAAATCCGGCACTTAGAGGACGTGCCGCATCACCGGGAGGGAATGGCGGAGGGTCCGAGTCGGGCGCGCCCGGAGAGCCGGCGAGAGGTCAGGGACTTGGCGGACGGTCTCCCAGGCTGCATGAAACCCGAGATTGAAGGCGTCCTGTCCCCGGGTCCTCCGCGCCTCGGCGTCTCGATGGTGGGCTTCAGATCGGCAGCCGCTTGGTCGAGTCGCCGAACTGGGCGGCCTTGACCTTCATCCGGTCGAGCATCGAGACGAAGAGGTTGCAGAGCGACTGGCCGGAGAACTTGGCGAAGCGGCCGGTCTGGATCGACCCGCCGCCCTTCCCGGCGAGCAGGATGGGCAGGTCGTCGTGGTTGTGCCGGTTCCCGTCGGAGATCGCCCCGCCGTAGAGGATCATCGAGTTGTCGAGGAGCGAGCCCTTCTCCTCCTTCACCGCGTCCATCTTCTGGAGCATGGTGGCGAGCTGCTCCACGTAGAAGAGGTCGATCTTCTTGATCCGGTCCAGCTTGTTCTTGTCGCCCGCGTGGTGCGAGAGCGTGTGGTGGCCCTCCCCCACCCCGATGTTCGGGAAGGTCCGGTTGCTCCCGGAGTTGGCGAGCATGAACGTCGCGATCCGGGTCGTGTCCGTCTGGAAGGCCGCGACCAGGAGGTCCATCATGATCCGGAGGTGCTGCTGGTGGTCGCCGGGGATGCCCTGCGGGAGCTGGAGGTCGGGCGGCACGGCCTTGGCGGCCTTCTCCGCCGACTGGATCTGCTTCTCGATGGCCCGGATCCCCTCGAGATATTCGTCCAGCTTCTCCCGGTCGCCCACCGAGATCCGGCCCTGGAGGCGCTTGACGTCCTCGAGCACGAGGTCGAGCTGGCTCCGGAGGAAGGCCGCCTCGCGGGCGATCTCGGCCTCGGAGCGGCGGGCCTTGGGGTCGCCGAAGAGCCGGACGAAGAGCTCGCGCGGGTTGATCTCCTTGGCCATGGGCGCGGAAGGCGTCCGCCAGGAGATGTTCGACGAGTAGGCGCAGCTGTAGCCCGAGTCGCAGTTGCCGGACTGCGCCCCCTCCTGGGTCCCGAGCTCGAGGGACGGGAGCCGCGTCTCGCCCCCGATCTGCTGGGCGGCGAACTGGTCGACCGAGACGCCGACCTTGATGTCCTTCCCGTCGGTCTTCTTGGGGTGCGCGCCCGTGAGGAAGGCGGCGCTGTCCCGGGCGTGGTCGCCGGCCCCGTCGCCCTGGGCCTCGGCCCCGTACTGCTTGAGGCCGGTGATGTGGAGGACCCGGTCGGCCACGGGCTTGAGGGGCGCGAGCGTCTCGGGGAGACCGGGGGTCTTGGGCTGCCGCCAGGCCTCCATGTTCACGCCGTTCGGGATGAAGAAGAAGGCCATGCGGACCGGGGCCTTCGCTGCGGGCGCGGCGAGCAGCGTGCGCGGCAGCATCGCCTCGAGGAAGGGGAGCGCGATCGCCGTCCCCGCGCCCCGGAGCATCGTCCGCCTCGTGATCCCGCCGCTCTTCAGCATGGTCATCTCCTCGTCCGGTTGTCCCGCTGCCGGTTCTGGAACGGGTAGCTCTTCACGATCCCCTGGATCAGGGAGGACATCTTGAAGCCCCCGGCCCCGACCGCGTCCGAGATCTCCTTCACGCTCGCCCCGTCGAAGGACTCTACGCCGCGGCCGAGCGCGTAGGTGAGCATCTTCTCGACCAGGCACTCGACGAATTCCGCCTTCTGCTGCTTGAGGATGTTCTTGAGCTCGACGGGCCCGTTGAACTTCCGGCCGTCGGGGAGGACGGCCGAGGCGTCGACCGGCTGGCTCCCGTCCCGGTCCCGCCAGGCGCCCGTCGCGTCGTAGTTCTCGAACCCGAAGCCGATCGGGTCCATCCGGTTGTGGCAGGAGGCGCAGTTGGGGTCGGCCCGGTGGCGCTCCATCCGCTGCCGCAGGCTCAGGCGCGCGTCGCCCGGCTCGACCTTGAGGTTGGCCGCGTCCGGGATGGGCGGCGGGGGCGCCTGCCCGAGCACCGCCTCGAGCACCCACTTCCCGCGCTTGACGGGGCTCGTCCGGTCCGGGTCCGACGTCGCCGCCAGGATCGCCCCCATCGTCAGGATCCCGCCGCGGCGGGCGTCGGCCAGCTTCACCCGCCCGCTCCCGGAGATCCCGTAGTGGCGGGCCAGGCGGTCGCTCACGACCGTGAAGTCCGCGTCCAGGAGGTCGAGCACGCTCCGGTCCTCGCGCACGACCGCGTCGAAGAAGCGGACCACCTCGTCGATCATGTCCTTCTTGAGCGCGGCGTCGGCGCCGGGGAACTGCTTGGGGTCGAACTTGACCTCGTCCAGGCGCCGGACCTGGAGCCACTGGGTGGCGAAGTTCTCGCCGAGAGCGATCGAGCGCGGGTCCTTGACGAGCCGGGCGACCTGGGCGTCGAGCTCCTTCCGGAGGAGGCCCTTGGCCGCCTTCTCGAGGAGCTCGTCGTCGGGCATGCTCGACCAGAGGAAGTACGAGAGGCGGCTGGCCAGCTCGAACTCGTTCACGGGATACGTCTCGCCCATCCCGTCCATCTCGATCCGGAAGAGGAAGTGGGGCGAGATCAGGATCCCCCGGAGCGGGAGCTTGAAGGCGCCCTCGAACGAAGGGTCGAGCTTCTCGCCGGCGTCGAAGAGCCGGAGGTGGCGCTCGACGTCGTCGGGGAGCGGGGGCCGGCGATAGGCGCGGAGGAGGAGGCGCTCCAGGATCGCCCGGGCCTGCTCGCGGGGAGGCTTCGAGGCGTCGGGCTTGGGGACGAGGACGAGCTTGTCCTTGCCGGGGCCGGCGAGGGCCTGGTCGGCGATCTTCCCGGAGGCGGCCACGTACTTCTCGAGGAGGAGGGGCGGGAGCGAAAGGACGTCGCCGATATTGTCGAAGCCGTAGCCCACGTCGTCGGAGGGGAAGTCGCGGGGGTCGAAGTCCGCGCCCAGGAGGTCGCGGACGGTGTTCCGGTACTCGGTGCGGTTCAGGCGGCGCCAGACGACGCGGCCGGCGCCCTTGGGGGCGTTCTTGTCCACGCGGTTGAGGGCGCCCTCGATCCACTGGGTGATCGCGAGCCGCTCCTCGGGGCTGGGCTGGGCGGTGGCCTCCGCGGGGGGCATCTGGCGGGTGTGGATGTGGGTCAGGACCTCGCGGAAGAGCTTCCGGTTCTCGCGGACGGCGGTCTCGGACTGGTACTTGACGAGGTTGAGGTCGGCCTTGGGCTTGAGCTGGGGGCCGTGGCACTTGTAGCAGTACTTCCCGAGGAGGGGCTTGACCTTCGAGTCGAAGACTTCCTGGGGCGACGGCGCCGCGGGAGGGGCCTGCCCCGCCGACGGGCGGAGCCCGAGCGCCAGGAGGAACGCGCTGAGGAACAGCCGCTTCGTCACGGATCCCGCTCCCAAGAGGACGGCTCGCCCGCCGTCTCATACCTATATGCATAAAGACGCGGGAACGTGACCTCTCCGCGCCTTTTTCGGAATCGCGCGAATCCCGGACGACGGGCGATTCCGAAGGACGGGCCCTCTAACCCGGGGCCGGACTCTGCCAGTGGGCCTTGCCCACGAAGAACGGCCCGAGCTTCTTGATGTACTTCGAGGTCTGCTTCGTCTTCCTCATCTCCTCGACGCACTTGGAGAGCGGGTGGAGATCCTTCCCGACCAGGCCGATGACGAAGTCGTTGTCCTTGGCGTCCAGCCCGTGGCAAGCCAGGCGGACGTCGTGGGCGTAGTCGGCGGCGCCCCAGGCCATCCCGATCACGGCGTGCTCGTAGAGGATCTTTCCCTGGTCCTCCTTCGGCAGGACGGCGAATTCGCCCTTCCGGCGGAGCGGGTACCAGACGGCCCACGGCCAGCCGGGGTTGAGGGCGGTGGCCCGGGGCTTCTGGAGGAGGGCGAACTTGAGGTTGGGTTCGCGGCCCGTCGAATAGGTCCGGCCGATCATCGTGAGGTCCGGCCGATGCGAGAGCGCCGAGTACGGGGCCCGGTTGAGCAGGTCGCGGAGCCTCCCGGGGAAGACGCCCGGATCCTCCGAGAGGACCAGGACGCCCACGCCCTTGGGGTCGTTCACGTCGAGGTAGAGCACGGCCTCGAGGCCCGACGACCGCAGCGGCTCGACGAGCGCCCCCGGGTCGGCGCAGCCGGTGAAGACCTGGAGCTGGACGTAGAGCCGGCCATCCACGACCTGGGGCTCCCCTCCCCGGGGGGAGGCGGCGATCTCCCGGAGGTCGGGCGCCTGGTACTCGCCGGTCTTCGGGGGCGCCGCGTCCATCGGCCGCCCAGTATACCAAGCGTCGTATTTCAGCGTCGCTGTTTTGCTACGGTCGGGAGGCGCGGAGGCGGGCGAGCTCGTCCTCCATGCGGCGGCGCTCGGAGGCCTCGATGCTGAGCGCGACCATGTCGGCGACGGAGGAGGCGAACTCCTGATCCTCGAGGCTCCACTCGCGGCGGCGCCCCACGTGCTCGTGGCAGACCACCCCCGCGAGGCGGCCGCGGACGCGGACCGCCACGTCCATCATCGACGTGATCCCCAGGGGCTCGAGGTAGTCACCGGCGAACTCGCTCGTGCGCAGGTCGCGGCGGGCGTCCGAGGCCGCCACGACCCGGTGGCTCTCCTGGGACTCGAAGTAGCGGGGATACTTCCCCGCCTGGAGCGTCACCCCCGCCTGGTGGACGCCCTCCGGGAGCCGGAAGAGGTCCTGGAGGACGAGCTCGCTCCGGTCGGCGTTGAAGAACCAGACGCTCACCCGCGCGACGCCCAGCGTCCGGGCGTCCGTCTCGGTGATCCTGCGGAGCGATGCCTCGAGGTCGGAATTGTCGGCCTTGGCGAGCTCCAGGAGGGTCGACTGGTGCTGGCGGACCCGGTCCGTCCGGGTCCGCAGCTCCTTCGAGACCCTCGCCCGTCGCGCGGACGGCTTGAGCCGGCGGATGCGCGCCCGGACTTTACCTCCCTCGGCCCATCGCGCCAGGTCCTCCGCCAACGCCAGCGCGGTCGGATACCGCTTCCCCGCCTCTTTCTCCAGGCATTTCAGGACGATCGCCTCGAGGGCCGGGTCCAGGTCCGGCCTCAGGTCGCGGGGAGCGGGCGGCCTTTCCTGGACCACCTTGAGGAGCAGGTTGTAGACGTTCGGGTCCTGGAACGGGGGACGGCCCGCCAGGAGTTCGAAGAGGGTGGCTCCGAGCGCGTAGACGTCCGCGCGCCGGTCCACGGCGGTCTTGGCCTCGACCTGCTCGGGGCTCATGTAGCAGGGGGTCCCGAGGAGGGAACCCGCCGTCGAGAGCGTCATCCCGACGTTCTCCTCCTTGGCCAGCCCGAAGTCCATCACGTACACGCGCCGGCCGAGCGGGCCCGAGGCGGGGTCTCCCTCGACCATGAGGTTGTCGGGCTTCAGGTCGCGGTGGATCACGCCCTGCTCGTGGGCCGCGTGGACGGCGAGGGCGGCGTCCCGGAGGAGGCCCACCAGGCCGGCCGCGTCCTCCCGGGCGAGCGCGCGGAGCGTCCGCCCCGCGACGTACTGCATGACGATGAACGGCCGGCCGTGCGACTCCTCGACGCCGTAGACGGACATGATGTTGGGGTGGCTGAGCCTGGCCGCGGTGAGCGCCTCGCGCTTGAACCGGCGCTTCATCTCCGGGTCGTCGTAGCGGAGGAACTTGAGGGCCACCCAGCGGCCCAGCACGAGGTCCCACGCCTTCCAGACCTCGCCCATCCCGCCCTGGCCCAGGCACTCCGTGCGCACGTAGTTCCCGCTGCGGTTGGACGGGTCCTCCATCGCCCGCCGGACCGGGTCGGGAAGGCTCCGGGGCGACGGCTCCGGCGACGCCCCGCCGGGAGGAGGCGTGAAAAGCTCGACGAAGAGGTCGACCTGGGGCGGACGGACCAGGGTCGACGGCGCCGGCGGATCCTTCCGGGACCGCTTCGGCTTCCCGCCGGCCATGGATCGTCTCCGGGTCTCCGAAAAAGCGCCCGAGGCGGCCACGCCGCCGCCCCCGAGGCGTATAACATAACGAAAACGGTTCGCCAAGAGGAGGAGCGGGACATGCGGAAAAAGGCGTTCGTCCTGGGCGCGGCCCTGGCCGTGGCCCTCGGCGGGGGGTTGGCCTGGACCCAGGCCCGGAAGCCCATCAACCGGAAGTGCCCCCTCAAGCCCGACGTGCGCGTGGATCCGGAGCTCACCGTCGTCTACAACGGGAAGCCGATCGGCCTCTGCTGCACGGACTGCGTCGACAAGTGGAAGAAGAACCCCTCCGCCTACTTCGCCTCGGTCAAGGCGGACGCCCATCTCCCCCAGGAGCCGGAGGGCTACACCGGCGCGAAGGAAGCGCTCGACGCCGGCAAGGGCGGCCCCTACCTGGTCGTGATCCTCTTCGACGACAAGGGCCCGAAATCGGCCGCGCTCCTCAAGGCCGTGTCGGACCCCAACGCCGAGGCGGCCGTCGCCAACTGCGCCTATGCCCGGGTGGAATTCAAGAAGGACTCCGAGGCGGCGAAGCTCCTCTCGGTGAGCGAGGGGGGGACCCTCGTCTTCGTGGACCCCCGGCCCAGCCCGCCCAAGGTGCTCAAGAGCCTGACCGCGGCCACTCCGGCGGCGGTGATCAAGGAGGTCAACGAGGGGAGGAAGGCCCTCGAGAAGTAGCCCGGAGCGCCTTGTCCGCCCCCCGCCAGCGGTCGAAGACCCACCACCACTGGTCCGGGTGGGCGCGCAGCTGCCGCTCGAAACGCCGGCTCAGCTCGGCCGTGAGCGCCTCGACCGCGTCCTCCCGCTCGCGGTACGGGGCGGGGTCGACCGGATCCTCCAGGACGCAGACGTTGATGTCTCCCTCCCGGTGGATGTCGACGGGGATGAGGGGAGCGCCGTACTTGAGGGCCAGGAGCGCCGGGCTCCGGTGGGTGGAGGCGGGGCGGCCGAGGAAGTCGACCAGGACCCCGCCCTCCTTGGCGTCCAGGTCGATCTGGATGACGAGGATCCCGTTGCGCCGGAGGACGCGGATCATCTCGCCCAGGGCGCCGTCCCGGGGAATGACCTTCTGACCGGTGAGCTGGCGGAGGCGCTCGAGGTAGCGGTCGAGCGGGCGGTTGACGATCGGGCGGACGAGGGAGTGGACGGGGTATCCCGAGAGGGAGACCGCCACGCCGATCAGCTCGTAGTTCCCCATGTGCCCGACCACGGCGATCGCCCCCTTTCCCTTCTCGAGCGCGCGGTCGAAGACGTGCAGACGCTCCAGGCGGACGCGCCGGGCGATCTCGCCGCGGGCCAGGAGCCGGGGGACGAGGAGGAGCTCCATGAGGCTCCTGCCCAGGTTCTCGTAGACGCGGCCCAGGAAGGCGGAGCGCCCTCCGGGATCGACGATGCCGGGCGACCGCTCGAGGTTCCGGCGCGCGACGGCCCCGTGCTTCCGGTCGACGCGGCGGAGGATCCGGCCCACCCAGGCTCCGGCGCGGGAGGCCTGGCGCCAGGACAGGGTCTGGAGTCCCGCCAGGACGCCGCGGACGCCGGCGTAGATCAGGAACTCGACGGGCCAGACCAGGGTCCAGTGACGCATCGCCGTTGACCGCTGCCGGTCGCCCGTTACCAGGGGCCAGCCATCAGGTAAGGACTATAATCCGTTCCCGCGCGCCGGGAACCGGAAACTGGTAACTGGAAACTGGTAACTGGAAACTGTGCGAGCAATTCCGATACGCAGTTGAGACCGCGAGCACTTAGAGGGCCGCCCTGCAGGCGTTCTCGATGGCCGCCAAGTCCAGATCGAGTCGGGCCCGGACGGCCTCGCAGTCTTCCCGGGAGGCGTCGCGGGGCACCTCGATCGGCTCGCCGTAGCCCAGGACGGCCGTGCTGAACGGGAGCGGGATCGCGGTCTGGTCCCAGTTCCGGAGCTTTTTCGTGGGCGAAAGGGCGCAACCGAACGGGAGGAGAGGGACTCCCGAGTCCCGCGCCGCCATCACGCAGCCGAGCTTGGCGACGCGGGCGGGACCGCGCGGGCCGTCCGGGACCATGACCGCCCCGTACCCTCGCTCCAGGAACCGGGTGAGTTCCCGGAGCGCGGCCGAGCCCCCGGCGCTCGAGGAGCCGCGGACGACGCCGTGGCCCATCCGCCGCAGCAGTCCCGCGGAGAGCTCCCCGTCCCGGCTCCGGCTCGACATGAAGAGGACCCTCCGCGAGCCCACGAGTTCGATCGCCAGGAGGAAGTACTGGTGCCACACCACGCCCACGAACGGGCGGCCCGAGTCGATGTATTCCCGCCGCACCGCCGGTCGGAGGAGCCGGACGCTCATCGTGGAAAGGAGGAGGGGCCGCACGAGGGGGACCAGCGACGAGGAAAGGCTCAGGAGAAGCCGGTCCCTCCAGCCGAACCGGCCCGCCGGCGGGCGGTACCGGCGCGTGGCGGACGCGGGGCTGGAACCCGGGGCGGGCGACGTCGGCTCCGGTTCAGCGATCTCGGGATCGTCGGGCATGGTTCCGTCCGCGGGAGGCCGATTGTACGCGGACCGCAGGGGAATTGACACCCCGATTTCGGATCCCCGGGACCGCTACCCGTAGAGCTTGTCCGCCTCGCCGTGGTCGATGAGCCGCGCCCGGATCGTCCCGCCCTCGAGCTTCTCCCCGTTCGGATCCACGTAGACGCGCCCCGTGGGCTGGCTGCTGTTCGGGGTCACGCCCATCACGTGGATGTTGAAGACGAACGCCGAGTCGCTGAGCGCCTTGAACCAGTGGACGTTGTCCTTGTAGTCCGAGATGGAGGACGTCCCCCCCGGCCCGAACTCCCGGTCGATCGTGGGCTTCAGGATCAAGTGCTTGGGCTGCGTCTCGAGCCGGTCGTAGTGGCGGCCGTGGAGCTGCCCCTGGAGGACGAGGAAGCAGGTGGCCATGTTGTCGTGGCCGTGGGGGACGATCGAGCGCCCCTTCTTGAGCGCGAAGAGCTGGCGGCCGAAGACGAGCTTCGTGGGAACGCCCTCCACCGCGGGGAAGTTCACCATGAGGCTCTTGGCGCCCGGTCCGTTGTAGTCGGCCCCCTTCCGGGCCAGGGTCTCGAAGTCGATGTACTTCAGGAACTCCGGAAGGTCGACCTTCGAGAAGAGCTCCTCGACCCGCTTCTGCCACTCCACCTGCTTGAGCTTCTGGCTCTTGCATTCGCGGCCGAGGCGGTCGAGTTCCGCCAGCCAGCGGGTGGCGAGCGGCCGGATCGGGGCGGCGAAGAGGTCCTTCCCGAAGATCGTGTCCATGAGCGCCAGGAGAGCGACCGACCCGATCGCCTTCTCCGCGAACTCCCGGCGGGTCATCCCCTCGACCATGGCCGTCTCCTCGACTGTTGATAATCCAACGTCGTTCCAGTATCAACAGTTTGCATGAAGCTCCCCTCGATGCGGGTGGACGGCAAGGTCGCGCTCGTCACCGGCACCGGGTCGGGCCTGGGGAAGGCGATCGCCGCGGGGCTGGCGGCGGCCGGGGCCGACGTGGCGCTGACCGAGCTGCCCGGCCGCGAGGTCGCCGCGGAGGGGACCGCCCGCCTGGTCCGGGACCTGGGGCGCCGCGCCCTGGTCGTCCCGCTCGACGTCACCCGGCTCCCCATGATCGGCGAGGCCGTCGACCGCGCGCGCTCGGAGCTGGGCCGGATCGACATCCTCGTCAACAACGCCGGGATCAACGTGCCGCGCCCCGCGCTCGAGGTGACGGAGGAGGACTGGGACCGCGTGCTGGACGTGGACCTGAAGGGCGTCTTCTTCACCTCCCAGGCCGTCGCCCGCTCGGCCATGGTCCCCCAGGGCGGCGGGAAGATCGTCAACATCGCCTCGATCATGGGAGTCGTGGGCTACGAGCGCCGCGCGGCCTACTGCTCGGCGAAGGCGGGCGTGGTGAACCTGACGCGCGTGCTCGCCTTCGAATGGGCCCGCCACGGGATCACCGTGAACGCCGTGGGGCCGACCTTCGTCGAGACCCCGCTCACCCGGCCGATGTTCGAGGACGCGGCGTTCAAGGAAGACGTCCTCCGGCGCATCCCGCTGGGGCGGCTGGGAACGCCGGAGGACGTCGTGGGAGCGGTGGTCTACTTGTCCAGCCCCGCGGCCGACATGGTCACGGGCCACGCGCTCCTCGTGGACGGCGGCTGGACCGCCGTCTAGCTCACTCGGCCCGTCCCCACTGGGCCTTCTGGGTCGGGAAGCTCGGCCAGTCCCGGTTCCCCGAGACGGGCACGCCCGGGGGGACGGTGGTGCGGGCCTTGATCGAGCGGCCGGGATCCCTCCGGATCATGGACCCCGTCTCGTTGATCGCCAGGACGGTCCGGCCCGAGGACTTGTACTGGTCGGGATACGCGAGGAAGGCGAAGCACCGGGAATTCTGGACGCTGCCCATCGAGGGAGTCCCCTGGGTGTCCGTCCGGTAGGCCTGGACGGGAGAGGCCGTGAGGTCCCTCTGGAGCGCGTAGAACCAGTACCCCGCGCTCGGGCCCTGGACGGAGAAGTCCCCGATGGCCCGGTACTCGCCCCCGGCGGCGCCGGCGGCCAGGGGCGCGGAGTCCGCCGCGGCGATCGAGACGTCCAGGAGCCGGAGGGGCGGGTCGGTCCGGCCCGGGACGGCGGCGCTCGTCATGCCGTAGAGTCCCGCCACGTCCCCCGTCCAGTAGTCGAACGTCCTGTTCCCATCCCGGTCGTTGGCCCGGAAGTCCTGCTCCGCCGTGGCGATCATCCGCAGAGACGAGGCCGCCTTCCGCTCGTGGGCGGCCCGCTGCGACGAGAGCAGGCTGGGGACGGCGACCGCGGCCAGCGTCCCGACGATGGCCACGACGATCATCATCTCGACCAGGGTGAATCCTCCGCGGCGCCTCTGCATGTCTCCTCCCGTCGTCATTCGATGGTTTCCTGGAGGGCCCTCGCGTACTCGTCCGTCCCCCGCTTGGCGAGGGACAGGCTCCCGTCCTTGAGGAGGACGCGGATCCCGTCCGGGTGGACCCCTTCGCGGTCGCAGGCGATGACGCCTCCCGGAGGGATCTCCGCGAGGGGCTTCCGGGGTCCCCGGTAGGCGGCCGGTCCGAAGCGGAGGACCCGCTCGGCCTCCGCGCAGGCGACGCGGTCGGTGCGGTGCTCCTGCGCGACCAGCGTCGTCCAGAAGGCGCTCCCGAACTCGCGGGGAGGCGGCTTCCGGGATTCGAGCCGGCCCAAGAGGAGGGCGTGCAGGTTCTCCAGGTTTCCCCGGCATTCCTCGTCGTGCGCCGCGGGCGGCGCCTCGCCGGGGACGTTCCACGCGATCCACGCGGCGACGGCCGCGATCCACGCCGCGAGGAGGGCCAGGCGGAGGGGCGAGGCGCGGCCCGGGACGGGACGGGACGCGACGCGAGTCGGCCTCCGGAGCTCCAGGCCGCAGAATCCGCAGGCGGGATCCTCCGCCCGGAGCCTCCCCGAGCACCTCGGGCAGCGCAGCTCGTTCAGGATCGTGGTCGTCTCGCCTCCCCGGCGCGGCCTACGAGGCGGACCCCGCGCCGACCGCGGCGAGCCCCGCCGCGCGCGCCGCCCACGGCGGCCTCCCGTCGAACTCGTCCCTCCGGACGTTCTGGAGCGCGTCGGGGATCGAGCAGATCCCCTGCCGCACCTTGTCCATCGCGTCCCAGTAGAGGGAGGTCATCCCGCAGTCCTCCACCGCCATCCGCTTGAGCTCCTCGGAGGAGACCCCCCGCCGGTTCATCGCCTGGCGGAGCGCGTCGTTGGGCACGAAGATCTCGTGGACCGCGATCCGGCCGCGGTACCCGGTATTCATGCAGCGGGCGCAGCCGCGGGGCCGGTAGAGGGTCAGGCTCTCCCCGCCCCCGGCGCCCACGATCCGGCGCTCCTCCGCCTCCGGCGCGTAGGCCTCGCGGCAATCGGGGCAGAGCCGCCGGAGGAGCCGCTGGGCGCAGACCAGGAGGAGCGACGAGCTCACGAGGTACGGCTCGATCCCCATTTCGATGAAGCGCGTCACCGTCGAGGCCGAGTCGTTCGTGTGGAGGGTCGACAGGAGGAGATGCCCCGTGAGCGAGGCCTCGATCGCGATCTTCGCGGTCTCGGGGTCCCGGATCTCGCCCACCAGGATCACGTCCGGGTCCATCCGGAGGAAGCTCCGGAGCGCGCGCGAGAAGGTGAGGCCGATGTCGGGGTGGACCTGGAGCTGGTTGATGTCCGGAAGCGTGTACTCGATCGGATCCTCCGCAGTCTGGATGTTGACGGTCGCGTCCTTGACCTCGTTGAGGGCCGCGTAGAGGCTCATCGACTTCCCCGAGCCCGTCGGGCCCACGTGCAGGATCATGCCGTAGGGGGCGCGGATCTTCTGGCGGTAGACGGAGAGGTTGCGCGCCGAGAACCCGAGCTTCTCGAGGGGGAGGACCGACTTCTGCTTGTCCAGGATCCGCATGCAGGCCTTCTCGCCGTGGTTCACCGGGATCACCGCCAGCCGCAGGTCGAAGTCCGAGCCCTTCCGGCTGAAGGGCTTGAATCGGATGCGGCCGTCCTGCGGGAGCCGGTGCTCGGCGAGGTCCAGGCCGCTCATGACCTTCAGCCTCGCGATCACCCTCCGGGAGACCTCCTTGGGGTTCAGGCGGTCGACCACGTGGAGGTCGCCGTCGATGCGGTACCGGACGATGACCTCGGTCTCCGTGGGCTCGATGTGGATGTCCGAGGCGCCCGACTCGTAGGCCGTCTCGATCAGGTGGTTCACGAGCTCGATCAGCGGCCCGGCGTCATCCACCGCCTCCGCGGGGGCCCCTTCCGCCGGCGCGGCGTCCCCGCCCAGCTCCAGGTGGAGCTCCGCCCGGATCTGCTCGATCGAGGGCGTCTTGGAGCCCGCGGACGCCCCGGGAGCCGGCGCCGGCGCGGGCCGCGCCCCGCCCCCCCGGAGCGGCTCGAACGCGGCGGGCTCCGCGATCGAGATCCGGGGCGAGGCCTCGCCCACCCGGCGGATCGCCTCGAGGGCCTCCCAGTTGAAGGGATTGCTCACGACGAAGCCCGTCGTCCCGCCCTCGCCGCCGACCGCCAGCACCTGGTTCGTGAGGCAGAACGGAGTGGGGAGGACGCCCAGGCGGACCTGGGAGGGCTCGATCCGGGGCGCCAGGGGGAACGAGAGGAAGGCGGAGATCGCCTCCGCGACCTTGCGGGCCGGGATCCCGAGCTCGGAGGTCCCGGAGTAGACCGAGCCGGTCGTCAGGCGGGCCACGCCCTTGGCCTTCTCCGCGGGAAGCGCCAGACGTCCCGCCAGGAAGTCCTTGAACCGGGCGAACCCGGAGGACTGGAGTGCCGCGTCCCAGCGCGGGGCCCCCTCCGACCGCGCCGAGGTCTCTCGGGGAGGGGTCGAGCCCGAGATTTTCTTCACGTCGCTGAACTTGCGGCGCGTTCCCAGGTGGTCGCGGACCGCCCGGAGCACCGCCTCCTCGGCGATCGGCTTGACCAGGTAGTCCACCGCGCCCACCGTGAAGGCGCGCGACCGCTCCCACTCCCCGGCCAGCCCCGTCACGAAGATCACCGGGATATACGAGGTGTCGGCCGAGCTCTGGAGCTTCTCGCAAAGCTGGTACCCGTCCATCCCGGGCATCGTCACGTCCAGGAGGAGGACGTCCGGCAGCACCGTCCGGATCCGGCCCAGCGCCTTGACCGCGTCGGACTCCGTCTGGATCTCGAAGCCCTGGTCCGAAAGCGCCAGGTCCATCCAGGCCAGGAGATCCGGGTCGTCGTCCACGCAGAAGACCACCGGCCGCTTTCCGTTGTCCATGGTCGCTCCTGTTCTTTCGGAAAGTAGAGAGTTCCGGAGGAATCCTCCCCTAGAAGGGCGCCCCGGTCGCGCGCTCCGTGGCCCTCCCCAGCCGGTTCAGCTCGACGATTACCGAGACCGCCGCGGCTTCCTCGAGAGCGGAGCCCCCGCCCTGGGCGGTCCGGAGCAGGGCCTCGAGCGCGCGCGCCGCCTCGGAGACGTCCGGCAACCCGAACGTCCCGGCCGTCCCGGCAAGCGTGTGGGCCCCCCGGAGGGCGCTCGCCAGCCCTTCGGGATCGGGCGACCCTCCCAGGAGGCGGACGCAGGCGTCCACGACGTCCCGGACCATCACCGGGACCCGGGACAGGAAGCGCCTCCGGAGCGCCTCGAGCTTTTCCTGCTTGGCGGGCGACATCGAGTTCATCGAAACCTCCCTCGGACGCGGCTAGCCCGCGACTCCGGTTTCCTCGGGCGCGGGGCGCCCGTCCCAGATCGCCCGCACCTCGTCCGCCAGCGTCAGCGGATCGAAGGGCTTGGCAATGACCGCGAGCGCCCCCATGCTCAGGTAGCCCTCGACCTCGTGGGGCTGCACCTTGGCCGTCATGAAGATCACCGGCACGTTCGCGGTGTCTCCCCGCGCGCGCAGGGCCTTGAACGTCGAGATCCCGTCCATGCCCGGCATCATCACGTCGAGGAGGATCACGTCGGGCGAACAGGGCCCCACCTTCTCGAGAGCCTGCCGACCCGACACCGCGGGCTCCACCTCGAGGCCCCCGACCTCGACCAGGGAAAAGAGGCCGACGGTCCGGATGTTGATTTCGTCTTCCACGTACAGGATCTTGCGCAAGGCTCGATCGCCCATGGTCCACCTCCGGCCGCGGGGTTTCGCTGCGGCCGGACCTGCCCAAGCAATCCCAATGCCGCGTGGACCCGGGACAACCTAACGCAAGTGACTGGTTATCAATGATTTGAGAGATGACATGCAGAGGGTCGGCGACGGCTCACGTTTGTGTCGCTCGTCCTTCGTTCGTGTGGGCTCCATATGCTCGCGGACAGGACCCCCGCGCGGCGTCGGGAAGGCGAGCGTCGACCGGCTCCTCGAGCGGGCCGCGAAGGAGGGCGCCTCCGCCGCCCGGGAGCTGCCCGGCGTCCCCCCGAGACCGTGCAGTCGATTCCCCGCTTCCGCGACGCCCAGGCCGCGTCCGGCCCCCTCGCCCGCGCCGTGGAAGTCCCCGCCGCGAGCCCTGCCGCCCTCCCGCTTCGTCTTCGAGATGCGCGGCCGAGCCCCGCCCCCGTATGATAATCATGAAAACGCTCGCCCTCCTCCTCCTCCTCCCGGCCGCCCCGCAGGACGACCGCGTCCTCCCCGCCGGAAAGGTCCCCGCTGACGGGCGCCTCCAGCCGCCCAAGGACCTCAACGGCAGCTTCCCCTTCGAGGTCCCCGCCACCCGCGAGGCCTGGGCGAAGCGCGCCGAGGAGATCCGCCACCAGACCCGCGTCGCCCTCGGCCTCTTCCCCGAGCCCGAGCGCACGCCCCTCAATCCCCGCCTCTGGGGCCGCGCCGAGCGCCCCGACTTCACGGTCGACAAGGTCGCCTTCGAGAGCGTCCCCGGCCACTACGTCACGGGCCTCCTCTTCCGCCCGAAGGGGAAGACCGGGAAGTTTCCCGCGGTCCTCAGCCCCCACGGCCACGAGGGACGGCTCTGGGACTACGGCGAGAAGGGCGTCCGCCGGATGATCTCCGAGGGCGCCGAGCGCTTCGAGAAGTCCGGCCGCTTCCCCCAGCTCGCCCGCTGCGCCACGCTCGCGCGCCTCGGCTGCGTCGTCTTCATCCACGACATGCTGGGCTACGCCGACAGCGTCCAGATCCCTTCCCCGATCGCCCACCGCTTCGCCAAGCAGCGCCCCGAGCTCGACCGCCCCGACCGCTGGGGCTTCTACAGCCCCCAGGCCGAGCTCCGGATGCAGAGCATCCTCGGGTTCCAGGCCTGGAACTGCATCCGCGCGCTCGACTTCCTGGTCTCCCTCCCCGAGGTCGACGCCTCCCGCATCGGCGTCACGGGTTCGAGCGGCGGCGGGACGCAGACGATCCTCACCTGCGCGCTCGACCCGCGGCCCGTCGTCGCCTTCCCCATGGGCATGGTCTCGACCTCCATGCAGGGCGGCTGCACCTGCGAGAACGCCTGCTACCTCCGGATCGGGACGGGGAACGTCGAGCTGACCGCCCTCTTCGCTCCCAAGCCCCAGGGGATGACCTCGGCCAACGACTGGACGAAGGAGATGGCGACCAAGGGCTTCCCCGAGCTCGAGAAGCTCTACGCCCTCCTCGGCGCCAAGGGGAATCTCGTCTTCCGGAACCACGTCCACTTCCCGCACAATTACAACTATGTGTCGCGCTCCCTCATGTACGGGCTCTTCAACCGCCACCTCAAGCTCGGCCACGAGGAGCCGATCGTCGAGGAGGACTTCGAGCCCCTCACGCCCGCCGAGTTCACCGTCTGGGACGACACGCACCCCAAGCCCGCCTCCGGCGAGGACGTGGAGGTCGCGCTCCTCCGCACGCTCGCCGAGGCGAGCGACCGGCAGATCGCCGGGCTCGATCCGGCGAAGCGCCGCGAGGTCGTCTCCGCCGCGCTCGACGTCATGGTCGGCCGCCGCCCGCCCCCCGCGGGAGCCGTCCAGCGCGAGAAGGTGGAGAAGAAGGACGGGGGCGACTGGTGGCGCTTCAAGGACCTCCTCCGCCTCCCCGACCGCGGCGAGGAGCTGCCCGTCCTCTCCTTCCACCCGAAGAAGCGGGCCTGGAACGGAAAGGTCGTAATCTGGGTGGACGGCGCCGGCAAGGCGGCGCTGGCCGACACGGCGGGCGGGCCCGTCCCCGAGGTCGCGCGCCTCCTCGACGCCGGCTTCGCGGTCCTCGGCGCTGACCTCCTCTACCAGGGCGAGTTCCTGGCCGACGGAAAGCCGCTCCGCGAGCAGCCGGTCGTCCGGAACCCCCGCGAGTACGCCGGCTTCACGTACGGGTACAACCCGCTCCTCTTCTCGCGGCGCGTGCACGACGTGCTCACGCTCGTCTCCTTCGTCGTCCACGACGAGCACGCTCCCCGGGAGGTGACGCTCGTGGGCGCGAACGGGGCGGGACCGATCGCCGCCGCCGCCCGTGCTCGCGCCGGCGCGGCGCTGGCGCGGACATTCGTGGACACGCGCGGGTTCCGCTTCGCGTCCCTCAAGTCCTATCGGGACCCGGACTTCCTCCCGGGCGCGCTCAAGTACGGCGACCTCCCGGCGATCCTCGACCTGCCCGGCTCGGCCCTCTGGCTGGCGGGCGAGGAGCGGGTTCCCGAAGGAGCCCGCGCGGTGGCGGGCGTCTCCGCCGCGGTGGAGGCCCTCCTGGCGCCCTGACGCGCCCCGTCCGGGCCTGCGCGATTGCCCTGAACGGGGCTATCCGGGGACCGGGACGGCAGGGCGGAGACGGTTCTCGAGCATGTCCCGGACGGTCTCCATATCGAAAGGCCAGGGAAGGAATCCGTCCGCCCGGACCGCGAAGGCCTCCCGGGCACCGTCCCCCGAGGATGGGGAGCCGAGGATGAACGCCTTGAGCCCGGGCCGCTCCTTCTTGAGCTTCCGGCAGAGCTCGAACCCGCCCATCTCCGGAAGGCTCATCCCGGCCACGAGCGCGTCGAGACGCGCCGATAGCGGCGTCCGCCGGAGCGCTTCCTCCGCGGTCGCGGCGACCCTCACCCGATACCGGCGGCCGAGCGCCCGGCTCAAGGACTCCCGCAGGACCTCGTCCGCTTCGACGACCAGAAGGACCGGCCGGCGCGCGGCCGGAACCGCTTTCATGGGAACCTCCTCACGCTTCGCGATCGTTCCTGAACGCTCCGCGCGGCCAGGGAGGGGGAGCGTTCAGGTAGACTCCGACGGCCCGAGGGGACGAGTCGTGCGCCCGGAGGCGCCGTTCCCAGTCCCGGACCGCCCAGCGCGCCGCGCGGCGTGGCCGCTGCGCTCCTTCCGCCCGCACCTGCCGTTTCTCGGTGTTCATGGTGGGAAGAGGAGCAAGGTCCGTGCCAGCGCGCCCCCCTCGCCTCGGGGCGCGGGGACCGATCGCGGCGGGATTCTTCCGGGGACGGCGGGGATTCCTTCGAGGCCCCCCGGCTGCGCGGATCAGGGCGCAACGGCGGCACCCGTCTCCGCCACGCCCGCCTCGACCCGCCGCCGGGTCACGAGAAGCGGGACCGTCGAGGCCCGGAGGACGTTCTCGGTGACGCTCCCCAGGACCCAGCGGGGGGGACCCGTGCGGCCGTGCGTGGACATGGCGATCAAGTCGGCCGAGCGGTCCTCCGCCGCCCTCAGGATCTCGGCCGCGGGATCGCCGTGCCGGACCTCGATCTCGACGGGAACGCAGTCCTTCACCAGGGCCTCGCGCGCCGCCTCCGCCGGGGCGTCCGGCGAATCCCATCGGCCCTCGAGGTCGTCGTGAGGGTGCACGCAGACCAGGGTCACGCGCGCGTCGACCGGACGGGCGACGTCCTGCACCGCCGGGAGCACCGAGAGCGAGCCCTCGCGACCGTCCACCGGAACGAGGATGTTCCGGAACGGGGTCTCCTCGAGCCGGCCCCGGGAAAGCTCCCGGCCGGGGCCCGGGTGGAACGAACGCGCCAGCAGGACCGGGACCGAGCTCGCCCGGAGCGCCTTCTCGGCGACGCTCCCGAAGACCAAGCGGGAGAGCCCGGTGCGCCCGTGGGTGGACATGGCGATGAGCGAGACTCCCTCCTTCGCCGCGACATCGAGGATCGTCCCCGCGGCGAGACCCTGCTCCACGATCCCGCGGGCTCGGATCCCCTCGTTGACCAGTTGGAACGTCACCCGGCGCACGTAGCGATGCGCGGCATCCAGGACCGTCGGCAACCCGACGTGGGAGTCCGGCGGATAGGGAACGGTCTGAAGGATAAGCAGCTCCGCCGGCGACCGCCTGAGCAGCCGGATCGCGTGGGGGAGGATCGCCTCGGCCGTCTCCGACCCGTCCAGAGGGATCAGGATCCTCTCGAGAATCATGCCAAAACCCCGGAGATGGGGTACGCAAGTTGCGGACCATGGACCGAGGGCGCCTATGATCGAAGATGCCGGAGAACGGGGACCGAGGGGCCGCGGAATCTCCCGCGACCGTCCGGAATATTCCATGAAGACGGCTCCGAGGGTGCCCGCGAACCCCGTCCTCGCGGGGGGTCGAGTCGTTGCGGAAGGCGGGGGAATGGCGCCGTCGGATGCTTCCGGCCCGGCCGCGGGCCCGTGGGTGCTCCGGGGGGGATACCAGCTCCTCAACGAGATCACCCGGGAGCTGAACCTGGGCGCGACCCTGGAGGAGATCTTCTCCCATCTCTACGAGCGGCTGAGGGACTACGTCCCCTACCACCGGATCGCGATCGCCCTGCTGGACGGGAAGCGGGAGAATCTCTCGATCCTGGCCGGCCGGTCGGACGACCGGATGCTGCTGTCCAAGGGCTACACCGACGCGATTGAAGGGACGAGCCTCGAGCCGCTCCTGCGGGAGGGAAGGACCCGTATCCTGAACGATTTGGAGGAACACCTGAGACGGAATCCGGGGAGCGAGGCCACTCGGCTCATCGTGAAGGAGGGGATGAGGTCGAGCCTCACGCTCCCGCTCCTGGTGGACGGGAAGCCGATCGGCGTCATGTTCTTCTCCAGCCGGGACCGCGACGTCTACACGCCCGCGCACGAGGAGTTCCTCCGTGGGATCGTGGATCACGTGGCGGTCGCAGTGGAGCGCACGAGCCTGCTGGACGCGCTCCGGGAAAAGACGGAATATGTGGAGAGCATCCTCAACGGCTCGGCGGAGGCCATCATCGTGGAATCTTCCGACGGCCGGATCCGCACCTGGAACGAGGGGGCGCGGCGGATTTACGGGTACGGGCCGGAGGAGGCGATCGGGAGGCCGCTCGAGATGCTCCTGCCGGAGGACCTGGCCCGCTCGGGAGCGATGGACTCGGTCCGGGACCGCGTCCGGGCGGAGGGCTTCGTCAAGGACGACGAGGGAGTGCACCTCACGCGGGACGGCCGCCGGATCTGGGTGAGCCAGACGTCGACGCTACTCCGGGACCGGGAGGGGAAGGCGATCGGCCGATCGATCGTCCAGAGGGACGTCACGCAGCTCCGGAAGCTCCAGGAGGACCTGGTCCACACCCGGAGCCTCGCGGCCGTGGGCGAGCTCGCCGCGACCGTGGCCCACGAGATCAAGAACCCGCTCGCGGGGATCAGCGGGGCGATCCAGGTCCTCGCCGACGCGATGCCCCCCGACGACCCCCGCCGCGAGGTGATCCGGCAGATCATCGACCAGATCCGCCGGCTCGACAACACGGTCCGCGACCTCCTCTCCTTCGCGCGGCCGGCGACGCCGTCCCTCCGGGACGTGGACCTCGAGGAAGGGCTCCGCCGGGCCTGGGCCCTGCTCGCCTCCCAGCCGGGCGCCGCCCGCGTGCGGTTCTCGATCGAAGGAGCGGAGGGGATCCGCGCGCGCTGGGACCCGCAGCTCATGCACCAGGTCTGGCTCAACCTCTTCCAGAACGCGCTCGAGGCCATGCCGCAGGGCGGGACCCTGCGGGCGCGCGCGTCGCGAGGTTCTGACCTCCGGATCGAAGTCCGGGACACGGGTGGGGGCATCGACGGCCCCGTGCTCGAGAAGATGTTCCGTCCCTTCTTCTCCACCAAGACCCGGGGGACGGGCCTGGGGCTCGCCATCAGCCGGAGGATCGTGGAGGCCCACGGGGGCTGGATCCGGGTCGAGAGCGCGCCGGGACGGGGAACCTCGTTTTTCGTGGAGATCCCGCAATGAACATCCTGGTCGTGGACGACGAGAAGCTGATCCGCTGGTCGCTCAAGGAGCGGCTCACGCGGGAGGGGTTCTCGGTGGCGGAGGCGGAGGACGGGAAGTCGGCGACGGCGGCGCTCGACCGGGAGCTCCCGGACCTGGTCCTCCTCGACATGAGGCTCCCCGACACCGACGGGCTGGCGATCCTGAAGTCGATCCAGGAGCGCTCGCCCGAAATCCCGGTCCTCATCGTCACGGCCTACTCGACGGTGGACACGGCGGTCGAGGCGATGAAGCTCGGAGCCTACGACTACGTGGCCAAGCCCTTCAACATGGACGAGCTCGCGATCACCGTGAAGCGCGCGCTCGAGGCCTCCCGACTGCGCCGGGAGCTGGGCGACCGGGTCCGGGACCAGAAGGACCAGTTCGGCGCGCACAACCTGATCGGCGAATCCCGCCCGATGCAGGAGATCGCCGCGCTGATCCGGAAGGTCTCCCAGAGCCAGGCTTCGACGATCCTCATCCGCGGCGAGAGCGGGAGCGGGAAGGACGTGATCGCCAAGGCCATCCACTACGAGTCCGCCCGGGCGGACAAGCCGTTCATGAACATCACCTGCACGGCCCTCCAGGACACGCTCCTCGAAAGCGAGCTCTTCGGGCACGAGAAGGGCTCGTTTACCGACGCCAAGTCCCAGAAGAAGGGCCTCTTCGAGCTGGCCCACGGCGGGACGGTCTTCCTCGACGAGATCGGGGACATGTCCCCCGCCCTCCAGGCCAAGCTCCTCCGCGTCCTCGAGGAGAAGGCCTTCCGGCGGATCGGGGGGACCCAGGACCTGAAGGTCGACGTCCGCGTCATCGCCGCCACGAACCGGCACCTGGAGAAGGCCATCGAGGAGAAGATGTTCCGGGAGGACCTCTACTACCGGCTGAACATCATCACCATCGACGTCCCCCCGCTCCGGGACCGCCGGGAGGACGTCCCCCTCCTGGTCCAGCACTTCCTCAAGCGCTTCTCGCGCGAGTTCCGGAAGGCGGTCGTGGACATCGACGGCGAGGCGCTCGCGAAGCTCATGGCCTACGAGTGGCCCGGGAACGTCCGGGAGCTCCGGAACGCCGTCGAGCGCGCCGTCCTCCTGGGCTCGGGGACCATCGTGACCGCGGAGGACGTCGCCCTCGGCCGGACCCCCGCTCCCGGCGAGCGCGAGAAGCGCCTCTTCTCCCTCCCGAGCAAGGGGATCCGCTTCGAGGACCTCGAGAAGGAGGTGGTCGCCCAGGCCCTCGAGCGGACCGGCGGGAACCAGACGAAGGCCGGGGAGCTCCTCGGGATGACGCGCGACCAGATCCACTACCGGATGGAGAAGTTCGGCCTCCTCAAGCCCAACGGCGAGGAGGAGGCCGGCCCCGGTCGCGCGCCGTGAACGGGAGTGGACCCGCTCCCCCTATATAATGGCGGCGCGATGCTGACCATCGGGCCGTTCGCCCTGACGGCGGAGGAGGTCGCCAAGCGGAAGGCGTACCTCGAGATCGCCGACGAGGACGAGCGCCTCCTCCGGAAGGCCCGGCCCGTCCTCCAGGCCCGCACCCCGGAGATCATCGACCGCTTCTACGAGTACCTCCTCGCCCACGACCCCACGCGGGCGATGCTCTCCGCGCCCGGGCTCGTCGAAAGGCTCAAGGCGCTCCAGACCCGCTACTTCGACGAGCTGACCTCGGGGGACTACGGCATCGCCTACTTCGAGAACCGCCTCCGCGTGGGGCAGGTCCACCACCGGATCGGCCTCTCGCCCGAGTGGTACCTGGGCGCCTACGTCAAGTACCTCCACATCGCCAGCGACATCCTTCGCGGCGCCTTCGGGGTCGACGACGAGCGCTTCTACCGGACCCTGGTCTCCCTCACGAAGGTCATCTACCTCGACATGGGCCTCGCCCTGGACGCCTACCGGCTGAGCGGCCAGGCGGGCCTCCGGCAGTCCAACGAGGAGCTCCGCCGGCTCCAGGCCGCCAAGAAGCAGCTCACGGACATGATCGTCCACGACCTCCAGAGCCCGCTCTCCGGCATCTCCTCCGCCCTCCAGGTGCTCTCCGAGAAGGCGGGACATTTCACCCCGTCCGAGCGGGACGCGCTCGAGGAGGCCCTGTCGCGGTGCCGGGACCTCTCCCAGATGATCCTGAACGTGCTCCAGGTGAGCCGCGCCGAGGAAGGCTCGATCCCGACCTATTTCGAGAACGTCGACCTCGCGGCCCTCGCCCGGGAGGTCGCCGAGTCCTTCCGGCGGGCCGCCCGGCAGGGCGGGCGGAGGATCGAGCTGGAGGTCCCCGACCGCGCTCCCGCCCGGACGGACCAGACCCTCGTTTCCCGGATCCTCCAGAACCTGATCCGGAACGCCTTGCGCCACACCCCCTCCGGCACCACCGTGGTCGTGCGGGCGGAGGGGCGGGAGCTGAGCGTCCGGGACGACGGGCCGGGGATTCCGCCCGAGATCCAGCCGCGGCTCTTCGGGCCGTTCGAGGCGGCCGCCCTCCGCGAGGCGGACATCCGGGTGGACACCGGCCTGGGCCTTCCCTCCTGCCAGGTCATGGCCCGGGCCCTCGGCGCCCGGCTCGACGTCGAGAGCGACGGAAAGTCCGGCACCCGCTTCACCCTCTCCCTCCCGGAGACCCCTCCCTGAACGCCGGGGACCGCGGTGACGCTCGGGAGGATCGTCTCGAACCCGCCGGCCGCCCGGCCATGAAGCCGGCGGAGCTGATCGAGGGCCTCTCGCGCGCCGACGCCTATCCCTTCCCCGTCGAGCGGGTCGAGGTCCGGCAGACCCACATCTCCGTGGTCTTTCGGGCGGGCGAGCGGGCGTACAAGGTCAAGAAGCCCGTCACGTTTCCCTTTCTCGACTACGGAACGCCGGAGCTGCGGAAGCACTACTGCCACGAGGAGGTCCGGCTCAACCGGCGCTGGGCGCCGGACGTCTACCTCGGGGTCACGCCGATCGTGGAGCGCGGGGGGAGGCTCCGCGTCGGAGGCGAGGGCGCGGTCGTCGAGCACGCCGTCGAGATGCGCCGCCTGCCCGACGAGGCCTCGCTCGGCTCGCTCCTCCTGGAGGGCCGGGTGGATCGGGCGCTCGTCGAGGAGCTCGGGCGCCGCGTGGCCGGGTTCCACGAGACGGCCGGCCGGACCGGGCCGGCCGGGGCGTTCGGGCAGGTGGCCCGGAACCTGAGGGAGAACCTCGAGGTCTCGGGGCCCGGCCCGCCGCTCCTCGCGCGGCTCTTGCGGCGGGTCGAGTCGGAGCTCGCGCGGCTCCGGGCGCGGATCGACGCGCGGCCGGTCTGCGAGACGCACGGGGACCTCCGCCTCGAGCACGTCTACCGCTTCCCCGATCGTCGCCCTCCCGCCGACCTGATCGCGATCGACGGGATCGAGTTCAACGAGCGCTTCCGGCGGATCGACCCGGTGTCGGACATGGCCTTCCTCCGGACGGACCTGGTCGCCCACGGGCGGCGCGACCTGGCGGAGGCGTTCACGGAATCCTACTTCCGCGCGTCCGGGGACGAGGCGGGCCGCGAGCTCCTGGCGCTCTACTCCTCCTACCGGGCGGCGGTGCGGGCCAAGGTGCAGGCGCTCAAGTCGCGGGAGGAGGAGATCGGGGAGGAGGAGCGGGAGCGGGCGGAGCGGCGCTCGCGGCGCTGGTGGCTGCTCGCGCTCTCGGAGATCGAGGCGCCCGGGCGGCGGCCCTGCCTGGCGCTCACGGCGGGCCTTCCCGGGACGGGGAAGACCACGCTCGCCCGCGCGCTCGCCCAGGAGGCGGGGTTCGAGCTCATCCGCTCGGACATCGTCCGGAAGGAGGGAGGCGGGAGGGGCGACCTCTACGGGCCGGAGCAGGTACGCGAGACCTACACCGAGTGCCTGCGGCGGGCCGAGGCGATCGTGCTCGAGGGGGGCCGGGCGCTGGTCGACGCGACGTTCCGCGCGGAGGAGGAGCGGCTCCGTTTCCAACGGGCGGCCGAGGCCTGCGGCGTGCCCTTCCTGATCTTCCACTGCACGCTGCGGGCGGAGGCGGCGCGGGCCCGCCTCGCCGCCCGCCGCGGCGACGCCTCGGACGCCGACCCCGCCGTCCACGACGAGCTCGCCCGCCGCTGGGAGCCCTTCGGCTCGGGGACGCTGCCGCGCGTGCGCGAGATCGACAGCTCCCTCCCGCCCTCCGCCTCGGCCGCCCGCGCCCTCGACGCCCTCCGCGCCGAGGGCCTCCTCGGGGTCCCGTAGCCCCGCCAGTAAACCAGCCTGGCTGGTTTACTGGCATCTGCACGGGGTGGGCCCGCCCGGGCTCGAACCGGGAACCAAGGGATTATGAGTCCCCTGCTCTGACCGTTGAGCTACGGGCCCGTCCCGCCCGGAACGAACCTTCCCGGAAGGAACGTCCCTTCCCGGCAGGTTTGTTCCGGCGGAGGGGGAAGGAGGGGCGGCGGACGGTGCCGGCGTCGCCGAAGGGCTACCGGGGTATTCGGTGGATCCGAGTCACGACCCGGAGAGGATAACAGAATCCGCGCCGCGCCGCAAGCCCGGGATATGCTGTACCGGGGACCCCGGCCACGCCCGTGAGGAATCCCGCCGCGCGGCCATTGGTCCCCTGGTGGAGCTTCGCGTGAGCGATTCGGGAATCTCCGTCGCCGACCTCCTCCGGAAGGGGCCGCTCGACCCTGCCCGCGCCCTCCGGATCGCCGCCGCTGCCGCCGACGCCCTGGACGAGGCCCACGCCCGCGGCGTCCTCCACCGGAACCTGAGCCCCAACGCCCTCCTCCTCGCGCCCGGCGACCGGCCGAGCCTGGCCGGATTCGCCCCCGCCCCGGACGAGGACGCCCCCGGGCCCGTCGCGCCCGGCCACCGTTCCCCGGAACAGCTCTTCGCCAGCCCCGAGGAGGTCGACGCCCGCACCGACGTCTACTCGCTCGCCTCCGTCCTCTACGAGATGCTCACCGGCCGCGCGCCGTTCGACGACCCGGACCCGTTCCTCGCCCTCCGGCGCCTCGAGCTCGAGGACCCCGCCCCGCCCGGGATCTCGAAAGACGTCGACGCCGCCGTCCTCCGCGCCCTCGCCAAGGATCCGTCCGCCCGCTACCCCGCCGCCCGCGACTTCGCCGCCGCCCTCCGCGCGGCCGCCCCCCGCCCGCGCCTCGGGCCCCTCCCGATCGCCCTCGCCGCCGCGTCCGCCGCCCTCCTCCTCGGAATCCTCGCCGCCCGGCCCGCCCCGCCGCCCGCCCCCCCGCTCCGCGCTCCCCTCGACCCCGATCCGCGCCTACCCTGGCTCTGGGACGCGCCCGACGACCCCGAGGACCTCTTCCCCGCCGTCCGCGAGCTGGCCACCCGCGTGGCCCTGGGCGACGCCCTCGCGACCGACCCCGCCCGCGCGTGCGGCGAGATCCTCGAACGGCTCGGCCCGACGCTTCACGCGAGGCCCTCGAGCCCGGGACCCTACGCGCTCCTCGGCGCCGCCCACCTCGTCCACGGGAATCGCGCGCTGGCCCGCGAGCTCCTCGCCCAGGCCCGCGCCCGCCTCCTCCCGGGCGCCGATCCTGGAGGCGACCCCATCGGCGCGCTCCTCGCCGCCGACTCGGAAGAACGGTTCCGGATCGCCTGCGACCGCTTCCTGGGAGGCATCCGTGGCTCGCCGTGACGAGGCCGAGCTCGTCCGGGCGGCGGCCGGGGGCGACCGCGCCGCGCAGGACGAGATCGCCCGCGAGTACGCGCCCCGCCTCCGGAAGTTCGTCGCGCTCATGGGCGTCGAGGACGTGGACGACGTCGTCCAGGAGTCCCTCACCCAGGCCCTCGGGTCCCTCGGCTCCTTCCGCGGGCAGTCCCGCTTCTCGTCCTGGATGATCAGCGTCTCGCTCAACCGCTGTCGCCGCTGGCACCGCTCGCGGCACTCGCGGATCGCGAACGCCCCGCCGTCGAAGCTGGACGGCGCCGACCCCTCGCTCCCCTGGAGGAGCGTCCTCTCCGGCCTCGTCCGGAAGGAGGCCGCCGAGCGGATCGAGCGCGCGCTCGACAAGCTCCCCCCCGCCTACCGCGAGGCCTTCGTCCTCAAGCACGTGGAGGGCATGGACTTCAAGGAGATCGCCGAGCTCGCCGGCATCACCGAGAGCACGGCCCGCGTCCGCGCCCACCGCGGGAAGCTCCTCCTCCAGGCCGACCTCGGGAAGGCCTTCGCGACCTTCACCGGACTCGCCTCCCGCCCGGACTAGGCGCTCCCGGTCGCAAGTCCGTACCGGCACCGGCGCCGCCGGAGATCCGTTGCGGGACGAACTTCGGACAGGGGCCGCCTAGCCCGCGCCCGCCCGGCGCCCCGCCTCCTTCCTCCGCTCCGCGAGCGCAGGCTCGAGGCGCGGGTTGAGCCGGACGGCCTCGGCGTAGCGGCGCGCGGCGTCGGCGAAGTCCGCCCTCGACCCCGTGCGCTCGGCTCGCCGCCAGGCTAGGTCGCCCCAGCCCTGCTGCGCGAGCGCGAGCTCGGTCCCCTCCGCCGCGCGGCGGAAGTCCTCCTCCGCGCGCTCCCAGTCGGGGTCCGGGTCGCCGCCCGAGCGGAGCCGGTGATGGCCCCGCTCGGCCCGGAGGATCCCCCGGAGCGCCCGGCACTCGGCGTAGAGATCCTCGCTCTCGAGCGCCGCCGTGAGGTCGGCTTCGGCCGCCTCCCAGTCCGCGATGGGGTCCCCGCCCGAGGCCGCCCGGTGGAGCGCGCGGTGGTGCCGGAGCAGGCCGCGCCGCGTCAGCGCCTCGGAATAGCCCGGCGCCATCCTGAGGACCTCCGTCAGGTTGAGCTCCGCCTCGCGCCAGGAAGGGAGCGGGTCCCGCCCGGACTCCCTCTCATGGAGCCCCCGCCAGGTCCGCATCATCCCGAGCCGGAGCCACGGGTCCGTGTGCGCCGTCCGGAGCCGGAGCGCCTCCGAGAGGTCCCGCTCGGCGCGCTCCCACCCCGGGCCCGGGTCGCCGCCCCGCGAGGACTCGTGGAGGCCGCGCAGGGCCTCGAGGAAGCCCCGCTTCGACCAGCTCATCAGCGCGTCTTTCCGGAGCTCGATCGCCCGGTCGAGGTCCCGGCCCGCCGCCTCCCAGGCCTGGGCCGGGTCCCTTCCCCGCGAGAACAGGTACCGGCCCCGGTCGATCCGCGCCGCCCCCAGCCGCTGCCGGGCCTCCGCGTGGCCGGGGTCGATCCGGACGCACTCCTCGAAGTCCTTCTCCGCCGCCGCGAGCGCGGCGAGCGGGTCCCGGCCCGACCGGAACCGGGCCACGGAGTCCCGCATGAACGTGTTCCCGCGCCCGAGGTGGAACGGCAGGTAGGCCTGGTCGAAGAAGATCGCCTCCTCGTACACCCGCTCGGCCTCCCGCCGGAGCGCCTCCTTCTCCCCGGCCGAGCCCGCCTCGGTCTCCTCGCCCTCGAGGACCCGCGCCCGCGCCTCCCACGCCTCCTCGAGCTGGGGCTCGAGGTCCAGCGCCTCCTCGAGCCGCGCCCTCCCCTCCTCGTAGCGCCGCTCGCAGAAGGCGAGGATCCCCTCGGCGGCCAGCGCGTGCGCGTCGCCCATCCAGGGCCCGCGCGCCAGGCGCTTGAGCCGGCCGCAGTCGGCGATGATCGACTCCCGGAGCTCCCGCGTCTCCGGCCGCCAGAGCTCCACCTCCTCCCGCGACGGGACCCTCGACGGGCGCCCCCCCTGGCTCGTCAGCATGTGGATCGCCTGCGAGCGGAGCGACTCCGTGGCGGCCCGGAAGAGGGCGTCGTAGCTCCGGGCGTTCAGCACCACGCGCTCGTAGATCGCGGGCGCGTAGTCGGGGTCCTTGCCGATCGCCCGCGCCTGGTGCTCGAGGGCCCGCGCGTCGTCCTGGAGGGCGCGGTGCATCCGGCCGAGCAGGTAGTCCGTCTCCGCGGCGTCCGGCGCGAGGCGGACCGCCTTCCGGTAGGCCTCCTCGAGCGGGGGGAGGAACTGCCTCATGCCCCCCGCGTCGCCCGCCCGGCGGAGGCGGAGCGCCGCGTCCACCGAGAGCCGGGCGGTCTGCCGGAGGCTCCCGAGCGCCTCCTCCTCCCGCGCGCGGGCGACGCTCCAGCTCGCGCCCAGGGCCGCCAGGACGGCCAGGACGGCCACCCCCGCCCCCGCGGCCGCGCGGCGCCTCCGGAGCGCCTTCGCCCAGCGGCTCCCGGGCCGCGCCTCCACGGGGCGGCCCTCGCGGAAGCGCCGGAGGTCCTCGGCGAACGCCCCGGCGTCGGCGTAGCGCCGCGCGGGGTCCCGCTCGAGGGCCTTCATCACCACCGTCTCGAGGTCCGCCGGCAGGTCCGGTCGGAGCCTCCGCGGCGGGACCGGGTCGTCTCCCAGGATCCGCCGGTAGAGCTCCGGGACCCGGTCGGCCGCGTGCGGCGGGCGGCCGGCGAGCAGCTCGTAGAGGATCGCGCCGAGGGCGTAGACGTCCGTCCGCGCCGTGGCCTCCTTCCCTTCCACCTGCTCGGGCGCCATGTAGAGGGGAGTCCCCAGGAGCGCCCCCGTCCGGGTCAGCGCCCGCGAGGCGTCCGGGAGATGCGCCAGGCCGAAGTCGGCGACCTTCGGCTCCCCCGTGGGCGCGATCAGGATGTTCCCGGGCTTGAGGTCGCGGTGGACGATCCCCCGCGCGTGGGCCGCCGCGACGGCCCGGGCGGATTTCTCCAGGAGCTCGAGGGCGGCGCCGCGGTCGGGACGGGCGGAGGCGAGGAGGTCCTGGAGCGACTTCCCCTCGACCAGCTCCATGACGAGGAAGAGCCGGCCGGCGTGCTCCCCCGCGTCGTGGACGCCCACCGCGTTCGGATGGGCGACCTTCGCGGCCGCCTGGGCCTCGCGCCGGAAGCGCTCGCGGGCCACGTCCGTGATCCCCCCCGCGTCCCGGAGGACCTTGAGCGCCACCTCGCGGCGCAGCTCCCGGTCCCAGGCGCGGTAGACCTGGGCCGACGAGCCCTCCCCGAGCTCCCCCCGGATCTCGAAGCGGGGGTGATCGAACTCCTGTCCCATCCCGACCAGAAGTATAGGCGGAAATGCCCCCCCCGGACGATTCCCGCCATGTCGGTAAACCTACCTGGAAGGTTTACCGTCATGCCGGTAAAGCTACCGGGAAGGTTTACCGCCATGGCGGCAAAGCTACCGGGAAGGATTACCGGCATCGCGAGGGAGCTACCGCGATGGATTGGCGGCGGGGCGGAGGCGGTCGACGGAGGCCACGTCCACGAGCGGCTTCGTGGCGCGGCGCAGGAAGAGGATCGCGAAGCAGGTGTCGCGGAGCGATTCGCCCCAGCCGTTCCCCCCCTCCCCCTCGTCCCGCCACGCGCCGCCCCGGACCTGGGTCTCCAGCAGGAACGCCGCCCCCTCCCGGTACCACCAATTCGCCCCCAGCTTCTCCGTCCCGCAGAGGGCCCCCGCCCGCTCCAGGCCATAGAGGTAGTAGTGGTGGTAGTAGTTCCCGTTGCGCTCGGGGTTGACCTTGACCGTGAAGTGCCGGGCGAGCCAGGCGAGACCCGACTGGACGGCCGGGTCGCGCTTGAGGTCGATTCCCAGGATCGAATCGTAGATCGCGACCGCGCCCACGCCGCCCGCCGTCATCGACCCGTAGGCGTCCGGGTGCTGCGTGCGGTACGCCCAGCCGCGGGGCGCCGCGCCCGTCGCGACCGCGCGACCGGACGGCGCCTTCTCCTGCCCGTCCAGCCAGGCCTCCCGCGCGCGCTGGACGAGCTCCCTGGGGAAGACGATCCCCGCGTCGTGGCAGGCGCGGATCCCGAGCGCGGCGTACTGCGTGTTCGAGAAGTCGCCCGCGTCGCGCTGGTTCTCCCCGCCCGGGCCCCCGAGCGGGGGCCGCGGCGCGACCGCGAGCTTCCGGACCGCGCGGGTGGAGCCCTTCGGCTTCGAGGCCGGCGACGCGACGGGCGCCTTGACGGGCGCGATCGGCTGCCCGTAGCTCCACTGGCCGTTCCGGCACTGGTTGTCCGCCAGGAACTGCGCGCACTCGTAGATCCGGGGCAGGTGCCTTTGCGGGTCGAGCTTCTCGAGGACCATGGCCTGGAGGGAGACGTTATAGGTCGCCTCGAGGGGCGCCGCGAGGACCCGCTTCAGGACGGCGGCGAACGTCGGGTCGTCCTCGGCCACGCCGGCCGTGAGGAGGGCCAGGAGGACGAGCTCGTCCGTCCGGGGGTCCCCCTTCTGGTCCTTCAGCCGCTTCAGGAACTCGACCCCGTCGGCCACCGCCCGGTCGACCGCCTTCGGATCGATCCCCTCGAACGCCTGGGGATCCGGGGCCTGCGGCCAGGCCGCAAGGGCGAGCCAGACGGCCGGGAGAAGCGCCATTCACCGCGTATGGACCCTCCGGATCCGATTTCGTTTCCGCCGATCGAAACGTTTCCCCCTCCCCCCGGCACCTACGGGATGGACCGGAACTCGGAGCGGAAGGAGGAGAACCATGAACCGGATGATCGCGGCCGCCGCGGCGCTCGCCCTCTGCGGCGCGGGCCCGGCCCAGGAAGGCGGCGGGGGCAAGGGCGGCGAAGGCGGCAAGGCGGCGCCGAAGGCCGCGTCGCTCTCGTTCGCCCAGATCGACGCCAACGGCGACGGGAAAGTCTCGAAGACCGAATGGCTCGCGTTCTTCTCGAAGCTCGACGCGAACCGGGACGGGGTGGTCACCGCCGACGAGGCGGGCGGGACCGCCGCGCCCGCGGGCGGGGACGGCGGCGCGAAGCGGAAGGGCGGCGAGGGCGACGGCGGCGGCAAGAAGGGCGGAGAAGGGCGGTAGGGGTTAGAATAGGGGAAGACGCTCATGAGACTCGCGACGGCGGCCCTGGTCCTGGCGCTCCTACAGCCCGGCTTGCCCGCTGAAGCCTCGGCGAAGGCGGGTCCCCGTGAGGACGCGGCCCAGGCGATGAAGAAGGCGGCGACGTTCTACCGGGCGAAGGTCGCGAGCCACGGAGGCTACCTCTACTACTACAGCCCCGACCTCAAGGACCGCTGGGGCGAGGGCAAGTTCACCGCCGATACGATCTTCGTCCAGCCCCCGGGGACCCCGACCGTCGGGATGGCCTACCTCAAGGCCCACGCCGCGACGGGCGACGCATTCTACCTCGACGCCGCCCGCGAGACGGCCGAGGCGCTCGTGGCCGGCCAGCTCCAGTCGGGCGGCTGGACCCAGGCCATCCACTTCGCGAAGGTGAACAACCGGATCGGCAAGTACCGCAAGGGGAACGGCGGGAGCTGGAACACGTCGTCCTTCGACGACGGCCAGACCCAGGCCGCGCTCCAGATGCTCGTCCGGGCCGACCAGGCCCTCGCCTTCAAGCACGCCGAGATCCACGAGGCCGCGCTCTACGGCCTGGACGCCCTCCTCAAGGCCCAGTTCCCCAACGGCGCCTTCCCGCAGGTCTTCAGCGGGCCCGTCGGGTCGCACCCCGTGGTCAAGGCGAAGTTTCCCGACTACGACTGGAAGACGGAGGGGCGGGTCAAGGAGTACTGGAACTACTACACGTTGAACGACGGTCTAGCCGGGGACGTCTCCGACATCCTGATCGAGGCGCACGGCGTCTACAAGGACGCGAAGTTCAAGGCGGCGCTCGAGAAGCTGGGCGACTTCCTGGTGCTGGCGCAGATGCCCGCGCCGCAGCCCGGCTGGTGCCAGCAGTACAACTACGAGATGGTCCCGATCTGGGCGCGCAAGTTCGAGCCGCCGGCAATCACGGGCTGGGAGTCGCAGGACGCGATGGAGACGCTGATCAAGATCGCGCGGCACACCGGGAACAAGAAGTACCTCGAGCCCATCCCGCCCGCCCTCGAGTACTACAAGAAGCACGTCCTCCCGGACGGTCGGATCCCGCGCTACATCGAGTTCGGGACGAACAAGCCGCTCTACATGGACGCGCGCTACCAGCTTACGTACGACGACAGCGCGGCGCCCAGCCACTACGGCTGGAAGCAGGAGCAGCGCTTCGCGGCGATCGAGAAGGCGCACGCCGACGCGAAGGCCGGGACCCCGCGCCCGAAGGCGGCCCCGCCCTCCGAGGACGAGGTCCGCAAGGTCGTGGCCGAGCTCGACGCCGACGGCCGCTGGATCACGAAGTACGCGGGCGAGCGCCTGGTGGGCCAGCCCAAGTTCGCCCCCGGCTTCGCCTACATCTCCAGCGACGTCTTCAGCCGCAACCTCGAACTCCTGAGCGGCTTCCTGGCGGCCGCGAAGAAGTAGGGGGAGGCGCCGTGGGAATCCTCCTCGCCCTGCTGATCCCGCTCCAGCGCGCGCCCGGGGACGCCCACCCGGACGTCCCGCAGGCGCGGGTGGACGAGGCGATCGCTCGGGGCGTCAAGTTCCTGGCGACGGCGCCGTCCCCCGATGCGGACAAGGGCATCAAGGACAGCGACGAGCTGATCCTGCTCACGCTCGTCCACGCGGGCGACGCCGGCCCACGGAGGCACGCGCTCCTCAAGGCCGTCCTCGAGAAGCCCCTCGAGCGGACCTATTCCGTCTCGCTGCTTGCGATGTCCCTTGAGGCGCTCGACCGCTCCAGGCACCAGCCGAAGATCTTCCAGTGCGCGCAGTTCCTCATCGACAACATGATGGAGAACGGCCGCTGGAGCTACGGGGCGCCGTCGGAGTTCGCCTCGTCGGCCACCCTGCCGCCCGCGACGAAGGCCGGCCGCAAGGTCCCCGTCCGGAAGATGAAGACCCCTCCCGGCCAGGGCGGCGACAACTCGAACTCGCAGTACGCCGCGCTCGGCCTGCGCGCCTGCCACGAGGCGGGGATCGTCTTCCCGCGCGACGCGATCGAGAAGGCCCGGAGGTCGTGGCTCGAATGCGAGCACCCGGCCGAAGGCGACGGCCCCCGGAAGGCGGCCGCCGGCCCCTCCCGCTCGACGGTCGTGATGGGCCAGCCGCGCGGCTGGTGCTACCAGAAGGGCGGCGGGAACTGCGAGTACGCCGGCCCGCCCTACGCTTCGATGACGGCGGGCGCGGCGGGGGCGGTCTGCATCTACGACTACATGCTCGGCCGCGACTGGAAGGGCGACCCGGCCGTGGCGGACGGCCTGGCCTGGCTCGACAAGCACTGGTCGGTCACCGAGAACCCGGGGGGATCAGAGACGGGCGGCCCGGGCAAGGGCGAGAAGACCTGGCACCTCTACTATCTCTATGCCCTCGAGCGGCTGGGCATGCTCTACTACACGACCCGCGTGGGCGGCCACGATTGGTACAAGGAAGGCGCGCTCTACCTCCTCGACGCCCAGTCGGCCAACGGCTCGTGGAAGGTGAGCCACTCGATGAACGCGACCTGGGACACCTGCTTCGCCGTCCTCTTCCTCAAGCGCGCCACCCGCCCCATGGTCGCCTCCACCGACCGCTTCAACTCCAGGTGAGGTCCGCGATCCGGCTACTTCCCCACCCAGAGCTTCCAGAAGGCGATGGCCGGCCGGTGCCACGCGTAAACCCGGCTGGAAACGGATTCTCGCCCGCGCGGCACCTACCGGACGATGGGACTCGCCCTCCTCCTGGTCCTCGCCCAGGAGGGCCTCGTGATCAGCGCGCCCGGGGCCTACGAGATCGTCCGGGAGGAGAGGGCGTTCCCCGTCGTCTCGCTCGCGGTCCGCGAGCTCCGGCAGTTCGTGGAGCGGTCGACGGGCGTCCGTCTGCCCGTCGTCACCGAGCCTACGCCCGGGCGGAACCACGTCTTCGTGGGCAGCGCGGCCGGGCTCCGGCCGGAAGGGTTCCGGATCCGGGCCGTCGGGCGCGACCTCCGGATCGAGGGCGACGACTCGCCCGGCGACCCCGAACGCATCCGGCGCGAGCGGCCCGTCCGCTGCGGCACGCTCTTCGGCGTCTACGAGTTCCTCGAGCGCTTCCTGGGCGTCTTCTTCGCCTGGGACGACGACCTGGGCACGATCGTCCCGCCCCGGACGGAGCTCCGCGTGGCGTCCGACCTCGACATCGCCCAGGCCCCCGACTGGGCCACGCGCACGATCATCAACACGCCGCCCGGCTCGACGTCCGGCCTCTTCGGACGGCGCCTCCGGCTCGGGGCCTCGGTCGAGACCGACTACACCCACAATTGGCACCGCATCCTGCCGGCCGACCCCGCCCGCCCCGAGCTCTTCGCCCTGGTCGGCGGCGAGCGGCGGACGTCCTACTACCTCAAGAACCACGGCGGTCAGGTCTGCACTTCGAACCCGGAGGTGATCGAGCACTTCGCCAGGGCGGCGATCGAGGCGTTCAACCGCGCGCCGGCGGACGGCGTCTTCCCGATCTCGCCCAACGACGGGAAAGGCTTCTGCGAATGCGCGCCGTGCCGCGCGCTCGACCCTCTGACCGACCGCATGCTGACCTTCTACAACGCCGTCGCCGAGCGGGTCGCCCGCGCGCACCCGGCGAAGAAGCTGGGCGCCTTCGTCTACGCGCAGTACGCCCGGGCGCCCGCCCGCGTCCGGCCCCACCCGAGCCTCCAGCTCGCGCACGCCACCAACAGCGCCCACGCGCAGGGGATGGACTGGGCCCGCGAGCGGGAGGACGAGCGGGCGTGGACCGCGCTCTCGGCGAGCATGGTCAAGTACGACATCTACTACTACGGCGGCTACGGGAGCATGAACCTCCCGGCTCCCGTGACGGCCCACCTCGCGGAGAAGCTCCGCGCCGAACACGAGGCCGGATTCCGTGGGGCTTACCTCTACGCCGCTCCGTCCTGGGAGCTCCTGGGCGCGGGACACTACCTCATGGCGCGGCTCCTCTGGGACCGCAACGCCGACGTCGGACGGCTCGAGAGACAGTACTACGACCGGCTCTACGGGCCCGCGGGTCCCGACGTCCTGGAGTACTACCGGCTCCTCGAGTCCCGGCTCCGGACGGCGCGCCTCGGGGGGATCGGCCGCGGCGAGCCCATCGTCGAGCGCGCGCTCGGATGGACGGGGGACGACGCGACGTCCGCCGCGTTCACGATCGCGGCCTACGCGCCGATCCTGGACGCCGCCGCCGCGATCCTCGAGCGGGCGCGCGGCCGGGCGCTCTCGCGCCCCGAGCGGGAGCGGCTCGGCCGGCTCCTCGACCACCACGACCTCCTCCTCGGCACGGTCCGCGCCCTGCTCGCCGCCGGCCGGCTCGAGGTCGGGGAGGAGTTCCCGGCGGAAGAGCGCGGGAGGTTTCGCGCCGCCCTCGAACTCCGGGAGTCCGCCCGCGGGAGGCTGAAGGCCCACGCCCCGGCCCTCGCGGCCCGGATCGACGAGGACGACGCCGGGAGGCTCTCGGTCATCCGGCCGGACGGCGCCCTCGCCCGCCTCGTCCGCGAGGGCGCTGCCCCGGCCGGGAAGACGGTTCTCGCCGCGGACCGGCGGGTCTCCGGAGGCGGCGGCTCCACCCTCGCGCTCGAGGCGGACGTGCGCCCCGGAGGGCTCTACCGCCTCTCCGTCGCGCAGCGCTGCTCGGGAGCCCGGCCCCGCGCCGACCACACCCGCGAAGCGCCGGTCATCCGGTTCCCGGGCCGCGCGGCCGCGCCGCTCCCGGGACTCGGCGTCCCGGCGCTCGAAGACTCCAGGGAATCGCGGGTTCACCGCTTCGTCATCCAGGTCCCCCCGGCGCTCCGGCGGCTCCGGATCGCGCTTTCGTTCCCGCTGCCGGGCACGTTCGAGGTCGACGAGGTGTCGCTCGAGGAGCTCCGTTGACCGTCGCACCGGGCGGCGCCCGCCCTTCCTCGGAAGCCTCGGCTACCGGGGGCTGATCCCGTACCAGCGCAGTTCCTGCTGGTAACCGTCGGAAAAGCGCCTCATCTGATCGACCATCTGGCGCTGGAGGCGGATCGCTTCGAGGTCGGCCGGGGGCCCCGAAGACCTCATGGCGTCCTCGAGGCGGGCCCTCTCGGTCAAGCCCATCGCGAGCGCAGCGCCCGCCAGGATCGCCGCCATCGCCAGCCCCGCGGCCGCCGCCCTGGGCCCGCGCAGGAACCGGCGGACCGCCCGGACCAGCCGGGAGATCCAGGAGCGCCGGGGCCGGCCGGCCTCCAGCCGCTCCGCCGCGCGGGCTTTCCGGGCCAGGGTCGCGTGCGCCCGGACGAAGCGCAGCAGGCTCTCCTCGCCGAAGGGCTTCCGGAGGAGAGACGTCGCGCCCGCCGCGTAGGCCGCCGCGATCTCCCGGTGGGTCGCGTCGCCCGAGAGCATGATCACGGGGGCTCCCCCCGCGATCTCCCGGATCCTCCGCACCAGCTCCGCCCCCGAAGGCCCCGGCACGTTCAGGTCCATCACGACCAGATCCACCGGCCGCTCGACCGCCCCGAGCGCCTCGAGCGCCCGGGCGCCGTCCTCGGCGACCAGGGTCTCGTAGCCCGCCCGGGTGAGGATCCCGCTCACCGCCGACCGCGCCGGGCCGTGGTCCTCCACCACCAGCACCCGCATCCCCGGCCCGACGGCCTCCAGCGCCTCCCCCACCGTCCGGACGATCTCCGGCACAGGGCAGGGCTTCTCGAAGAACCGGACCACCCCCGACGCCCGCACGCGCTCCCTCAGGTTCGGCGTCGCGTAGGCGGACATCATGAACACGGGGGCGTCCAGGCCCGAGCGGCGCGCGCCGCCCAGGACGTCGAAGGCGCTCCCGCCCTCGAGCTGGACGTCGCTGACCACCGCGTCCACGGCCTCCCGGTCCAGCTTCCGCACCGCCTCCGCCGGGCTCCGGGCCCCCAGGGCGCGGAAGCCCGCCTGCATGAAGGCCGCGGTCAGGACCCGGAGCTGGACGGGGTCGTCCTCGCAGATCAGCACGTTCCGTCGGGCGTCCATGGCTCGTTCTCCTTTCACGGGCTCTCCGAGCGCAAGGGCCGTGCCACGCCCCCTCCCCCCCTTCCCGCGCTCCCAGGGGCATGCCCATACAATCCTGTGCCCCGCCCGACGCCGGGGCCGGACCTGGCCCGGCCAACGACCGAGATCCCGACCGGTCTTTCCTCCGATCCGGCGGGCGCCCGTCCCGGAGGGGGTATACTTCGGTGCGATCCGGAGGGCGCTTCCGCCCTCCCGCGGCCGGGGACGGGGAAGAACATCGTGGAGGCACCCGACATGGTTTCCCCCGGTCCCGCCGCTGGACTCCCGCTGCATCGGCCGCCGTCCGGAGGCCCGATGAAAGAAGGTCGAATCCTCATCGTGGACGACGAGGCGTCCAACCGCAGCCTCGTCCGCCGGGTCCTGGAGCCCCTGGGTTACGCGGTCGCCGAAGCCGCCGACGGCGAGGCCGCGCTCGCCGCCGTCGCGAAGGGGATTCCCGACCTCGTCCTCCTGGACATCCAGATGCCCCGCATGGACGGCTACGCCGCGCTCCGGCAGCTCAAGGAGGATCCGAAGACACGGCTCGTGCCCGTGGTCATGCTGACCTCCCTTGACCAGTTCCCCGACAAGCTGAGGGCCGTCGAGATCGGTGCGGACGACTACCTCCTCAAGCCTTTCCACGTCGCCGAGCTCTGCGCCCGGGTCAAGTCCCTGATCTCCCTCAAGCGCTACACCGACGAGCTCGAGCACGCCTCGAAGGTCCTCCACTCCATCGCCCTCGTCGTCGAGCAGCGGGACGCCTACACGGGCGGTCACTGCATGCGGGTCGGGGTGCGCGCGACCCGAGTCGGCATCGCGCTCGGGCTGGGCGGGGAGGACCTCAAGACCCTGCGCCTGGGCGGGGCGTTCCACGACCTGGGAAAGATCGGGATCCCCGACGCCATCCTCCGGAAGCCGGGTAAGCTGAGCCCCGAGGAGTTCGAGGCCATGAAGGCCCACGCGGCGAAGGGGGCGGACCTCGTCCAGCCCATGCGCGCGCTCGCGGCCGCCCTCCCGCTGATCCGCCACCACCACGAGCGGCTCGACGGCTCGGGCTACCCCGACCGCCTGACGGCGCGCGAGATCCCCGCGACCGTCCGGATCCTGAGCGTGGCCGACATCTACGACGCCCTGGCGACGAAGCGCCCCTACAAGGACCCCCTCCCCCACGAGGTCTGCATGAAGATCCTGCGGGAGGAGGCCGGGAAGGGCTGGTGGGACCGGGACGTGGTCGAGGCGCTGGCCAAGGTCGTGGAAGCGGAGCTTTCGGGCCAGCCGATCGAGCCGGCCGGAGGGTAGACGCGACCTAGCGGCGCCAGCAGTAGCGGACCTGGAGGTCGATCCCCGAGGTGGGGTCCTCGCCCGGGCTCAGCTCCACCGTGGCCTCCTGGCCGGGAGCCAGCTCCCGGTGGGCCACCCCCGCCGCCGCCACCGACACCGTCACCGCCCTCTCGTTCCCGTTCCGGATCCACAGCCGCCTCCCCCGGAACACCGGCTCCCCGGCCTCGTTCACCACGAAGGCCAGGACGCCCGAGGCCTCGAGGATCCGGTCGTTCCCCCCCGCCCACGCCGTCCCCTCCGCCATCACGCTCACCCCTCCCGCCTTCCCCGTCGCCCCCGAGACTCCCTTCGTCCCGGCCTCCCGCACCAATTCCTCCGCCAGCCCCGCCTTCCCCGTCGCCTCCGCGTGCCGCCGCGCCTTCCCGGGGTTCCGCGGCGCGTTGAAGCTCCACGAGAGCGCCAGCTGCCGGTGCAGCTCCGCCTTCGACTCTTTCAGGCTCCCCTCCGCAAGCAGCCGCTCCACGAAGAGCCTCGCGTACTCCCGCTGCGACTGCGTCCCTTCCTTCCGGTCCGCGAACGCCAGGAACTTCGCCGCGCAGGCCGCGTCCCCCTGCTCCGCTCCCTTCCGATAGAGCCGGAACGCCTCGATCGGGTCACGGCCCGCCACCCGCGCCGCTCTCGCCTCGCGGGGCTCCGGACGCGCCTCCGGGCCCGCCATCATCATCTCGCCGCGGCTTCCCGCGCACGCCGCCGTCCCCAGCGCCAGCGCCACTCCCGCGAGGCTCTTCATGGCTTCCTTCCTTTCCATCACGATCCCCGGAAAAGCAAGGTCCGTGCCGTGCCAGGAAAAGGCCCCCAGAGGGGGGGGCCGACAATCCTGTGACGGGAGACGACAGATCGGGAGGCCGGGTCGCCCCCGCGCGACTCCCGGCCTTGGCACGGTGCTTGCAGCCCCCGCCCCCCCATGAAGCGGATCCTGGTCCTGGACGACGATCCCACCCTCCTCCCGATCATGACCGCGACCCTCCGGGGGCCCGGCGTCGAGGTCATCACCTGCCGGGAGCTCGAGGCCGCGGAAGCGGTGCTCGATTCCCTTCCCGTGGACCTCATGGTCACCGACCTCTGCGTGTCGCCCCTCGGGGGCCTGGACGGGGTCCGCCTCATCAAGCACCTGTCCACCCACTTTCCCGAGATGAGGCTCGTCGTGGTGAGCGGCCAGACGGACCCGGACGTGGTCGGCCTCTGCCGGCGGACCGCCCAAGCGGCCTTCTTTCCCAAGCCCGCCAACCTGCCGGCCCTCCGCGGCCACGTCTGGGAATCCCTATGGCCCGACGGCCCGCCGGCCGGAGGGCAGGAGGAGCGGGCGGCGGACCTGGAGGAACTGGACGCGTTCCTGGCCAGGGGAGCGGTCCGGGCCCTCTTCCAGCCGATCCTGCCCCTGGGGACGGACGATGCCGCTTCCCCTCCCCTCGGGTACGAGAGCCTGGCGCGGGGTCCCCAGGGTTCCCTCCTCCAGAACCCCGAGATCCTCTTCGCCTATGCCGCCCGAAAGGAGCGCCTCTACGAAACGGACGCCCTCTGCCTCCGGGCGGCCCTGGAGGAGTCGTCCGGCCTCCCGCCGGGCTCCTGCCTCTTCCTGAACGTCCAGCCCCGAAGCCTGAGCCGCCCGGGCTTCTCGGACGCCCTGGCCCGGCAGGTGGAGGCGGCGGGATGCTCGACCCGCCGGGTGGTTCTCGAGCTGACCGAGCAGCAGACCATCCTGAACCACGCCGCCTTCGCGGCCGCGCTCGGGGCGCTGCGCCGGCGCGGGTTCCGGATCGCTCTCGACGACTACGGCACGGGCACGTCGAACCTCCAGCTGCTCGACCAGCTCCGGCCCGACTACCTCAAGATCTCCGGCCACTTCTGCCGCGGCCTGAACGTCTACCGGAGCAAGCAGGTGATCGTGGCGCACACCGCGCGGATGGCCTCCGGCCTCGGGATCCCCACCATCCTCGAGCAGGTCGAGACCCCCGAGGAGCGCGACGAGGCCCGCCGGCTGGGGGTCGCGTTCGGCCAAGGCTACCTTTTCGCCCGACCCGCCCCGGCCCGGGACTTCCGGGCCGCCCCGGCCCGGCCGGTCGCCGCGTCCGCCCCAAAATAGGCGGACCCGCCACATTTCCGTGGGTCTCCCCCGCCCGCCCCGCTCCCCGCGCGCGGCACGGGTCTTGCTCGGAGACGGCCATGAGCTTTGCAGACCCCGGAGCCCCTGGTGCTCGCGGTCTCGAGTGCGTATCGGAATCGCTCGCACAGTTTCCAGTTACCAGTTACCAGAAGTCGAACGCGCGCGCTCTGCTGGAAACTGGGAACCGGGAACTGTGCCGCAATGCAGAAAAGCTATACGAACTTCTGAAATCCGGCACTTAGGAGGAAGGTCATGGTCATGTCGCCGACCGTGTTCGCTGAAAAGTTCAACGCCATCCGCTCCGCCTACGCCCGCCAGCTCCCGGCGAAGATCCGGGAAGTCGAGGACGCCCTGGGCCAGTTCCTCCAGGGTCCGGAGGACGCCCGGGCGGCCGACACCCTCCACCGCTCCCTCCACAACCTGATCGGGTCGAGCGGGACCATGGGCTTCGCCGGCGTCTGCAGCGCCGCGGCGGCGCTCAAGTCGCTCGTCCGCTCCTGCACCGACGCGGGGCTCCGGGGGGAGACCCTCCGCTCCCAGGCCACGGCCCACATCGCCCGGATGAAGAAGTCCTCCCGGCGCCACGACGAGGACGTCCTCAGCGGCCTCGCGGACCGGGAGGAGGGCTCCGTCCACGAACGGGAGAACCGCCTGATCTACATCCTCGAGGACGATCCGACGCAGGCGGACGGCCTGGCCGCCCAGCTCGGCCACTACGGCTACCTGGCGCGCACCTTCCCGTGCCTGGCGGACCTGGAGCGGGGCCTCGAGCAGGCCCTGCCGGCCGCGGTGATCGTGGACATCATCCTCCCCGAGGGGCCCCTCGCGGGGGCGCGCGGGACCGCCGCCCTCCGGGCGCTGAAGAAGCTCCCCCTGCCCGTCCTCTTCCTGACGGTCCGGAACGACCTCCAGGCCCGGGTCGAGGCGGTCCGGGCCGGCGCGGACGGATACTTCACCAAGCCCGGGGACATCGCCGCCCTTCTCGAGCGCCTCGACACGCTCACGGCCCGCCGGGTCCCCGAGCCCTACCGGGTGCTCGTGGTGGACGACGACTTCCTCCTGTCCCAGTACATCGCCGGCGCGCTCCGGCAGGCCGGCATGGTCGCCACGGTGGTCAACGACCCCTTCCAGGTGGAGCAGCCCCTCCAGGAGCTCCGGCCCGACCTGATCTTGATGGACCTCAACATGCCGGGCTGCACCGGCCAGGAGCTGGGCGGGGCGATCCGCCAGCAGCCGGACTTCGTGGGGACCCCGATCGTCTTCCTCTCCTCGGAGACCCAGCCCGAGCGGCAGCTCGCCGCCCGGAGCGTGGGGGCCGAGGACTTCCTGACCAAGCCCATCAACCGCGACCGCCTGGTGGCGGAGGTCTCCCTTCGGGCGGAGCGCGCCCGGGCCCTGCGGGCGCACATGGTCCGGGACGGGCAGACCGGACTCCTCAATCACACGAGCTTCATGTCCCAGCTCCAGGGCGAGATCGCGCGGGCGCGCCGGCGGAACGCGTCCCTGGCCTTCGCGATGATCGACGTGGACCGGTTCAAGGAGGTGAACGACCGGTACGGGCACTCGACGGGCGACCGGGTCCTCCGGAACCTGGCGCATCTCCTCCAGAAGCGGCTCCGGAAGACGGACCTGATCGGCCGCTGCGGGGGCGACGAGTTCGCCGTGGCGCTCCTGGACACGGACGTCGAGAACGCCGCCCGCGTGATGGACGAGGTCCGGGCCACGTTCGCCCAGGTCCAGCACTCGTCCGGGCAGGAGGCCTTCACGGTCACGATGAGCTGCGGCGTCTCGGTCTTCCCGGACTTCCCCGACGCCAAGCTCCTCAGGGACGCCGCGGACCGGGCCATGTACGCCGGCAAGCGCCAGGGAGGGAACCGGACCTTGCTGGTCGAGGAATAGGCCGCCGAGGGGGCTCCCGGAGCGCCGGTTCTTGTCCCCCATTTCCCCGGCCGTGTCCTATACTCTCCGTACCCATGGGCGCTTCCGGCCCTCGTTCGGCGCGGATCCTCTACGTCGAGGACGACGTGGCGACCGGCCGCCTGGTCAAGGCCATCGCGGAGAAGGAGGGCTACTCCCTCCGCATCATCCCCTCCGGGAAGGACTTCCTGCGGCAGGTCTCCGAGGATCCTCCCGAGCTCTGCCTGATCGATCTCGGGCTTCCGGACGCGAACGGCCTGGAGCTCCTGGAGAGGATCCGGAAGGACCAGCCCGGCCTCCCCGCCATCGTGGTGACGGGCTCGGACGCCGTGGAGGACGTGGTGGCGGCCATGCGGCTGGGGGCCTCCGACTACGTGACCAAGCCGCCCGACGCGCGGCGCCTGGCCGTCTCGCTCCGGAACGCCCTCACCCTCGGCCGGCAGCAGCAGGAGATCGCGCGCCTCCGCACCCAGGTGAGGGAGGGCTCCTCGCTCGAGAGCCTCGTGGGAGGCTCCCCCCCGATGGAGGCCCTCCGCGCGCTCGTCCGGAAGGCCGCCCCGAGCGACACGACGGTCCTGATCACGGGCGAGAACGGGACGGGGAAGGAGCTGGTCGCCCGCGCCCTCCACTTCACGGGGCCCCGCTCGGGGAGGCCCTTCGTGGACGTCAACTGCGCCGCCCTCACCGAGACCCTTCTCGAGAGCGAGCTCTTCGGCCACGAGCAGGGGGCCTTCACCGGCGCCGCGGGCCGCCGGAAGGGAAAGTTCGAGCAGGCCCACGGGGGCACGCTGTTCCTGGACGAAATCGGCGACATGCCCCTCTCCACCCAGGCCAAGATCCTCCGCGTCCTCCAGGAGCGGGCCTTCCAGCGGGTCGGCGGCGAGGAGAAGATCGAGGTCGACGTCCGCGTCCTCTGCGCCACGAACCGGAACCTCGAGGAGGCCGTGGCCGCCGGGACGTTCCGGAAGGACCTCTTCTACCGGGTGAACACGCTGGTCCTCGAGACCCCGCCGCTCCGGGCCCGGGCGCAGGACATCCCGGAGCTCGCGCGCCATTTCCTCGACCAGGCGGCGGCCCGGGAGAAGAAGCGGGTCGAGCGCCTCTCGCCCGCGGCCCTCGAGGCGCTCGCCCGCCACAGCTGGCCGGGAAACGTCCGGGAGCTCCAGCATGCCATGGAGCGGGCCGTCCTCGTCTGCGAAGGCGACGAGATCCTGCCGGAGCAGCTCCCGCCCGCCGTGCTCCGCGCCACGCCGGCCTCCCTCCCCACGGACGTCCCGACCGGTTCCCTCGTGCAGGCCGTCGAGCGCCTGGAGCTGGCCATGATCCAGGACGCCCTCGAGAAGAACGGCTGGGTCAAGGCCCGCGCCGCGCGCGCCCTCGGCCTCACCGAACGCATCCTCTCCTACAAAATGGACAACCTGGGGATCAAGAAGCCGGGGCCCTGAGAGACGACCGATCCCGCGTCACCCCTATCCGTCTCCCGCCCCACATTCCTGTCGTCTCCCCCCCGCGGCAGCGTCGCCTTCGGGCCCTCGCGGCGTGGCATGCCGTCTGCTTGTCCCCGGCCATGGAGAAGAAGGAGAACGAGGCTATGGCCACCGACGAAGCGAGCGGCCCTCGGATCCCGCTGGTGCTGGTGATCGAGGACGACCCCTCCGTGCGCACCCTGATGGTCCGGGCCCTGGAGGCCGCGGGGTACCGGGCCCTCGGCGCGCCCGACGGGATGACCGCGGTGCACGAGGCCCGTCTGGAGCACCCGGACCTCATCCTCTCGGACCTCATCCTCCCCGGCTACAGCGGGGACACCGTCGCACTCGCGATCCGGGACGAACCGGGGTTGGAATCGGTGCCGGTCATCCTGGTCTCGGGGGACCAGGAGATCGCCTCGCGCGCCGAGGAGACGGGGGCGGCCGATTACGTCTCGAAACCCTTCCTGCCCGGCGACCTCGTCCGTCGGGTCCGAACCGTGCTGGCCGGGAGATGACGATGCCCTGGATCGCCCTCTGCCGGCCGGAGGGCGAGGCCGCCCGCGAGATGAGCGAGGCCGGATGCCGGGGCTTCCTCTGCGCGCCCTTCCGGCCGGGGGGGTTCCTGGAGATCCTCCGGCGCCGGCTCCCGCTCAGCGACGCCGCTCCTCCTCCAGGGCCG
>Ga0187893_10002113_pt1 | contig 44857 bp, 43 predicted proteins | sample MA1701074metaG_FD_139574 | JGI IMG/M metagenome (GOLD analysis project Ga0187893, IMG submission 139574) | White microbial mat communities from a basaltic lava cave in the Kipuka Kanohina Cave System on the Island of Hawaii, USA - MA170107-4 metaG ... | reverse complement strand
GATGTACTCGGCGTCGCTGTAGAGCAAGCCGTTGTTCATGCCCGGCTCGGAGAAGGGCGGGTACTCCTGCATGTCGAGGAACCCTGCGAATTTCTTCTCGCGTGGGTGCCAGATTTCCATCATCCCGGTCCGATCACCGAAGTGCAGGCGAGAAGAGGGGAGGTACGAGGCCAGTGGCGCCCGGCGTAGGGGGATGTTCTCCCACACTCCATTAACGAGGTAGCTCAGAAAAGCCAGCTGGTCGGAGTACACGATGTCCCGCTTCGTAAAGGTGCCAAGGCGTGTAGGTCCATAACGACTCAGACTCGCTTCGAGCTGCTTGCCCATGTCTTCCAGGATGGTGAGCTGTGCGGTCTCGTGCTCTCGTCGTTGGGCCAGGGTGCGCGTGGCCATCCGAGTGAAGAAGCTTGCTACTTTGGAAGGAAACGGTCGGTAGAGCAGGGACAGGTACAGCTCCGTCGCCATTTGTCGATGTTGGGTGAAGGACTCATAGTACCGGTCGCTCAAAGTTTGGCAGAACGGATTGGGCAAGATGCCGTGCAACCGCTCGGTCACGACCCGTCGAATCTTATGGGACCAGACAGCGAAGCAACCGCCACCCAAGGATCGGAGAAACTGGTGCAGTGCTTCTTTACGCAGCAGCACCTCGGATCGGTCGGCTGTTTCGAAGGTGACCCCCTCCAGTTTCCAACAGGCCAGGTACTCGCCACCAGTCAATGTGATGACGCTTGGCGTGATCGCCGTGCCGAGCGGAATATAGTCACTCGCGGGAATCTGCGCGGATGCGATCTTTGTGATGGCGGCTCTAGTTCTCATCAACATAGGTCCATTGACACTCAACTCTTCCACTGTGATCGTCGTGTCTTCCATGACAGGGGCCCGTAGGAAATGGCGCCCCATGTCGCACGACTCGGTCTGTGCCGGAAGCGCATCCTTGCCCGCATCACCACTTGGCGCAAGCGCTGATCGTCCATCTTCGTCGTCTGGCGCATCCAGAGCATGATGGGGATCGCGATCAGTACGATCCCAAGCGAGACATAGCCGCTCACGAGGTAGTACAGCCAGACCGCCATCAACAGAGTCAGGCCACCGATCAGAATCAGCGGCACGATCGGCACGCCGCCCAACATCGCGGGCCTCGTGCAGCCGGTGAAGATGGGATCGCGGAAGCCGTCCATGTTAGTTAATCAACCAGGCCGCGATCCCCGCAGCGCCGCCCACCAAGATTCCGCCGATCACGACGTTACTCACGTCGGACCATTGGGCATGGCTGAAGGCCATCTTGAACCCTGCCCACATGATGGCGACGGTAAAGAGTGTGACCGCCACACTCGTCAGGACCGTTTGCACATTCTGCATTACCGTGTTCACCTTGGTGATCTGGGCCCAGGCCGGGTCCGATTCCAATAGGAAGGCCACTCCGAGCACCCAGGCAGCGGCCGCAATCAGGTGCCTATTCCCGTGTCTGATCCCTCTCATGGTTCCGATCCCTGACGTCCTCTCTTGTGTCATGCCTGCTCCCGTCATCATGTCCTCCATTATTTTTGTTTCCTTTCTGTGAAGTAATCTCTGTGACGAGCAAACAGAACCTTCTGTGCTCGCACTCATCGCCAAACGGGGGTGACATGTAGTGAGGTTCAGTTTTTGGGTCAAGCCTGTGGTTACTACGTAGCCGTAGCGATCACACAATTGAATTGTACGGAGACAACAGAGGGCTTATCTAATCCCCGCGTATACATCGAATGTCATAGTTGAGTATCCGAATCATGTCTTGCGAAGTGCTACTAATATTGGTAGCATGTGTCTCCAATGGGCACGACGGAGAGGTCATTATCTGGATCGATGTACCAGGTCATCTTTTATCGAACGGCTCGGGGGGGCGAGCCGGTGAGAGAATGGTTGCAGTCTTTGGAAAAGCCTGAGCGGTTTCAGCTGGGAAAGGCGATTCAGGTGCTGCAGATGAATGGGCCCGCGCTGTCCATGCCCTATGCCTGTCCGCTGGGCGGCGGGCTCTTTGAATTACGGGAGCGGATCGGAAAAGTCCGTTATCGCGTGTTCTATGGATTTGACGGTGGACGGATTGTCGTGCTGTTGCATGCTGCGATGAAGGATCAACGTGTCATTGAAGACGACCTTGCGCTGGCTCGACGACGATTGCAGGACTATTTTGACAGGAGGTGGGTACGATGAAATCCAGAAAGCCAATGAAGGCGATGGGAAGTTCTTTTGATAGCTGGCTTGTGGAGCAGGGGGACACTTTCAAGGCCAACGTTATTGCCGGGGCTATGAAACGGCAATTCGTCATGAAACTTCGGGCGATGATGAAGACCCATGGCCTTGGTGTGAACGGACTCCAAAAGCTCTTGCGAACCGGGCCCTCTCAAGTTCAGCGGCTACTCGATCCTGAGGATGTCGGCATCTCTCTGAAGTCGATTGCGAAGTTGCTGGCTGTCTTTGGAGCAGCGGGTCAGATTGCCGTGGAGCAACGGCAGTCCAAAAAACGGGTGGCATGACCCACAGCTCCTGGCTGAATACTCATCTGGTCGTCGGACCAAGGGCAGCATCCTTGCTATTTGAAGGGAATGATGCGAGGCGCATTGGCACGTGTCGGGGCAGTGAGTCGCTCATCGCTTCTCGTGTTTGGAGAGCAATCCCCCCAATAGTCCCCCAACCATTAATCCTCGGATCCACAGCAGCGAATCTCCTCATTCTTATCCTCTTCAGCTTCGCTCAACCTGTTGTGACACTCCCTCCATGTTCCATCGCTATGAATCAGGCTCGTGCAGCTGTCATAGTCGGTCGATCGGAATTGTTCTGCCATGGAAAGCGGTGGCCTGCCGCGCACTGATCGCCCGACGCAGCGTCCGCGCCAGCAGAGATCTGTCACGGTCGCCGCTGAGCGCTCGTTCGCCCGTGTTTCTTCGGCAGGCCTCGCCCTGTCACCTCCGTTGTCCTGCCTGGCGCTTTGGTTTCTGCGAAAGCGCCAGTTCGTTCAACATGCAGGAGGTGCCACCATGGCCAGACAATCCGTCAACCGACTCCCCGTTCCATGCTTCATTCCGCGCTACCGTATTACGCTCGTACCCGATGGTGGCCACACTGCTCCGTGCGGTCTTCTTCGCGATTCCGCTACCGCGGCCGTGGCACTGCGCCCATGCTTTGCTGGCCTTGATCGCGAGCAATTCCTGGTCTGTTGTCTCGATGCCAAGAACACCAGTATCGGCGTAAACATCGTCTCGATCGGATCGCTCACCCTCAGCATTGTACACCCCCGTGAAGTTTTCAAACCCGCAATCCTCCTCAACGCCTGTGCGATCATTGCGGTACACAATCATCCGTCCGGAGATACCACGCCGAGCTCTGAAGATCGGACGCTCACCAGACGCCTGCGCGAAGGTGGAGATTTACTGGGCATAAGGTTGCTCGACCATCTGATCATCGGTGACGACCGCTTCTATAGTTTTGCAGATCAGGGCTGGCCGCTGTGAGGGGATGGTGAAAGTCCTGGCGCGCCAACCGTCGACTATCTCCATGTCCCCATACCACTCGTGATGGGCTGCCCGCAAAATCTCGCCGCCTAAAAAATAGGCAATATGCTGAAGGGGGCATAATGCGCTCTCAGTCGTCGGCTTCATTCGACTTGTACACAAGGTTATCCCCAGAATATGGGGATACAGACTGGGTGATGGACTTGCTTACGTGCCGCCTTATTTTAGTGGTCGGCCTCTACCTTACTTATAGAGGATTTTGGGTTGGATGGGGGTTGCTTATCTTTTCTGTATTGAGCCTCTCCACTGCCATGGTGGGATAGGATGACAATCTAGCGAGAAACCCTTCCTCGCTGATTGTGCCTCATTTCCAACCCTTAGACCGCAGCATCACCCGGCGCATATTCCCTGTGCCACCAGCACCAACTACCTTTGACTAGCTCATGGTACAAAGTTGCGACCGTTGACCATGAATACGTTGCCTAGGGTAGGTCCATACCGATCCTTGCCAGGTTCGATGAATCGTGATGTGCTGGCCAAATCATAATGTGGATGCGGCTTGCTTAGCCCGTTGACCAAAGGTTTGTTTCTTCTCGGGACAATCGATACCGGTGAGGCGGATACTTTCGGTTGTTCTTTTGTGAAGAACTTGGATGGTGTCACCGTCTTTACGGCTACCACCCGTCCCGTGAAATCGGTTGCATACAATGGAAGTGTGATTAGCCAGGAGGCTGCCAGTGATGTCCCGCTTTTCTAGCGGGCGGCTCGTCGATCGGTGATGGCGTCTTTTTTTCAGGGTCAGCCGGTGGTTCTTTAACCGGAGGTTTCTGCCTCCCTAGAAGCCCCCATTTGCGCGTTGTTGTCGACGGCCCTGCAATCCGTCGGGCATGATGTGGTGGAAGCATCAAGCGGGCGAGAGGGGCTGGCGTTGTACCGTCACAGGCCGGCGGACTTGGTCATCGTGGATCTACTCATGCCTGAGTTCAGTGGGCTTGATACCATTCTGGAGCTCACGCGCGAATTCCTGACTGTGAAAGTCGTGGGCATCTCCGGGATGGGCGGCGGGGATTCGTCCCTACTCAGTACGGCCAAGTTGCTCGGCGCGCGCCACACGTTACGCAAGCCCTTTGAAATGAAGGAACTACTAGACGCAGTCCGGTATGAGTTGGCACATTAATCCCGGCGATCGCCGCTGGTGACATCCAAACTGGTAAGAGACTATGTCCTATATCCCATCCCCCTCGGGGATGGGTGATTTTAGCTCAACGCTAACTGAACTGGCGCACGATGAAGAGTCCCGTGAACAGACCCCCAATGGATAATAGGACTGAGGCGATGACATACATGATCATTGATCCGAGCTCCCCACGCTCATAGAGCACCACAGCTTCGAGCGAAAATGTGGAAAACGTCGTGAAGCCACCGAGGATACCCGTGGTGAGGAACAGTCGCCATGACTGCCCTGGATCGAACTTGAGGGCGAACAGGCCGCCAGCAGACCCATGACGAGGGAGCCAACAACATTGATGAATAACGTTCCATAAGGAAAGTCAGAGCTTAAGAGGCGTAAGGTGGCAACGTTGACGCCATGACGCATTGCGCCCCCAATCCCGGCGCCTATAAAGGCAATGATATACCCAGCGAGAGCATGCATTTAGCAGTCCTTTACGCTATGGTCCGGAAGGGTGATAGCATAACCGGCTCAGTACCGCACCCAGAAAGTTAAAACGTGCTCATTCGACCGCACCAAGAAGGAGAGTGAATGTTCACAGTAATAATCTATGTCGCGGCAGCCCTTGCCGAAATTGCCGGGTGTTTTGCCTTTTGGTTTTGGTATCGGGAAGGCAAATCCCTACTCTGGCTGTTGCCCGGTATGGTTTCCCTCGCGTTATTCGCATGGTTACTTTCCCTGAGTCCTGCAGAGTATGCAGGACGTGCCTATGCCGTCTATGGAGGTATCTACATCGCCACGACGCTCGGTTGGCTTTGGGCGGTTGAAGGCATACGCCCCGACCGTTGGGATGTCATCGGAGCAACTGTCTCTCTGATGGGCGCGGCCATTATCCTGTGGGCACCACGCCATTAGCCCACTCCCTCTATTTCTTGCAATTAACTTAGTTCATGAGCATATCGAACCGCACCACAATCAGTTTCTATGTCGAGTCTCGAAACGGTCACCGATGTGGTCACTCATTGTTGTTACCTATGTCATGAGTTGGTTAGGGTTGCTAAATGTGATATTTCGCACTGCTAAGACTGTGCGCAATGGAACGAATGTTTGAGCCTGACAATATAAATCAATCAATTTTCACCCTCTTTTGTTTGGTGCGAGATTTGCTGTGGATTTGAGTACATCGAAGCGGTGATGGGGTTCCACCGGTAACCGCCTTCTCTCATGAGGAGGCTGATGACTCCTACCTGACATGTCGCTGGTAGGAGTTTTTTTATGGACCCCGTCCATCGCGGTTTTTCAACGGCCTTCCTCTACTCTTTCATTCTCCTATTTCTCGCGAGACGCCCCTTCTCTTTCGGAAGGCTCACTTCATCATGCGCGTGCTGGCTGCATCCATGTAGGGGAGTGGATGTATTCGCATGTGGATTACATCTCAACAAAGGAGGGTTTCATGATTTCGGCATCCAAACTCGTTTGTCTCCTCGCGTGTGGGTTCGTCATGAGCGTCGGTCTGTCTTCTCAGCCTGCGTGGGCTGAACACGAACCGAAAGACTCCCTCTCTGCTTCACGGATTGGGGGGCAATCAGGACAGCCCTATGAGCACGCCACACATCAAGACGGATCTGCTCAACCGAAAGTGCGACTGGACAGACATCCGGGAGAACGCATTGGCGGAATGGATGGGCGACCTTATGATCACCTGAAACGTAAATACGAAGCGGTCCCTGAAACAGGACGGATCGGGGGTGATCAGGGCAATACCTATCATCGTCTTCAACTCGAATAGCAGGCTTTGAGCACGGATCTCCAGACCGTGGTCGGATTCAACTGGGCACGACAATGGCAGTTACGAGTCACCAAAGCCCTCGGGGCCAACCTTCTGATGGCGGTGTCGATTGAAAACCCGGAAGCGAGTGTGAACGGCGTCGTCCAGCCGACTGGGGTGCAGGGTTTCAACACCTCGCCCAATGCCCAGACGCCATCGAATTTCTTCACGACGAATACCACGCCCGGCGCCAATGGGATCTCGACCGATTTTGCGCCCGATGTGATTGGGAAGCTCGTATGGGAACCGGGCTATGGGCACTGGGAACTGAAAGGAATTGTCCGGTTTTTTCAGGATCGATTAAATAGCCATAACCATGTGGCGGTAGGGGGCGGTGCAGGGCTCGCAGCGGTGCTCCCGCTGACATCGACGGTGAATCTTGTTGCGGAGGGGCTCGTCGGGCAAGGGATTGGACGCTATGCCTCCACAATCGGCGCGGATGTGGTCGCCAGTCCGTCGGGCAAGATTGTGCCTATCACGGCGTTTCATATCATGGGAGGTCTCGAATGGCATCCGACCAAGGAATGGGATGTCTATGCCTATTACGGCATCGAACACTATGCGAGAACCGCGTATGCCGCGACACCGATTGGCTACGGGTCTCCCCTGGCGGCTCTCAGCGGCTGTGCCGTCGAAGATCCAGGCACTCAGCCGTGTCAGGCGGGCAATGCGACCATTACCCAGGCCCAACCGGGGATTTGGTACCGGGTGATCACCTCGGATGTGGGGATTGTGGCGCTCGGACTGTCCTATGCCTATACGCATCGCACCGTGTGGTCGGGTGCAAACGGTCTACGACCGTGGGGAGAAGAACATACGATGATGACGACGATTCGCTATTATCTTCCCTGAGCAATGCGGATGGAAACTACACGCGAGAGGTTGATTAAAAATTAAACAGAAGTCGACCATGTTATGCCCAGCCCTCGGTGTCTTCTGTTCTCCTTTCTAGACATCGGCAGAGTAATCGCGCGTATAGCATCTGCGGCTGGACCTCGCAAAACGTGACACAGCTTGCTTCCTGTTCTGTTTTTATCATGAAATCATGGCACGTCTGGCATTCGTCGTGTCCCACAGATCGGACACAGGTTTTCCTGTTCGTACAGTAAGAAACTGAAGCATGACTAGGCTGTTCATGAATGAAAAGCGAAGTATGAACCACACATGAGAGAGACGACACAGAGATCAGCCCTAAAATTCGTCGTGCTGCTAGGGATAGTCAGCCTGTTTGCGGATATGACTTATGAAGCGGCGCGCAGCATTACCGGGCCTTATCTGGCGTTGCTCGGGGCCAGCGGCACTATTGTGGGGATGGTGGCAGGATTTGGGGAATTGTTGGGATATACACTCCGGTGGGTGTCAGGCTATGTGGCTGATAAGACCGGACAATACTGGGGTATTACCATTGTCGGGTATGTCATCAACCTCGTGGCAGTACCCCTCTTGGCTCTGGCTGGACATTGGGAACTTGCGGCCTTTTTTATTATTGCAGAACGCCTTGGCAAGGCAATCCGGACGCCGGCTCGCGATGCGATGTTGTCACACGCAACCACAGCAATGGGACGAGGCTGGGGATTCGGTTTGCACGAAGCATTGGATCAAGTCGGAGCCATGCTCGGGCCGCTGATTGTGACCACGGTCCTATATTCCAACGGCAGTTATCAAGCCGGATTTGCTGTGCTGGCGATCCCGGCCCTGCTTGCCCTAAGTGTGCTGTTCGCTGCAAGGAGGTTATATCCTACGCCTCGTGACTTGGAGATGGGAATCGCTCAATTTGGCACTGAGGGCTTTCCACGTGTGTTTTGGCTCTATTCAACGGCCGCCACTCTTGTGGCGGCCGGGTATGCGGATTTTCCGCTTATCGCCTATCATTTTAGGACCGCATCGACGGTGCCGGAGATATGGATCCCTGTCTTCTATGCAATCGCGATGGGTGTAGACGCCCTTGCTGCACTCATCTTCGGCCGGCTCTTTGACCGGGTGGGCATCGCGATTGTAATCGTTGCGGTGCTGCTCTCTTCGTTTTTTGCACCGTTTGTCTTTTGGGGGGAGTTTTATGTTGCGCTGGGGGGAATGGTGCTCTGGGGTATTGGCATGGGTGCACAGGAATCCATCATGAGAGCCGGCGTGGCGCAGATGGTTTCTCCCAACAAACGGGGATCGGCTTATGGTGTTTTCTCGACTGGATTTGGAGTGTTCTGGTTCTTGGGTAGCGCCGCAATGGGATGGTTCTATGATGTCTCTATCCTCATGTTGGTGACATTCGCGGTTGGGACGCAATTACTGGCCGTTCCGATATTCTTGATGGCGAGCAAACATGAAACTGCTGCCGAAGGATGATCTCGGCGTGTCGTCAGTGGTTGATCCTGCCCTTGGTGGGAAAGGCCAAAACTATGCTTGTATTTAGAATAGGTCCATGGGCAGGACAGTGTTCGCACGAGATCATCGGTTTGTATTGTCCAAACTTGGTATCAGTGGGTCACAAGAACTTCCTCAAGCGCATGTCCGCATCGCCCTGCTAATACTTCGGGTGTTTTGAGGAGAAAAGTATTAGCAACGCTGGAAGCACAATCACGACCAGTGGCACTTGAATCAGAAGGCCAGCAATAATGGCAATGGCAAGTGGTTTCTGCATGGCCGATCCCTCGCCGAGAGTCAAGGCCAAGGGTAGTAGGGCAAGGATGGCTGCCAAGGTCGTCATCGTAATGGGACGGAGCCGGTTCAACCCGGCCTGGATGAGCCGTTCATGTTGCAATTTCGAACCATCCAGGTCTTGAAATTCGCTGTAGTAAAAGATTCCGACTTCCGTGACAATCCCCAGTACCATGGTCAGACCCATGAGGGAGGTCACGTTGAGTTCCGTGCCCGTCCACCAGAGACCGATAAACACGGCCGGAAGGGCGAGCAGCGTTGTCAGCAGTATGGTCGCGGCGACTCGCAGACTTTCATACAAGAACAGAAGTACCGCAAAGACGAGGACGGCAGCCGAGAGGAATACTGCCAGCAATCCGCGAAACGCCGTCTGTTGCTCCTGATATAGGCCGCCCAGATGATAGTACACCCCCTTCGGCAGAAAACCAGGCCGATCCAACCGTTCAGTCATCTCTCGAATCGTGCTGCCAAGATCTCGCCCGCTTATGCGGGCCGTAACCGGGACCATGATTTTCAGGTCTTCCCGGGTCATCTGCGGTTGCCCGGTCATCACTTCTGTAGTCGCCACTCGTTTCAGGGGAAAGAGATGTCCGTCTGGTGCCCGTAGGCGCAACATCTCGAGATCACGCGCGGTCTTGCGGGTCTCTTCTGGCACCCAGACACGAACCCCAGTCATTTTGACCCCCTCTTTTACATGCGTCGTGACGGCACCCGTCACATAATCAGTGAGCATGAGTGTTACCATATCCGGTGAGAGACCCTCCAAAGCCGCTTTAGCTCGGTCCACACGGATCTCCAACGCGTCCCCCGCGACGACTAGGCCATTCTTGACTTCCACAATTCCGTGTATGGAGCCAATTGCGTCCGCTACCTGACCAGCCGCCTTCCTGAGAAGGGAGCCGTCATCCGAAAACAGTTTCACTTCGATGGGTTCTGGGACTGCGGTGAGATCCCCAATAAGATCTTCCATAAGCTGCGCCATTTCGATCTGGAGGCCGGGGATCTGATGTTCTATGCGCCGTCGGATCTCGTCCATGACCTCATGAATGGGCCGGCGAGGCAATGGCGCAAGCCGCACAAACAGATCGCCATTGTTCGCTTCCGTGAGACCCCCGCTCAACCGGAGACCGGTCCGGCGGGAATAGGTCTGCACCTCGGGCGTGTCGCGGAGGATCACCTCCAGTTCACGGACGAGTCGATCGGTCTCGCTCATCGATGTCCCCGGTGGGGCCAAATAGTCCAGCACAAAGCCGCCTTCATCCATAAGGGGCATAAATCCAGAGCCGATCTGGCGATATCCTACCCATCCGAGAGCCAGTAATGGGATGAGCATAAGCGCCACGAGCCAGGGGGCGCGCAACACGTGTGTCATGAGCGAGGCATACGCAACATGCAGACGCGTGATCAATGTCCAATGCGTATGACGCTCAGCGTCGTGCTCCCGTAAAACGTGCAACGCGAGCAATGGGACGGCGAGCCAGGCAATGAGAAAGGAAATCACGAGACTGGCGGCCATCGTGAGCGACAAAGCTTTGAAAAAGGCCCCGGTGACGCCCGATAGAAACGCCAACGGGACGAAGATAATGATGGTAGTAGCGGAGGAACCGACGAGCGGACGCGTGAATTCGTGTGCAGCTGTGAGCACACGGTCCCGCGGAGGACCCATCCCGCCTTGCAGCCGACGAACTACATGGTCAATCATCACAATGGCATCGTCGATGACGAGACCGACTGCAGCAGCCATGCCGCCCAACGTCATGATGTTGAAGCTCATATTGAGCACAAAAAGCAATAGCATCGTGACCGCCAATACGGTAGGGACTGTGATGGCAGCAATCAGGGTGACTTTCGCATTTCGGAGAAATAACAGAATAACCAATGACGCCAAAATGATGCCCATGATGACCGCATCACGCACGCTGGAAGCTGAGGCGAGAATCAATTGACTCTGGTCATACCAATTCACGACTCGCACTCCGGCGGGGAGCTGCTTGTGAAGATCGGTTAACGCGTGCACGACGTCACCCGCAATCGTGACCGTATTGCCGCCGGGCTGTTGGTACACCTGAAATAAAACCGCATCCCGGCCGTCCGCCGTAACACGTGTCCATTGCGGCACCGTACCACGAGTAATAGTGGCAATATCTTCGAGGAGAATCATGCCATCTGGCCCGGATCGGACAATCGTCTGCTCAAGTTCGGCGAGATCGTGGAATTGAGTATTGAGCGTCACCAGATAGAGCTTGAAACGATCCTCCAGTCGCCCTACGGCCGTCACCACATTGGTCGCGGACAGGGTTCGGGCAAGATCATTCAACGTCAACCCAAATGAGTCCAACTTCACCGGATCGACCATTACCTGATATTCCGCAGCGGCCCCTCCAAGCACGCCGACGCGAGCTACTCCAGCGATCGTGGAGAGCACGGGGCGCACTTGGTATAGGGCCAAGTCATGAAGCTCGGTTAAGGAATGTCGATCCGAAAGGAGGCTATAGCCCAGAATCGGAAACACGGCTGGATCCATCCTTCGAACTTCAATCGCTGTGCTCGCCGGAAGCGAGCCGCGCACCTGATTGATGCCCGATTCAACTTGCAACATGGCTGCAACCATGTCCTCACCCCAACCGAACGTGATCGAGATCTCGGCGCTGCCACGGCTGGTGGTTGAACGGACATGACGCACACCCGGCACGGCCCGAACGGCCTCTTCCACGAGGCGTGTCACCTCAATGGCCATGCGGTCCACGGGCCAATTGCCGGCTTCAATCCCGACTTGGATCCGAGGAAAAGTCACATGAGGAAAGAGGCTGACCGGCAGGGCAAGGCTTGAGGCGAGGCCCGCGAGTCCGAACACTAGTACGAGAAACAGAATGGACCGACGATGATGTTCGACCCAGCGCACAAGGTTCATCAGGGCACGTCCACGTCAACAGCCATACCGTCTTGCAATTGAGTTTGTCCTACCAGGACAATCTGTTGTCCCTCATGCAAATCACTATCGCGAACCTCTATCTGCTTTCGGTTTTCCAGCCCCGCCTGGAAGACATGGCGTGTGGCGTGTCCATGCTCGACGCTATACAGGACCAATTGTCCTTCCTGCTGAAGAACGGCACTGCGCGGGATCACGAGGCCTTCCCGGGAGGCAATGATAATCTCGCCACGCACGTACTCATTGAGGAGAAGTCGGTTCTGTGGCCCTGGCGCCGCCAGGACCTCGACTAATCGGGTGGCGACATTAACCTGCTGTGTCACTATGCGAATTTCACCTTCCATCGGATCGTTGGCGCTCCCATGGACTGGAAAGAGCCTGACCCGTTGACCCTTCTGAAATAATCGTTGATCCTCCTCTTCCACCCCAAAACGGACGAGGATATGTTGATCGTCGATCATCTCCACCAAGGAACCTCCAGGAGAGACAATTTGCCCTTGACGGACGTGCACCAAGCTGATGATGCCACCGGTGGTCGCGCGAAGAATCTGTACGCGTCCCGCTCCGCGCTTCTCCAAGCTATTCAGCCGGAGAGTTGCCGCATGCAGGTGCTGTTCTGCCTGCAAGAGATCCTGTTTCGTGACCAAATTCATCTTCAGACGTTGCTGCATCAACGTGACCTGGTGCTTAGCTGTCTGTTGTTCCTCTCGGACGCCGTCAAGGAGCAGCTTCGTTTCATGGCTGGGTTCGATTTCAATCAGGGGTGTGCCGAGTTCCACCACGCGGCCTGTCGTCACCAGGACTCTTTGGACACGGCATTCGTAGGGGACGCTGAAAGTCTGAGACTCATCAGGGGCGGGTAACGTGGACCCATACACTGTCAGCGTCTCCTCGATCACACGGCGGGGAAGAGCCATGACATTCACCTGGGCGATGGGCTGCTGCGATTCAACCGTCGAGTCATCCTGAGTGGCAGTGTCGCGCTGCGTGGCCAAAAAGGATGGCCAATAACTGAGTCCTCCGCCAATCACTCCAGCGATGACTACAATCATCGGAACATGCTTCCAGTTGGAGGATGTCATTGCGCCCGATGCTCCTGTGGGGATAGACGAGTGGGTGTGGGCTGTAAACCCTGGATCCTGTAATACCCTGTCTCCAATTCCAAGGTGATGAGCGTGTCAATAAGTTGCTGTTGGTACGTAAGAATGTGGATTTGCTGGGCTGTCAGGCTAATGAGCGCATTGTAATAGAGGACGACGGTGGCTTGTCCCTGTCGCAAGGCCTCTCTCAGCGTGACAACGAGTTTCTCTATGATGGGCTTGCCCGCCTGCGCCGTAGCCACTTGCTCATTCAGCCAGTGGATTGTAACCAGCAGCCTTGCAATGTCGTTACGTGTCTGAAAGACGCGGTTCGTGTATTCATCAAACAGCTTTTGCCGCGTCGCCAGCTCGATTGCAATGTTTCCTTGATTGCGGTTGAAGATCGGGAGATCCCAGGCGATTTGAGGACCTGGCCGATAAAAATCTCCCAGATCGCGGACATCGTACAGACCCACTGCGATATTGGAAAATTGATTGAGAATCGCCGCGCGCACGGTGGCTTCCTGGCTGGCATATCCTTGGCGGAGGGCCACCAAGTCAAGACGACGGTCTTCCAGCCCATTTACAAACCATTCCAGCGGCGGAGGGATGAATTGCGCGGGAAGCTCTATTGAGTGCTCGAGTGGGAGAACGATATCAGGCGGCAGTCCTAATAGCCGATTGAAGGCGATTTGCTGCTGACGCACTTGTTTCTCGAATTCCAATCGATTCGTCCGCGCATTGTTATGGGCCGTTTCGGCTGCCGACAACTCTAAGCCAGTAAGAATGCCGCGTTGCATTGCGCGACGCATCTGTGTGACGTTAGTCGTGAGAAAATCCGAGAGGTCAGTTGCCAGTTGCGCTTGATATCGGAGCGTCAATAATCGATAGGCCGCCAATTTGGCTGCCTGGGCAACCTGCCATTCCTGCCATGCGATATCCAGATCCACTGCCTGAGCCCGCGCTTCCGCCGCTTTGACCCGCGCACCACGATTGATGAGTGTCTGCAAGTCCCACATCAAGGATCCCCCGAATTCCGTGACCGTTCCCAGCGGAACCGGACCAGCGGGGACACCGGAGAGAAGCCCAAAAGGGCTTATCCCGCCGATTGGAATCGAGAGAAAGTAGGTGAGGCGGGGATTTGGCAGGATACCGGCCTGGAGGACCTGCCCTGCCGCAATCGCGCGTTGATCGCGTACTGCCCGCAATCCCGGATTTGCCAGGACCGCAAGCACTGCGGCTTCGTCGGGTGACAGACCATCGCGGTCATCAAAGTCGAGGGGCTTCAGAATAGGATGGGAAATATCTTGAGCGGCGATACGAATCCGCGTCATGTTGAGCGTTTCACCAGCGGCCTCGGGGGACAATGGTAGACCGTGATAGCGAGTGCACGCGGGTAAGAGAAGCCAGAGTGTCATTCCCAGCAGCACAGGCGCGAGGAACATTCGCATCGTGGTCTTACGATACAGCACTCAGTTAACCGGGACATGACCGGAACATTACCATTTGGTAATGTTAAGCGGAGCACTTGCATGAACCCCACAATCGACGCAGAATACGCTCTATCTAACGACGCTAAAGGGGTTATCTCGTTCTGCGGGAAAGAAGCATGAGGGTCCTTGTTGTCGATGATGATCTACGCACGGCTGCCTTTATTCGTAAAGGACTCACGCAAGCCGGTTTTGTCGTGGAGCATGAAGGCGACGGTCGGATCGCGCTACACAGAGCCGCAGTAGAACCATTCGATGTGGCAGTCGTCGATATTATGCTGCCCTCCTTGGATGGCCTGTCACTCGTTCGAGAATTGCGTCAGAGGAACGTGCGCCTTCCCGTTTTATTCTTGAGTGCGAAGGGGTCCGTGGAGGATCGAGTCCAGGGACTGTCTGATGGGGGTGACGATTATTTAATAAAGCCGTTTGCGTTTACGGAACTGCTGGCCCGACTGCAGGCTCTTCTGCGACGGGCACAAGGGATCTCCGAACCGGTCCGACTCATGGTGGGAAATCTATCGGTCGATCTACGCACCCGCAAAGTCGTTCGTGGAGACCGATTGATCGATCTCCAACCTCGAGAATTCGCTCTCCTTGAATATTTAATGCGCAATCAGGGGCGCGTGGTGTCTAAGACCATGATTATGGAGCATGTCTGGAATTATAACTTTGACCCAGAAACGAATATTGTGGAGACGCGCATCTGCCGCTTGCGCGAGAAGATCGACCGTGGACCGGAGCCCAAACTCATTCGGACGATGCGTGGGATCGGATATGTTCTACGAAATGATGACGCCTAAGATTTCTCAATCGCTCACCTTCCGACTAACGTTGTGGTATGCCACGATCTTCGCGCTGTCCTTATTGTCCATGCTCCTCGTCGCCTATCTCATGTTGTCTCAACGAATGGAGGCGAGAATTGATGAGTTGTTATTGTCCGATGCCTTGGAACTCAGAGGCCTCTATCGAAAATATGGCATGGACAACATTGAGGCAGAGTTTGCCCGCGAGGCCGAGGTCACTGGAACGGATCAGGTATTCTTCCGCCTCCTTTCGCGTGAGGGCAGTCAGCTGAAAGCTTCCGACCTTCATGCCTGGAACAAGATTCCGGTCACGCAGTCAATCCTCGATCACCTGGTGCTAGATCGTCCGACATTCGAGACGGTGAGCATCCCCGGGCAGCCTCATCGCGTGCGCGTGATCTATCTCTCCATGCCAGAAGATCAGAAAGTCATTCAGGTCGGATACCTGCGCCGCGATGACGAGCGATTGTTGGAAGAGTACCGGCAGATATCTGCAGCCGTGATCGTGGCCGGGCTTCTCTTGGCCGTCTCACTCGGATGGTTCATGGCACGGCGGGCACTGAGCGGAGTGGAGCATGTGACTGAAACAGCCAAGGGAATTGGGCAAGGGGACTTTGCGCGGCGTGTCACGGTCAGTAATCGAGGCGACGAGATCGATCATTTAGCGACCACATTTAATGTGATGTTGGACAAAATTCAATCACTGATTCTTGAACTCAAGCAGGTCACCAGTGATATCGCGCATGATCTGCGAAGCCCGATTACTCGCATCCGTGGTATGGCAGAGACGACCCTCCTGGGAGACAAAAGCCTGCAGTCCTACCAGGAAATGACGGGTTCCGTCGTCGAGGAAAGCGATCGGCTCGTGGCCATCATTAATTCATTGCTTGAGATTGCAGAGGCGGACGCGGGAGTCGCCCAGTTGGCCAAGGGCGATTTCGATATGACGGTAATGGTGCAGGATGCTGTTGAGCTCTTTCTCCCGGTTGCCGAGGACAGAGACATTGCGCTTCACCTGCAGGTAACGGCAGCTCCGCTCCTTGCAACCGGCGATATGGGAAGACTCCAGCGTGCCGTGGCCAATCTGATCGATAATGCCCTCAAATATACCGGACCGGGCGGTCGTGTATTTGTCTCCGTTGAAGACGAACAGTCTCATATCACCATTTCCGTGACGGACACCGGCACCGGGGTCACAGAGCACGATCTTCCTCACATCTTTGATCGATTCTATCGTGCGGATCGGAGTCGCTCGACTTGCGGAAATGGTCTGGGTCTCAGTCTGGCCCAAGCGTTTGTCAAAGCGCATCGAGGCCACATTGAAGTCGAAAGCGCTCCAGATAAAGGCAGCACATTTCGTATCGTGTTGCCCCACTAAGCCCCCATGCCGCGCCGGAGAGAAAGCGTTAGCTTTACCAAGGGGTATTGCATCCTGACTAATGGAGCGCGATGTATATTCCCCCGGTTTATCCATTTGATAAGAAATACTTGTGCCGCGAACGGGATTCGTGGAGTACACAGATCAGTTATTGGATCAGGACCTGAAAACAATCCGGGCAGGGATGACTGAGCGGGTGAGTAAATCGTTTCAGAACTGAATAACGAATCATGTCCTATTCTTGAGCTTGTCGCGCCTCCGCGGAAGGGGACTTTGCCTTTACGGTCGACTTGATAATGCCATGGCACAGGCGCCTCTGGGTTTCTCCAACATGCTAGAACCACATCCGCACGCCGGCCACGAATCGGATCTGGCTCGGGTCTCCGCCCTCTTGGCGTACGAGTGTGGCGGTCTCGCCGAAACTTCTATCGAGCGAGAAGCCGACATACGGCGCAAATTGGCGCCGAATCTCATAGCGCAACCGCATCCCGAATTCCAGATTGTTGAGCCCTGAACCGGTCGTGAATTGCTCGACTCGCTGAACCGCCGCATTGGTTTCAAAACGCCCTTGAAGGATCAGCCGTTGCGTCAGCAGAATGTCTTTCGTCAGCGACAGACGACCGGACACCTTGCCGTTCTGATCGATGAACAGAGCCGCTTCCAGCTCATAATTGTAAGGAACAAGCCCCTGTATCCCGATCACGCCAAGCCCCCGTGTAACATTGCTTCCACGGAACGTTTGCGTCTCGACGCGTGGGCCGATCTGAACGTCGTAATATTTTCGGATGAACCGACCGTACAGCAACTGAAAGTCCACGTCATAATCCGCTTTGAAGGCCGTGTCCTGTTGTCCTTCGCTCTTGAACCATAGCCGATTGTGATCTCCGCCGTACCATCCTTCGATATCCCAACGGTAATCGCTCGTCCGCTCACTCCCGCTCGTTTTTGGCCGATATTCGAGCACGTCGATCAGTGTAAAGAGGCGGTTCTCTCGATCGTTGACCGGATTCGGCCAGCCGTCCTTCGGGGAGAGGTTCGGGAGTGTGCGTTTTTCTCTAGAAGGTGACAGAGTGCCTGACTCCACCTCCGTCTCCATAGCCTGTTGTTGCGGCCCCAGTGCATTGAACTCCATGAATGTGCCTGAGGAATGAGCACTTTCTGTGGAAGAACGGATAGGTTGCCTCTCTGCTGAGGCAATAGGCGTATGTATAGTCATGCTCAGGAGTCCGATGAGGACCATCTGTCGTTGAAAAGCTCCAACGGGCATGACGTTCCTATGGCTCGTACCCGGATACCTCAACGACCCGGAACATGCCGGCTTCCATGTGGAGCAGCAAATGACAATGAAACGCCCATCGTCCTGGAGCATCGGCCGTGATAGCGACCGAGACGCGTTCGGCGGGCTTCACAATGACGGTGTGTTTACGGGGCAAATATGTGCCGGCGCCGTTTTCCAGGTGCATCCACATCCCATGCAAATGGAGCGGATGCTCCATCATGGTGTCGTTCACGAAAGTGAAGCGCACCCGTTCGCCATGGCGGAAGACAATCGGCTGTTTGGCTTCCGAATACTTTTTCCCATCGAAGGACCATATGTAGCGTTCCATGTGTCCTGTCAGGTGCAATTCGATGTCCCGCTCAGGCTCACGTTGATCGGGATAAGGCACAAAACTTCTCAAGTCGGTGTAGCGCAACACTCTTCTACGACTGTCTTCCAGTCCTCTTCCTGGCTCCCCAAACCGATTTTGTGAGTATTCAGCCACGGTTTGATTGCCCGTGCCATGGTCGTCCGGGCCATGTTTGACAGGATCGGTTCCGGGAATTGCTGAAGCAGCTTGATGACCAGGAGTCCTGCTTGGCATCTCGTGCGGTTCCTGATTGTGGTGCCCGTGCTCCATGCCGAGCCTGTCCCTGGAAGGGGGCGTGCCCGGCATCGTCATACTGCTGCCGTCAGCGTGCTTCATGGCCGACATCTCCATGTGCATCCCCATGTCTTCCATGGTTCGAAGCGGACGGGAGCGGCGCTCAGGAACCTCCGCTTCCATCCCAGGCCGAGGAGCAAGCGTCCCACGCGTGTATCCACTGCGATCCATCGTTTCGGCGAAGATGGTGTATGCCCGGTCCTCGGCTGGTGCGATGATGACGTCGTAGGTTTCGGCAGGGCCGAAGCGAAATTCCTCGACAGTAACTGGCTGGATGTTTTGGCCGTCAGCCTGGACCACTGTCATCGTCAAACCGGGAATACGGACGTCATAGAATGTCATTGAAGCAGCATTGATGAAACGGAGACGTATTCGTTCGCCTGGATGGAACAGAGCCGTCCAATTCGCCGAAGGTGACAAGCCGTTCATCAGATAGGTGAAGGTATACCCGGTAACATCTGCGAAATCGGTTGGGTCCATCCTCATCTGGTGCCATATCAGATACTCCTGCAACGCAGCCCAGAATCCCATCCGTCGAGCATCGTCTAAGAACTCACGAGCTGCTCGCTTCTGGAAATTGTAGTACCCTCCTTGCTTCTTTAAGTTTGAGAGCAGCGTGTCGGGCGATTCGAAAGTCCAATCGGAGAGCATCACCACATACTCGCGGTCATACTGAAACGGTTCCGGTTCGGCCGGATCGAGAATCATCGGCGCATACATGCCTTGCAGCTCTTGGCCACCGGAGTGGCTGTGATACCAATAGGTGCCGCTTTGTGTGATGGGAAACCGATAGGTGAAGGTCGCACCAGGCTGGATGCCCCCGAAGCTCACTCCCGGGACGCCATCCATCTCAGGTGGCAGGAGGATGCCATGCCAATGGATCGAGGTGATCTCCGCTAGGCGATTTGTGACCCGCAGCGTCACCTCTTGGGCTTCTTTCAGCCGGATGAGCGGACCAGGGATTGTCCCGTTGATTGTGACGGCAGTCCCGCTTTGCCCGTCCAGGACAAAAGACCGTTCGCTGATCACCAGGTCGATTAGCTCACCGCTCAGTGGCGAGGCTTGTGTACTAACCAGGGTCATCGGAAATACCCCATGACTCGCGCACGCAGGGAAGAGCGGCGGGATCGCAGCGAGCAGTCCCAACGCTCCGATGCGTTTCAGTAGCCCACGCCGAGAAACCAAGTCGGTTTTGTCCTGTAGAAAAATCACGTTCCTTTCTTTCATAAGACGATCAGGCTTTCTCGCGATCCGGAACCGGCCGTATTAACAGCACAGCCGCCACAATGACGTAGGCGACGACCGGAATAGCCCACAGGATGTTCGTAGTGGCAGATGACAGAAACAACCATATCGGCTCATGAATGACGAGAAAGATCGCCAGCATCACAAATCCCACCCAATTGGACCCGCGCATCCCCATCATGAGATGTTCTCCTTTCATGTGATGATCAGCCCCTCTTCGAGTCCGCGGACTCGGGTGGTGTGGCGTCGGGGCGATGGTGTAGTGACACCTTCAGACAAGCGGAACGGATGAATCCATCCCGCCTTCGATCACCAAAACGGAGTGGCAGTGAACGAAATGAAGTGTGAATTAAATTCGACGGACCGATGACGAGGCTATGGAGATGGGGAGGAACTCCGAGGCAGAGCTCCAGGACAAGGACTCTAGGATTGGGGAAGGAGCGGACGCTGCGACAGGGCTAAACAGTACCGGTGTGTGATCCAGGTTTATGGTTTCCGCATGCTTGAGTTGCCGCTCCGGCGATGATACGGCTGATGACGGGCACATGATGGTCCCGTTCATTGGACAGGACATATGGCTCATCGCTGCGGCCATCCGTGCGGTATCGTCGGCTAACGACAGGTCCGGCACCGTACACATTGTCCCGACGATCTGACAGAGGGCGAAAAGCAGGACAAGGCTGCACGAGCGAATCCTCAAAGTGGTGATGGTCCAGCTCTTCATAGATTCCAAGCTTGCCTTAATCCCACCAGGCACGTCAAGCTCAGGACTGCCCCTTCTTCGGCTATCACGACGACTTTTCGGTGCGTTACTTGTGAATCTTGACGAACATGACTCTCATAGAGAAAGACTGAATGACCATCGGACTGAGCCAACACTGAGGGTATAATGCGATAAACGAGGTTGCGAAAGAGATTTTCAATGACCACGCCAAGGAAGGATTGACCCGACGTGGCTTCGAATACCGACTCAATCATTCAGCGACTTACAAATAATCGATTCCTTTTCGAAACATTCTTGCGTCGTCGGGTGGAGGATGACTTCATGGTTCAGGATCTTCTTCAGCAAAGCTTGATGAAGGCGATCCAGCAACAGGATTCGCTGAATAATGAAGAAAGTGTTGTGCCGTGGTTTTATCGAATACTTCGCAATACCGTGATCGATTACTATCGTTCAAAAGCCTCAGAGAAAGCCCGGCGGAACGATTTTCTGGAAGAAGCTAAGCTCTTGGCCGATGACCATGTCCCGTCGTTGGATGAGGTGAAGGCGACGGTGTGCCGCTGCCTGGATGACGTCCTAATGGGCCTGCGCCCAGGCTATTCTGAGTTGATACGACGGATTGATTTGGCGGGAGAAACCGTCTCCGTTGTCGCAAAAGACTTACAGATCACTCCCAATAATGCTACGGTTCGCCTTCATCGCGCCCGGCAGGCTTTGCGACAGAGCTTGGAGCAGTCATGCGGCGTGTGCAGCACGCACGGTTGTCTCAACTGCACTTGCAAAGAATCCTCGTGACCTCGCGATATTTCATCCATCTGCCGCTCCTTCCCGCGCGCGGATATCCTGATCCGTGCGTCCATGACAGAGCGCGGCAGGCTATGAATCATACCGTTGATAACGGCCTCGGGCACCAAGTCGCACGGTAGCAACCGGGCGGGTGTTAGTCTGAAGGCTCCTATTCCAAGCTGAGGAGCGCCTGTAAGCTGACCCCGAGTGATGGACGTATCTGAGCGATGCCCCTTTAACGAAACAGTTCACCGTAAGCTTTTGAGCCAGGCCTGAATATCGGCGATCTCTTGAGGGGAGAGCGCGCTGGCCCACGGTGGCATGCCGCCGCGGCCTTGGCGGACCGACTGCAAGAAAACCGAATCCATCGTCAGGATCGGATTGCCAGCTAGCGGCGGTCCGTCATGGCCTTTCCCTTTCGCACCATGACAATCGGTGCAATGTGCACCGTAGAGACTTTTGCCGCTCTTGGGCGTGCCGGATGGAAGGGGCCGCGAGTCATACGGCGACTCAGCCGCCACGCCAGTCCGTGCGGGTTGACGGCTGCTTGGACCATAGTGACGCGAGAGATATTCGACGAGAAGTTTCCGATCGTCATCGGCAATGGGCGCGCCCCATGCGATCATGCGATCTACCTCGGCCTTCCATCCTCGCTGGTCCAGCTGTTGCTGAACGACGAGGTCAGGTGAGTGACACATGGCGCATCGGGAATGAAGGAGGATTTGGGCCCGATGGTTCTTGTCCTCACCGTGACCGGCTGCTTTACCGCTCCCATGGTCTCCGTGTGCCATAACCTGACTTAGGGGAGCACTGCCCATAGTTATGAGCGCCATCGACAAGACGAGGTGCCCGGCCTTCACAGGGAACCAGGCTGCTCTGAATTTATCTCGGTTGAGCATGTCATCGTGGCGCTTCCGCTGCATAATATGAAGATTACTGGAGAGTATTGAGCCAGGCATGAATGTCGGCGATCTCTTGTGGAGTGAGTGCCTCGCGCCACGGCGGCATGGCGCCACGACCGTGGAGCACCGTGTCCCAAAATCGTTCGTGTTCAAGTAGAATTGGATTCATGGCGAGTCTCGGACCGATCAGTCCACCTGCGCGGGGACCGTGGCAGGCCAGGCAATTCGCCATGAAGAGCGCTTCACCCCGCTGCGTGTTGCCCATGGGATACACGGCCGAGCTGAGTCGCTCGCGAGCGCCGTAGGCCGCTCTTTGTGAGGACTCTGTCTTTGGATCCGCGCCAGCATCCGGATGATAGCGAGTAGCCAGATAATCCACCAAGACCTGTTGCTCCGAATCCGACACCTGGGCTCCCCAATGCGCCATTTTGGTCACGATTGCGGTCCATTGTTCACGAGCTAGACGCTGTTGAGTCACCAGGTCGGTGCTGTGGCACACCGCGCATCGGGCATAAAGAAGGCCGACAGCCTGCCGCTCTTGCCCCGCTGCGCTCTCACCATCCTGAGCGGCAAGAAGAAGACCGTGATCGGGCCCTGCCGTTAGAGCCGCTCCCGCGAGCATCGTTGCAGCGGTCGCGAGGGTGCCTCTGATCGCATTGCAGATCCATCGGCCCGTGCTGTACCACCAAGATGAATTCATTATGGTCCGATGGTGGAAAGGATCTGATTCGTTTTGACGTCAATTTTTGCCACGCTCAGGTCCTCGTTCAACACAAACGCCGTTTGCGAGTCCCTGGTGAACACGATGGCCTGGCGCGGCTCCTTAAACCCGGTCACGGTCGCGATAACCTCCATGGAGGGAAGCGCAATTACCGACAGAGTGTTGTCCTTCAGATTGCCGGTATAGAGGAACCGTTCATTAGGCGTCAAGGCGGCGCCATAGGGATCGTGCCCCACCGGAATCGTCTTCACAATGGCTCGGCGCGCGACATCAACCACGGCAATGGCGTTTGCTCCGCTATTGGCTGCGAAAAGGGTCTTACCGTCTGCGGTGATGGAGATGGCCCGAATCTGATTAAAGCCCCCGATTTCTCCTTCAATCTTATTCGCCTGGGTATCCACGATCGCCACCTTGTCACCAAGGAAATTTGTGACGAACAGCTTGGCGCCCGTGGGGCTCAGAGAAATGCCCTGACGCGGCTGCGCAAATCCGGTGATCACCGCCTTGGCACGGTCGCTCTCTAAGTCGTACAGGGTCACAGTGTTGGCTGCCTGGTTGTTGACATACAAGGTCTTGCCGTCTTTGGCGATGGCTGTGCCGAAGGCCCCGGGACCGACGGGGAGTCGGGCGAGGATCTTCAAGGAGGCACTCTCGACCTTGGCCACTATGCCTAGGCTGCTGTCCGATACGTAAAAGACCTTGCCTGATGGTGCGAATACGATGTTACGCGGGGTGATGAATCCGTCGAGCACCACCTGAACATGACCTGTCTCAAGGTTATAGACCAGCACTTCAGGTCGCTCGCTGTACGAGACCACAGCGATTGTTTCGTCCGGACTGACGGCCAGCGCATTGTTGCGAATCTGCCCGTCAAACGTGGCGCGGGATGCTGCACCCGAGGCTGAAGCGAAGAATCCCGTTTGCAAGACGAGGCACAGCCACATAAGAAAGAGACACTGCCTCGAGGTTATCATGGCACCTCCCATCCCCAATATGTCGCCAGTCCTTCTCGCACCGGCCTGTGTTCAACTATGAAAAAAATACCAACAATCCTAACCAGGATTTGCGTATAGTTTAAAGCTGGCAAGTCAACTGCGGCCCCCCAGAAACTTGACTATGAAATTGAATTCTCACGTCCGGCCTGTCCATACTGTATGGGTCTGTAGTCTTCTCTTTCAGCGTTTCACCGTAACGTTTTTAGCCACACCTGAATCCCTGCGAGCTCTTAGGAGGGTAATGCGTCAACTCTTCTCTCTATCCCGGAACGGTGATGCGGATCCGATCCACGCTATTCCACAGAAAGCCGCCTGGATTCCACGGAGTGGTCATCGGCTGGGTCTGCCCTCGACTGTCGGTGGCACGGGAGAGGACAGTGTATTGGCCTGGTCGGGCCGCTCGCCAGGCATACTGCCAGAGACGCCAGGCGTAGGGGCTTTGTTCGCCGATGAGGTTGGCCTCCTGCCACGTTTTTCCATTGTCCATTGAAACTTCGACGCGCACGACCTCTCCCTCTCCGGTGAAGGCAACTCCCTGAATCCAAACGTCTCCAGGAGCGACCGCGGCGCCATCTTGGGGCAAGACGATGATGGATTTCACCGGCAATTCTTCGACCGGAGTCGTTTCGGATGGTTTTACAGGACTGCCCGGCTGGATCGGTTTTTTCGGCATCCGATATGCCGTCTTCATGTAATATCCTTCCGCTTCGAATTCCTGCACGTTGAGGTGTGCGAGCCACTTTACGCAGGCGTCACCGGCCCATCCCGGGACAATTAGCCGCAAGGGAGCGCCGTGCAAGAGTGGGAGGGGTTCGCCGTTCATCTGAGTGGCCAGCAGCGTGTCTGGGTGCAGAGCTTTCTCGATCGGAATGCTGCGAACGAACAAGGGCACTGTGGGTAGAAGAGGCCGATCCGCCCCCAACATCTGTACATGCTTGGCGGTAGGTTTGAGTCCCGCATGGTTCAATACGTCCGCCAGTCGGATACCGGTCCATGTCGCGTTGCCGACAGCACCCTTCTCCCATTGCGCGCCGGGAACCTTGGGCGTGAAGAAGGCTCGGCCGTTGCCTGAGCATTGGATCACCGCGGTCACCGTGACTGCCTGAAATTGTTTCAGGTTTTCAAATGAGAGTTTCAACGGACGCTCCACAATTCCTTCCACCTCGAGGTGCCAGTTCTCTACACGCTCGTGGTTAGGCGGTCCGAAATGACTCCGCACGAAGAAGCGGTCACTTGGCGTGAGCCAGGTGGTAAAGGCCGAGACCGGGGTCTCCAAATCCTGGGGTCGTTCAACACGCGTGATAAAAGATTGTTCAACGGGTCGGTCGGCCGCGTCGACCTGGCGTGCAAACGACCAGAGACCGCCGGAGGTAAAGGCGAAAACTGCTCCACTCGCAGCCTGCATAAGAAACCGCCGTCGTGACAATCGTTCCAATCCCTGCTCGTCCATGATCACCCTCCTACCTGTCTCGATGCGGTCATGCCCTGAATCAGCACCACGGATCTCCCGCAACCACGGTGCATAAGAATCCGTACGGGGGGAGACCCGCCCCTCCGCTTTTGCAAATGGAAATAGTGATCCCTCAACGAATCGGGTTCAGCAGGTCACCTTGGCCATTTCTTGATCGGAATTCATGACGTCGAGCCGGTCCAGCCGACGTTGATCTCAGCCAACTTGCCACCTTTCCTGTCGTCAATTCCCGAGTCATGGAATTTCCCGCTTGACTTTATATGTTAGTACAGGGGGTAAGGACAAAACAAGAACGCTATTACGGGAGAGGGAGTTAGGCTCGATGATTACTGAAGTCAAAGAAATGTGTTGCGGACTATTATGTACTTTCATAGTGATATTGAAGAAGTTGTCACGTTGCTGACGGCGGTCCCTAGCCCAAGTGGTGGTCTATATCTGATACAGCAGACGCCTAAAAATAGGCTACGTGCTGAACAGCCCAAGCACTGCGGTGACGCTTGCGCATCACTGGACTTGCTCACGAGGTTATCCCCCTGAAGATGTGGACGAAGAGGGGAACCTTCACGGCACTGTTTTTGTCCGGCTGTATTCCTTTATGAGGGTGGTGGCAGGTCGGTGTTCACAGTGGTGAGCTGGATGGTTACGTCGAAGAAGTCTCTGTAGCCCGACTCTACCGTTACTCATTGTGGATTTTGGATTCGATATGCGCAATAGGTGTATCAGCGGTCGTTGGATCCGGCCGAGTTCGTCAATTACGGTGATGCAATGTTAATTTGGCTCACGTGCCACACTCCTTCCTGCCGCTGTGAGCCATCATCCAGGACATAGGGAATGACGTAGGCTTTCCCGGGCTGAAACGTGTCAATGGCCCTAAAGCTGATCTGGTCACCATGGATTTCGAATTGCCCGCCGCGCACCTCAATGAGGTCCGTCGTCTTGGTGCCTGTTGCAGCTTGTTTATCTGGGTTCCGCAGAGACATGCCCGGGGGGACTGCGAACGTGCTCCGTGTGCGCGACAAGCCGAACGGTGCACTCCAACGACAACTGCAGGTCCATCTGTTTGTTTGCGGAGTGACGATACAACTTGCGTTACAGCTCGGCGCGGCGCTGCCCGCCCCGAGCAGCGCACACATCAGCAATGCGGTGATCACACTCGTCCGCCACCATCGCGCAGCCATCGACGCTCATCCTCCTTGATTATTCACCACACCCCCACCACGCCCGCGCCACCAATTCACACGGTCTGGCGAAAGGCGTCTGCATTACGTCCGCCTTGCAACTACTCTTGACGCGCTATCGCATCATGACCGGACGCCCCTTACTGCCCCAGTAATAATAGATCGTGAAGTTGGGATAGATAGCATTAAACTGGTTCTGGCCTATTGGGGTAAAGAGCACACCGGCAGCAAAAACGATGCTATTCGAAAACTTATATTCTATCGACGGCTGAATCCCGATCATCGAAAAGGTGGGGCTGGTAGAGAAGGGATGCCCTTTCACGGGAGCCGTCGCGGCTACATTCACATCATGACCATCGGCACGCCAGGCTAGCCCATGCAGACCAACGAATTCCAACAAATAGCCGAAGCCCTGAGAATCATCCAAAACATGCTCGAATATGAGACGCCAATTGACCAGATCGCTGGTGTACTTGTTTTGGCCAGCCGTATTGCCCGGCGTGGCATAGGAATAATAGACCGCGCCCATGATCCGGAAGGGACGCACATTTTTGCGGAACATGATGCCTTCGGTCAACGACAGATCGCCGAAACGTGTGGATGGGAGGCGACCGATCGGAGCAAATCCCCCTGGGATTGGGGTGGTTCCCATCCATTGGCTGGTCGGCAGTGACACCCCGTGAAAAAACGTGATAGACGGCCGCCACCCGTCTGGATCCTGCACAATAGGCCGATGCTTGAGAAAGAACGAGGTGTCACCGGGTCCGTTCGCATTGTGTGTGCTTTCGGAATCGAAATTCTGTTGAGTGGCGAACCAATCGATCCAACTGACTGCTGCGATCGCCTCCAGAGAGTCGGTCAAACCGTATTCAAATGGCAATAGGAAGAAACTTGCATTGAGGTGAAAGGGAGAGTCAGTCAGTTTGCCTGTGCCGAACGTATTCCCAAACCGTTGGTGCCCCGTCTCCGCGAAGAAATAGGGATGGATGACCGTCTGACCCTTCGGTTGAATATCGATCGCCGGATTCAGCATGGGACCAGCCGCCAGGGGGTTCCAGCTCTTTCGGTACTGCTCAACAGCTTCTGGAGACGCCGGCCAAAAAATGCTGTTGAGGAACCGGAAGCAGGAAAGACAAACGTCATCGAGATCAGCACTTGCACTGCTGGGGTCTATGCCGTGCGTCACTATACCTAATAGCATCCCGGCAATGACCCATCGCCAGCTCCGTGTCAATCTCATACGGGGTTCTCCTCTACGTGAGGATTTCCAATTGAGCAATGCGGGTTATCTTCACTCACGTTATTTGCGATGGGTTCCCACCGTCGTCTGCAGCTCTCGCAAGGTTTGGCGCAGCACGATCAGCCGGGTAAAGATATGGCAGGTCCGTCTCGAACGACACTCGTATCGCTACCTGCTTTTCCACACATAGCTACGCACATATGGTCCGCCGCTGTCCGTGACGGCGTAATGTGGCAACATCAGATAGGTCCAGTCATGTAACGCACACCAAATACGTTCGTCGAGAGGAGTCCAATCTAGTAGCCTTCTTTTAGGAGCATAGGGTAAACCGTGGGCATGCACCGATATGGAAATATTCCGGCTCGGATGCATCTCGCGTTTGGACGCTGTGTCGCTTTTGAGTATGTCTGTGAGGCCTTTTCGCAGCCCATATGCTTAACTAGTGAGCCGCTTGCGGATAAATTGATTCGTCGCCCCCTTGCCGCACAGTTTCTGTCCCAAGATGTCCGGTATGTTCGCGTCTTAAGGGACCTCCGCCAGAGATCATGATGATCATCGTGATGGTCAGAGACATTCCATCCAGGCGCCACTGATCTTCAGGCCGGGGATGGTAATGCTGGAGTTGGTTGGCCTACCGCTGACCATCCGTCCGACACCATGCCTGAATCGCTTCAGAGGACATCACGCTGTCATGTTCAAACCCCGACACATGACATCCTGAACACTCAGGGAGAAGCGGACGTATTACCACATGGCGTAGCTGAAGATCTCAAAAGGACATCGGGTGGAGCAGTTAGGTGAGATGTTCATGTCCTAACTTTGACCCAGGGTGCGGCACGGCGCGGTGACGATACTGAGAACCGCTGACTAAGCGATGTCAGCCGACTCGCCAATACCTTCATGTCGTTACACGTACCTTCTTATCACCCACCAGGTAGCACTACGAGCTCTCTTCCAACCATGGATCCTATATCTTGGTTTCAGGATGGAAGAAAAGGGTAGCTGAGGCACACGGTGCTGATCATTCATGACGTGCACTTACATTTGGCGCGCAAAGCTATTTGGGCCTGGGGAGTTCGTGGAACAAGGCGGTCAGCGGGCCATTCATCAGATTCCAGTGTCTGATAGAGAGGAGATTCACCATGCGTCTCATCGGCTTGTTCGCAATGTGTGTCTTATTCACTGCCTGCGCAACCCCACCCATCTTTCCTCCAGAAATCATGAAAGACGTCGAAACCGACGCCACTGCGCTCAAAAGTTGGAAAGAGCAGAGCTATCACCCTTCGAGCGCCAACTTGGTCCCCCATAAAGTGGAATTGGGAGGACAAATTATGAGGGTTATTCCGAAACCAGGAGGTTGGGACCTTCTTGTCGCGGAGGAGCCTCTCGAGAAATATCGTTGGCATGATTTTACACGTGTTCAACGGAAAGACTCATTCTGGTATGCGATCGCACTGAACGACTTCCCAGATCCCAGTATGTTGCAGAGAGGCAATAAACTTGTCGTAGTTGGAACGACAGACAGAGCCGCCACAGAAATAATCGGTGGAGCCCAGAAAGTTTTGCCACAGCTTCTGGCGCAATGTCTCCACATCTGGCAAATCGACGAATTAGAAGCAAATAGGTTTCCGTACGGAGACACTGTGGGTTATTTCCCCCCGGAAAGCACCTTCTGTGACGAAAGCAAGGGCGGGTCATTGTCCAAGTGATCGACAGCACTCCGCACGTGCTGCCGCACCTCAATGCGCAATGTCTTCACATCTGGCAAACCCAGAAAGCCCAAATGCCCGATGTTGCGTGGGAAGGTAATATGGGTTATTTGCCTCCGGCGCACGGAATCTTCTGTCGTGACGACCAGGGGGAGATCATGTCCCCCGATGGTATGGGACGATCCTCTTGAATAAAGTTCGCAAGGATTCCGTGTATGGTCCGTGAATCGTTAAAAAATCCTTATGCCGTGGTGGCAATCAGCGTCATGGTCATTATCATCGGTGTGGTGTCCTACCGCAAGATGGTAGTCGACATCTTTCCCGAGATCAATATCCCAGTTGTCGCTGTTGCGACCTTTTACAAAGGAATGGGGCCCTCGGAAGTCGAAGGAGCAATTACGCTCCGGCTGGAGCAGCTGTATCTGCAAGCCTCCTATGTCGATCATATTGAGTCTCGTTCGTTGTCGGGCGTCAGTCTGATCAAGATCTTTTTCCATCCTTCGTATGATGTGAACGCGGGGCTGGCGGAAATCACAAGTCTGACCTACTCCTCTCTCCGGTACCTTCCGCAAGGCGTCTTTCCCCCGATCATCATCAAATTTGGATCGGCGAGTCTGCCGATCGCCGATCTCACGATCAGCAGTGACACCCTGAGTGAGAAGGACGTTCGCGATCTGGCCTATTTCAATGTTCGACCTCAGTTCGGGGGTGTCCCCGGAATTTCCCTCCCGCCGACGTTCGGCGGTACCATCCGACAGATCACAGTGTTCCTGGATCGGGAACGCATGCTGGCCCGTGGGCTCTCGACCCATGAGATCGTCAATGCCGTCAATGCGCAAAGCCTGCTGTTGCCGTCCGGCGACGTGAAGATCGGTCGGTACGACTATAACGTCTATACGAACAGCATGATTCGAGCCGTCGACCAGATGAACGATCTTCCGATCAAAGTCGTCAACGGGGTGCCGGTGTTCTTGAAAGATGTCGGACGAGCGGCGGATTCCACCATGATTCAAACGAATGTGGTGAGGATCGACGGCCGACGCTCGGTTTATATTCCGATTATGAAACAGGCTGGGGCCAACACCATTGCCGTTATCGACGGCGTGAAGGACATCCTTCCAAAACTGATCGGAATTCCTCCCAATCTTGATGTCAAACTGACATTCGACCAATCACTCTACATTCGACAAGCCATTCGAACGCTGGAACACGAAGGGTTACTTGGCGGCGGTCTTGCCTGTCTGATGGTCTTGCTCTTCCTGGGCAGTCTGCGCTCCGCACTTGTCATCGCCCTGGCGATTCCTTTGTCTGTCATGGCCGACTTTATCGGCCTCTACTTCACAGGGCATACGGTCAACATCATGACGCTCGGCGGCCTGGCGCTCGCCGTCGGACCACTTGTGGACAATGCGATCGTCGTCGTGGAAAATTTTCACCGCCATCTTGAGATGGAGAAATCCGCTATGGAGGCCGCCGCGGATGCCGTTGGCGAGGTTGCCGTGCCGATGCTGATCATTACCGTCACGGTGTTTCTCGTCTTTCTTCCCATCGCCTTCTTTACCGGCGTCATCAAGTTTCTGTTCGTACCGCTGGGGGTGGCCGTAGCCTATGCGATGATGGTCTCGTACCTCGTCGCGGTAACCGTGGCGCCTGTGACGATGGAACGTCTCTTCAGGCACCGCCCGTCACACGGTTCTGCTGCGCCGACCGGCACAGGCCTGATAGGTCTATGGAACCGCTTGAATCTCTTCGAACCGTTTGCCGACCGATACGTACGCGTGCTGAGATGGTGCCTGGCCCAGAAGGTGACCGTGGTCATCGTGGTGACTGTGACCTTCATCGGGTCCCTGTTCATGGCGCCGCACCTCGCCACAGAATTCTTTCCAAAGGTCGATGCCGGCCAATTCGTGTTAAATGTGTCCGCGCCGGAAGGCACCAGGGTAGAGGATACGGAAGCCCTCATGGCTCACATTGAGGACCTCATTAGGAAAGAAATTCCTCCACCTGAGCTCGAACAGATCGTCGCGAACATCGGCATGCCGCAAGGCTGGATGATGGTGTATACGCCTGTCAGCGGGCCTCATCAGGCCTTCGTCCTTGTCAGCCTAACGCATGGGCATACGCTTCGAACCGATGATGTCATACGGCGCTTGCGGATCGCGTTTGCTCAAGAACTGCCCGGTCTCAAGTTCTCGTTTCAGACCGGTGGGATCGTCAGCGACGTCATCAATTTTGGCCTGCCAGCGCCGATCGATATCAAAGTCAGCGGGCCGAACTTGAAAGAGGTTGCTGAGAGCGCGAATCGCATTCGGGAAGCTGCTGCCCAGGCCACCGACACAGCAGATGTCCAAGTCCGTCAGGGCATGGATTACCCGGAAATCCACCTGGCACTGGACCGATCGAAATCCGCTTATCTAGGGTTGAACGAACAACAGGTAGTCACAGACTTGATTACAGGATTGAGTTCGAACATTCAGTTGAATCCCGGATATTGGATTGATCCAAAATCAAATAACGCCTACTTCGTGGTCGCGCAATACCCTGAACAGACCTTGATCCACTTCGAGGATTTCTTGAATACGCCGCTCATAGGTGCACAGGTTGAACAGCCCGCGACACTCCGTGTGGGCGGCGGCCAGCAGCGAGGGAGTGCGCTGGCATTGCAACAAACGCCGTTCCCCGGACGCGCCACCTTGCCGGACAGCAATGCCAACCAGGGTCCCCAGGTATTATTGCGGGATGTGGCCGAAGTGACCAGGAAAACCGGCCCTGAAACTGTGGATCATTACAACCTTCAACGTACGATGGATGTGTTCGTAAGCGTTGCTGGCAATGATCTCGGACGGGTTGCCCACGATATCGAAGAGGCGGTGAGTCGATTGACCTTTTCCAAGGATGTCGCGGTGACGTTTAAAGGCGAGGTTGACGCCATGCGCGCCGCGCTAGCCGGATTTGGAGGCACCCTGCCGCTCGCCATAGTGCTGATCTATTTGGTCATGGTGGGATTGTTTCGTTCGTATCTCGACCCATTTGTGGTGATATTCGCCGTACCCTTAGGTTTCATTGGCGTCATCTGGATGCTCCTTCTGTCTCATACCTCTGTCAATGTCGAGTCATTGATTGGCACCCTGATGATGATCGGGATCGTCGTCTCGAACAGCGTGCTCCTCGTCGACTTTGCCAACAATCGTTCGCGGGAAGGCATGTTGTTTGAAGAGGCGGTCGTCGAAGCCGGTCGGCTCCGTCTCCGTCCGATTCTTATGACGTCCCTCGCGACCATCATAGGGCTGGGCCCCATGGCACTCGGTCTCGGGGAGGGCAGCGAAACGAACATGCCGCTGGCGAGGGCGGTGATCGGTGGGCTCCTTGTCTCGACCTTCATGACGCTGCTCTTCATCCCGGTCCTGCACACCATTGTCCGTCGCCGTCGCTCGGTGCCACGCGTGGGGTCGACCTCATGAGGAAAGATTTTGATAGGCTCGGAGATTCACCTAGTCTGGTGGCGGAGTCCTCATTCCAAACTGAACATTGACAGGACTGAACCTGAAGCCTATGAGTAATGCGCGTCTCTCATCACTATCCAACAATATGATTCCATCCAATCGGTTCAAAATATTGCTCGTGACCGGTGGAGCGATCTTTGTTGTTCTCATAGTGTTGATGGTGCTTCAGGGACGGCAAGAACGCGCTTCTTCACAACAGGCCGGGAGCGAACCACCTCAGCTGGGAGAGTCGACTTCGAAGGGCGGCGCGTCGGTGCAGGTCATCAAGCCTCAACGGCGGGATATGGCCGTCAGCCTGACGCTGCCTGCCAATATCTCACCCTGGCAGCAGGCGACGCTGTACGCAAAAGTATCGGGCTATCTCAGGTGGGTAGGTGTCGACAAAGGAGACCTTGTTAAGAAAGGGCAGCGGTTGGCGGTTATCGACGCGCCAGAGGTCGAAGATCAATATCAGCAGGCCGAGGCCGACTTCAAGATCAAGCAATTGACGGCCGACCGCCTCCTGGGGGTATGGCAAGACAATCCCGATGTCATCGCCAAGCAAGATGTTGATGTGGCTCTCGCCGTCGCTGAAGCGGCTAAGCATCTCCGTGATAACCGTCGCACACTGCTTGACTATACAAATGTCGTAGCGCCGTTCTCCGGTCAGATCACCGCCCGTTTTGCCGATCCCGGTGCGATGATTCAGACGGCGACCAGCTCGTCGACACAAGCTGCTCCGCTCTTCACGGTTATGGATTTGGACACCGTCCGCATATACGCGAATATTCCACAAGAGGCTGCGCTGCTGGCAAAGCCACTCGTTCCCGCCATCGTGACGTTACGAGAACTGCCCGGCAAGGAGTTCCATGGCTCGATTACTCGCACGACCGGAGCACTGGATTCTGCAACCAGGACACTGCTCGTTGAAATTGACCTGCCGAACAAGGAGCGTCAACTACAGCCAGGAATGTATGTCAGTGTGACGCTGTTGCTCGAGCGACACCCGCAAGCCCTGGCAATTCCTCCCGCCTCGATCGCGGATGGAGGCAGTGGAAACGACGCATCCGTGTATATTGTTTTCAACGGCACAGTTCATCGGGTCCCCATCAAAACCGGCCTTGATGATGGTCTCTGGGTGGAAGTCGTGAACGGTCTGAGCGGAGAGGAGGACATTGTCGTCGTGGGCAAATCAGGCCTAACGGAAGGGCAAGCCGTCAAGGTTTCTGCGTTCAATCTCCCGACTGGGAAACCCTCCAGTCAACATTATTGAAAGGCGGTTTTTCTTGTATTTGTATCCGCAAGGCAGGCTTGCAGTCGGAAGGCGTGGGATGGCCTGGTCAATGGCCGTCGTCTCGGTGGTGCTCTTGTGTCCTGTGCATCTTGCCGCTCAAGGCAGGTCAGCGCCTGAAACTGCTCCATCTGAGGAAGCCGCCCAGTCTAGTAGGATATCGCCATCATCACGATTGTCCATGAACGACGCGATTCGGATCGGGGTCGCACAGCATCCGTTCATCGAACGATCGCATTCAGCGTCTCGTATTGCCAAAGCACTCACTCGACAAACTCGGGGAAACCAATACCCTTGGATCGAAGCTTCAGTCGCGGAAAGTAGTGGCTCGCTGCGGGTTGTGACCAGCGATGGGAAGATTGTCCATGACCAAGGCGGCCACGGATTCGATCTCGGCGGCGCTCTGCCGAAGCACAATCAGAACATGCTGACCGGCGGAGTGATTCTCAACCAACTCATCACGGACTTTGGATACACTGCGCACCGCATTCTGGCCCACGAAGCCAACGAAGCTGCCAGTGAGAAAGATGTCCTTACGAATAAGGCGTTGGTGATTCTGACGGTCCAGAAGGCCTACCTAAATTGCCTCCTGCAACAGAACCTGGTGGAGATCGCCACGGCCACGCTTGCACGACGGAAAACGGTTCGAGATCAGGTGCAAACCCTGTACAGGCACCAGCTCAAACCGAAACTGGATTTGAATCTGGTCCTGGTCGAGGTGTCGAATGCCGAGTTGGTCCTGATCAGAGCCCAAAACGATTTGAAGCAAGCCTTCGCTGGCCTGAGCAATGCCATGGGAATCCAAGGCTCAGATTCCTACGACTTAGAGAAGCTTCCTATTGCCAGTACACTGATTCAGGACCCCGAACGGCTCGTGGCGATTGGGCTCAGAGACCGACCGGAATTGCTCGTGGGCCACGATCGTTTGGTCGCAAGTGAAGAATTACTGAAAGCGGTGAAGGCCCTCAATTTCGGCTCCCTCTCCGCGGTCGGCGTGATCGGCGTGACAAAATACTGGGATGTCCATGACAACGGCATCCATGACAACCAAGTGGCACCGCTCTGGGGGATTGGAGCGACAGCGCAATTTCCACTCTTCACCGGCTTTCGAATTGCCAATCAGATCAAGGAAGCGGACCATCACAGGGGGGAGGCAGCGCAAGAGTTGCAGAGTGTAGCCAACGAGGTTGTGCTGCAAATCATACGTGCCTATCTTACTCAGACCACGAATGCAGAGCAGATTGCGCTCGAGCGACAACGGATGGGCCTCGCGGCTGAAGCACTGAACCTAGCGCAAGAACGATATCGGCTCAACTTGGGCGCCATTCTCGAGGTTGTGCAGGCAACAACCGCGCTGTTGGAAGCGGAGTCTAGACTCGCGGAAGCGCACTATCTTTACAAGATCAGCGAGGCTGCGATTGCCTATGCCACAGGACAAGATTACACACGTTTTTAGAATCCTTTCCTTTTCTCTCAGTATCGGCGTGCTTGTGCCGTACGTCACGTCGGCTGGTGAGCCGTCATCCCTGATTCCTCAGAAACTCGCCCATTCAGGACTGACCTGGAAGCAGGCTATTCAAATTGCCCTCGAAAAGCAGCCTCTCCTCAAGATGGCACAGCACGATGTGCTGGAAGCACGAGCGGTGATGAAACAGATTGAATCGGCCAATTACCCTCAAATCACCGGTGTCTACGCCAATACCGGGGGTAACACGAGGGTTCTCTCGAATCTAGGCATCTCCGGGTCATTACCCAAACCGGTAAATTATCTGACAACTCCCGGGCTCCGTGTGGATCTTCTCATCACCGATTTCGGGCACACGGCACATAGAGTATTGGCGCAGAAATCCTTGACAGCCTCAGCCGAAAAAGCTGTCCTGACCGCCAAAGCATTGGTAATTCTGACGGTTGAACAAGCCTACCTGAATTGCCTCAAGCAGCGACGCCTAACAGAAGTTGCCCGAGGAATTCTGAGACAGCGAGAATTGATTCGGGGGCAGTTGGCCGTCTTATATCGACACCAGCTCCGATCAAAATTGGATTTCGACTTTGCGTCGGTCGAGGTCAATCGCGCAGAGCTAGCGTTGATCACATCTGAGAACGACCTGAAGAGCTCCTTTGCCGCCCTAAACAATGCGATGGGGCTCCAGCCTGGGGCTGAATACGATTTAGAGAATATTACCTTGTCGATTATCCCTGTTCCTCCGATGGAATCACTATTTCCCAAGGCTCTTGCAAGTAGACCGGAGCTCTTGGGGAGTAAGGATCGTCTCCAAGCAACAGAGCAAGCGTTACAAGCTGCCAAGGCGTTGAAATTTGGTCACATCGCCGCCATGGGGACAGCCGGCTATACGTGGTGGAGTCGAGAGGAGCGGCTGAATGGTAAAGAACTCAGCAATCCCGGAGCTAACCTCGGCTGGTGGGGAGCGGGAGGAGCCAGCTCGTTCCCACTGTACACCGGCGGCCGGATCCAAGGACAAATTGAGGAAGCCGCGGCTCGCAAGGGATTGGTAGACGCGGGCACACGCGCGATCGCCAATGACGTGGTTCTCCAAGTGACCCAGGCCTTCTTGAGTCGCCATACCGCAGAGGAGCAACTTACGGTCGTCGAACACAAAGTCGCTCACGCACACGAGGCACTCATCCTTGCTCAAGAACAATACAAGGTCGGTCTCGGTTCAATTCTTGATATTGTCACGTCGACAGCTGACCTCTTGAGCGCCGAGGTTGGACTGGCCACTGCACAATATGATTTTCTCGCCAGTGACGCTGCCCTCGCGTATGCCACAGGAGTGGAACATGGTCGATATTGACCATCATCGATATCCAATTGCGAATCGACTATCCACACATCCTACGATACATGGTGTGCTCTTGTTTGGATACTTGGCGATCGGACAACCTATCCTGACCGACTTCGTCTATTCGGCAGAGACTCTCGACCATATGGGCTCAGAATCTATGAGCGCAGAACTAAGCCGAGAAACCCCTCGAACGAAAGGCATGTTTCTTAGTCATAAGCACGCCGTTCACATTGGTCTGGAACAACACCCAGCGATCAAGAAAGCGAAGGAAACAGAGCGAGCCGCGGAAACCGTGACCAAACAGACAGAAGCAAGATATTACCCGGAACTTACCGCCTATGCGATTCAAACCGGCGGGACGATTCGTCCGTTGAGTGCGTTCAATATCGCCGGAGCACAAAATAAACCCACGTCCTACGTCGAGAGCGCAGGATTCAGAGCGGATCAATTGTTATATGATTTTGGGCAGACACGCCACCGCATCTTGGCCCAAGAGGCCGGCGAGGAGGCGACCGAACAAGAGGTTCAGACACAGAAAGCACAGGTGATCGTCCGGGTACAGCACGCCTATATTCAATGTCTGCGGCTGAAGCGGCTTGTGGAGATTGCGGAAGAGACCGTGAGAGAGCGCGGTGTCTTGCGCGATCAGATTGCCGTCCTGTACAAACGGCAGTTGAAGTCCAAGCTGGACCTGGATTTGATGGCAATCGAGCTTAAAAGTGCAGAGGTTCAATTGGTGCAGGCGAAAAATGAACTTCGTGCCGCCTTTGCCGCCTTGAACCATGCCATGGGCATCCGTGGGCCTGAAGAATACACGTTAGAAGATACGTTGAGCATATCGCCTCCCTCGGCAACGCTCGAAACCCTGATTCAAGAGGCGCTGTACGATCGGCCGGAACTCCTTGGGATCGCAGAGAGGATTCGCCAAGCCGATGAAACTCTGAATTCCGTTCAAGCCATGAACTATCCGACGATTTCTGCTGTGGCCATGTCTGGAGTGATTCACTTCAGCGACGCACCGGTCAATCAATATGCCGGTTCACATCCCGGACAAACGAATCTCTGGTGGGGAGCCGGAGCGATGGTCTCGATTCCTCTCTTTACGGGATTTCTGATTGAAAATCGGACTGCGGAAACTCGCGAGCAGAAATACAAAGTGGAACAAAAGAAAGCGGACCTTTCGAACCGAGTGGCGCTCGAAGTGACCGACGCGTACCTGAACCTTCACACTGCCCGACAGCAAGTTAAAGTAGAGGAACGAGAAGTCGACTCGGCGCGAAGTGCACTGACGCTCTCCAAAGAACGGTACTGGATGGGGCTTGCATCTATTGTAGAAGTAACCACTGCGACGACGGCGTTACTCGCTGCGAGCGTGCGCCTGTCGGACGCACGTTATGGCATTCTCGCCGGCACTATTGCGCTTGGGTTTGCAACTGGGCGTGGACTTCTAGAATATTAATTGTTGATCTCTTCTCACTGCCGCGCAGTGTCCCACCGCTGATGGAGCAGTCTCTCGATGGGCGAAGAGCGTCTTATCTATTGTCAGCTCGATCAGAACAATGACCAGCAGGACCCCGATCACTTGATCCATCGCGTTGAACTCTCGCCCGTAATACAATAGAAGCTCGAGACCGAAACATGTCACTATCGTCACAGCGATTTCCGCCGCCATGAGTGATCGCCATCGAACGCCCCGCCATGCTTCATACTGGGCAGATGAAAGGAAAGAGCCGCCAGTAGGATCACATGGGTCCAGGTGTGGAACCTGGACAGTCCCATGCTGCGCGCCGTGTGGACGTACAGGAGGAGGGAATCGTCCGTACTCTATTGTTTTTAGCGCTGATCAAGGGCCTCAGCGGATATGACTATGGTATAGGGGGAAGCGTTTATGATGGCGTGACTAAGCCATGCGCTATCGCATATTTGACGAGGTCGGCCGTCGTGTGAAAATCAAGTTGCTCCATAACCTTAGCCTTGTGAAATTCGACGGTTCGGTGAGAAATCTTCAATTGATCGGCGATTTCTTTCGCGGAGAACCCCTCGGCGGTCAGTTGCAGGATCTCGCGCTGCCTTGCCGTCAAGTCGTCAATGGTGGGCAAAGGAGCTAGTCCCGGCTTGAGGAAAGATGTCACGACATCCTTTGCAATAAGCGGGGTTACGTAGAAGTGGTCGCTCATCGCGGACTGAACCGCTTGCACCAACTCGGTGGCCGCCGATCGCTTAAGTAAATAGCCTGAGGCACCTGCTTTAAAGGCCTCGTTTACATAGGCTGAGTCAGCATGCATCGTGACGAAAATGAGCTTCACTCTGGGCAACTGTTTCCTAAGCTTCTTCGCCGCCTCAATCCCATTCAGCCGTGGCATCGAAATGTCGAGGATCACCAAGTCCGGCTGTAGCTGTACAGCAACTTCGACGAGGGTGCGGCCGTCTTCTACGAATCCCACCAGGTCACACTGTTCTTCCAGCAACTTCTTGAACCCCTCAAGCACAAAGGTATGATCATCGGCCAGGAGAACTCGTGGTTTCTTCATGTGACGCTCCGGAAAGTGGAATCTGTACGGCGATGGATGTGCCTCGGCCCGGCTTAGACTGGATGTCGAAGCGGCCTCCCACGGATCTCACTCGCTCTCGCATACTGACCAAACCCAAGCCGAGATGACGGCCCTCAATCGTCTCGGGATCGAAACCGACTCCGGTGTCAGAGATCGAGAGCGTAACCTCTTGGCCGCCGCAGGTCAATTCAAGCTCCACACGATCGGCTCGGGCATGTTTCATGATGTTTGCAAGACTCTCCTGTGTGACCCGATACAGACACAAGGCAATGTCGCGCGGCAGGGAATTGGCCAGCTCTTCTTGTACGGTCACCGTCCTAATTCCTGTCGTGGCTGACCAGTCATCAGCCATACACTGAAGTGCCGCGGTCAGACCAAGGTCGTCTAGGATGGAGGGGTGGAATTGATAGGCCATGCGGCGAATGTCATCTGACACCTTCGCCAATCGTTGAGCCAGCGCTTGGACGCATTCCCGAGTGTGGAGGGTCATCGCCGATGGGTCAGCCAGTAAGCTCTCCATTGCAACCATCAGCATGGCCAGCCGCTGATTAATGTCATCATGTAGCTCACGTGCGATGCGCCGGCGTTCACCTTCTTGTGCCGTCATCAATTCGCTAGCCAGTGACTGAAGCTGTCGTTCCGTTTTCACCCGATCCGTGATGTCTCGTACGATCACGGTAAAGGTGGGGTGTTCCCCAACGGTCAGCTTCGAGATGCTCGCTTCCGCAGGGAACTCGGTACCATCTTTCTTCAGACCGAACACTTCACGTTGGGGGGCCATGCGACGAGCCGACTCAGGAGCCCCGGCGAACGTGTCAATATGAGACGCATGATGAACTCGAAATCGTTCGGGGAGCAGCAGGTCGATCGGGTGCCCCAACGCTTCCTCAGTATAATAGCCGAACAGTTTTGCGGCCCCATGGTTAAAGCTCGTGATCAATCGAGTATGGTCGGTCACGATGATGGCATCTTCGGCGATGTCCAGGATGCCCGCTAGCCGGCCCTCTGACAGTCGTAGCGCTTGTTCAGTCTGAATGCGTTCGGTGATTTCCATAATTAAGGTCTGATTGACGCTGGTGAGTTGTGTGGTCCTCTCGACGACCTTGTGTTCCAGACTCGCGTTTACCTTCTGCAGCGCGGTTTGAGCCTCGCGTCGTTTCCATGCAAACCAGACCAAGATCCACAAGACGATAATCGTAAATGTCCGATTCCCAACTGACATCCAGAACGGCAAGCCAGACGTGGCTGGACTCATGACCATGCCGATCACGGTAAGGGCCGTCCCCATCCCCGCCACCACCGACGGCATCCATGTGTGATGTGATGCCGTCGCAATCAACACCACCACGGCATATAGCACATGGTTGGTAAAGCCGTGTTTCGTTGCGATATCGACAACGAACAGCACCATCAGGAACAGCAGCATGACACCGTAGAGTAGCCATTCTCTCACCCCAAGGTTCATACAAAGGTCCCTCTATCAAGGACATTGTGGCTGCTGAGCACCACAAGGTTCAAGCTGCCATTCGGCGGATACCTCGTAGCTATGTCTCCTGGACCTCGTACTCCTACCGGTGATCTTGCTTCACCGGGCCTGCTAATGTGCGCCACATTGATTGGTATTATGCTCTCGTGGTTAATTCACACGGTCCACGCAGTACAATCTTGGAGGTGCCATAATCAACTTCGAGACGATCCGGCTGGTCAATTTAGGACCAGACGTCTGTCCATGCAATGCTTGATAACGTGCACTAAGGCCGATAGTCAGCAAGTCCAGCTGATGCGGGCAGAGCTGCTTTCAGCGCAACTAATGAGAGGAACAATATTCTGGCCATACCATTCATCTTCTTCATGACATCTTCGAATCGAGCTATTTCCAATAAAATCAAGTTGCCCCCAGATTAGTACAGCACCACAGAATCATCTTATCGACATGTGTGTTCCTCCATTGCCAGGCGGTGTTGTGATCGGCTGAACCTCTATCTCACAGGCCTCCAGAGCTCCTCTCCGGCTCGCCTTGATTGCCACTAGGTACTGACCCAGCTGTGTTTCCTTCAAAGCAGAAGGTGTCTTCGTCAGGAGAAGCCCTTGCTGCGGTGGCTTTTCCGGCGGGGCAGACATACACGTTGCTCACCCCTGCGTCATTCCAGAAGTGCAAACATTGCGCTCTCAAATGTGGCAACATCCTGGCCGCACCACCGAACATCTCTGCGCTGGCTCGGTTCGTCGTCCCGACGGCAATGAGCCGGTTGCCGGTCTGCAGCATTCCCGGCGCTACATATCCCTGAAAAGTGATCGCGAACCAAGGTGCATCGTTCTCCTCGATGCTGGTCGGGTCCGCCGTTGGATCCGCCTTACTAATAGGACGCTTTTCAGCCAGAATGACCATCCCTTCTTGGTTCCGAATCACTTGGAGGATCTTTCCTCCTAGCTTCACTTTGTGCGGGACAAAGGCCGTATTCGACGAGTGATATGCGTCGTGTACCCAGGCCTTGACATTAAAGGTGCTGGATTCAACGTCTTGCGTCACGACTGGGGGAAACATGGGGGTCGTGCACGCACTTAACCACAGACTCGTTGCGATCACCCCGATGAGACGCATAGGCCACGCTCCTTTCTGTTGGACACTGGACCCTCAGGAATGGTCTGCTAACTGATTTGATCCCTGCCCCCTCAGCTCGATCCACACCCAGGCTGGTTCCGGCCGGTCACATTTGACCGCCACACGGAAGTGCGCTTCATGCGCGATCATCACCAGGCCCTCAGCTACCCTTCTCTTTCATTCTGAAGCCAAGGTACCGGATCTATAGAAGGAAGAGAGCTCGTACTGCTACCTGGTGGGTGATGAGAAGGTACGTGTAACCGCATAATGGTATTGCTGTCGCCGACTACCGGCAGATCATCACGAATGGGCTCAACGCCCAGCTGCTACAATGGAAGCGGATCGAAGCGACGGAAAAACTGGTGTTGTCTCCCATTAGCAAGGTCGTCGTGATGGGATTGGGCAAAGATGGACTCCGGGTGACCCCGACCCCCAATGGTTCTGAACCGCGATCTAGATCCTCGTATCATTTAGTGTATGTGATTGAGTCTTAAAGATTATGCGATGCGGAGTAACCAATACGGCTCATCAGTCTTGTCTTGGACAGCTGTACAGCTACACCCATCATTCAACCTGCGAATGTCAATGTGCAGGCGCTCGACGATGTAGGTGGTGCTTTGCAGACGTCAGTCCATCGCGTTCGAGGAAAGGAGGCGAGCGTGGATACGGCTACAGATTTTGATCATCCGGCACATGGGCCGATCCTAAGTTCAGGAAACGAGAGGGGCAACGGGGAGAAGTGAGGGCAGACGGTCTATACACCTACCATGGGGGGCATTAAACTCTCTGGCTTTTCGCTAGCTTATTCTTCACTCCAAGCACATAGATATAAGCCCTACGTATTCCCGGCGTGTTCTCTCCACAACAAAATCCCCCGAAATCAACTGAATTCCACTCAATAAAACTCAGCGATCAGCACGGCGTAAACCCGCTACAAGAGCGGTGTTCCGCTGTCCTGACATGGGTTTACAGGGAAGCCACGGAACGGCTTGAAGCTGATCCTCTTACTCTCGCCGATAGGGATCTTGCTCAGGGTGATCCATCCATCGATGAGCCATGTCCAAATTGCTGCGGGCCTCAAGAGTCTCCGAGGAGTTCGGCCCGAAGACCTCTTCTCGTATGGTCAGCGCCTCTTGATAGAGCGGAATCGCCAAATCTCGGCGTTGATGCACTTCGTAGATGAGGGCCATCGCGCTGAGAGAATCCGCCACGGCTGGGTGATTATGGCCGAAAACTCGTTTGCGGATTTCCGTTGAGCGCAGCAACAGCTGCATCGCCATCGATAGGTTGTCGGGATACAAACTGAGCGCAAGGTGATAGAGACTGTCAGCAACGGCGGGGTGCTCAGGTCCTAAGATCCTTTCGCGAATCGCCCAGGCCCGAAAGAATAGTGGTCCCGCCAGTACACGGTTAGGAGGCTCCTCCATCAGCACGAAGGCAAGGAGGTCCAAGGTATCGGCAACACGAACATCTTCGGCCCCTTGGATGAACGTATAGATCGTCAGCGCCCGCCGATGAACAATTTCCGCTCCAGCCATGTCATGCTGCCGGGAATGCATAGCTCCCAATTTGTTGAGGAGCGACGCCATGTCCAGATTGCCCTCTGGGGCTATCGCCGGATCCAATAGTTCGACCGCTCTAGCATAGGCTTCTCTCGCTTCCGACCAGTTCTCATTGGACCTCGCGTGGTCCCCCTTGGCTTCGTATCCTGACCAGCCGGTTTCATCGGGGTCCGCTTTACGACTGACACAGGCCATCGTCAATGGTGCGAGCAAGGCAGACGTGCCATCATTGTGTTGCACTTCTTGTTGGTCATCTCTAGGCAAGCATGCGCGCCCTCCACTCTGTGCCAACAGACTGCGAACAGCGAGCTGGTTCTTCCTTGTGTAGTGGCTTGCCTCCAAGACGACATCGGATGCTGGGATCGCAGGTCTGCTCGATGGTAGGGATACGTCAGCGAAAGATAGGGATGGAATCAGACAACAGAACAAGAGAATGGCCAGAATCGGGAATGGGAAAAGGAAGGTCGCCCACTGTTGCATCGGGGACTCCATCGTCGTGATCCAGACAGATCACGGTAAGTCACAGTTCATAACCCTCAAGTTAGTACTGTATGACGAAGGACAGTTGGTCAGAACCAGTTTTTCCCCATAGAATTCTCAGAATATAAGAATCAGTGTCAGCAATAAGAATAGGACGGGAAAGCATTAGTCCATCCGCATTGGAACCGCCAAGGTATAACGAAACCAAAGGGTAAGTGATATCCAGGCACACACATCTGAATGCAGATGTCAGTTTGAGCTAGCCCGGGTTTGACGGACACCTCAAAAGGAGGCACGATGAGGCCTCCCGAGGAGGTGCGACATGGGACAGCGACGACGGTTCACACCGGAATTTAAGCAACACGCTGTGCAACTC
>Ga0187893_10002112_pt1 | contig 44872 bp, 39 predicted proteins | sample MA1701074metaG_FD_139574 | JGI IMG/M metagenome (GOLD analysis project Ga0187893, IMG submission 139574) | White microbial mat communities from a basaltic lava cave in the Kipuka Kanohina Cave System on the Island of Hawaii, USA - MA170107-4 metaG ... | reverse complement strand
AGCTCCTTAACCGGCCGCTCGGAAGGCTTCGGCATTCCCAACGGCTCCTCCGATCTTGCATTCACGCGTCCGATTTACCGTGGCCATGATATGTACCCATTGTTTAATGAAACGTCAGTAATTCTTTCTAATTCGGACTAACCTCTTCATGGGCGTACCCCGGTTTGACTACTGACAGAAGATATTTATCTATTATTACAAGATAAAAAGGGCAGGGACCCCATTTTTTTGTTGTTCCGGGTCTCCGGAAAGTTAAAAATAGCGCTCGTTGGCAGGCTGGATAAGTTTCGGAAGTTCTGGAGGGGAGATGTCGAACACGGCAGACAGAATACCGGAGCGCAGCAAGGGGACGATTTCCCCGATCCGGAGGCTTCGGGAGAAATCCCGCTTGAGCCAGCGGGAGCTCGCCGAGAAATGCGGCGTTTCAAGGGGCCGCCTGCGCCGCCTTGAGGGCGAAGAATTCAACAGTGCCACCTATGGCGAACTCAAGCGCATTGCCGAGGTTCTCGATGTCGAGATCAGGGAACTTTTCGAGGAAAGCACTCCCTTTGCCAATGGCGCTTTTTTGAAAAAGGCCGCCCAAACCGCTTTCCAATTTGAACGCCCCGAGGCGGGTTATAAAATCGCCGCCTATCTTCCCGCAGGACAGGACCTCTTTGTGGGGAAGCTTTTTGTCTCTCCGAAAAGGCGGGTCCTGACACCCGACCTCCCCCGGGGCGGCACCGTTTTTATTCAGACCCTTTTGGGGAGTTTTCGTGTCACGGCCCGCGACGAAACTCATGAGATGGGGGAGGGGGACGTGCTTTTTCTCACCGGAGGCTCCCCTTATTCCCTCGAAAATTCAGCTCTCCGCGAATCCGTCGCCTACCTTTTTTCCGTTTGAAAACGGCATTTTTCTCTGCTAGGCTTATCTTCCAAGGAACGATAAATATCGTTTATGAAAAGAGACAATTTCTACGCGGAACTGACCCGTACAATGCGTCGCCAAGCCGGAAACCCGGAGGCGAAAGACGGAATCCCTCTCGGAAAAACCGTCCGCCGGCTCCGTGAAAATGCGGGGCTAAGCGGGGTCGAGCTCTGCCGGCGAAGCGGCGGAATCGATCCGCGGACCCTTTCCGCCATCGAGACGGGAAGGATCCGGAACCCCTCCCTCGACGCCCTTCACGCCATCGCCAGGGGATTGGGCTGCCTTGTGCGGGACCTATTTACCCAGATGGAATTGGGGCTGGGCCGGAATTATCACATCGGGTCCCAAAAGGGGTCCTTTGAGATCCGCTTTCCCAAATCGGGTCTGACCCTCATTTCGGCGACCCCGCCCTCCCCTTATTTTTTCTGCGGAAAATTGATTCTGGCCCCCAAAGGAAAGGCGGAAGGGGAGCTCCTCGCCCGGCCCGTTCCTCTGTTTATCGAGGTGGTGATGGGCAGGATCGAAATCGACGTGGAGAAAGAAAAGACTTCTCTCAAAGAAGGGGAGAATATCTTCTTTAACGGGGGACTCAACCATTCTTTCAGGAATCTTTCGAACCGGGAATCGGTCCTCTGGCTTGTGACGGCCCCCTCCTTTTTCGCTGCCTAGCCCCTCGTAAAGTCCCTTGTTCGGGGGTCGATAAACTATTAGGGTCAAAAAAAGCCCTTAACATCTTGAAATAACTGGGGTTTTGGGCGAAAATAGCTAAAAAATCATGCGAATGAAGCTCATCGGTCTAATTTTGTCTTTACTCATCGTGTGCCCTTCCCTCGCCTTTTCAGAGACCAAAGTCGATTCCGAAGCAAACATCGAAGTCGAGCCCAAGCCGGCCGGCATTCCCCTCCGGGAGGAAGTCAAGATCCTGCGCGCCGATCGAAGGGCCAAAATGCCTTATCTCGATAAGGGGCATATCAAAGAGACGATTAATCCGGAAGCGATCGGAACGCGGTTCACTTTTATCGACAAGCCGGACAAGGTGTTGGGCGATCTCATCGTCCGGGCCGTGGAGACTTCCACGGGCGCCAAAGCGGGTAAAGAGCGGATCACTCTGGCCAAGCGAAGGATCATGGTCGCCACCCGGGGCCTTTTGCCGGAGGGGACTTTGTCGTTTGAGCTGCGCAAAGGGTCCCTTTCGGGCGATCCTTTCACCGGAGGGAGTTATAATGCGAATTTCCGCATTCCGATATTCAGGGGCGGGGTGCTATGGAACACCCTCCTCCGGGAGCGGGCCGATCTCCGGCTGGCGCAGAAAGAATTTGAGACCTTCGTTCAGCATCTCTCCGATGAGGTGGCGCAGGCCTATTTTGAATTCAACCGCGCCCGGGAAACTTATAATGACAAGACGACACTCCAGCAAAAAGCGGAAAAACAGCATTCTCTTTCGAAGCAAAAATTCGAGCGCGGACTCATTTCCGAAATCGAATACCTTAATGTCGAATCAACGGCCGGGCAGATGCAATACGATCTGGAATCCGCCAAGCAGGAATTGGAGCTTGGCAAACTGGACCTGGAGCGGCACCTTGACGTCGATGATCTGGATTCGCTCAATATCGCTCCCCTTTACAGCACCGAGGCCTTAGTCAGCAAGGCCGATCCCAACAAGGGCGCGCCCCCTGTGGTGGGGGACCCGGAAACCGATTTGCTCCAAAAATCGGTCAGTGAATTCATTGATTTGGCCTACCGCCACCGGCCCGAACTTCAGGTGGAGGCTGAAAAACTCCGCCAGGCGAGGCTTGAAGAGCAGATCTCGCGGGGCAGTTTTCTTCCCAAACTTGACCTGTCGATGGAATTCGGAGAGCTGGGGGAATCCTATACCCGGATTGCCGACGACCCGCCCCACTTCCCGGAATGGATCATCGGAGTCGAGCTTTCCCAAAATCTTTTCGGGAACAAGTTCCAATGGAGTTATGATAAGGATGAAAAAGCCCCCTCGGTCAGCCAGTTCCTTCAGGGGACCGGGTCGCGCACCCTCCGCCGGCGGCTTGAGGTGGGGATCCTCGACGGACTTTCCGACTACGCCGAACTCAAAGAAGCCCAGGTGAAAAAACTGGAGCAGGTGGTTGAGCTTGAGCAGAAGGAAGAGGAGGTGATCCGTGAGGTCAAAGAGGCTTACTACACTTATAACAAGGCAAAAATTCAGGTAGAGTCCCTCCTCAAGCGAAATCAATACCGTCAAAGTCTCGTCAAGCTTTCCCATCTCCGTCTTGAAAAAGCGGAGATTGAGATTTCGGAATACCTGCAATCAGAGATCGATCTCGCTGAAGAGCGGGCGCGCCTTCACCGGGCGCTCGCGGATTTCTTTAAGGCCAAGTCCAAATTGAATCGTGCGATTGGAATCCGCGACTACCTCCCGATGGAAGAGCGCTATGGGTCCTAAGCCTCCCCAAAAATACCCCCACACGTTTCTTCTGAACCTTCTGAAAAAGATCCTGACGCAGATCAGGGAGAAGCTCCCCTCGCTCGTCCAAAAACTGAAAGCCGGCCTGCCGGCAGGCAGGGGGCTGGTTCAAAAAATCCGGGCCCAAGTGACGGCCTGGTTCCCGACACTAAAAGCTCTTCTGGACCAAATCATTCCGCGCGTCCGGCCCGCCTGGATTTTTGTGGAAGGCAAGCTCCCTTCGCTGATCCGTCCTTTCGTTGAAAAGAACCGCAGGAAGGTCGCCTTGGGCCTGGGGATCCTCCTGATTATATTTTTCGGAAGGCAATGCATGCCGGGGGGCGGGAAGAAGGTCGTTCCCCTCAAGGAGGCCGTAGAAAAGCAGGAGGGAAATGCCCGGGAGGAGATCGTCCCGGTGAAGGTCTTTAAAGTGGGGCGGTTCAATTATGAGGACACCCTCAATGCCCTGGGGACGGTGAAGGGGGCGGTGGAATTCAAGTTGAGCTTTGAGATCCCGGGGACCATCAGCTCCATCAATTACCGGGAGGGGGAACGCTACGAGGAAGGCGCCCTTTTAATGTCCTTAAAACAGGATGATATTCTGCTCCGTTTGAAGCGTGCCCAGGCCGAAATGAACAAAACCCAGACCGAGCTTTCCATGGCCGAGAGAAAGTATGACGACCAGCAGAAACTCTTTGAAATCGGGGCCATCCCGCAGGCCACGCTGGATACTGCTAAACTTGAGGTGGACAAGGCATCCTATGCTTTGGAATCGACCCGTCTGGAGGTCAAGGCCAACGAAGTCATGCTGGAAAAATCGAACCTTTATGCCCCCTCGAAGGGGATGATCGGCGAGCTGAATATCGAGGAAGGGGAGGCGGTTTCCCCCAACACCCTTCTTGGCTCCCACATTATGACGGAATATGTTTATGCGGAATTCGGGATCGTGGAACGGGACATGAATAAAATCCAGCTGGGACAGAAGGCGCGCGTCTTCGTCGACGCCTATCCGGACAAGACCTTCGAAGGGGTGGTGGAAAATATCGCCCCCGTCGTGGCCGGAAAAAGCCGCACGGCCGCGGTGAGGGTGCGGCTTGAGAACCCCGAAAACCTGCTTCTGCCCGGGATGTTCACGCGCGTCCGGATCCTTCTTTACAGCAAAAAGAACACGATCGCCGTCCCGACCGATTCCCTTCAGGGCGAGCCGGGACACCAGTTTGTGTTTGTCGCCAATGCAAAAGAGAATATCGCGGAAAAACGCGCCATCACCGTGGGATACACGCGCCCCGATTACACCCAGATTGATTCCGGCCTGACGGAAGGGGAACTTGTGATCACTTCCGGCCTCGAGCAATTGGAGGACAAAAAGAAAATCAAGGTTCTCGAAACCCAAGAGGCGGAGTTATAGAAGCCGAACCCCTTCCCCCCGGCGGACGCTCGGCCGACGTATTGGCAGACTTGATCCTCTTCCGTCATTGCGAGCCCTTGTCACCGGCGAAGCCGGTGACAAGGGCGAAGCAATCTAAGCAGTTGCGAGGAATATGGACCGAGAAAAAGGCGGTTGCGTTTATCTTATGACAAATCCAAGAAACACCGTCATTTATACGGGAGTCACCAGCGATCTTCAGAGGCGGGTCTATGAACATAAGCAAAAACTCGTGGAAGGTTTTACTAAGAAGTACAATATTACGAAGCTGGTTTATTATGAAGTGTTCGATGAAATCGAGACTGCAATCCAAAGGGAGAAACAAATTAAAGGGGGATCTCGGGAGAAGAAAATCGCTCTTATTCAAAGCATGAACCCCGAATTTAGAGACCTTTATGAGGAGCTTTAGATTTCCTTGTGAAGCTCTCAGATTGCTTCGTCGGTCCTTCGGACCTCCTCGCAATGACGAAGGGCGCGCAGGAGGGAAGATTCTTCAACAATGACCATCGCGGAATACTCCATCCGCCGTCGCGTGACGGTGGTGATGATCACCTCCGGAGCAATTTTGCTGGGCTTAATCGCCTTCACGCGCCTTCCCCAAGAACTTTTCCCCCGGATTTCGTTTCCCCAGATTACCATTGTCACCGAATACCCCAACGCGGCTCCCGAAGAAATTGAAACGCTGATTGCCCGGCCCCTTGAGGAGGCCGTGGGCTCGGTGGTGGGCCTGAAACGCCTGGAATCGGTTTCGCAGGAAGGCCGCAGTACGATCCTTGTGTCTTTTGACTGGGGGCAGGACATCGATTTTGCGGCCCTGGCGGTCCGCGAAAAAATCGACCTCGTCAAGGAAAGGCTCCCCAAAGAGTCCGGCGACCCGGTGGTTTTGAAGTTTGATCCCCTGGCCCGTCCCATCCTCATTTTTTCCGTGACCGCGGACATGAAGCCCGCCCAGCTTAAAATGCAGGCGGAGCGCATTTTGAAAGATAATCTTGAGAAAGTGGAGGGGGTGGCTTCGATCACCCTTTCCGGCGGTCTGGACCGCGAAATTTTGGTGGACGTGGACATGGCGCGGCTTCAGGCCTCGAACCTTTCGATTTTGCAGCTTACGGATTCTTTGGATAAGGCCAATATTTCTTATCCCGCCGGCGGAATCAAAAAGGGCCTCTACGAATACCTCATCCGTACCGTGGGCGAATTCAAGTCCGTCAGGGACGTGGCCTATTCCGTTGCCGGGACCGATGTGGTGGAGGCGATCCGGCCGGGAAGCCGTCCGGAAATCATCGAAAGGGGGGCCGAAGGGCCCCGCAAAAGCGTGGACGTCCTCCGTGAGGAATTGGAACGCCAGATGCAGCGAAAGCGCCTCGTGCTTGTCAAGGACATCGCCGAAGTGAAAGACACCTTTGGCGAGAAAACCAGCATTTCCCGGTACCGGGGAAAAGAAAACATCTCCCTTCAGGTCCAAAAACAGGCCGGGGCCAACACGATCCAGGTGGTGGACAGCATCAAAAGGGCCCTTGTCCTTCTTCAGGAAGAATTGGGCGCGCGAAAAATCGAGGTTGAAATCATCTACGATCACTCCGTTTTTATCCGTCAATCCCTCCGCGGTCTTTTGGATGAGGGTCTTCAGGGAGGTTGTCTCGCTTTCATCGTCCTTTTCTTTTTCCTCCGTTCTTTTCTGACCGCCCTCATTGTCACCTCGGCCATTCCCATTAGCGTCATTACCATTTTTTTTCTGATGCAGCTTCAGGGAATTTCGCTCAACATCATGTCTCTCGGAGGCCTCGCCTTGGGAATTGGAATGATGGTGGACCAGGGCATCGTCGTAGTGGAAAACGTTTACCGGCTCTGCCAGACCGGAATGAAATCCGAGGAGGCGGCGATCAAGGGAACGGACGAAGTTTTTTGGCCCATTCTTTCATCCACCCTGACGAGCATTGCCGTTTTCTTTCCCCTCATTCTTTTTGTGCCCGGGGCCGCGGGCCAGCTTTTCAAAGACCTTTCTTGGACCGTCATCTATGCTCAAGTGATTTCTTTTTTGGTCACTGTCACTTTAGTGACCATGCTTTGTAGCGGCCTTCAGCCCAAACTCAAGGAATATAAACCCATCGATTGGGTGAAGGGGATCGAGGCGCGTTTGCAAAAGCTAGGTGACCCCAAAAAGCAGAATAGTTTTCTTTCCAAGATTCTTTTGATTGCCTTTGCTTCCGCCTTTCTCGGGATTTTCCTCATGCGCTTTCTCGATAAGGAAGTGCTTCCCAAAGTTGATCAGGGACAATTCCTCGTGAAAATTGACCTCCCCGTCGGGACCCGCCTTGAAATCACCAACGACCTCTCAACCCTCATTGAGAATCTTCTTTTGGATATCCCCGAGGTCGAGAGCACGGCCGTTGCGGTGGGTTCCTCCAAGGGGAAGAAAGAAGAAGTCAAGCTGGAGGTTCTGCGGCCTTCCCAAGCCCTGATCTTCGTCGGCCTGAAAAAGGACAGAAAACGGGCTTCTATTATTGTGGTCGAGGAACTCCGTGAAAAATTGAAGGGCTATAATTTAAGGGGAGCGCGGGTGGAGGCGGCGCTTCAGGAAAGCGAATTTCAGTTTGCGGGGGGCGGCGGGGCGAAACCCATCCTCATTGAGGTGAAAGGGTTCGAATATGAAAAGTCGATCCCGCTCGCCCGCGACATCAAGAACCGTTTGGCCGAAATTCAGGGAGTCACCGAAATTCATGATGATATCGGCGAACAGGCACCGGAATCAAAAGTCGAGATTGACAAAAAAAGGGCGGCCCTTTACGGAATTTCGGCGCTGGACGTTTCACTCACGGTGAAAGCCGCCATCGACGGCGTTGTGGCCACAACGTTCCGGGAAAAAGGACGGGAATTCGACATCCGGGTGAGGTTGAGCGAAAAAGACCGGTCCAAGATCGAAAATTTGGGCGATCTCCTTTTGTATTCGGAGACCTTGGAGACAACGATCCCCTTGAAAGAAGTGGCCTCGATCAGGCAAGGTTTGGGACCCAGCGAGATCCGCAGAAAAGACCAGCAGCGCACCATCACGGTCTCGGCCGACATCCAGAAGGGTTTTAAGCAGGCCGCCGTACTTGAAAAAGTTCAAGACATGCTCAAGGGACTGACCATCCCCGAAGATTATCAAGTGGCCCTTTCGGGCCAGGCCAAAGAAGTGCGTGAGTCCTTCCAAAAGGTTTATTTTGCCCTGATTCTTTCCATTCTTTTGATTTACATGATCATGGCTTCGCAGTTTGAGTCTTTGGTCCAACCCTTTTTAATCATGGTCACCGTGCCGCTTTCCATCATCGGAATTTCGATCGCCCTTTTTGTTACCCGTACGTCTCTCAATGTGATTTCCCTTCTGGGAATGGTGATGCTGGGCGGTGTGGTGGTGAATAACGGAATCGTCTTGATGGAGTATATCAACCAAAGAAGGGCGGAAGGAGTTCCGCTCGTTCAGGCGGCTTTTGAATCGTCAAGAGTCCGCACGCGGCCCATTCTCATGAGCGCTTTCACCAGTGCCGTCGGTCTTATTCCCATCGCCCTGGGATTGGGGGAAGGCTCGGAACTTCGTGCCCCTTTGGCGATCACGACGATCGGGGGACTGCTTTCATCGACTTTTCTTTCCCTCGTGGTCCTGCCCTGCTTTTATGTATTGGCCACCCGGTTTCTCAATTGGGCGACCGGCCAGCAGGAGGAAGGGGAGGAGGCTTAGCGAGACGCCATGGGACTTCCTAGCTTTGCCGTAAAACGTCCGGTTCTGACGGGGATGATCTTCCTCGCCATCGTGGTTTTGGGGATGGTGTCTCTTTTTCAGCTCCAGATTGAACTTTATCAGGGAGAAAACCGCGGCATTATCAGCATCATCATCCGGGTCCGGGGAGGCCTTCCGCCCACGGAGGTCGAAAAAATGATCACCAAGCCCGTAGAAGAATCCGTGGCCACGGTGTCCCGCTTGAAAAATCTTTATTCTCATTCCCGGGAAGCGGAGAGTCGCGTGACCCTGGAGTTTGAGGTAGGGACCGACATGAACTATGCGGCCCTCGAGGTCCGGGAAAAATTTTCCCGTGTCATCCCCAAACTCCCGGACGAAATCGAAAAACCGGTCATTGCGAATTTCACGGAATCCGATTCGGCCATCCTCATTTTTGCAGTCACCTCCGATATTCATCCGCCGGAAATGATCCGGGAACTAGTGGATCAGGACCTTGTTCCGATCCTGACGCGTATTGACGGGGTGGCCAGCGTCGAGGTTTACGGAGGCCGCGAGCGAAAAATCATGGTGGAACTGGATCGGGACAAGATGTTCGCCTACGGAATTTCCATTGAGCGGGTGATGGACATCCTCGGCCGAAGCAACATCAATCTTTTGGCAGGGCAGGTGGACCGGGGGACAAAAGAATTTGCCATCCGCACCATGGGGGCCTTTACTTCCATTGAGGAGATTGGGGAGATCGGTGTTGAGGCGACCCGTCATGGGTCCGTGATCCCCTTGAAAGAAATTGCCACGGTCAAAGACGCCTATATGGAAGCAGAAGATTTTGCGCGCCTGAACCTTGATCAAAATGTCACGGTCTATATCAAAAAAGCCAGTGTGGCGCGGACCATTCCGGTTTCGAAGGCGGCACGGACCCTGGTTCGCGACTTTAACGAACAGCGAAAAGGCGAGTTTCAGGCGGTGATTATTACGGATCGGGCGGAGAGTATCGAAAAAGCCATCGGGAGCGTTTGGAGCTCTCTTTTTATGGGATTAGTGCTCACCGCTTTGGTCATGCTCGTTTTGCTTCGTAATTGGTTTTTTACGCTGACGGTTTTGACGTGTATTCCCGTCTCCGTCATTGCCACCTTTATCTTCATGAATTTCTTCGGGTTCAGCATCAATGTCATGACCATGAGCGGCCTTGCCCTGGCGATCGGGATCCTTGTGGACAGTTCTATTGTGGTCCTGGAAAATATCGTTCAAAAAATAAAGGAAGGGCTTTCCGGGGCCCCGGCGGCCACGGCTGGCTCCGAGGAAGTCTGGCTCCCGCTGGTGGCTTCCCAGGCCACCAATATCGTTGTTTTTCTCCCGATCGTATTCATTGATAAACAGATTCAATTGACCTACCAGGGATTTGCTTTTACGGTCGCTTTTTCCCTGGTGGCTTCCACTCTGGCGGCGGTCATGCTTGTGCCGGTGATGATGAGCGAATGGCTGCGTGTCCATCCGGAGTATGTCCCGGCGACTACCGATAAAAGCAGCAAGGTCAATCAGGTCATGGCATGGCTCAAGAAGCATTATGAAAAATGGTCCCGCTGGAATACTGCGCATCCCGTCAGGATGCTTCTTTTTGCGCTTGTTTTATTTGGCATCTCCATCACAGGACTGATTAAAAAAGACATCGATTGGCCCACCACCATGGAGGAGAACGAGTTTGCGATCATCATGTTTCCTTTGGCGGGCGCCCGGATTGAGGCCAATAACGAGGCCGTCAGCAAGGTGGAAGACATCCTGACAAAGGTTCCCGATGTGAAGCTTTTCTCGTCCACGGTCCGCAAAGACGATATCCGGATTTTTGTGGAGTTGAAGGAAAAAGGCAAGCGCCAATATTCCAAGGACGAGATTATGAAGCTGATCGATGACAAGGGAAATGAAGTCATCAAAGAAGTGCATGAGAATTACAGTTTGATTGTGGATGAAGGGGCGGCTGCCAGTGAGACCCGAAAAATGGTAGTCAACATTTTTGGCCACGACAATGACACTTTAGAAAAGCTGGCCCGTGAAGTGGCGACCCGAATGCAAAAAATTCCCGGCCTCGCCAACATCGTCATGACCGACCTCCGGAAACGGCCAGAGTATTCCCTGGTAGTGGATAAAGGAAGGGCGGCCGTTTACGGACTGAACGTGGAGGAAATTGCCGAATCGACCCACGCTTTGATCCGGGGAATGCGGCCGACCAAGTTTCACGAATTAAGCAAAGGGACCGAAATCGAAACCATCACGCGGCTCCAGCCCATTTACCGCCAGAAAGTGGAGGATCTTCAGCAGGTTTATATCGGCTCGAAAGAAGGGGTCCAGGTGCCTTTGGGGGAAGTGGTGAATTTTCAACCGAGTTTTGGCCCGCAGACCATCGACCGCAGGGATAAATTCCGTTACGTTTTCGTCAAGGGGGACGCCCACCGCCCACTGGAATCAATCGCAAAAGAGGTGAAGGAAGCGTTGCGGGACATTGAGTGGCCGGATGATTATTATTGGAGATACGGTGGCTATTATGAGGAATTGATGAAAGGTAAGTCCCAGCTTTCTCTCGCTCTCATCCTGTCCATTGCGCTGGTTTATGGCACCATGGCCTGTCTTTTCCAGTCCTACCAGCAACCGTTTATCATTATGGCGACGATTCCTTTAGCCAGTATCGGCATCTGGCTTGGGCTCACCCTCACCAAGAAGCCTTTGAGCCAACCGGTGTTTATTGGAATGATTCTTTTGGCAGGTTATGTCGTCAATGCGGCGATCATGCTGATTGACCGCATGAACTTGCTCCGTCAGGGAGGGGCCAAGGGGGAAGCTTCCGTCCTCCAAGCGGGTTTGGATCGATTTGAACCGATTGTGATGACCACAGCCTCGACAGTGATCGGGTTTATCCCCATGGCCCTTAGTATCGGCGAAGGGAGCGAGCTTTGGTCTCCCCTTGCGGTCACGGTGATCGGTGGTCTTGTCAGTTCAACCCTTCTTACCCTTTTCGTCGTACCTGATATCATCATTATTTTTGAAAGAAGCGGGTCGCTTATTCGCAAACTTCTTAACCGGCTTGGAATTTTTTCGCACAAACCCGAAATTCAATCTGGGCCATAAATAAGACGATACAAAAACACTAAAAGGAGAAAGACTCGATGGAATCGGTACCCCAAAAACCTTATAAGAGACGGCTTTCGACGGTCCTTATCCACAAGCCCATGCAGCGGGAATTTACGCTTGTGGTGATCAGCCTTTTGATCCTTTCCGCCCTCACGATCGGTTTTGTCATCCATTCAACGATCCGCGAAGCCATGATGGGCGGGGGATACCGCTTCGGAAAAATCAGCGCCTACGAGGTCATGTCCGACGTGAGCTATAACCTCATCGTCCGGGTCAGTTTTGTCCTCTTTGTGACGATTCTGATCATTGCCGTTTTCGGCGTATTTTTCCTGCACCGGATTGCCGGGCCGGTTTACCGTTTTCGGAGCATTCTCCACCGGATTGCGCAGGGGGATATCCCGGAAGAGTTCCAGCTGCGGTCCGGGGATTACTTTACGGAAACCGCGGAAGATTTAAATCATGTCCTGCGGATCCTTAAAGAAAGGCGCCAGCGCCTTGAAAGCATCAAAAAGAAGCTGGAGGGGGCCCGTGAGCAGAATTCCGGGATCCCGGCAAAGGTTCTTGAGGAGATCCAGGAGGTGTTGAACCAGCTAAAGTAAGTTTTCGTATCCATTGACAACTTCGTGTTTTAGGTTATAATTCTACCGAAGTTACATTAAGATAGAGAGGCAGCGATGAAGTGGGCTAAACGCCCACTTTTTTTTTCTGTAACCTCTTATGACGCAAGAACTTCTGACAACACTGGAATACATTGAGAAAGAAAAAGGGATCGACAAGCAGACGCTTCTCGAAGCCCTGAAGCAGGCCCTTGTCTCCGCCTGCCGAAAGACTTATCCTGAGTGCCAGGATGTGGACATCCAAATCAACCCCGAAACGGCGGATATCAAGGTCTTTAAAAACGGCAAGGTCCTGGATGACGCCGAATTCGGCCGGATCGCCGCCCAGACTGCCAAGCAAGTCATCATTCAAAAGATCCGAGAGGCCGAGAGAAAATCAATCTTTGATGAATTCATTAAGAAACAGGATAATATCGTTTCGGGCTCGGTCCACCGGGTAGAGAAAAAAGCGATCATCGTGGATTTGGGGAAAACCGAAGGAATTTTGCCGGCCCGGGAGCAGTCGCCCAAGGACGATTTCCGGCAGGGGGACTTTATCAAAGCTTATCTTTTGGAAATTAAGAAGACCCCGGCGGGGCCGGAAGTTCTTCTTTCGCGGGCCCACGAGTCCTTCGTGAAAAGACTTTTTGAGATCGAGGTCCCGGAAATCCATGAAAAGGTGGTCCAGATTAAAGCGATCGCCCGGGAAGCGGGATCGAGAACAAAAATTGCCGTTTTTTCCGCCGATGCCAAGATCGATCCGGTGGGCTCCTGCGTGGGCATCCGGGGCCAAAGAGTCAAAAACATCGTGCGCGAGCTTCGGGGAGAGAAGATTGATATTATTCGTTGGAGCGAAGACATCGAAACTTACATTAAGGAATCCTTGAAGCCGGCCGAGATCACCGAAATCAAATTGGAACGGGAAGGAAAAGGCGCCGAAATTTTTGTGGCCGATGACCAGCTTTCTCTGACGATCGGCAAAAAAGGCCAGAATGTGCGCCTGGCTTCCAAACTTTTGGGATGGCGCTTGGATGTCCGGAGCCTCTCTCAAAAATTGCCGGTCACGTCCTTGGAAGGAATTGAACCTGCGGTCCTGGAAAGTCTGAAGGCCGCAGGGGTGGCTTCGATCCGGGATGTGCTTAAGTCAAAGCCCGAAGATCTGACCAAAATTGAAGGCGTCACACCCGAACTCGCCGAGAAAATTATTAAGCTGGCCCATGACAAGGTGGCGCGTACCGAAAAACCTTTAGAGAAAGCCGAAACGGGCGAAGGGACGGAAGAACAACATGAAAGTGCATGAGCTGGCCAAAGAGCTCAAATTATCAAGCAAGGATCTCCTGGAGAAGCTGAAGAAGCTGAGAGTCGACGCGAAAAGCCACATGACCGGGCTTGACGAGGAAACGGTCCAGCGGATTAAAAAAGCGATCGCTCGAAAGCCCGCGGGAAAATCTCCCGCTCCCGTACCAAAACCGGCACCCGCTCCGGCGGCCGCTCTGCCAAAGCCGTCTAAACCCGCGTCTCCCAAAACTCCGGCTCCCCCGGCCCCTCCTTCTCCTGCGCCTCAAGTCAAAGAAGAAGTCCGTCTGGCGACCGCGGTTGCCGAGCCCATCCGCGTGGAAATACCGATCACGGTCGGGGCTTTGGCAGCCAAACTGAGTGTCCGGTCCAACGAACTCATTAAAGCCCTCATGGGCATCGGGGTTTTTGCCAACCTCAATCAATTTCTGGATGATGAAGTGGTGTTTAAGGTTGCAGGCCAGCTTGGAATCCCGGTCGAGAAGGCCGAGGAAGAAAAGAAATTAAAGGAAGAGGAAGAAAAAGAAGAGGAGAAGCATCTGAAGCACCGTTTTCCCGTTGTGACCTTGATGGGGCACGTGGATCACGGAAAGACCTCTCTTCTGGACGCCATTCGAAAAAGCAATGTTGTGTCCAAAGAGGCGGGGCAGATTACCCAACACATCGGCGCTTATGTGGTGGAGCTTCCGGGAAAGGGGCACGTCACCTTTCTTGATACGCCCGGCCACGAGGCTTTCACCGCCATGCGCGCCCGGGGGGCCACTGTCACGGATGTCGTCGTCTTGGTCGTGGCGGCGGATGATGGGGTGATGCCGCAGACCGTCGAGGCCCTGGACCATGCGCGGGACGCCGGAGTCCCCATTGTGGTGGCCGTCAATAAATGCGATCTTCCGCAGGCCAATCCTCAGAAAGTCATGACCCAGCTTCAAAAGATGGAGGTCGTTCCGGAGGAATGGGGAGGGAAAACCATTTTCTGCAAAGTCTCGGCAAAGACGAAAGACGGGATCGACCGTCTTCTTGAAATGCTCCTTTTGGAGGCGGAAGTCCTGGAATTGAAAGCCAATCCCAACCGCCCTGCTTTGGGGGTTGTCATTGAAAGCCGACTGACCAAGGGAGGCGGCCCCGTCGCAACGGTCATTATTCAAAAAGGAACTCTTAAGGTTGGAGACACGGTCATTGCGGGGGCCTATTCCGGAAAAGTCCGCGCCCTGCGGAATGACCGGGGCAAAACCATCCGGGAGGCCGGGCCTTCTTATGCCGCAGAGGTTCTCGGTTTGAACGGAGTCCCGCAAGCCGGAGAAGTCCTCCGCGCCGTCGAAGATGAAAAAACGGCCCGGCGGATGGCGGAAAAACGCTTTCTTGAGATCAAGCAAAAGCAGACCCAAGGCAGTCCCAAGCACCTGACTCTGGAAAACCTGCATGAGAGAATTCAGCAGGGGAAATTCAAGGAATTAAAGTTGATCATCAAAGCGGATGTCCAGGGATCGATTGAGGCTTTGTCGCAATCCCTTGAAAAACTTTCCAGCGAGAAGGTCCGGATGCACGTCATCCATGGCGGCGTGGGGGGAATCAATGAATCGGATGTGATGCTGGCCGCCGCTTCCGATGCGGTGGTGATCGGGTTTCACGTCAAGGCCGATCCCCGGGCGGAGCAGTTAAAGGAAGAGGAGGGGGTCGACGTCCGGTTTTATAATATTATTTATGAGGCGATTGAGGATGTCCGGAAGGCCATGGAAGGGCTTCTTGAGCCGGTCTTTAACGAGGTCTTGGAAGGCCGGGCGGAGGTGCGCCGGGTTTTCCGCTCTTCCAAAGCGGGGACGGTGGGAGGCGGTGTCCTCACCAAAGGCAAGATCAGCCGTTCCAGCAAAGTCCGTTTGATCCGCAAGCAAGTGGTGGTTTTTGACGGAAAGCTTTCCTCCCTCCGGCGTTTTAAAGACGATGTGAGGGAAGTTCTGGAAGGCTACGAGTTCGGGTTCGGCCTGGAGGGGTCCTCGGACATCCATGAAGGCGACTTTCTTGAGGCCTACCGCATGGAAAAAGGCGCCCCGCAGAAACTGAAGTAAACCGGGAAAATTTTACGGCTTATGGTGATCGGAATTCTTCAAATGGACATTTTTCTTCCCGAGACCGGGTCCCTTAAAGAGAAGCGCTGGATTGTCAAAAGTTTGACGACCCGTATCCGCAATAAGTTCAACGTTTCGGTTGCGGAAGTTGATTCTCAAGACAAGTGGCAGAAGGCCGTTTTCGCCGTGGCCCACGTCGGGAATCGGCAGGCGTTTACCAATAAACTTTTGGACGAAGTGCTGAATTTCGCGCGCGGCGTCAAACAAATTGAAATCATTGATTCTAAGCTGGAATTCCTTTAGGCTATCGGACTTTCTCCATGTCGCGCAGAACAGAAAGAGTTGAGGCGTTGATTCAAATCGAGCTGGCGGAGCTCCTCTTAAAGAAGCTGAAGGACCCCCGGATCGGTTTTGTGACGGTGACCGGGGTGGGTGTGACTCCGGACCTGAAGTCGGCCCGCGTTTATTTCAGCGTGCTGGGGGATGCCAAGGCGAAAGCCGAGGCGCAGGACGGATTGGAGCATGCCGCCGGATTTTTGCAGCACCAGATTGCCGATGCCCTGAAGCTCCGGTTTACCCCGAAGCTGACCTTTCACCTGGACGAATCGGTGGAAGAAGGCCTCCGGATCGACCGCATCATCGGGAATTTACATCAAAAGAAAGAATAGGTAGGGATGAAAAGCAATTCTTTAGAGACATTTTGCCAGGGTCTGAAAAAGCAGAAAAGTTTTCTTCTGGCTTCCCATGTGAGCCCGGAAGGGGACGCGGTGGGCAGCCTGATTGCCATCGAATCCCTTCTGCGGCGCCTCGGAAAGAAGACGAAGATTATCTGCGACGATATTTTTCCGGAAAGGCTCTCCTGCCTTCCGCACCAGGACCGGTGGAATGTCTATTCCAAAAACAAGAACGACAAATTTTCCTTCGACTCGCTGGTGGTGACCGATTGCCCCACGCTCGAACGGATCGGAAGGGTGAAGGAAATGGTCACTCCGGAAACGGTTGTTTTCAATATTGACCACCACATCTCCAATGTCGGGTTCGGCCGCTTTAACTTTGTTCAGCCCAAGGCCGCGGCTTGCGGTGAAGTGGTTTATGAAATTTTCAAATACTTCAAACTGCCGCTCGATAAGGACGAAGCCACCTCGCTCTATGTTTCCCTCTCTACGGACACGGGCTCTTTCAAATACAGCAATAGCAGCGCCAAGGCCCATTTGGTGGCCGCCGAGCTCCTCAGGACGGGGATCGATATTGAGCGCATCAACGAAGAGCTTTATGCCACGTATTCTTTAAACAAAATCCAGCTTTACAGCCGGCTCCTCAGCAAAGTCCAGACCGCTTTCAACGGCAAAGTGGCGTGGGTCGCCATGAGCCGGCTGGATTTAAAAGACTCCGGTGCGACCTATGAGGACACGGAAGGCTTCATCGATTTTTTGAAGAACCTCAAGGAAGTCAAAGTGGCTTTTTTTCTTAGTGAAATGCAGCGGCCCGATGAGGTGAAGGTCTCTTTCCGCTCCAAGGGAAACCATGATGTGAATCAAATCGCGACGACCTTTGGAGGGGGAGGGCACAAAAAAGCCGCCGGCTGCACCCTGCGTATGAGTTTGTCCCAGGCCGTGGATGCCATCTTAAAAGAAGTGAAGAAACAATCCCAATTCAAATGAACTCGAACGAAATCAGGTCCATCGACGGGGTCCTTCCCGTTGACAAGCCCAAAAGCTGGACGTCGCACGATGTGTGCGCTTTTGTGAAAAAGCGATTCCGCATTCCCAAAGTGGGCCATGCGGGAACGCTGGATCCCTTGGCGACCGGAGTCCTGGTCCTCCTGTTGGGCCGGGCCACCAAACTTTCCCAGGAATTGAGCTCCTGCGACAAGGAATATCACGGGACCCTGGAGCTCGGAGTCGAAACCGATTCCCATGACCGGGACGGAAGGGTGATTCAACAGGCTCCTTGGGAAGGGATCAATCTCGAAAAGATCCGCGGGATTTTGCCCGCGTTTGTGGGGGAAATTGAACAGACACCGCCTATGATTTCTGCGATCCGTTATAAAGGGGTCCGCCTCTACCATTTGGCCCGCCGGGGGACGGTGGTCCCGAGGGAAAAAAGGAAGATCATGGTTCATGAATTCCGGATGGAGAACCAAGCGGGCCCTTTGGTTGATTTTTTCGCGCGGGTCTCCAAGGGGACTTATCTCCGCACCCTGGTCCATGATGTGGGAGAAGTTCTGGGCTGCCACGCCACGCTGAACGAATTGCGCCGGCTCCGCGCGGGAGATTTCCGGCTGGAAGATTCCGTCACGGTAGACACCCTCAAGAGTCTTTCTCCGGCCGATCTGGAGCGCCACATCTATTCTTTTTCTTCCTTTCCCGTCTATTCTTTTTTGGACCGACCCCCTGCTTGACCCCCCTAAAAATTTTCCTTTTCCATGAGAGTCTGGACGCGGCTTGAAAAGTATCAAGCGGACCCACGGCGGCCGCTTGTTCTGGCGCTTGGCAATTTCGACGGCGTCCATCTGGGGCATCAGAGGATCCTCAAAACGGTGGCCGAGCGCGCCAAAAAACAGAAGGGGCTCGCGGCGGTTTTGACCTTCCTGGAGCACCCCCAAAGGGTCCTTCATGGCTCCGACAAACCCGCCCTTTTGACTTCGCCGCAGCACCGGCTTTTACTTTTCCGGGATCTGGGGATCGACGTTTGTTTCCTGCTCCATTTCACCCTCGCTTTTTCAAAAACATCGCCGGAAAATTTTGTTGAGAATTTACTGGTCGAGCGCCTCAAGGTGAAGGAAGTCCATCTGGGTTACAACGCCCATTTCGGATTCAGCCGCCGGGGAGACTCGGCCCTGATGAAAACTCTGGCGAAGCGCTTCGAATTTGATTTTTTTGAGTCGGCGCCCGTCGAAGTGCGGGGAAAGTTCGTTTCGAGTTCTTTGATTCGCCGGCTGATCTCGGAGGGGAATCTCGGCGAGGCCCGTCAGTTCCTGGGCCGCCCCTTCAGCATTTTCGCAAGCGTTGTGCGGGGAAAGGGGAGGGGCAAGACCCTGGGTTTTCCGACCGCCAATTTAAGGCCCCATAGCGAGATCCTGCCTCCCGAAGGAGTCTATCCCGTGGAGGTCCGGCAAAACCGGTTTCATCTGAAATCCCTGATCAAAAAAAATGAATTTGAATTCGTCCAGGAAAAACCCGGCGCTTGGAGGCAGGGGATTCTCAATTATGGGACCCGGGCCACCTTTGAAAATTCCGGCCCTCCCGTTGCCGAGGCCTACCTTTTTAATTTTAAGGGGGATCTCTACGGGCATACGCTGGAAGTGGTTTTCCACCCCCGGGTGCGTGAAGAAAGGAGGTTCGAGGACAGGGACGCGCTCGTCCAAGCCATCCAGCGGGACATCGCCCATGCCCGGCAGTATTTTTTGTCCCGCCGTTAAGAACCCTTTACAAAGGAGCGGAACTCCGCTATACTATCACGTCTGTCAATTGTCTAACCAATTGAAATACAAGGGGTTAGATGTCATCTGAAAGGATAAATTAAAAGATGCCTTTAGTGGTAGAAAAGAAAAAAAAGATCATCGACGATTATCATCGCCATAAAAAAGACACGGGTTCTCCGGAAGTTCAGGTCGCCATCCTGACCGAGAGAATCAACATGATCAGCGGGCATTTGAAAACGAATGTGAAGGACAAGCATTCCCGCTACGGCCTGATTAAAATGGTGGGGCAGAGAAAACGCCTCCTGGATTACCTCCGCCAGGTCAATCCCGAAGCTTACCAGAAACTGATCGCCCGCCTGGATCTTCGCAAGTAAAGTTAAACTTATCCCATGACCGTTCATCGAGTCTCAAGTCTTATTGGTGGCCGCGAACTCATTCTCGAAACCGGCAAAATAGCCAAGCAATCCTCCGGGGCCGTCACCGTCCAATACGGCGGCACCGTGGTCCTGGTCACCGTGGTGGGCTCGGCGGAACCCAAAGAGGGGCAGGATTATTTTCCCCTCATGGTGGATTACCGCGAAAGAACCTATGCGGCCGGCAAAATTCCCGGGGGTTTTTTCAAAAGGGAAGGCCGCCCTTCGGAAAAGGAAATTTTAAGCTCCCGCCTGATCGACCGTCCCATCCGTCCTCTTTTTCCCAAAGATTATTTGAATGAAGTTCAAATCATGGCCACGGTCCTTTCCATCGACGGAGAGAATAATCCCGATGTTTTGGCGATGATCGGGGCTTCCGCCGCCCTTTTGATTTCACCCGTTCCTTTCACGACCCCGGTCGGCGCGGTCCGGATCACTTCCGTGGGAGGCTCTTTCGCAACCAACCCGACTTACCTGCAACTCGAAGAAGGCACCATGGATCTCGTGGTGGCCGGGACGCCCGATAAAATCATCATGATTGAGGCGGGGTGCAAAGAAGTTTCCGAAAACGAAATGCTTCAGGCGATCCTCTTGGCGCAGAAAGAAATTCAAACGGTCATCCGGCTTCAAAAGGAACTTCAATCCAAGGCGGCGAAACTGAAAATCGAAGTTAAAAAACGCGTCATCCCGGCGCCGGTCTCTCAAAAAGTGGAACAAGCCGTGAAAGGCCAGTTCGAAAAACTTTTCGACCTCCCGACAAAAGAAGAACGTGAAAGCAAGGTGGCCGAACTTTACGAAAAAGTGCTCGCTGGGTTTGATCCCGCCGACCCCAATTTCAAGGAAGCCGACGTCAAGTACGCCTTTGAAGAGATCGAACAGGCAAGGGTCCGGGAAATCATCCTGAAAGAAAAAAGACGTCCGGACGGACGGGAATTCCGGGAAATCCGCCCCATTACCTGTGAAGTGGGCGTCTTGCCCCGGACCCACGGCTCCGCCCTTTTTACCCGCGGCCAAACTCAAAGCCTTGCGGTGACCACGCTCGGGACCAAAGCCGACGAGCAGACGATCGACGCCCTTGAGGGAGAAACATCAAAACGTTTTATGCTCCATTATAATTTTCCTCCCTTCAGCGTCGGAGAAGTGGGGCCGAACCGCGGCCCGGGCCGCCGGGAAATCGGCCACGGGGCTCTTGCCGAGCGTTCCCTGAAGGCCGTGATGCCCGGCGAGGAAGAATTTCCTTATACCGTCCGTCTGGTCTCGGACATCCTCGAATCCAACGGTTCCAGCTCCATGGCGAGCGTCTGTAGTGCGACCCTGGCCTTGATGGATGCGGGCGTTCCCATCAAAGCGCCGGTCAGCGGCATTGCGATGGGCCTGGTGACGGAAGGCAGTCAATGGCAGCTTTTGACGGATATCGCGGGCCTGGAGGATCATTTGGGGGACATGGACTTCAAGGCCGCCGGGACCGAGAAGGGGTTGACCGGCCTTCAAATGGATCTCAAGATTGACGGAATTACCGAAGAAATTCTAAAGCAGGCCCTCGAACAGGCGAAGGAATCACGGCTTCAAATTCTTAGTAAAATGACCCAGGCCCTTCCGGGCCCGCGCAGAGAACTTTCCATGTACGCCCCCCGCATTACGACCATCCATATTAATCCGGAGAAAATCGGAGAGGTCATCGGACCGGGCGGAAAAGTGATCCGTAAAATTGTCGAAGAGACAGGGGCAAAAATCGAAATTGAAGACGACGGCCGGGTGATGATCGCTTCCAACGATGCCAAGGCGGTCGAGGCCGCGCTGGCGCGGGTTAATTCCATTGTCGAGGAAGCGGTCGTGGGCAAAATTTACCAGGGCCGGGTCCGCAAGATCATGAATTTCGGGGCCTTCTGTGAAATCATTCCGGGAACCGACGGCCTCGTCCATATTTCAGAAATTGCGGAAGGGTATGTCAAACGCGTTGAAGACCATTTAAAAGTAGGGGATGTGGTGCCGGTGAAAGTGATTGGGGTCGACCCGGAAGGGAAAATCAATCTGAGTATGGTCCAGGTCAAAGACGGCGAAGGGCCGCCCCAACCTCCCAAGCCGCGCGAACCCCGCCCCGCAGGATCTTCGGATGAACCCAGAGACTTTGACCGTCCTCGCCGGGACCGGGGAGGCGACCGGGGGCCCCGGCGCGATCATTCAAGAGGCCGTTCCTGACGGATGTCTCATTGCGAAGTCCAAATCTGTTGTCTTCCTCATTTTCAGGGTCTGCCGCTTCCGCAGTACATGACCGAAGGCGCAAGCGGTCTTGATCTTCTCGCAGCAATCAAAGAACCTTTGGAACTCCTTCCCGGCAAGCGCACCCTCATTCCCACCGGAATTCAGATCGCCCTTCCGGAGGGTTTTGAGGCCCAGGTCCGCCCCCGAAGCGGTTTGGCCCTCAAAGAGGGGATTGGGCTTCTCAATTCTCCCGGCACCATTGATTCCGATTACCGCGGTGAAATCCAGGTCATCGTGTTCAATGCGGGGGACCGCCCCTTTACCTTCCAGCGCGGGATGCGGATTGCCCAACTCGTCGTGGCGCCTGTGGTTAAGGCCCAATTCGTTGTGGTCGATAACCTGAACGCCACCGTCCGCGGAGCGGGCGGTTTTGGGCATACGGGTTAGCCCCACGGCCATTCATCATTTTCGGATCTTATGCGCAAGGAACGACTCAACGAAATTTGGGGTGTGATTTTTTTGCTTTGCGGGCTTTATACCCTCGCAAGCCTCGTCTTTTTCCATTCCGACGACCTTTCCTTTTTCACTTCTCATCCGCACTCTCCCGTTTTGAATTACACGGGACTCATCGGGGCGTATCTTGCCCACGGCCTTCTGCTTGCTTTCGGCCTGGGCGCGTATCTCATTCCCGCCTTTCTTCTGCTTTGGTCGATTTGTTTCTTTTCGCAGCGGATCCCCGAGAGAAAATTATTTAAATTTGTGGGCCTCGCGATCGCGGTCGTGGCCGCCAGTGTTTTCCTGGGGATTTCCTTCAGCCCCGAAAAAAGGTTTCTCCGTGCCGGGGCGGTGGGGTATGTATTCGGGAGCCAGCTCCTCCGTTATTTTGGACCGGTGGGCGGGTATATCGTGACGGGTTCCTGTTTTCTTCTGGCGACGCTCCTCGCCACGGATTTCCTGATTTATCCCATCGTCAAAGGTTTTTGGACGAGCCTCTATGAAACTTTTAACTTATTTTTCACACAGATCCGGAACCTTGCGGAATGGATTTCCAAGATTTTTTCCCGCGTTCTCGAACTGAAACTTCCCCGGAAAGAAAAGCCCGGCCGCGAGCCCATTGTGCGGGTGACTGCCTCGCGCCAGGAAAAGACCCCGGAACCCCGGCCCAAGATCGAGCCCTTGCCGATGCCCCCGCCCGTCGAAAAAGAAAAGACTGAAAAGAAAAAGGCGGAGGAGGAGCCGATCCGAATTTCCATGAGCGCCCCTTCCGCGGATTACAAGCTTCCCTCGCTTGACCTCTTGCGGAAACCGGAATCCGCGCCGGTCCGCACGGAGGATTTGAAGCAAAATTCAAGGATCCTGGAAGAGACTTTGGCGGATTTCGGACTCGAGGTGAAAGTGGTGGAAGTGGAACAGGGCCCGGTGATCACCCGTTATGAAATTCTTCCCGCGCCCGGCGTTAAGGTCAACCGGGTGTTGAGTCTCGGCGATGATTTGGCCCTCGTTCTCAAAGCGACGAGTCTGCGCTTTATCGCGCCGATTCCCGGCAAGTCCGCCATCGGAATCGAAGTCCCGAATAGCAAAAGCAGCATGGTCTATCTTCGCGAACTTCTTGAATCGCGCGAATTCCGAAATTCCAATTACGCCCTTCCTCTGGCGATCGGAAAAGACACAAGCGGAAAACCTTTGGCGGCCGACCTCACTCAAATGCCCCATCTTTTGATTGCCGGAACGACGGGGAGCGGAAAAACCGTATGCGTCAATTCGATCATCGCGGGCCTGATTTTTCATGCGGCGCCGGACCGGCTCAAGTTTGTCATGGTGGACCCCAAAATGGTGGAGCTCGCCGTGTACCATTCTCTTCCTCATATGCTGGCGCCTGTGGTGACCGATGCCAAAAAAGCGGCGGCCACCCTGGGTTGGGTTGTGACAGAAATGGAAAACCGTTACCGGCTTTTTGCAAGCCGGGGGGTGAGGAATATTCAGGGTTTCAATGCCCAATCGGACGAAATTCTTCCTTACATCGTTGTGGTGATTGATGAGTTGGCGGATTTGATGATCGTGGCCCAGGACCGGGTGGAAGGGGCCATCGCCCGGCTTGCCCAACTTTCCCGCGCCGTCGGCATTCACTTGATTTTGGCCACCCAGCGGCCCTCCGTGGACGTGATCACCGGAGTCATCAAGGCCAATTTCCCGGCCCGGATTTCATTTAAAGTGGCTTCCAAAGTGGACTCGCGGACCGTTCTGGATGCCAATGGCGCCGACAAGCTCCTTGGAAAAGGGGATCTTTTGTTCCTTCTGCCGGGCGAGTCGAAACTCATCCGGGGACAAGGGGCCCTGGTGCAGGATGAGGAAATCGTCCGGATTGCGGAATTCGCCTCAAAACAGAAATCCCCCGAGTACCATCCCGAAATTCATTCCCTTCAGGAAGAAAAAGCCGCGGCGGCGAATAATGAGAAAGACGCGCTTTTTGAGGAGGCCGTTCAAGTGGTTTTGGAAACCGGAGTGGCCAGCGCTTCCACGCTTCAGAGACGGCTCCGTTTGGGTTATACCCGGGCCGCCCGGATCATTGACCAAATGGAGGCCGAGAGAATCGTAGGCCCCCACCGGGGTTCGAAACCCCGGGAAATCCTGGTCGATCGGGAACAAGCCCTTCGCCAGACCGCCTCTCCGGAATAGCTTTTGGGCTTTCGCCCACCCTTAGATAATCCAACCGTAATGGTATATAATGGTTAGCTTATGAGCGTTCAAACCGTGTCCTTTAAAAAGAGCCAGTGGCGGGTAGGCGTGCTAAGCCTCGGATGCCCGAAAACCCTCGTGGATAGCGAGCTTATCCTCGGGAAATTGGACCCCGGAAGGTATCCGATGGCCCCTTCCGTTACGGACTGTGACGTTGCGCTTATCAACACCTGCGCCTTCATTGAAGAGGCCCAGGAGGAGTCCGTCGATCAAATCCTCCGGCTCGTGGAACTCAAAAAAGAGGGCCGGATTCAAAAACTGATTGTCCTGGGGTGCCTGGTCCAGCGTTTCGCCTCCGACCTTCAAAAGGAGTTGACGGAGGTGGACGCCTTTGTGGGATCCGGCGAATACACCAAAATTCCCGAAATTATCGAGGGAGTTGTCCGGGGTGAAAGAGTTTCGGAAATCGGCCTGCCCGGCTACCTCTATACGTCGGGGGAGCGGCGGATTCAGCTGACCCCGTCTTACTGGCGTTACCTCAAAATTTCCGAAGGTTGCGACCACACCTGTTCTTTTTGCGTGATTCCGAGTTTCAGGGGCAAGCATCGTTCCCGGCCCCTGGAAGATGTGGTTCAAGAAGCGGAAAAATTGGCCGCCGAAGGGGCCAAGGAACTCATCTTAACGGGGCAGGACACCACCTTTTTCGGCTATGACCTTGGAGGGCGTTATCTATTGCCCGAACTTCTTTCCCGGCTCAACCGGATTCCGAAACTCCGCTGGATCCGGATCCTTTACGCCTACCCGTCGCTCGTGACCGATGCATTGATCCAATCGATGGCTTCGCTGGATAAAGTCTGCCATTATCTCGATATGCCGCTTCAGCACGTGAGCGACCGGATGCTGAAGAGCATGCGCCGCGGCACAACGCGTGAATCCACGCGGCGCTTGATTCAAAAACTTAGAAAACAAATCCCCGATCTTGCCATCCGCACCACTTTCATTGTGGGTTATCCCGGCGAGACGGAAAAAGAATTCCGGGAATTAACCGATTTTTTGGAAGAGGCCCGTTTCGAGCGCCTCGGCATTTTTACCTATTCTCCGGAAGCGGGTTCTCTGGCCGCGAAACTTGCCGGTCAAGTCCCGGATAAGATCAAACGGAAACGGTTTGAAACGGCCATGGTTTTGCAGCAAAAAATCTCCCGGGAAAATAACCGCCGTTTTCTGGGCAAGACCTTCGAGGTTCTGGTGGAAGGGCCGGAGGAGGGGAAGCGGGGGAGGATGGCCGGGCGGACTTATATGGACGCTCCGGAAGTCGACGGTACGATTTATGTGGAGGCCCCGGGAATTAAGCCGGGAGAATTTGTTTGGGTCAAAATTAATGAAACTCGCGAGTACGATCTTGTGGGGCAAATTGCTGCCTAATCTCCTTTCTTCGTTTCGGATCGTCATCGGTATTATTATCCCCATTTTACTTTTGTCCCAACCCCGGCGCTTTCCCCTCGAAACCGGCGTCCTCCTCTGGGCCGTCGGCCTTTTTCTGGTCGGTTCCTTCACCGACTTCTGGGACGGCTGGATTGCCCGGAGGCAAAAGTCGGAAACCCCGCTTGGCCGGATTTTGGACCCCACGGCCGATAAGATTTTGATTTTGGGGACCATGGCAAGTTTTGCCGCCCGGGGAGTTTATTCCTACTGGTTCCTCGCTCCCATTTTCATCCGGGAGATTGCCGTCACCTTCTGCCGCCTCGTTTGGCTTTATCAAGGCAAGGCCATCGGGGCGGAGCGGGCGGGGAAGATCAAACTCGTCACGCAAGTCGCCTCGGTCTTATTTTCTTTTGCCTACCTTTTCATTTCCAATACGGCCTTTTTTTATTTGAACCGGGGATTTCTTATCCTTGCCTTGTTTATGACGCTTTATTCCGGCTTCTTTTTCTTTTTCAATAATCGGGGGCTTCTTTCGGACAAGAAATTCCTAAGGGTTGTCGCGGCATTGGGGGTGGGATACCTCCCTCCTTTTCCCGGGACTTACGGAAGCCTTCTGGGGCTCGTTTTTCTTCCTTTGATTTCCCACGACGTCCTTCTTCATTTTTTGGTTTTTTTAGGATTCCTGGGATTGGCTTATCTTGTCATTCCGCGTCTCGGATTAAAGAAAGAAGAGGACCCCCTGGAAATCGTGATTGACGAGACGTGCGGAATTCTTATCGCTTTTTTGGGGATCCCTCTGACCGCTTGGAGCCTTTTGGCGGGATTTCTGGTTTTTCGTTTTTTTGACGTCACAAAAATATTTCCCCTGCGCTGGCTCGAATCAAAAAAGGGAACCCACGGCATCCTTTTGGACGACGTGGGAGCGGGGATTTACACATGGCTTGTTTTAAAAATTCTCACCGCCTGAACCACGCTTCGCCTCCCCGGCCCGAGGCCGAAGTGCTCACCGTAGGGAACGAGCTTTTGACGGGCTCGGTCCTGAATACCAACGCGAAATATTTGGGCAGGGAGCTGACGAAGCTCGGATTTCAAGTCACGGCCCAAAGCGCCTGTCCGGATGAAATTCCTTCGATCCGCCGCGCTTTAAGTCTGGCCGTCAAACGCTCCCGCGTGATTATCGTGAGCGGGGGCCTGGGCCCGACGCCGGATGATTTGACGCGGGAGAGCCTGGCCGGTTTTTTCGGGGTCCCGCTCGTTTTTTCAAAAACCCAGTACCGGGAAATCGCGCGGCATTACCGGAAAAGGAGCCGGCCCGTTCCTTCCATCGTCAAACGGGAGGCCTACTTTCCGGCCGGTGCAAAGCCCGTTCTCAATCCTTTCGGGATCGCGCTGGGGTTCATTATCGAAAAGTCTGAAAAAATTATCGTGGTTGTTCCCGGAGTGCCCGGGGAACTGGTCCGGATTTTCGAATCCCGGATCCGGCCCTATCTCCGGAAGAGATTTCCCGCCCTCCGGCCGTTTGCTTCGCTTTTGGTGAAAACCGTGGGCCTCTCGGAACCCGCAATTATGGACCGCCTCGGCCGCGATTTTTTTAAGCTCGGCCGCTTCCAATTCGGCATCTATCCCAGTGTGGGGGAGGTGAGCCTTCGAATTTACGCGGATTCATCAGAGGTCATCCGGCGGCTCAAAGCACGTGTTTTTAAAACGCTTAGGAATTCAACCTATAGTTTTCATGAAGAAACAATTCAGGAAGCGATTGCAAAAATCCTGATGAAGCGGGGCTGGACATTGTCGGTCGCGGAAAGCTGCACGGGGGGCCAGATTGCGGAGAGGATCACCCGGATCCCCGGCTCCAGCCGTTATTTTCAGGGAGGCGTTGTCGCTTACCGGGATAAAGTGAAAACCAAGATCCTGGGAGCCCCCGCCGGGATTCTTAAATCGCGGGGGGCGGTTTCGAAGGAAGCGGTTGCCTTCATGGCGAAAGGCATCCGGAATCAATTGAAGAGCACGCTGGGAGTGGCGGTGACCGGGATCGCAGGACCGGGCGGCGGGAGCGCCTCAAAACCCGTGGGTCTGGTTTATATTTCCATCGCCTCACCCCAAAAAACAAAGGTTTGGAAAGAGCGGTTTACGGGAGACAGGGAGCAGGTTCAGGACCGGGCTGCTAAAAAAGCCCTCGAACATCTTTGGCGATGGCTTCGGAAGTAATCCGCGCTTTTTTAGCCCTTCCCCTGGCCCCCTTTTTCGAGTCAGAAGTTCGTCCCCTCCTCGAGAAGCTCAAAGGGCAATGCCCCGGAGTCCGCTGGGTCGAGGCCTCCAAAATCCACGTGACTCTTCATTTTTTCGGATCGATTTATCCGGAAGAAGTGTCAAAGATTTCAAGAATTGTCGGGCCCATTGTTTCCCAGGCCAAGTCCTCCGAAGTTTTTCTGAAAGATTTGGGAGGATTCCCCAATCTTTCGAGACCCAGGGTCCTTTGGCTCGGGATCGAGGGGGACCTTGAGAACCTTAAAAATGTCCACCGTTTGCTCGAAAAAGAGTTGGAGAAGAACGGGTTCCCGATCGAAAACCGCCCTTTTAAACCTCATTTGACTCTGGGGAGGGTGAAGGACGCCGGAAAATTTTCAGGAATCTCCGAGATCCAATTTGACCCGACGCCCGTTAAAAAAATTCAGGAAATCGTTCTTTTTAAAAGCCATCTGGCCCCTCAAGGATCGCATTATGAGGCAATTGAGACCTATCCGTTCTCCGCTTCGTAAACCCACGCGGCAGGCTTTCATGAAAATTTACTGGGCCCTTTTCCGCCGTTACGGTCATCGCCATTGGTGGCCTGGAGACACTCCCTTTGAAGTCATGGTGGGGGCGATCCTCACTCAAAATACGGCCTGGTCCAATGTCGAAAAAGCGATCCGCAATTTAAAAAGGGAAAAACTTTTGACCCCCCGATCCCTTAAAAAAATTTCCGACTCGAGGCTTGCCCGGCTGATCCGGCCGGCCGGCTATTTCAATATCAAGGCAAAAAGACTCCGAAATTTTATCGATTTTTTATGGAGCCGTTTTGACGGGGATCTGAAAAAGATGTTCGGAGTTCCTTTAGAGCCTCTCCGAAACCAGCTTTTGGAAGTCAACGGCATCGGGGAGGAAACGGCGGATTCGATTCTGCTTTATGCCGGAGAAAAGTCGACTTTTGTGGTCGATGCCTACACCCGCCGGGTTTTTGCGAGGCACCGTTATTTGAGGGGGGACGAGGATTATGGAATCATCCGGTCTTTATTCACGGGACTGTTGCCCAAGAACAAGGGACTTTATAACGATTACCATGCCCAGATTGTGCAGGTCGGCAAGGACTATTGTAGGAAAACCCCCCTCTGTGAAACTTGCCCTTTAAACCCCTACCTTTGAGCCTCCCGATTTGCCCTAACTTATTGCCCTTTTAGGCCTTATTACTTATATCAATTTTGTTCAATAGCTATCTTTTACTAATTTGCAATTAATGATACTATCAGGTATACTTACTTAGAAAAAGGAGATTTCTATGAGATTTAAAAAAGCCTCAAAACGGATCGGAGATATTTTGATCGAAGAAGGGTTTCTCGATCCCCAAGATCTTAAGAAGGCCCTTGAAATACAAAAGCACGAAGGGGGACTGATCGGTCAGATCCTGGTCCGCATGGGTGTTGTCAAAGAGGAAAATCTGGTACTCGGGCTTTCAAAACAGCTTTCCATCCCCTATATCCGGCTGAATAGCTACAGTGTCAATCGAGGCGCTCTGGCTGCGATTCCAAAGGAAACGGCGGAGAAGTACCTTGTTTTTCCTTTTGACCATGACGATCGGAGCCTTTCCGTGGCCATCGCGGATCCGTTGAATGAGGAGGCGGTCGAGTTTTTGAAAAAAACCGTCCGGGGCCGTCTCGATCTTTTTATTGGCACGGTATCCGATATCAAAACGGCCATTGACATTCACTACAAGAACTCCTCGATGGCGTCGAACAGGAGCTCGTAAATCGAATGCCTCAAGACAGAGCCTTTGTTAAAAAATTGGGGACGGAACTCGCTTCGAAAGGACTCTTGAAAGATGAGGAGTTTCAGCGTTTTGCCGGCGAAGCCGAGCGGGGCCGGAAATCTTTAATCGAAATTCTTTACCGCTCAAAAAAAGTACCCGAGAAAGATTTGGTGGCGATTTTGAGCGAGCTCTTGGATTACCCGCCTTCCAGCCTTTCTACCTACAATGTAGACATCGAAATTTTGAAGTTGATCCCTAAGGAAGCCGCGATGAAATATCAGGTGCTTCCGGTGGCCCGCAATGAAAGAACTTTGACCATTGCGATTGCGGACCCTACGAATGTTGCGGCACTGGACGATCTTCACGCCCTCTCCGGATTGAGGATCAAACCGACCCTGGCTCCTCCGACTCAATTGCAGTCGGTCATTGCCCAATATTACGGGAATGGACCGGAAGCCGGGCAGACCACTCCGGTCTCCCTGGACTCCCTGGATAAGATCATTCAAGATATCCGTTCCCAGGCCTCCGATCGGTCGCCCACTAAAGGGGGAGGGGATCTCTCGGACCTCTTGGAGGAGGCCAACGCGGCACCGGTCATCCGCCTTGTGAACCATGTTTTAATCGAGGCCATCCGCCGCCATGCAAGCGACGTTTTTATTGAGCCCTGGGAAAAGACAATGCGGGTGCGCTACCGCGTTGACGGTCTCATGGAAGAAATCTTAACGATTCCGCGCACTTTCGTGGAAGCGGTGGTTTCCCGCATTAAGGTCATGAGCCGCCTTAATATTGCCGAACACCGTGTCCCTCAAGACGGGCGCATCAAGGCCCGCATTTTCGGCCGCGAGATCGATATCCGCGTGTCGATCCTGCCAACAAGCCATGGAGAGAAGGGGTGTCTTAGAATTCTTGATACGGGTTCTCAAGCCCAGGATTTGGAGAAATTGGGTTTTTCGCCCGCCGAAATGGAAGTGATCCGGCGCTCGGCGGACCGGCCCCACGGAATGATTCTCGTCACCGGCCCCACGGGAAGCGGAAAAACCACGACCCTCTATGCGGTTTTGAAGTACCTCAACTCACCGACAAAAAATATCACGACCGTGGAGGACCCGGTGGAATATCAGGTATTGGGAATCAATCAGGTCAACGTCCGGGACGCGGTCGGTCTCACATTCCCGGCCGCCCTGCGGTCCATTTTGCGTCAAGACCCCGACATTATCCTGATCGGTGAAATCCGCGATCAGGTGACCATGGATATTGCCATCAAAGCCGCCTTGACGGGACATTTGGTCCTTAGCACCCTTCATACCAACGATGCAACAAGCGCCATCGTCCGCATGACCAATATGGGGATTGAACCCTTTTTGATTGCTTCCTCGGTCTTGATGATTTCGGCGCAACGGTTGGTTCGCAAACTTTGCTCCGTCTGCCGCGAACCTTATACGCCGGACCCTAAAGTTTTGGAGACCCTCGGGATTCAGCCGCCCAAAGACAAAAAAGACAAATTGATTTTTTATCGGCCGACCGGCTGCAACCAATGCCGTTTCATGGGATTTAAGGGACGCACCGTGATCAGCGAACTTTTTGAAATTAAAGCCGAAATTCGGGACGTGATCATGCGGGCGGCGTCGAACGAAGAGACCCGGCAAGTGGCCCGCAAGTGCGGCATGAAAACTCTCTGGGAAGACGGCATCGATAAAATAAGATTGGGAGAAACTTCCATGGAGGAAGTCGTGCGTGTGGCGAGTGCCGAGCACAGCGCCGAAACCCTGAAGGTGTAACAGTCATGAGCACAATGACTTCAGACGATAAATTGGCGGAAATACTGGTTCAGAAAGGAAAGCTCTCCGAGAAGCAGAGGAGCCGCCTGCTCCAGCTTCAGCAGACCTCGAACAAGCCTCTCACTCAACTTCTTATCGAGGAAAAGATCTTCGAAGAAGAGGAAATGGTCCATTTTTTAAGCGACTCTTTGGACATTCCCATCCTCCGGCTTGACTCCTATCAAATCGAACGCGAAGTCCTTCAGCTCGTCCCGCGGAAATTGGCGGAGCGTTACGGAGTGATTCCGGTGGCCCGGATCGGCACCCTTCTGACTTTGGCGGCTTCCCGGCCCCTGGATTTGATTACATTGGACGATCTGAAAGAGCTTACGAAGTGCGATATCCGCCTTGTCCTGGCTTCTCCGAAATCGATTCAAAATGCGCTCACAACTTATTATACGGGAGCGGGTTCTTTGAGGCAGATTGTGGAGGAAGCGGGCCCGGAACAACTGGAATTGATTTCTTTGGATGCGGAAGACAAAGGCGCCGCGGCCCGGGCCAATATCGACGAGGCCCCGATCGTTCGGATGCTGAACTTGGTGGTTCAAGAAGCCATCCAGCAAAGGGCCTCCGATATTCATATCGAGCCCTATACGGATCATTTCCGCATTCGCTACCGGATCGACGGTGTCCTCAAAGAAACTTTAAAACAATCCCTTGAAATTTACCCAGGAATGATTGCCCGGCTTAAAATCCTGTCCACACTGGACATTACCGAGAAAAGGGTGCCCCAGGACGGCCGTTTTAAAATTCAGACCGCCGGAAAAGAAATCGATTTCCGTGTCTCCATCCTTCCCACACTCTTTGGCGAAAAAGGGGTTTTGAGGCTGTTGGATAAAGCCAATGTCCGTTCGGGTCTTGATCAACTGGGTTTTTCCGAAAAACCCATTTCCGTCTTGAGGGAAGCTATCCGCCATCCTTACGGAATGATCCTTATCACCGGGCCCACGGGAAGCGGAAAGACAACGACCCTTTACTCCATTCTCAATATTTTGAACACGGCCGAACGGAATTTGATGTCCATTGAGGATCCTATCGAATACCAAGTTGAGGGGATTACGCAGACTCAAGTGAATCCGGAAATCGGCCTGACTTTTGCAAACGGGCTTCGTTCGCTTTTGCGCCAAAGCCCCGACATTATCCTGGTGGGAGAAATCCGCGATGCGGAAACGGCCGACATCGCCGTTAAAGCGGCCCTGACGGGCCACCTCGTTTTTAGCACCCTTCATACCAACAGCGCGGCTGGCGCCGTGACCCGCTTGGTTGACATGGGAGTGGAACCTTTTCTCATTGCTTCTTCCGTCATTCTGGTGGGAGCCCAGCGTCTGGTCCGGCAAATCTGCCCTCACTGCAAAGTCCCTTCGCCGGTTCCTCCGGAGGTTTTGAAACGGGTTTACCAATCGGTAGACCTCAAAAATATTACCGCTTATAAAGGAAAAGGCTGCCGCCGATGTAATGACACAGGGCATTTGGGGAGGCTGGGCGTGATGGAGGCGTTGCCGATCGATTCGGAAATTCGCAATGCGATCCTCACAAAGGCCTCCGCCGGTGACATTGAAAAAATAGCGACTTCAAAGGGAATGGAATTGCTTTTCGACAACGCAATCGGCTTATTTAAAGAGGGGAAAACCACCTTGGAGGAGATTCTCCGCGTTACGGCGGCAGAATAGACAGAATGCCACAGTTTGAATATTTAGTGAAAGACCAGGAAGGCCGGGATCAACGGGGAGTTGAAGAAGCGCCGGATACCGGGACGCTTGTCCAATCCCTTCGGAAACAGGGTTTTCTTATCGTCCGCATCAATGAAATCAAAGAAAAGAAAATATTTTCCCTCACCGTAGGGGGAGGAGGCGCCGGCCAGAAGGAAAAGGGTGGAAAAGTCAAAATCGATGACTTGGTTATTTTCTCCCGGCAGATGGCCACCCTCGTCGGAGCGGGCGTGCCTTTGCTGCAGTGCCTGGAAGTCCTGGTGGAGCAAACCGAAAAAGCAAAACTTAAGAACGTCCTCCGCAATGTCCATGAACAGGTACAAAGCGGGAAAAGCCTTTCCGAGGCCCTGGAAAAGCATTCCAAAGTTTTCCCTTTTCTTTTTATTCATATGGTACGGGCCGGGGAATCCAGCGGACACCTTGAAGAGATTCTGGACCGCCTTGCCGTTTACTTGGAAAAAACCGCCGCCCTCCAAAAGAAGATTCAGGCCGCACTGACCTATCCTGCAGTGGTCAGCGCCATGGCCGTCATCATCACTGTCGGAATGATGACTTTCGTGGTCCCCAAGTTCGGTGAAATTTTTACCTCTTTGAATGCCCCCTTGCCCGGGCCCACGCTCTTTCTCATCGGGGTGAGCAATTTCATGCGTCAGAATTTCATACTCTTGGCCATCGTTTTCACTTTGTTGGGCTTTGGTTTTTTTCAATGGAAAAGGACAAAAAAAGGTCAGCGGGCCTGGGACGGGGCCAAGTTAAAAATGCCTGTTTTCGGAGAGCTGTTTCTTAAGGTGGCGGTCAGCAAATTTTCCAGAACCCTCGCCACACTGGTCAAAAGCGGAGTGCCCATTCTCTCTTCCCTTGAAATCGTGGCCCACACTTCGGGCAATGTTTTAATTGCGGAGCTGATTCTCGGTTTGAGGGCCGCCGTTACCAAAGGAGAAAGCCTGGCAGGACCTTTATCAAAAAGCCCCCTCCTTCCGCCGATGGTCGTCCGGATGATTGCGGTGGGCGAGGAGACAGGAGAACTCGAAAAAATGTTAATTAAAATCGCGGATTTCTATGATGCCCAGGTGGATACGGCGGTTGCATCCCTTACCTCCATTATCGAACCCATTGTGATCGCCTTTCTCGGAGTTGTCATCGGAGGCATCGTCATCTCCATGTTCCTCCCGATCCTGACCCTCACCCAGCATATTAAGTAGTCCTGACGGGCAGAAAAAATGTTAACGCTGGGCGGAAGGATCAAAAAATTAATCTTAATCCGTCTTCTCTTTGGCGCCCTCCTTCTCTATGCCCCCCGTGTTTTTCAGGAGTCCGACCCTTCGATCTTTTATCTCTTTTCTCTCACCGTTTGTACCTTGAGTCTTTTTTATGCCCTCTGGATGAGTACCCAGCGAAGAGTCTGGCAGCTGGGCATCCTTCAAATTTATTTCGACGTCCCCCTGGAAACTTTTCTTCTCATTTTCACGGGCGGCGCCGAAAGCGTATTTGCCGTATTTTACGTATTGACCATTTTAAGCGCCGCTTTGGTGCTGGGGGAGAAGCGGCCCATTAGGGCGGCCACCTTGTTTTCTTGTCTGGGGTATCTTATCGGTTCTTTCATTGCCTTCAAATCCGGAATTCACTTTTTGATCTTGGACGATCCCATTTATTTTTCTTACACTGTTCTGGTGAGGATCGTTATCTTTTTTTGCGTAGGCCGGCTTTCTCTTTATTGGGGCCAAACCGTCCTTGAGCTTCAAACCCGTATGAGGTTTATGGAACGCCTTTCTCTTCTGGGGGAGGTGGTTTCGAAGGTGGCGCATGAGACCCGGAACCCGCTTTCCGCAATCCGGACCGCCTCGGAGGTTTTGAAAGACACCTTACGGGGGAAATTGAACCCCCCGGAAGAAAAACTATTGACCGTGATTGAGGGAGAGTCCCAGCGCCTCGTCCAAACGGTCGAACGGATTTTGGGGTATACCAAAGAAATTCGCCCGGACCCCAAAATTCTTCTTTTGGATTCCCTGATTGAGCGGACCCTTTCCGTCCTGCGTCTCCGTTTCAAAGAGAATCTGAATGGCATGGTGGTCGAAAAAAAGTACGAACCTTCGGAAGTTCATGTTTATGCGGATGAGGAACAAATTCTCGGTGCTTTACTCAATCTTTTAGTGAATGCCTATGAAGCCATGTCGGGGAAGGGTGTCCTTCGAATCCGGGCCAGTGAAGACACCCACGGTACAAAGATTGATATTGAAGACAACGGTCCGGGAATTCCCCCCGACCGCCTCAAGGAGCTTTTTTCGCCTTTTAAGTCTTCAAAGAAAGGGGGAACGGGGTTGGGGCTTGCCGAGGTTCACAAGATCGTCACGCTTCATGAAGGCAAGATTGAAGCGGAGAGCCTTCCGGGCAAGGGGGCAACCTTTCATCTTTATTTTCCCAAAATTTAAATGTCGCGAAAAGGATTCTCACTTATTGAGCTGATGGTGGTAGTGGCGATTGTCGGCTTGTTGGCAACCGTGGCCATCCTTCATCTGCTCCGGGTCCGGGCCCAGTCGAACGAGACCCTTGCGGTCACGAGTCTTCGGACATTGAGTTCGGCCATGGAAGGTTACCTCGCCGCACAAAATCCCCCCGCCTACCCTCTGGCGCTCGCCGATTTGACGGGTGCAAACCCTCCTTATTTGGATTCAACATGGAACAGCTCTCAGCGCCAAGGATATATTTATGCTTATAGCGTTGACAGCGATAACGAAACTTTTTCTGCAACGGCCGCGCCTTTGGTTCCTTATGTAACCGGCCTAAACTCTTATTGCGTCGATCATACAGGAATCATCCGCAGAGGGGCTGGTGGCGGGGCGGCAGGATGCAATACCGCAAACAATCCGATTTAGGCTTAAAACATTGATGATCCGGAGTTTTCAAAGGGCTTTAAAATGAGGCATTTAGTTTTGAGTAATATTTGCCGTCAAATAGGGAATGAGGTATAGTAATTGGTAGTAAGGCGTTAAAGAGTGTTGAGCTTGGAAGTCATTCGAGAGGGGAGGAAGATTATTCATAGTCTTTTGCTCCCAATTCAGGGTTACTGAAAGGCTCGACGGAATCGCCTATACCGGTAATGATTAATTCGTCCGACTATGGACCTGGAAGAATGAGAAAAGAAAGTAATTTATCCATTCCACCGATCCTTCGGTTTGACGAAACCTTCCGGATAGGCACCGACAAACCCCCTATTGGGGTTTAAATCAAACAGGAGGTGCTTTAAATGTTTATCAAATTGAACCGGAAGGGGTTCACGCTCGTGGAACTCATGATCGTCGTTGCGATCATCGGTCTCCTCGCGGCGATCGCGATCCCCAACCTGCTTCGAGCAAGAATGAATGCCAACGACCAAGCGGTAAGGAGTGACATGCGGACATTCAGCTCATCTTGTGAGAGCTACCGCGCCGCCCAGAATCCGCCAACCTACGCGGCAACCATGGCGGGTTTGACTGGAGCAAATCCTCCGTACTTGGACACCACTTGGACTAACGGTGTCGACAAGCACGGTCACGACCTTACCTATCTCGTTGACGTGGCGAACCAGACTTTCTCATTGTTTGCCGACGCATTGAGTGGGCAAGCAAACACCGACTATTGTATTGACCATACCGGTGTTTTGAGAGCGGGAGCCACAGCGGCCGCGGCAGGCTGTACGGGAGGAACGCCAATTTAATCATTGGCACCTTAACCGCGTTTTACGAAGTGTTTCAAACCCACCGCCTTCCTCGGATTCCGATCGAGAAGGCGGTGGGTTTTTTTATAGGTTTTTTTATTTTAGAAATCTAAGGGAAAGCATGATAATTTAAAGCAAGGAACCTATGGCTCGTTTTCCTCTTTTAGGGCTCGCGAAGAACTTGGGTGTCTTTAAGCCTCAGCCTGCGAAATCCGTCCGAAGGGTTGCCGTGGATCTGGGGCAGTCCCATTTGATTGTCATCGCTGCTGAAAAAAAGGGCGCCAAGCCCGAAATTTCACATTTCCGCTTCGAAGCCCGCCCCGAGTCTCCCGAAGCGGTCAGCAATCAATTACGCGAAATCTTTAAGCAGGAGGGATTGGAGATCAAAGGGGTCCGTACGGCCCTCAAAGGGCAGGGGATGGTGATTCGCCATTTGACGTTCCCTCAGATGAAAAAAGAAGATTTTTCGAGCGCCATTCAATATGAAGTCGAAAAATACATCCCTTTTAAATCCAGCGAAATCATCCTTGATTTTCAGGTGCTTGCCGAGAACATTTCCCGAGGAAACGCAAAATTTATGGAGGTCCTTCTGGTGGCCATCAAACGCTCGGAAGTTTATCAACTCCTCGGCGTGTTTCAAAATGCCGGTCTCGAAGTGGACCTGATCGATGTGGCGGCCCTTTCCATTTCCAATCTTTTGGAGTTTGCTTGTCCGGAAGGAAAAGAAAAGCCCATCGGCTTTTTAGACATGGGGGCCGAGACGTGTACCTTTGGAATCCTTTCCCATTGGAAGCCGCTTTTTATCCGGGACATTTCCTTCGGGGGAATCGACATCCTAAAACTTCTTGAGCGGAAGCTCGGTCTCAGCCGGGAGGATGTCTTGAAAATTCAGGCTAACCCTTCCCAGGCCCCCGCGGAATATAAACCCGTGGTCGAACAAGCATTCTCCAGTTTTATCAGTGAATTCAAACTCTCATTGAGCTATTATTTGGATCATATTCCCGGCGCCGAGCCGATTCAGACACTTTTCATGATGGGCGGGGGTTTCCGTTTTATTCCGAATCCCGAATTTCTTGAGAAACAAATTCAGATTCCCACCCGGCGCATCGACCTTTTATCCCACTTGGAGTTTCGTCCCAAAATCGACCGAGCCCTTTTAAAACAAAACGAAGACATCCTCCCCGCGGCCGTGGGGCTTTGCTTACGTTAAATAGAAATGATCCTTATTAATCTTCTCCCTCCCGAATTCCGCAAACAAAAACTGCGGAGCCCTCTCGGCCCTCTCCCGGAGTCAAGCCGCCGCCTTATCCTTATCGGGGGGATTTTTTTTGTGGGTTTGACCCTCGTTTTTTACACCCAGTATCTTTTTAGTCTAAAGACATTGGGGGGGCTGAAAAAACGCTGGCCCGTCCTTCAGCAGGAAGTGCAGAGAATTAATCAAATTCGGGAGGATATCGAGAAAGGCAGCAAAAGGGAGAAGGAATTTCTTGAAAATTACGTCACCTCTTCTTTTCCAACAACCAATATTCTGACCGGCGTCAGCAAGCTTCTTCCGGATTCCATGTGGCTTGTTGAACTTAAACTTTCCCGTCAGCCCGACGCCAACACCTTTCTTTTAAAAGGGCTTGCCGTGCCCCCCAAGGGGCGCTCAAGCATTCAGGAAATCGAGGAATATCTCCGGGCCTTGAAAGACAAATTTCCCAAAAGTACGAGCTTGATTCTTACCACAAGCCGGCAACAAAAAGAAGGAATGGAATTGACGCTTTTTACCGCAGTTTTTAAGTGGCGATAACATGCCAAAGTCTCTCAGCGAAATAAGCATTCGGGACGCGCTCAATGCATTCAAGAAGCTTGATCGAAAAGCCAAAATAAAACTTGTTTCGTGGATCCTGGGGACCGTCTTCTTTATTATTTTTATCCTGGACCCTGCCTGGGTCCAAAGACCGCGGATAAAAAGGGAGATCAAAGACCTCGAGGGCAAAATCGTTTCCGCCGAGCGGCAGATTCAGCTGGAGCCCCAGCTTTTGGCCGATCGGAAGAAATACACCGCCCAGATTGAAAAAACGATGGCACGGCTTCTTACGGAAGGGGAGACCCAGCGGCTCCTCGGCCTTTTGGCCAACATCGCGGAAAAAAGCCAGATGGCGGTTTTGAGCAGCCAGCCGCAAATCGACGTGGAAAAAATCCCCGACCCTTTTAATCAAAAATACCTCCCCCTTTCTTATCTGATTACGCTGGAGGGGGGGTATCATGAGCTGGCCCACTTTGTGAGTATTGTGGAAAGTCACCCCAAAATTCTTCGAGTCAACGAATTTTCAATTGAAGCCCAGGAAGACAAGCCCCGGTTCCATGTGGGAGAGATGAGGCTTTCGGCCTTTTTTTTAAGGGAGGGGAAGTAATGGATGCGTCTCCCTCCCCGTCATTGCGAGCCCCCGCCAAAATACTCTGGCGGGTCCTCGCAATGACGGTTTTAGTTTGGTCTTTTCTTTTTTCCTTTGCGTCCGCAATAGCCGAGGAAATTAAATACGACAAGGGGGACCGGCGGGACCCCTTCACCCCTCTTGTCGGTCCGCACGCAGGCAAGAAAATGGAGATCGTGAATCAGCGCCTTCCTATCGAGGGAATCATTTTTGATCCCGACGCCGGCGGGTCCTATGTCCTTATCGGAGGTCAGGTCTTTCAGGAAGGGGATGCGATCGAAGAGGCCCAAATCGTACGCATTCTGCCGAATCGGATCATCTTACTCCAACAAAGTAAAGAGGTTGTGATCTGGCTCCGTGAGGAGATCCTCGAGGAACAGCAGCAAAAAGCCCCCAAAAAGCCCCCCAAAAAGCCTTCCGGGAAGCCATAAAAAAGCCCCTATTGTTCAAAACCCAACCAGCCGATAAATATAACCCAAAAATTCTGGTTCGAACAGGAGGCTACTTAGGAACTTATGGCAAGAATGGGACGAGGAAGAGTATCAATATTAGGGTTGGTTGCAATCTTCTGGAGTTTGGGCACTCTTCTTTCTCCGGCAGGATTCGGCCAAGAGGAAGTCTCTGTGGCAAGTGCCGAGGCGAGCGAAGGGGAAAGGCCGGGGTATGTCACCATGGATTTTAAAGAAGCGGACATTAATACCGTCCTTCGGCTCTTAAGCCTCAAAAGCGGCGTCAATATTGTCGCCGGCCCGGAAGTCAAAGGGACCGTTACCATTCGATTAGAGGACGTTCCCTGGCAGCAGGCCTTGGAAGTGGTTCTCCGGACTTATGGCTATGTCTATGAACGAAACGGAAATATTATCCGTGTGACGACACGGGATAACTTGGCTCAGGAGGAGATCATCACCGAGGTATTTACGCTCAATTATACGACCGCCACGGAAGCGGAAAAGGCGATCAAAGACATGCTGACGGAAAGGGGCCGGATCAAGGTCGCGGACCGCACAAACACCCTGGTGGTTTCCGATATTCCTACGAATCTCTACAAGGTGGGGGAGATCATTAAAAAGCTTGACCAGCCTACGCCGCAGGCTTATATTGACTCAAAGATTGTGAAGACCCAGGTCGATGAAGGTGAAAATTTAGGCATAAAATGGTCAGCAACGGATATAGGGTTGAGCCGTTCTTCCACCCGGCCGACCACTTTCCCCTTTTCCATCTCCCGGACGGATGGTGATGAGAACATTTCTCCCTTTCTGGAGCAATTTTTTCCGCAGCAGGGCGCGGCTCTTGGCATCAATCCGGTAGCTCCTAACTCTTTTCCGATTCCGGCGGTAGCGGCCCCCACGCAAAACTCTTTCGCCTTTGGGACCCTTGATTTTTCCACCTTCACCGCGCTTCTCTCCATGCTTCAAAGCCGTTCCAATACCAAGGTTGTTTCGAACCCTCGAATTGTAGTTCTAAATAACCAAACGGCGAAGGTAAAAGTGGGGAGTGAGATTCCGATCCCCAGCTTTAGCTTTAACCAACAAACAGCGACTTATCAAGTCAGCAATTTCTCTTACCGGGATGTGGGAGTTGTTTTGAACGTTACTCCCCACATTAACTCGGCTGAAGAGATTCTTGTGGACTTGAAACCCGAAGTGAGCTCGCAGGGCGCCACGGTGACCTTTACGCCCACCTTGGCGGCTCCAAGCTTTGATGTCACAAATGCCCAAACCCAAGTTCTGATTCGTAGCGGTGAAACAATCGCGATCGGTGGACTGATGGAAGATAAGGCCAGTGTTTCCGAACAACGCCTCCCTTATCTCTCCTCAATCCCGGTCCTAGGAAAAGTTTTCAGATCAAAAAGACAAACCGAAGGGAGTAGCAATCGAAAAGTTGAAACCATATTCTTTGTAACGGTGACCCTGATCGATACGGAAGGTCAACCGACGGCGGAAAAAAGGCAGGAAAAGAAAAACGCTGCCCTCGCCGCAGGAACTGTCGGATCGCAGCAAATGGCAACCCCCTCACCCATAGCCCCAACAACGACGGGCTAATGATCGGGGAGGGATAAATAGGCTGAAAGCTCTTTTGAGGGCCTTAAAAGTCCTCGCGTTCTCCTGGTTTTAGTTTACCTTCCTTTTTCCCTCCAGCGCGTCACCTCTCCAGAGGACATCTACCATGAAACAAGAAATTCTTCTCACTTTAGACACGAATGAAAAGCAGGTCGCCATTTTGCAAGACGGCCGTCTCGATGAGTTTTATATCGAGCGCGGCAGTGAAAACCGCATGTTTGGCAATATCTACCGGGGCATTGCGCGTTCCGTCGTCCCCGGCATCGGGGCCTCGTTTGTGGATTTGGGCACTAAAAAAGACGGGTTTTTGTATGTGATGGACGCCCTGAAATCGCCCCTCGACATGGATGCCGAGTACGGCGAAACCCCCGGATCGTCGAGGGAACCCGAATCCCGCTCAAGGCGCATTGAGGATGTTTTAAAAGTGGGGCAGGAGATCATTGTTCAGGTGGTCAAGGAGGCGATCCGCAACAAAGGGCCCCGCTTGACCACCCATTTCTCGATCCCGGCGCGTTATCTTGTCATGATGCCCGGCACGGAAAAAATCGGGGTTTCGCGCCGCATTGAAGACCGCCTTGAACGCGACCGGATCCGTAAAATTTTATCCGAGATCGAGAGACCGAAGGGAACCGGCTTTATTGTGAGGACTGCCGGGGAAGGAAAAATGGCCAAAGACTTTCAGCGGGACATCCGCTATCTGGCCCAAGTCTGGGAACGGATCCAGAGAGAAATTCAAAACAAAAAGGCCCCGGCTTTGATTCACCGCGAGGCCGATCTTGCAGAGCGTGTCGTGCGGGATTACCTCACCGAGGAAAACACGTCCATTGTGGTCAACCACCCCGAGCTTTATCACCGCCTCCGCCGCTTCTGCCAGGTCTATTTGCCGGGGCAGAAAGTGGACCTTCAGCATTACCGGGACCGGGTTCCGCTTTTTGAAAAATACAATATCGAGAAGGAAATCGAGAGGACTTTCCAAAAAACCGTATCCCTTAAATCGGGCGGACATGTTGTGATCGAGCAAACCGAGGGGCTTGTGGCGATTGATGTCAACACGGGGAAATTCACGGGACGGCGGAATCTCGAGGAAACGGTTTATCAAACCAATATCGAAGCCGCCTGGGAAATCGCGAGGCAAATGAGGCTGCGTGATATCGGAGGGATCATCATTATCGATTTTATCGATATGGAAAATCCCCGCCACCGGCGGGAACTCTTCCGTACGGTGAAAGAGGCTGTGAAAAAAGACCGGGCCAAAACCAATATCGTTCAAATGTCGGAACTGGGCCTGGTGGAGATGACCCGTCAGAGGATCCGCCCTTCCCTTGAAAGCGCGGTCTATGACACCTGCCCTTACTGTGAGGGGAAAGGGATCGTCAAGTCTCCCACCACCATGGCGATTCAAACCATCCGCGAAATCCGCAAAGCCATCGGCACGTCCCGTGCGAAGATCCTGAATGTCTACGTGAATCCGAGGGTCGCCGATCGCCTGATGCACCATGAGAAGAAGGGCATTCAGAACATTGAACATAACACGCACAGCAAAATCCACGTGTTTACCGAACCTTCGCTTCACACAGAGGACGTCAATATCACCTTTGTGAAGTAGGCAAAGCGGAGTATAATCTTTACTCTTATGGAGGTCGTGCCTGCCCTTTTAGCCCTTGCGGGCTTCGGTTTTGTCGCCTTTCTGGCCTTCTGGGTCTTCCAGTCCTTCCAGCTTCTACAGAATCATCTCCTCCAGGTTTCCCGTCAAATGAACGACCACCTCACAAGCAATAACTCGGTGGTTCAGGATTATGCGCGCCAGATGGGGGAGATTCAGCGCGAATTGGGGCAGCTTCGGGAATCCACTCAATCCATGATCCGGATTGGAACGGATATTTCGAGCCTTCAGGATATTTTAAAGGCGCCTAAACCTCGAGGGATATTAGGAGAGTTCTTGCTCGAATCGCTTCTGGGGCAGCTCTTGCCGCAAGACCGCTACATCCCGCAATACCAGTTTCGAAGCGGGGAGAAGGTCGACGCCGTCATCCTTTTAGGGCAGGGGATGGTCCCCGTGGATTCGAAGTTCCCGTTGGAAAATTTTAAGCGGTTGGTTCAGACTTCCTCCGAAGACGAAACCAAGAAAAACCGTAAGCAGTTCTACCAAGACGTCAAAAAACACATTGACCAAATCGCCTCGAAATACATCCTTCCCGAAGAAGGGACGTTTGATTTCGCCCTCATGTATATCCCGGCAGAAAACGTTTATTATGAAACCATTGTCAAAGATGACGAACGGCTGGAGGCACAGAGCCTGGCGCAGTACGCCATCAGCCGGAAAGTCATTCCGGTTTCACCCAATAGTTTCTATGCCTATTTGCAGGCCATTGTCCTGGGGCTTCGCGGCCTCCGCATTGAAAATTCAGCCCGGGAGATTTTGAACGGCCTCGCCCAGCTGGCCAATAATTTTGGAAAATTTTATGAGGATTTTGAGAAGTTGGGGGACCACCTCAGCCATGCAAAGAGTACTCATGAAAAGGCCCAAAAGCATCTCGACAAATGTCAGCACCAGCTGGATTCCATAGAAGTCCAGGAACCCACGACTCAGGCGCTTCCCGGATCTTCCCCCGCTTCCGTACGTTGAAAAACACCCCCCGCCTCCTTTTTGTGTTAGGATTTTTAATAGGGAGCTTATGCGGATATCCTCTGACAGGTTCCGGGCAGCCGGATTCCAAAGACGCCCCCTTTGAAGCCATGCGCCACGAAATGGTAGATTCACAAATCCTGGCCCGCGGGGTGAAGGATGAACGGGTACTTCAAGCAATGCGAAAAGTGCCCCGGCATGATTTTGTCCCGATCATCGAAAAATTGGCGGCTTACTCCGACAGCCCCCTTCCGATCGGCCACGGTCAAACCATTTCCCAACCTTACATTGTGGCCCTTATGACAGAACTCCTCCAAGTAGAGCCTGCGGATAAGGTCCTTGAAGTCGGGACCGGTTCCGGTTACCAGGCCGCCATTCTCGCAGAAGTCGCCAAGGAAGTTTATACCATTGAAATTGTGGAGCCTCTTTACCAAACGGCGAAGGCAAAGCTCGAGAAGTTTGGCTATAAAAATGTTCACGTGCGATTGGGGGATGGGACGAAAGGTTGGCCCGAAGCGGCTCCCTTTGATAAAATGATGGTCACGGCCGCGGGGCTTAAAATTCCCGATGCCCTCATCGAGCAATTGAAGGAAGGCGGTAAAATTGTGATGCCGGTGGGAGAAACAGAACAAATGCTCGTCGTAGGCGAAAAGCGGAATAATGTCTTAAAGACTTCCGAAAAAATCCCGGTAAGATTTGTTCCTCTGGTGGATGAAAATTCATAAAGTACAGCGGTGAAATGTCAAAGGGAAAATAGTCAGGGTTATTCGACACGAAAGGCGTTATAAAAAATTTCAATTTCAAAATGCCTTTTTGAAATTTTTTTGAGACTTAAGCCTGATTTTT
>Ga0187893_10002110_pt1 | contig 44908 bp, 40 predicted proteins | sample MA1701074metaG_FD_139574 | JGI IMG/M metagenome (GOLD analysis project Ga0187893, IMG submission 139574) | White microbial mat communities from a basaltic lava cave in the Kipuka Kanohina Cave System on the Island of Hawaii, USA - MA170107-4 metaG ... | reverse complement strand
GGTGCAATGTCGATCTGCATCTCCATCATTCGAATCTTATATGCGAGGCGAGGTTCGGACTCTTGACGTTTGGCTTTAGGCTGTAGGCCTTGGCCAACGCCCAAGTCCGACGCCCACGGCCTATGAATGACTCCCGCGTGAATACGCCGGCCCAGGTGTTATGTGCGAGCCTCGTCGGTACGACGATCGAGTTCTTCGACTTCTACATCTACGGCACAGCCGCCGTCCTCGTGTTCCCGGTCCTCTTCTTCCCGGCGTCCGACCCGGCCACGGCCACGCTGGCGTCGCTCGCGACGTTCGGCATTGCGTTTTTCGCGCGGCCGCTCGGCTCCGCGCTTTTCGGCCACTTCGGCGACCGCGTCGGGCGCAAGACCACGCTGATTGCCGCGCTCCTGACGATGGGTGTCTCGACGGTGGCGATCGGCGCGCTCCCGACCTACGACACGATCGGCCTGGCGGCGCCGGTGCTGCTCGCGCTGTGCCGCTTCGGGCAGGGCCTCGGGCTCGGCGGCGAATGGGGCGGCGCGGTGCTCCTCGCTATCGAAAATGCGCCGCCAGGGCGCCGCGCCTGGTATGGCATGTTTCCGCAGCTCGGTGCACCGCTCGGCTTCTTCCTGTCGACGACGGTGTTCCTGGGCCTCTCGGGCTGGCTCGACAACGAGCAGTTCTTCGCGTTCGGCTGGCGGATTCCGTTTCTCGCAAGCGCGGTGCTGGTGCTCGTTGGCCTGTACGTGCGGCTGACGATTACCGAGACGCCGGTCTTCACCGCGGCGGTTCAGCAGCAGGGACGCGTGAGGGTACCGATGCTGGTCGTCATCCGTAGCTATCCGGGAACGGTCGTCGCCGGCACGCTGATCTCTCTCGCCACGTTCGTCGTCTTCTACCTGATGACCGTCTTCACCCTCTCATGGGGGACCAGCGTGTTTGGCTTCACGCGCGAGCGGTTTCTGGAGATTCAGCTCGTCGGCGTAGCGACGTTCGCGGTGATGATCCCCATCTCCGCCATCTGGGCCGAGCGCGGACGCCGGCGCGTGCTGCTGGGCGCGACACTCGGCATCGGCATGTTCGGCCTCGTGCTGGCGCCGCTCTTCTCGATGGGCACCACGGGCGCGGTGCTGACGCTCGCGATCGGCCTTGGCCTGATGGGTCTCACATACGGACCGCTCGGCACCCTGCTCTCGGAACTGTTCCCGACGACGGTGCGGTACACGGGGAGCTCGTTGGCGTTCAACCTCGCGGGCATCTTCGGCGCCTCGCTTGCGCCGTATATCGCCACCTGGCTGGCGAATACGTACGGCCTGCAGTATGTGGGCTACTATCTGACGGGCGCCGCCGTACTGACGCTGGCCGGGCTCCTCGCGACGGAGGAGACGAAGGATCGCCATCTATGAGAACACTGATAGTCGCGCTCGTGACCGCCATGTTCGTGGCGGCACCTGCACCCGCGACCGGGCAGACCGCCGCGACCAAAGCGCCTGCCGCGGGCGGGGTGCCGTCGGTGATTCCGATCTTCCCGCTCGAGGCCGCCACGCTCTTCCCGAACGGGACGTATCCGCTGCACATCTTCGAGCCGCGCTACCGGGCGATGGTGGCCGATGCACTGAAGGGCGACCGGATCATCGGGATGGTGACGCTGCAGCCAGGCTACGAGAAGGACTATGAAGGGCGGCCGCCGATCTTTCCGATCGGCTGCGCCGGGCTCATCACCGACTACGAGGAGCTGCCGGACGGCCGCTACAACATCGTGCTCGGCGGGCTGGTGAAATTCCGCGTCGTCAGCGAGGACCAGGGCCGGCCGTACCGGCTGGCGCGCATCGAACCCATTCCGGAGCCGCTCGACGACAAGAAGACGGCTGCGCTCGCCGAGCGGCGCACGCGGATCGAGGCGCTGCTCGACGCGCTCGCGGACAAGCTGTCGGTCGGGCAGCCGCCGCCCGGCATGCCCGATGACACACTGATCGATTTGCTCTCGCAGTTCCTCCCGCTGGATGCGCGCGGCGACCGCCAGCGGCTCCTCGAGCGCGAGGATCCGCTCGCGCGCGCGACCGCGATCGTCGAGTTACTCGAGAAGATGATCAAGTAACCCGTCGCGTGAACGGCCGCGTTCTCGAGGTTCTAGTTGTTCTCGATGAAGAGAACCTTGCCGGTCTCCTTCGTGCATCCGCCCGCCGGCACCGCCATGCCGCACGCGATGAAATCGCCGGTCATGGCACCAAAGGGTCGACCGTCGCGCAGCGGAAACAGCGTCACGGTAAAGACCGACCCGAGCGGGAACGTCTTTGGCGAGAGGCCCCGACGCGCCATCGCCGACGCTGATGCGGTTTCGACGCCCCACACAACGGGCTTCCCGTCGTTGCCGATCATCGGCTTCCCATCCGGACCGAATACCTCGAAGATCAGCTGCGCGTGATTCGATCCGGGAATGTAGCGCGTCAACTTCCCGGTCATCGTCTTTGTCTGCGTCTGGTCGTACATCGCAAACGAGTGATGGGCGCCGGCGGACCCGCTCATCACCCCGATCATCATTGCCGCCGCCAACAGCCTCGTCCTCACAACGGGGTTCCTCGAATCGCTAATCGTTTGGCTTTTCCCAGCCCTGCTCGAAGTGCTTCTCCCAGTTCTGCGCCCACGGCCGGCCGAAGTAGTCGATGTAGCCGTCATCGACGGGCGTGAGCTGGGTCGGCCGTCCGTCGGGCCCATTGATGATCGTACTCTGGACGCGGCATTCGACAAAAAAATGCCGGGTGTCGGAGTCCGGACCGGCCTGCCGCTCCCAGGGCGTGACGATGTGCAACGGCTCGCTGAACGCCTCGGGATCGTAGAACGTGGCTTCGACGGTGAGCCCCTTGCCGTCAGCGCTGGGCCGGAACACCTCGACGATCTCGAGCGAGCTGCTGTACTCGAACATCGAGTGGGAGATCGTCCACCCCTGCACGTTGGCCGTCCATGCGACGAGCGTCGTACCGTTCCAGAACGCGACGGTCTCGCCAAACCACTGCGGCACCTGCTGGACGTGCTTTTGCCCGATGAGGATCTTCCGCAGGAGGTTGTCCGCGCTGCCGCCGAGCATCTGTGCCTGATTGGGCGTCATGATCAGCTCGATGGGGCCGCCGAAGGTGAACTGCGACCACCAGCGCATCATCCCTTCCGGGTAGCAGAAGGCCGCCATCCACTGCGGTGCGTTGCTCACCGCCTCGTGGTAGTTCATCTGCACCATGCGCTTCTGGTACTCGGGCGTCAGCAGCGAGATCATCGTCGACGTCTGGAGATTGCGACCGTACGTCCACTGCTCGTCTGGCGACAGGCGCAGGTACCATCCGTCCCACTGTGGCAGCGTCTGGCGGGTGTGCACCGTCGGACCGCCCGCCTTGCGCGCCTCGGCCAGCAGCGCGTCGTAGTGCTCCTGCGCCGTCTTGTAGGGATGCGGCGTCGCGATCCGCGCCACGTCTCGATCCAGATTGCAATTGCCCCATTCGCCGACCCGGTTGTCGCGCCACATGTCGGTCAACTGCCGCGGCGTATTGCAGCGGAAATAGCGGCGGTCGGTCCAGTACTTGCGATCGAGATAGAAGTTCTTCGTCGTGAACAGGTCGACCGTCAGCGGCTGCACACCGGCCGGCGGCCGCGGAGCCGCCCGCTGCTGCTGCGCGTCAACGATCCCCACGAGACCCGCAACGACGAGCGCGAGCACGGTGGTTGGCAGGAACGCGCGCGCCGACACCATCTGTCCTCCCCTCCGTTCGAGATCGCGACGGAAGCACGATGCTAATACGATCTGCTGCCATGATCCACCAGGAGGAAAGCCCGAGGGACGGGGGTTACGTCACCGCGCGCGCTCGTTACCGCGTCCCACTGCCGCCGCGATGGACGACGCGCCAGATCGTTCCTTTCACCGAGTCGCTGATGTACAGCGAGCCGTCCGGGCCCTGCGCGAGACCCGTCGGCCGCGTCACGGCGTCTTCCGGGCGCGCGAGCGGCATCTTCCCCGCGAAGCCGTCAGCAAACGTCTCCCACTGCCCCGTGACCTTGCCGCCGCGGAACGGCACGAAGGCGATGCGGTAGCCGGCCTGCGGCAGCGGCGCGCGGTTCCACGACCCGTGGAAGGCGATGAACGCTCCACCGCGGTACTTCTCCGGGAACTGCGTGCCGGTGTAGAAGAGCAGCGCGTTCGGCGCATAGTGACCCGGGAAGCCGACAAGGGGAGCCGGATACTTCGCGCAGTCGGCCTGCATCTTCCCGTCGCCGCCGTACTCCGGCATCAGCACGCGGCGGTTCTGCTGCCAGTCCCAATAACAGTACGGCCACGCGTAGGTTCCGCCGTCGGCCACGCGCACGAACTCTTCGGCGGGCAGCTCCGCGTTCTGCTGCTGGTTGAAGAATTTCGGCCAGAGCGTGTCGAGCTGATCGCGCCCGTGCTGGACCAGGTAGAGGTTTCCGTCATGCCAGGCCACGGCAAGCATTTGCCGGAAACCGGTCGCATAGCGGCGGCCGCCGTCCGTGAGCGTTTGTCCGGTGCGATTGGCGTCGAAGCGCCAGATCGTGCCGTACGGGTCGAGCAGGGGGCACGGCTTCTGACCCGGCACGCCCTCTTTGCGATCGTCGGACTGGCACGCATTCGACGGCGCGCCGATGTTCACGTAGATGCCTCCCTTGCCGTCGAAGGCGAACCCCTTGCCGGCATGCGAGCGCTGCTCGGGAAGCGTGGCGATCTCTTCGCGCGGGCCCGTCGGCTTCAGCTGGCCTGGCGTCATGCGATACCGCACGATGCGTGAATCGTTCTCGGCGAAATAGAGATGCCCGTTGTGCAACGCGATGCCGGTGCCACCCTCAGCGCCAATGCGCTCGCGCACATCAGCCCTGCCATCGCCGTCGGTGTCGCGCAGCGCGACGATCGCGCCCTTGGCGTTCTGCGTGTTCCGCAGCGCGAGATAGATATCGCCGTTGGCCGCCACCGTCAGGTGGCGCCCGGTGCCGAGGTTCTCGGCCACGACGACGGCGCAGAAACCCGAGGGGAGCGTGATGCCCCCGTTGCCCGGCGCGCAGGCGGGCAGCGCGCCCCCCTGCGCGGCCAGCACGGCCGAGACAGTCGCAACCCCGAGCGCGGCAATTGATGAGGCGGTCAGTCGTGCCATGAAATCCTCCAGAAAAGACGAGTGTAGCAAACGCTTCGATAGAATGACGGCATGCCTCTCATCCTGAACGGATCGCCGCCGCTCCACTGGGCGCTCGCCGGTGCCGGCATTGCCGCGGTCACGCTGCTCCTTCTCGTACTGGCCAACCGCCGCCTCGGCATCTCGAGCGGATTCGAGGACGTCTGCAGCCTGGTGCTGCGGCAGACCTACTTCCGCCGCGAGGGCCTGCTGACGGCCCGCACGTGGCGTCTGCCGTTCATCGGCGGTCTCGTGCTCGGCGGCGTGCTGTCGGCGGTCGCCGGCGGTGGCTGGACGCCGATCTGGGACCTCGGCCTCTTCGATGAACGGATCGGGTTCGGCCCGGCGGGCAAGCTTGTCTGGATGTTCGTCGGCGGCTTGTTCATCGGGTTCGGCACGCGGCTCGGCGGCGGCTGCACGAGCGGACACGGCATCTTCGGCATGTCGAACCTCGAGCTGCCGAGCATGGTGACCACACTGAGCTTCATGGCGGGTGGCTTCGTCACGACGCAGCTGCTGTATCGCGTCGTGTTCGCGTAAGGAGGCGGGCGATGCTGCTCTATCTGCTGCTTGGAGCGGCATTCGGCTTCATCCTGAGCCGCTCGGGCGCCGCTGACTACAACTACATTCAGGGGATGTTCCTGCTGGAAGAGTTTCAGCTGTACGGCATCATCGCGACGGCGGTGGCGCTGACCGCACCCGGTCTGTGGCTGGTGAAACAGGTGGGCCGCACGCGGCGCGGTCCCGTCAAGCTGGAGCCGCGGTCGCTCAATCGCGGCAACATCGCCGGCGGCCTGCTGTTTGGCGTGGGGTGGTCGATCGCCGGCATGTGCCCGGGACCAATCTTCGTCAACATCGGCGAAGGGAAGATCTACGCGCTGGCGGCGCTTGCCGGCGCGCTCGTCGGCGCGGGCGTGTTCGGCACCCTTTACACCCGTCTGCAGCGCGCATTTCGGCTCCCGCCGCTCGCAATCGGCACGGCGCAGCGGTGACCGGGGCAGGCTGAAGACCGGACGCGGCTCTCAGGACCCGGGCAGATACGCGAGGACCAAGGCCCGCGCGGCCCAGTTCGTGCCCGCCGCGGAGATGAACTGATCCCGCCCGTACGGGAAGTCGCTCTCAAAGTGCGGCTGGAGCGGAATGGCTCGGGCCCGCACGAACCACGACCCATCCGGAAACTGCGTCCGGAGCAGGAACTGCACCCCGCGCGCGAAGGCGGGATCCGCCACCCGAACTCCCCCGCTCTCGGCGAGCGCGACCAGCGCTTGACCGGTTGCGTAGGCGTCGCTTGCGAGGAGCGCCGTCTGCGCCCAGCCGCCGTCGGCGCGCTGCTCGGCGATGAGCGCGCGTGCCTGCTGCTGGACGAGCGATCGGCTCGCGCCGCCCCATGCGAGGCCGAGCAGCTGGAACGCGCGTTCCTCGGTCGTCGCCGGCTTCTGCTTGGCCAACCAGGCGGCGGCGCGGCGGACCGCTTGCTGGTACGCCGGCCGCTGAGCCGCGGGCGCGTACAGCTGCAGCGCCCGCATCGACGCGGCCGTGACCTGGATGTCGCTCGACTCAATCGGTGGACGATGGGCGAGGATGCGCCAGCGCCCGTCGGGCACCTGCTGCTGCTTGAGCAGAGAGGCCTGCGCGTCGGTGGCAGGATCCGGCGGATGCTTCTCCGCCCCGAGGCCGAGGAGGATGTAGCTCATGGTGTCCGCATCACCGGGGATGCCCATGCCCTGCAGGGCGCGCTCGCGCCAGCCGTCCAGATAGGCGGCAATCGTCCGGAGCTGATCGCGTGCGATCTGCTCGTTGACCGGCAGTCCTTTCTGACGCGCGGCTGCGACGACTTCGGCCGTGATCGTGTTGTTGTGGCAGGAGACGCATCCCGCCTTCCTGAAAAACGTGACGTCGGTCTTCTGCAACAGCGGCAGCGCGCGGTCGAGCGCGGCTCGCACCGACGGCGCCGGCGACGGCGCGCCAGCCGGTCCACCGGGAGGCGGCACGTCCACTGCGCCCGCCTTCATGAGCACGTCGACGACCGGCGTGTTGCCACGAAGGCGCGCGAGGCCAAGGGCGGTCTCGCCGCGCTTCGACGTCGCGTTCAGGTCGACGCCTCGCGACAGGAGCGCCTTGACGGCGCCGACCGGAAGCGCATCGGAGGCGGCGGCGAGCATCAGCATCGTACGCCCCTCTCCGTCCGTAATTCGCGGATCCGCGCCGCGTTCGAGGAGCATCTCCGTGGCGAGTGCCGGCCCGGCGGGCGGCGCGGCGACGAGCATCGCGATGGTGAATGCCTGCGCGTCGAGCGCCTGGAGCAGGCTCTCCATGCAGAAGCGGCACTGCGAGCGCATGGAGAGGGCGAGCGCGATCGGACCGGCAGCTTTGAGGTCGGCGCCACGCTCGAGGAGCAGCCGGAAGACGGCCTCGTCGCCGGTGTACGCCGCCTGGGTCAGCGGCGTCCTGGGGCCAAGAAGCCCCGCCGCGCTCACGGCCATGTTCGCGCCGCGATCGAGCAGCAGCCGGACGACGGGCGCCGCGCCGTGAAGCCCCGACGCGATGAACAGCGGCGTACGGCCATCGTCCGATCGCGCGTTGACGTCGGCGCCGCGGTCGAGGAGCAGACGCGTCTTCTCGAGATCGCCGACCGCCCAGATGAGCGCCGTGGCGCCCGCGTCGTTCCGTGCGCTGGGATCGGCGCCGCGCTCGAGCAGGAGCCGCACGCTGGCCACGTCGCCGTACAGCACGGCATACATCAACGGCGTCGATCCGCCCATCCCTTTGCCACTGACGGCCGCGCCGTCGTTGGCGGCGCTCCTGAACGCACGCAGGTGACCGCCGCGCAGCGCGTCCATCAGCCGCAGCGCGCGCCCGTCCGGCACCGTGGCGGCTGCTTCACCGGAGAGCGCGTCCGGCCATTCCGCGCCCTGATCGATCCACGCCTTGATGATCGCGATCTGCTCGCTGCTGAGAGGACCGGTCGGCGGCATCTGGATGCCGTACGTGTCGCCGATGAGCCGCTGGTACAGACGGCTCCCCTCGCTGTTTCCGGGACCGATCATCGCGATCGTCCCACCCCGCATCGCGTCCCGGCGCCGATCGAGGCGGAACCCGTTCATCTGCTGGGTGGGACCATGACAGCCGTAGCAGGACTGCCTGAAGATCGGCTGGACGTCGCGTCCGAAATCGACTTTCGGCGACTGTGCCAGCACATCGGTGGGAGCGATACCCGTGAGCACATACACCGCGACGAGCGCCGACAGCTGTGTAGCTGGTTGCATATCGACTCTCCTCTCAGCGCCGCCACCAAGGTTCCTAGGAGCGCCACAGAGATTAACGACGCCGCCGTCCTTTTTCAACTGACCGGGGAACACTCCCGGACACCGCACTAAGATTGGGAATGTTCGAGGTCGGACGCTCCGTCGTCGTCCTGCCGCTCGGCCGCAAGCTGGGTGTAATAGTCGATGTCGCCCGCGGCGGTCGCTACCGCGTGCAGGTGGGGAACACGACCGTCTCCTGCCGCGAAAGCGACCTGATCTCACCCCCAGCGCCGCCGCGGAAGAAGCGCGCCGCTCGCGACGCCGAGCGAACGCCTCTTAGGGACAAGGCCGCGCCGGCCCTTGCGCTCACAATCGATCTTCACGGGCTCACCGTTGAGGAGGCGCTCGCACGCGTGGTCGCGGCGATCGATGCAGCGCTGATGCGTGGGGCCGATCGTCTGCAGGTGGTGCACGGCAAGGGATCGGGACGCATGCGGGATGCGCTGCATCACCAGCTCGGGACGCTGACTGTCGTGGCGTCCTTCAAGCTGGATCCGCGCAATCCTGGCGTGACGTGGGTTTATTTCTGACCTCTCGGCACCTTCGGCACGTGCCCGCGGCGGTAGACCATGAACGTGCGCGTGAACTCGATGACCGTGAGCCCCCGCTGGTTGTAGCCTGTGGTCTTTACACGGACGATCCCGATGGATGGCTTGGATTTCGACGGGCGCGTCTCCAGCACCTCGCTGCGCGAGTAGACCGTGTCCCCCTCGAACAACGGATTCGGCAGCGTGACCTCGTCCCACCCGAGGTTGGCGACGCCGTTCACGGTGAGGTCGATCACCGACTGGCCGGTCACGAGCGCGAGCGTGAAGCACGAGTTCACGAGGCGCTTGCCGAACCGGGTCCGGCCCGCATACTCCCCGTCGAAATGAATCGCATTCGTGTTCATCGTCAGGCACGAGAACCAGATGTTGTCCGCGTCGAGCACCGTGCGGCCCAGCGGGTGCTCGTACACGTCGCCCACCTCGAAGTCCTCGAAGACCCGCCCCGTCCATCCTTCCTTCACCGCCATCGACTGGTGCCTCCCCTCGCAGGATACCGCCGGATTCGGACGTCGTGTCCGGCTTAGCCGGACCAACGATCGGTCGCGCCGTACGGCAGGTCCGGCTGAAGCCGGACACGACGTACCACTGAAACGCGCTCAGATCACCGCTTCCTGCCGCCAGCGGGCGATCGTCTGCCGGTCGAACCCCAGCTCCTCGAGAATGGCGCCGGTGTGTTGACCGAGCGCCGGCACGTCGCCCATCACTGGCTCAACTCCGTCGATCGTGACCGGCGGCTTCACCGCCCGCAACGGGCCCGCCTGCGAGCCGACTTCGGTCCAGCGGCCGCGAGCCGTCAGCTGCGGGTGCTCGAGCACCTCGCGCACCGAGTTCATCCGTGCGCAGGCGATCTGAGCCCGGTCGAGCCTTGCCGCGACCTCGTCCACCGCAAGCGGCGCGAAGACCGCTTCGATCACTGCGCGAAGCGCGTCGCGGTGCTTCACCCGCTGCTCGTTCGTCCGGAACCGCTCGTCGTCGTACATCTCCGGCCGGCCGAGCACCTCGCTGCAGAACCGCACCCACTCGCGGGTGTTCTGTATCGCGAGAAAGATATGCCCGTCGGCCGCGCGGAACGGGCCGTATGGCGCGATCGACAGGTGGTTCGAGCCGCTGCGGCGCAGTTCCTCACCTGTGTAGGCGGTGTGATAGAGCGGGAACCCCATCCACTCGACGAGCGCGTCGAAGAGCGAGAGATCGACCGTCGAGCCACACCCGGATGCATGCCGACGAATGAGCGCGGTCAATACGGCCGAGTAGGCGTACATCCCGGCGGCGATATCGGCGATGGAAATGCCCACACGTGACGGGGCTTCCTCCGTTCCGGTAATCGACACGACGCCGGCTTCACTCTGGACGAGCAGGTCGTACGCTTTTTTTGCGGCATAGGGACCGTCTGGGCCGTAGCCCGAGATGTTGCAGACGATGAGGCGGGGATCGCGCGCCCGGAGCGCCTCTGCCGACAGGCCAAGCCGATCGGCGGCGCCCGGCGCGAGGTTCTGCACGAACACGTCGGCACGGGACAGCAGCCGGCCGAGGATATCCGCCGCGATCGGGTGCTTCAGATCGAGCGTGAGCGACTCCTTCGACCGGTTCAGCCAGACGAAATGCGCCGACAGGCCCTTTACGCTGGTGTCGTAACCGCGGGCGAAGTCACCTGCGTCCGGGCGCTCGATCTTGATGATTCGGGCACCCAGATCGGCCAGCTGCCGGGTGGCGAACGGGGCAGCGACGGCCTGCTCCAGGGTGATGACGGTCACGCCCGCCAGCGGAGATGCTGTGCGCGACGTGCTCACGATCCGCTGTAGCGCGCCGCGAGCGCGAGCGTCCGGCGCGCGCGTTCGACGATGGGCAGCTCGATCATCTCGCCCGCCATCCGCGTGACGCCTTCGCCCGCGGCCCGGGCGCACTCGAACGCCTCGACGATGCGGCGCGCGCGCTCGACGTCGGCCCCCGACGGGGTGAACACCTCGTTGATGACAGCCACCTGTTTCGGATGGATCGCCATCTTGCCTCGGAAGCCGGCGCCGCGGGCGCGCGCGGCGTCGCGCCTGAGCGCCACGAGATCATCGAGATTCGTGAACACGGCATCGATCGGCTCGGCGCCGACGGACGCGGCCGCGAGCACCACCTGCCCGCGCGCGACGACGAGCTCCTCGCCGTCGATCGTGCGCGGCACGGCCAGCTGCGCCGTCAGATCCTCGGCGCCGAAGAGGAGCGCGGCGACCGGCGCGTCGGCCGCCGCAATCTCGGCGGCGCGCAGGATGGCGCGGGGCGATTCGAGGAGCGGGAGGAGCGGCACGCCCCGCGCGCCAAAGGCGCGGGCGGCCGTTTCCAGAATCCCGGGGGTCTCGACCTTTGGCAGCAAAATTCCGTCGAAACCCTCGATGTCACGGAAGGCAGCCAGGTCCGCCGCCCCCTGAACGGTGTCTAAAGAGTTGAATCGCACGAGGCGTAATACAGGTATCGAGTTCGGACAGGACAGGTATTCGATGACGAGAGAGCGCGCGCGGTCCTTCTGCGACGCCTCGACGCCATCCTCCAGGTCCAGCGCCACTGCATCGGCGCCCGCGCGCATCGCCTTGTCGAATCTGTCCTGACGGGTTCCGGGAACGAAAAGGAGCGAGCGGATCGGGCCAAGCATGTGCCGCTAGCTTACTGCGTCTTCCTGCTCCTGATGCTCGGTCCGCGGGCGGCAGCGGCCCAGGAGTTCCCTGTCTACACGCCCGATGAGCCGGCGCGCGCGCTCAAGGAAGGCAAGGTTCTCAGGGCCTTCAGGATCACGGGAACACCTCCCACGATCGACGGATCGCTGGACGACGAGGTCTGGCGCTCCGCCGCCTCGACCGGCGGGTACATCCAGCGCGATCCAGACAACGGCGCCGCCATGACCGAGTCGACGCGCATCCAGGTGGCCTACGACGATCGGTTCATCTATGTCGCCATCGCCTGTGAGGATTCCGCGCCCGCAGCGGTCGCCGCCGGCTTGAGCCGCCGCGACGAATTCGGCGCGACCGACTCCGTGAGCATCGGCTTCGACCCGCGGCACGATCATCTGACGGCCTACGTGTTCCGCACGAACCCGTCCGCGGTGCAGGCGGACCTCTTCGTCTCCGACGATGAGAGGGTCGACACCGATTACAACTCGGTGTGGGAGGTCCAGGCGCGAATCGACGCGCACGGGTGGGTCGCGGAGTTCCGCATCCCCTTCTCGCAGATGCGCTTCGCGATCACGCCGGGGCCCGGGCAGGTCTGGGGGTTTCAGGCGGAGCGCGTGATTCGACGGAAGGCCGAAACGGGCACCTGGATCCCCAAGCCGCGCGGGCAGCGCGGCGAGGTGTCGCTGTTCGGCCATCTCGTGTTCGATACGGCACTGCCGCCGGCGCGGCGCGTCGAGATCATGCCGTATACGCTCCTGCGCGGCGAGCGGGACGCCACGACGAACGGCGGGACCCCGTCGGACTTCGGCGCGGCCGTCGGCGCCGACCTGCGCCTCGGCCTCGGATCGGCCGCCACGCTGTCGGCCGCGATCAATCCCGACTTTGGGCAAGTCGAGCAGGACCCCGCCGTTTTGAATCTATCGGTCTTCGAAACGTTCTATCCCGAGAAGCGGCCGTTCTTCCTCGAGGACAGCCGCACCTTCGTGCCGCCGTACGGGTTGTTCCAGCTCTTTCACTCGCGGCGCATCGGCGGCGAGCCGCGCCATTTCGCGGTCGACGAGCAGGATGAGGTGCTGACACGGTCCGCGGAGACCACGATTCTCGGCGCCGCCAAAGTGACCGGCAAGAACCGCGCGTGGACCTACGGCGCGCTCACCGCGGCCACCGGCCAGGAATACGCAGCGGTCGAGAGACAGGCGGGCGGGCGATACGACCATCTGGCCGAACCGCGCACGTCGTACAGCGTCGCTCGCGTGCAGCGCGACATCTGGGGCGGATCGTCGAATGTCGGCGCAATCGTCACCAGTGTGATCCGTGATCGATCCGGCGACGCCTTTACCGGCGGTATCGATTACAACCTGCGCTGGGATGAGAACCGCGCCAACATCAACGGCCACTGGGTCGCCACACACGCACCCGGCGAGGGTGGGGTGCGGACGAGCGGAGGCGGGGTCGCAAATTTCAACGTTTCGCGCAAGCACTGGGGCACCTGGAGCCATGTCGATCACTTCGGGCGCGACTTCCGCGTGGACGACATCGGATTCTTCCGGAACCGCGCGAATCGGACGGCGGTGGACGGCGGCTTCAGCCTCGAACAGCCGGATCCCGGGCGGGTGTTCCGGCGATACGGAGCGAACATATGCGCGGTCAACGCTTGGAACGGTGAGGTCGTGTTCGATCGCGCGATCTGCCTGAACGGCTTTGTTGGGTTCCTGAATTTCTGGAATCTCAACGGAGGCCTGACCAGCCGCTTCGAGACCTTGAACGACATCGACACGAGGGGCGGACCCCCGATCGTGGACCCGGCCGCGTCCTTCTACTGGTTCCGGCTCGAAACCGACTCGCGGAAGAGCTGGCGGATCGCGCTCTTCGGCAACGGCAAGTTCGCGTCGCTCGCGCGCAACGGCGAAAACCGGATCGCGCCGGAGCTCACGCTTCAGCCTTCGGGGCGGCTGCAAGTCGCGCTGGCCGCCCAATACATCCGGGGCATCGACCTCGCCCAGTGGATCGACAACACCGACACCACCGGCGACGGCGTCGAGGACCACGTCTACGGCACGCTCCGCCGCACTGTGGTCGACCTGACGATGCGCGGCACCTATGCCGTCCACCGCGACCTGACGCTGCAGGCGTACCTCCAGCCCTTCGTCGCGGTAGGGGACTACACGGACATCCGGTACCTCGCGCGTCCCCGCTCGTTCGAGTTCGAGGCGACCACTCTCGGGACCGACCCGGATTTCAATCGCAAGTCTTTGCGCGCGAACGTGGTGCTCAGATGGGAGTACATCCGCGGAAGCACGCTGTTCCTGGTCTGGAATGTTCTGCAGGAAGACACCTCCCGTCCCGGCGTTTTCGGCGGATTCCGGGACGTGGCCGATGCCTTCGGGGCCGCAGCCGCCCGGCACGTGGTGATGGTCAAGGTGTCGTACTGGATGAACCGCTGACCTCGCTCGCCTTGTCGTGCCGAACAACGCTCCATTCGGGTCACATTCTTGCTGGCAACGGGCTCAGGAGGCTCTGTCATGGCGAAGCTCTTCCTTACCGTTGCACTTGCTTGTGTGGTGCCGATGACCCTTTCCGCTCAGGCGCCGGCATGCGACCGGAGTTCGAGGTGAACGGCCGGGAGGCGAACGCGCGGATCCCGACCGCATGGTTCGGACTGCAGACACAGGGTCGGGACGTAGAGCTCGACATACGCGTTCGAACGGTTGACGTCGAAAAAGTGACCGTGGCGGGCTCCTGCACCGTCCGGTAGCGAGGCGTGAGACTTCCGCCCTTCAGGCTGCAGGATCTCCTCGCCGCGCTGCTCGTCGTCGCACTCGTCATCGCGGGCGCGCTGCTCGTGGCGCAGGATCAGGAGACGCTGCGCGTCCGCACGTCGCTTGCCGCCAGCGATTCGCCTTTTTCCGGAGTATCTCGCGCGGCTGCTCGGCGCGCCGCTCACGTCCGGCGACTCGTACGCGGTGCATGCCGACGGACCGGCCGCATTCGCCGCGATGCTCGACGCCATCGGCCGGGCGCGGTCCCGAGTGAGCTTCGAAACCTACGTGTACGCGAGCGGCGAGGTCGCTAACCGCTTCACGGCCGCGTTCGAGCAGGCTGCCAGGCGCGGCGTCGACGTCCGGATCGTGCTCGATGCGATCGGCGCGCAAACGATCGACCCGACGCACGTCGATCGCCTTCGCCTGGCCGGCTGCCGCGTGGCCTGGTTCAACGAGGTCGGCGCGTTCGAGCTCGAGGAAGTGAACTACCGCACGCACCGCAAGTCGCTCGTGGTCGACGGCGACGTCGCCTTCGTCGGCGGGATCGGCATCGCCGACCAGTGGCTTCGGAACACTGACCTGGGGGCGATGTGGCGCGACACGCAGCTCGAGGTCCGGGGACCGGCGGCGGTGTACATCGAGGGGTCGTTCAACGAAAACTGGATCGAGAGCGGCGAAATCGTCGAGCCTGACCTGCTGACGCACGACGACGGCCCGAAGGGCCGCGCACGGTCGATCGTGGTCTGGAGCGGGCCCGAAGGGGGCGCGAGCGCGATGAAGCTGCTGTATCTCATCGCGATCGCGGCGGCCCGGCGGTCGCTCGATATCCAGTCGCCGTACCTGGTGACCGACGGATCGACGGAATGGAGTCTCGTCGAAGCCCGCCGCCGCGGCGTGCGCGTGCGGCTCCTCGTCGAAGGTGACATCACCGACGCCAAGCCGGTGAAATTCGCCGGCCGCGCGAGCTACGAGCGCCTCCTCGAACAGGGGATCGAGATCTACGAGTACCAGCCGGCGATGATGCACGCCAAGGTGGTCGTCATCGACGGCGTGCTGACGATCGCCGGCTCTGCCAACTTCGACAACCGGTCGCTGGAGCTGAACGACGAGCTGAACGTGGCGGTGTTCGATCCGGCGCTGGCGGCGCGCCTGACAACCGACTTCGAGCGCGACATCACGCGGTCGGCCAAGCTCGATCTCGAACGCTGGCGCGCGCGGCCGCTGCACATCCGCGGCCGCGAGCAACTCTGGAGCTTCTTCGGAGAGGTATTCTGAAGTCTGGCTGAGGCCGGACGGCTCGTACGCTCAGTGCTGTGGAGCTGCGCTGGGCGATCTGAACTTCGCCCACGCCATCAGCACGGCTGCGCGGCGCATGCATTCCAGTCCGTCCGTTGACGAGACGTCGACGTTGTGCATTTCGAACCGGACGTGACGTGATCACAGGCGACGCGATGCGCGCCTGCGTCATCGACGCGCTTGACCCTCGTCCGAGTTCATGGATAAGATCGCGTCGCAATCGACAGGATCTTAATCTCTTCCTGCCACAAATTCTTGGGGGCGCGGAGATGTGTCAGTACAGTTCCATAGCGGACGCGCGGCCTGCGCAACGGTCCTCCAGCGCCGGGAGTCCTAGCCATTGAGCCAGATTTTCCCCCGGGGGTGGAACAAGCTTCCGATCGTGGCCGCCATCGCGGGTACCCTCGCTCCAACGCTCGCGGTCGCCGGCGTCTGGTACTACTTTTCCCCGTGGTACACAGACGTGGGCTACCGTCCCGTTCAGCCCGTCCCGTACAGCCACAGGCTCCACGTCGGCGAGCTTGGACTCGACTGCCGATACTGCCACGCCTCGGTCGAGATGTCTCGCGTCGTGAACCTGCCGCCCACGCAGACCTGCATGAACTGCCATCAGACCGTGAGGAGGGACAGCGAGACGCTCGCACCGATTCGGGACAGCGCCCAGAGTGGCCGGCCGCTGCGCTGGATCCGCGTCCATAACCTTCCCGACTACGCCTATTTCGCCCACAACGTGCACGTGGCGGCAGGAATCGGCTGCGTCACCTGTCACGGCCGCGTCGACGAGATGGAAACGGTCACCCAGATGACGCCCCTCAGCATGAGCTGGTGTCTCGACTGCCACCGCAACCCCGGTCCCTACCGGCGCCCCGTCTCGGAGGTCACCAACATGCGGTGGACCCCTCCTCGGGACGTCCAAGCGCTCGCGGCGCAACTCGACCGCGACCGACCGGTCAATCCGCCGACCGACTGTTCGGGGTGCCACCGATGACTCGGACCTATTGGCGCAGCGTCGCGCAGATCGAGGACCGCCCCGAATTCCGCACGTTTCTCGAGCGGGAGTTCCAGGAGGGCGCCTCGGAACTCCCCGAAGGGGTCAGCCGGCGCGAGATGATACAGCTCCTGGGCGCCTCGCTGTCGCTGGCGGGGCTCGCGGGATGCCGGCGCCCCGTCGAAGAGATTGTCCCCTTTGTCAACGCCCCCGAGGAAATGGTTCCTGGGATCCCCCGCTACTACGCCACGACCATGCCGTTCGGCCGGAGCGCGTACGGCCTGATCGTCGAGAGCCACGAAGGGCGACCGACCAAGATCGAGGGCAACCCTTCGCACCCCTCGACCCTCGGGGCCTCGAGCTCCCTCGTCCAGGCGTCCGTGCTCGGCCTCTACGATCCGGACCGCTCGCAAGCGGTCAGGCTGAAAGCGGATCGGAAATCCTGGAACGATTTTGTGACGGCCTGGGGGGAGTTGTCCAAGGCTCATGCCGCGGACGGCGGCGCCAGCCTTGCGGTCCTCTCCGAGTCTTTCGTCTCTCCGACGCTGGCACGCCTCGCATCCGAGTTCCGCGCCCGGTATCCGAAGGCGGTTTGGGCCACCTACGAGGCCGTCAGCGACGAGAACCGGCTCGCGGGTCTCCGGTCCGCCACCGGACGCGACCTCGATCTCATGCTCCGCTTCGATCGAGCGTCGGTCATTCTCTGCCTCGACGCCGACCCGCTCCTCACCGATCCGGAGATGATCCGTCACGCGCGAGGGTTCGCGGCCGGACGGCAGGCGGGAGCGTCCGGTGGTGCGATGAACCGGCTCTACGCGGTTGAAGGGGTGTACTCGCTGACGGGCGCCATGGCCGATCATCGGCTCCGTCTCGAGAGCCGGCAGATCGCCCCCTTCCTCGCGGCCCTCGCTGCACGCCTTGCTCCGCCCGCGGCCGGAACCGCGAACCTGGCAGGAGCGAACGTCCCGGGTGTCGACCCGCGCTGGATCGACGCCCTGGCCAAGGACCTTCTGGCGAACCGCGGCAAAGGGCTCATCGTGGCCGGGGACCGCCAGCCCGCGGCGGTCCACGCTGCGGTGTGCGCCCTGAACACCCATCTCGGCAACACAGGCACGACGGTCGCCTACTACGAGACGAGGGACGCGGCGCTTCCGAGCGTGAGCTCGCTGGCCTCGCTCGTCTCCGCGATGCAGGCGGGCGCGGTCCAGACGCTCCTCATCCTGGGCGGCAATCCTGTGTTCGATGCCCCCGCCGATCTTGACTTCGCCTCGGCCATCGCGAAGGTCCCTCACTCGATCGCGCTCGGGCACACGGTCGACGAAACATCCTCCACGACGGAGTGGCATATCCCTCGCGCTCACTACCTCGAATCGTGGGGAGACGCGCGCGCGGTTGGAGGCACGCTCAGCGTCGTCCAGCCACTGATCCTCCCCCTGTTCGGTGGACGAACCCCTGTTGAAGTGCTGGGGCTGATCGCTGGAGGCGAGGATCGTCCCGGGTACGACATCGTGCGGGAGACCTGGAAACCGATCCTGGGCGAGGGCGAGTTCGACAGGAAGTGGAACCGCGTCTTGCATGATGGACTCCTTGCCGGAAGCGAGCTTCCCGAAGTCGTCCCCAATCTCACCAAGGAGCCCTTTGCCGATCTCGCGCGGCAGATCGGAGGCGCCAGCGCGACCGGGCCGCGCGCCGAGGCGGGATCGCCGGGTGACCTGGAGATCATGTTCCTCAAGTCCCCGTCGCTTCACGACGGCCGATTCGCGAACGACGGGTGGCTGCAGGAACTTCCCGATCCGCTCACTAAGCTCACCTGGGATAATCCCGCGCTGCTGAGCCCGAAGACCGCCGAAACGCTCGCTCTGGCGAACGAGGATGTCGTCCGTCTCGCTTACGCGGACCGCTCGCTCGAGCTTCCCGTCTGGATCGTCCCCGGCATGGCGGATGGCGTGGTGGCCCTCACCCTCGGTTACGGTCGTCAGCGGGCGGGACGGATTGGAACCGGTGTCGGGTTCGACACGTACACGGTCCGATCCTCTCGGGCACCTGGCTTCGACAGCGGCGTCACACTCACCAGGCTCGGGCGCACGTACCCGCTTTCGGCGACCCAGAACCATGGCAGCATGGAGGGACGCCCCCTCGTCCGTGAGTCCACCCTGGCCGGACTTCGATCGGAGGCATCCGCGACGCCGCCAACCGAGGGGGCGCGCGCGGCGGAAGGAACCCCCCGCGCGCTGGGGGTCTATCCGGAAAAGACGGAGCACTTCTCCCTCTGGCAGGAGCACACCTACGATCAGGGGCATCAGTGGGGGATGACGATCGACCTGAACGCCTGCATCGGCTGCAACGCGTGCATGACGGCGTGCCAGAGCGAGAACAACGTGCCGGTAGTCGGCAAGATCCAGGTGGCGAAAGAGCGCGAGATGCACTGGGTGCGGGTCGACCGGTACTTCTCCGGCGACCCCGCCGGCAACCCGGAAGTCGTTTTCCAGCCTGTTCCCTGCATGCACTGCGAGGATGCTCCCTGCGAGCAGGTCTGCCCCGTGGCCGCGACCGTTCACGACGCGGAGGGTCTCAACGTGATGGTCTACAACCGGTGCATCGGGACCCGCTACTGCTCGAACAACTGTCCCTACAAGGTGCGCCGGTTCAATTTCTTCAACTACACTAAGGACACGCCCGACATTCTCCGGCTCGCCATGAACCCGGACGTTACGGTTCGTGCCAGAGGCGTCATGGAGAAGTGCACGTACTGTACGCAGAGGATCAATCGGACGAAGATCGATGCGAAGCTCGCGGGGCGCGCGCTTCGTGACGGCGACGTCAAGACGGCCTGCCAGCAGGCCTGCCCCGCCTCCGCGATCGAGTTCGGAGATCTTCGGGACCCATCGAGCCGCGTCGTGAGGGCGAAGGCCGATCCACGCAACTACGCGCTCCTCGACGAGCTGAACACGAAGCCCCGGACGACCTATCTGGCCAAGGTGCGCAACCCGAATCCGGAGCTCGAGGGCGCCGTATGACCCGCCGCGCTCGGCGCGTGCTCGGTGCGCTCGCGCTCACCTCCGCAGTCGCCCTCACCGGCTGCGCGCGCGGCTGCACGTCGAGCCGTCCTCCGATCCATATCAACCCGAGCATGGACGACCAGCCGAAGGTCCGCCCGCAGGCGGCCAGCAACTTCTTCTACAACGGTGCGTCCATGCGCGAGCCCGTTCCGGGAACGGTCCCGATCGGCGGGCTCCGGGAGAACGAGCCCTTCTTCACGGGAAAAGGAGCCGACGGGCAGTTCGTCGCGGCGATCCCCCATCCCGTGGACGACGCACTGGTCGAGCGCGGCCGCCAGCGCTACACGATCTATTGCCAGCCGTGCCACGACGCCCGGGGGGACGGCAGGGGGATTCTCTTCCAGCGAGGCAACGTCCCTACCGGCAACTTCCACGAGGAGAAGATTCTGCAGTACCCGGACGGGCAGATCTTCGACGTCATCACGAACGGGGTGGGGCTGATGGCCGGGTACCGCTGGCCGATCCCTCCCGCGGACAGATGGGCGATCGTCGCCTACGTGCGAGAGCTCCAGCGCGAGAGGCAGGCACGCGCCGCCAGCGCCCCCGCGAGCACCCCGCCCGCGAGTACCCCCTGATGGAGGCGACGGGATGAACGGCGCCATGAATCGCAGACTGCTGTTCGTGCTCGGTCCCGTCACCGGTCTGGTGATGTTCGCTGGCGTCGTGCTGATCGCCACGTTCCTGACAAACCGCGAGTACAGGGAGCCTTACCGCGCTCCTGCCGCGACCGTTGACACCGCGCCCCGCGCGGAGGGACTGGTCGACGAGGCGGCCGACGCGGCGGCGACGGCGCGGGCCAAGCCCTATGTGGAGGCCGAGTACCGGACTTTTCCCGTGGTCGGGAGCCGCGTGGCCATCTGGGCGGTCGCGCAGCTCCACCTGCTGTTCGCGGCCTTCGTTCTTGCCGTTCCGATCTTCGCGATCATCATCGAGGTGATCGGCTACAAGACCGGAGACCTGCGATACGACCGGCTCGCGCACGAGTTCACCAAGCTCCTCTCTGTCTCCTTCTCGCTCACGGCGACCTTTGGCGCGTTCCTGACGTTCATGCTCATCATTCTGTATCCAAGGTTCACGAACTACCTGATGAGCGTGTTCTCCCCCACCTTTCTCCCGTACGTGCTGCTGTTCTTTGCCGAGGCCGCGTTCCTCTACACCTACTATTACGGCTGGGGGAAGTTCCATCCACTCGTACATATTGGCCTTGGGGTCGGCCTCAACCTCGTGGGCACGGCGATCATGTTCATCGCCAATGCCTGGCTGACGTTCATGATGTCGCCGGCCGGGGTCTCGGACACGGGAGCCGTACTCTCCGTCTGGGACGCCGTCTACAACTTCACCTGGATGCCGATCAACATCCATCGCGTCATCGCAAACGTCGCTTTCGGCGGATCGGTCGCCGCCGCGTACGCAGCCTTCAAGTTCCTCCAGGCCACGACCGACGAGGAGCGCGCGCACTACGACTGGATGGGATACATCGGCAACTTCATCGCAATCATCGCCTTCCTGCCGCTTCCTTTCGCCGGCTACTGGCTCGCGAGCGAGATCTACGCGTTCTCGCAGACGCTCGGGCTCACGATGATGGGTGGGGCCTTCTCGTGGCTCTTCATCATTCAGGCCGTCCTCATCGGGAACCTCTTCCTCGCGGCCAACTACTACCTCTGGCTCGGGATGGGACGGGTCGAGGGGGCGCAGCCGCTGCAGAAATTCATCAAGTACCTGCTCATCGGGATCGCGGTTTGCTTCGCGGTCTGGGCGACGCCGCGATCGATCATCGCGACCGTCTCCGAGGTCCGGGCGATGGGAGGATCGGCGCACCCGGTGCTCGGTTTCCTGGGCGTCATGTCCGCAAAGAACACGGCCGTGAACATCCTGATCCTCACGACCTTCATGAGCTTCCTCCTCTACCGCCGGACGGGGAAGATCGCCACGGTGGCGTGGGCGAAGACGGGCCACGCGGCGCAGCTCCTGATCTTCGCGGGTGTCGCGCTCTTCGTCATCTTCCTCGGCATCTACGGGTACTTCGTCGAGGCGGCGGTCCGGATCGGGCTCTCGGTGCCCCAGGTCACCTCGGTGCTGTTCGCGATGGTGGCGATCACCGCCATCGACATCTTCCTCTTCCGCGGGGCGAGCAGGACCGGCGAGGTCCGCTGGGGCAGGATTCCCGCGATCTCGCAGTACGTGCTGATCTTCATCGCGGTCACCTTCACCTGGCTCATGGGGCTCATGGGCTACGTGCGTTCGGGGCTCCGCCAGCACTGGCATGTCTACGGCGTCATTCGGGACACCTCGGCCGACGCGTTCACGCCCACACTGGGCTTCGCGACGCAGGTCGTCTCGGCGACCGTGCTCGGGTTCTTCCTGCTGATCGGCTTCGTGTTCTGGATCACGAGCCTGCACGACCGGCCCGAATATGTGCCGGCGCCGGAGCCCGTGCCGCACCCAGGCGGACGCATGGTGCTCGGGGACGCGGTGCGCCACCAACCGAGCGCCGCAGCTGAAAAATGACGATTCCGGTCACCGCCCGAATCGGCGTTCTGGTTCTCGCGTCAACCGCGTTTTACGGCTACGTCGGCCAGATGGTGCCGCAGAGCGAAGTGCAGCCTCCGCAGGAGACGGTCATCAGAGCGGACCTGACCACGGACGAAATGGTCACGGTCGGCCGCGAGATCATGGACGGCAAGGGACTCTGTTTCACGTGCCACACGATCGGCCGGACCGGGGCGCTCCGGTTCCCCGACCTCGCCGGGGTCGCCGGGCGCGTGGCCGAGCGCGTCCCGGGCCTGAGCGATGTCGACTATTTCGCCCAATCGATGTACGAACCTGACCTCTTCGTCGTGCCCGGATTCAATCCGGGGATGCCCGTTATCAACAGGCCTCCCATTGGCCTGACCGATCAGGAGATCCTCTGCGTGATCGCGTACCTCCAGTCTCTTGGCGGCACGCCGACGGTCACGCTCCAGACGAGTCACCGCTACTACGCCGCGCCGGCCGCACCGGGCGCGGCGCCGCCTGCCGGCGCGCCGCCCGCCGAGGGGACGGCGCCAGGTGCGCCTCCGGCGCAGGGGGCCACGCCGGGCACAGCGCCGGCTCCAGCGGCCCCCCCGAAGGGCGCTCTGCTGAGACCTGACCCTTCATTGGTGGCTGTGTCCGATGAAGCGGGGCGGCCCGCTGGAGTGGTTGCACGATGAACATCCTGGTCGTCCTCGCCGTGGCCGCCGCGTTCGGGCTTCTTCGATTCCGTCGGGCCAATCTGCTGATGTGGGCGGGCGCCTGGTGGGTGGGGATCTACCTCCTGCTCCGATTCGGATTCGCTATCCCGATTCCCGCCTCGGTCATCTCGATCTACATGGGAATCGTCACGATCGCGATCCTGGCGTACCTGTCTTCCAGCCAGGAGCGCCGCGAAGAGGTCTCCGGCCCGCTCGTCCGGTTTATGACCGAGAAGCGGTATACCGCGCTCCTCGGCGCTACGGCCGTCGCGATCCCGACGCTCGCGGCCGCGAACGTCTACATGCAGATGAACGTTCCCATCGAGCCTCCGTTCTTCCCGCGGACGATCCATCCGGCCTCGCCGTCCGAGATCACGGTCCAAGACAACCGGATCGACATCGATGCCGGCAACAACCCCTTCCGGCCGCTCGAAACGTCGAATCCGGAAGAGTTCCGCACACATGTCGAGCACGGGCGGCAGGTCTACTATCGGAACTGCGTCTTCTGTCACGGCGACAACTTGGGGGGCAACGGCATGTTCGCGCACGGGCTGAACCCGATCCCGACCAACTTCGCCGACGGGCAGACGCTCCCGAATCTCAGCGAGACGTTTCTGTTCTGGCGAATCGCCAAGGGAGGCGCCGGAATGCCCGAAGAAGGGGCGCCGTGGGACACGGCCATGCCCGCCTGGGAGAAGTTCCTGAAGGAAGAAGAGATGTGGGACGTGATCCTCTTTCTCTACGATTTCACGGGCCAGAGGCCCGCTGTGCGCGCCCTCGAGCAGGTCGAGGCACGATGACCTCCGCTGCAGTTCTGCGCGGGTGTTTCGTTGTCCTGGTCGCCTTGTTGTGTGCGGGGACGCTGGGACCGGTGCGCACGCAGGGGCCCGACGTCGGGACCGAGGCGCAGCGGGAGGCGGGCAGGGTCCTCTACGTCAAGAATTGTGCGCAGTGCCACGGCGAGAAGGGCGACGGCGAGGGCTATGCCACTCCGCATCTGTACCCCAGGCCCCGGGACTTCACGACCGGCAGGTTCAAAGTTCGCACGACTCCCAGCGGAGCGCTCCCGACCCATCAGGATCTGGTCAACATCATCAGGCGCGGCATGCCCTACACCTCGATGCCTGCCTGGCCCAACCTGTCCGACCAGGAAGTATCGAATCTCGCCTACTACATTACGAGCTTCTCCGCCGACTTCTCCAACCCCGAGAGTGTTCCCCAGCCCGTACCGATCCCGAGCGCACCGAGCACGACGAATGAGTCAATCGAGCTGGGAAAGAAGCTCTACGTGGACACAGGCTGCGTCAAGTGCCACGGCAACCTCGGTCGGGGCGACGGACCTTCGGCTCCAACGCTGATGGACGACTTCGGCTACCCGATCCGCGCGGCAGACCTCTCGCAGATCTGGACCTTCCGGGGAGGGTCGTCCCGGGAGGATATCTTCAGGACGATGACCACCGGGCTGAACGGCTCGCCCATGCCGTCGTTCACCGACTCCCTGACAACCGAGCAACGATGGGCGATTACGGACTACATCGTCTCGCTCTCGGGGACCGACGGCCCGGGCTATACCAATCTCGTCGTCGCCAAGCCCGTCCAGGATCCCATCGACTTGGCGAACGGGGCTGCGAGCTTCCAGTCCGCGCCCGTCGCCCGCTTTCCGATCATCGGACAGATCACGGAGCCCGGACGCTCGTTTTATCCTCCCGCCACCTCCGTGACCGTTCAGGCGATCTACGACACCGAGTCAATCGCGCTTCTCGTCAGGTGGCACGACATGGGCGCGGACAACATGGGGAAGAACGGGCCGTCGCTTCCCGTGCCACCGGAGGAGGAAGAGTCGGCGCCTGGAGGTGCCGAGCCCGCCGACGACGATAATCCGTTCGGCGACGCCGCCGTGGCTGCCCCGGAGCCCGGAGCGGATCCGTTCGCGGAGGCCGCGCCGGCCGCCCCGGCATCCGAGTTCTCCGACGCGGTCGCGATCCAGGTGCCGTCGGAAGTGCCGGCAGGGGCCCGCAAGCCCTACTTCCTGTTCGGTGATTCCCAGAACCCGGTGGATCTCTGGTTCTTCGATCTGGCGCGCCCCGAACCCTTTCAGTTCACCGGCCGGGGAAGCGCGAACGTCGCGCCCAACGACACGGGGGATCTCACCGGCGTGGCGAGCTACGACCAGGGAGAATGGTCGGTCATCTTCAAGCGGCCCCTTCGCGCGAGCTCGGGCGCCCCGTTCACGCCCGGAGCGTTCTTGCCGGTCGCCTTCTCGGTCTGGGACGGGTTCTCGCGCGAGCGTGGCAGCAGGCGAGGTCTCACGGCCTGGTACTCCATCTACGTCGAGCCAGAAGCGGTCCCGTCGGCCGTCGGCCCGATGGTCAGGACGGCACTGCTCATTCTCGCGATCGAGCTGGTCGTGATCGGCTGGGTGCGGCGGTGGCATTCCGGCTCTCGCGCCTACAGGGCTGTCGGCGGTGAACCGAGTCAACCGGCAGCCACGCGAGCGTGGGCTGTTGCGGGCTATCCGGAGGATCCATGTACAAGAGCATCTACGTTCCTGTCGATAACTCAGACCACTCCAACCGCGCCGTCGCCTGCGCCGTCGGGTTGGGCAAGGCGTACTCCGCGAAACTGGTCGGCTGCCACGTCTACGCGGCACAGCTGCACGACTATCGCTTCAGGCAGATGGAGTACACGCTCCCCGAGGAGTACATCGACGAAGTGGAACTGGAGCGCCAACGGAAGATCCATGACAGTCTCATCACGATGGGCCTCAAGCTCATCTCCGACAGCTATCTCGAGGGCATGTCGCGTCTGTGCGGGCAGTCGGGGCTCACGTTCGAGCCGCGGATGATGGACGGGAAGCATCACATCGAGATCCTCAAGGATCTCGCCGGCTCACCGCACGACCTGGTCGTGATCGGCGCCCTGGGAGTCGGCCGCGCGCGGGACAGCGTGATCGGTTCGGTCTGCGAACGCGTCGCCCGCCAGTCCGATCGCGATGTCTGGGTGGTCAAGCACGTTCCCGAGCCAGGCGAGGCGGAACGGGACACGATCCTGGTCGGCATCGACGGCAGCCCGCAGTCGTTCGGCGCGCTCATGACCGCCATCGGACTGGCCCGCACGTTCGGCAAGCAGATCGAAGCGATCGCCGTGTACGACCCCTATCTGCACTACTCCGTCTTCAACGGTATCGTCAACGTCCTCACCGAGCAGGCCGCGAAGGTCTTCCGCTTCGAGGAGCAGAATCAGCTGCACGAGGAGATCATCGACACGGGGCTCGCGCAGATCTATCAGTCTCATCTCGAGGTGGGCGAGCGGATGGCGAGCGAGGACGGCGTGGCGATCAAGAAGACGCTCCTCGACGGCAAACCCTTCCAGAAGATCCTCGACCACGCGCGCAAGACGAATCCGTGGCTCATCGTGCTGGGGCGGATCGGCGTCCACAGCCCGAAGGAGGAGACGGGGCTGGGGAGCAACGCCGAGAACATTCTCCGCGGGGCGCCCTGCGATGTCCTCCTCTCCACGCGCCTCGAGGTGCCGCGCCTCGACGTGCGCGCCGAGGAAACCGTCCGATGGACGCCAGAAGCCGAGGCGCGCATGACGCACGTGCCCGAGCAAGTCAAGGGGATCGCCCGCACGGGGGTCCTTCGCCTGGCGCTCGAGAAGGGGCATTCCGTGATCACGAGCGCTGTGATCGACGAGGCGATGGATCGGTTCATGCCGAAGAGCGCATCGGCCGCGACCAAGGCGCTGGCCGAGGCCGTGGCGCTCGAGCGGGCGAAGGCGGGCCCCGTGTCGATGTGCCGGGCGTGCGGCGTCGCGGCCACGCAGAGCGACCCGGTGAGGTGCACCGTCTGCGGCACCGCGGACTTCGAGGTGATCTCCCGGGAGATGATCGAGAAGATCGCGGAAGTGGAGGGAGGCCTCCAGGAGGAGACCACCTATGACGGCCGCAAGCTCCGCTGGTCGGATGACGCCCGGAAGGGCCTCTGGACCATGAAGAACGCCTATCAGCGCCGCCGCGTCAAGGCGCGTGTCGAAAAGCGCGCGCGCATGATGAAGCTCGACACGATCACGCTCGAATTCGCCCGGCACGTGATCGAGGAAGAGACGGGGACGCCGCTCAACATCCAGGGTCGTCCCGCGCCGATCCCTGAAAGCGCCGCGGCGGCGGCGGGCGAGGCCCGGCTCGTGGCCCGCGACGACAAGAAGAACCCGCTGATCTCGACCTTCGACTGGACCGACGACGCCGCGCAGCGGATCCTCAGGGTCCCGGCCGGGTTCATGCGGAACCAGACGCAGGAACGGATTGAGGAGCTTGCGCGGCAGCGCGCTGCGGCCACGATCGATCTTGCGCTCGTCGAAGATGGGATCGAGATCGGCAAGAAGATGATGGCGGAGATGATCAAAACCTATCAGGGTCCGCCATCGACCGGCGCCAAGCCGATGCTGAATGAGGTGAGCCCGCTCACGGCACGCAGTGCGTCCGAGGGGTGAGCTCGTACCGCTTCTGCCGCACCGATGACATCGGGCTTCTCGTCGACGCGCTGAATCGCTGCTGGTTGCCGTACTTCCCCGACCAGGGGGCCATGACGCCCGCCGCGTTCAAGCGGTCGATCCGCGACCTTCAGGTCTGGTGCAGCAGCTGCATGGTCGCCTTCTCGGGCTCCGACCCGATCGGCGTCCTGATCGGCGCGAAACGGCCTTCAGGCACCCTCGTCCACACGATTGCCGTCCATCCCGATCACCGGCGACAGGGTCATGGCCGCCACCTGCTCGCCTCGCTCGGCTCGAAGCTCGCGATTCTCGGCCCCCCTCGAATCGTCGCCGAGGTCCCCGAGACCCTCGCGCCTGCCTGCGAGCTGTTCCGCGCAGGCGGGTACGTCCAGGAAGCGCTCCTGACTGACTACGTCTTGCCCTTCGACTCGCGCGGCTTCGCCGCGCTCGCTCAGGGCGGGCAGACGTCTCAGGACGTCGGCGGCTTCGTGATCCCGGTCACGATCGATGATCTCGCCGCCAATGGTCTTCTTGGAGAGGCTCATCCGCAGGTGTGCTGGACGCGCTCGGTCGAGACCCTCACGGCACGGAAGGACGAGATCGCAGGACTCGCCATCGCCTCCGACGAGCGAATCGAGGCCTACGTCCTTTACGCCACGCGCGGAATGGAGGAGACGGAGATTGTATCGCTCCGCTCTTTCATCGACGATGGTGGAGCCCGTTTGAAGCAACTGCTCTCTCAACTCCGCGCGCGAGGCACGAAGACCTTCGGGTTCCCGAAAGTCCACCCGGCCGAGATCGCGAAGGAGCGCCTGGAGACGCTCGGTTTCCGTCCCGCCGGCGTCCATCGACTCTACGCAGCGACTCTTCGACCCTTCGGCAAGCTCAGCGTCGCCCCGAGCAACGTCGAGGGGCGACAGGGCTCAGCGTCGCCCTGAGCAGGTCGAAGGGCGAGGACGCGGCCCCACCCCTTCCCCCAATGGCACAGCCCGGTGGGGCGCGGGGAGCTGCCGTACGCCGAGATCTGGAAGACCGCGCAGCGACTGAAGCAGAATCTCACGTCTGGCTACGAGCTCGACGGTTTCGCTCCGCGAGTTGAGACCCAGGCAGCCGGTTCCAGGCGTGTCGCATCGGCGGTCAGCCGAGCCGGCACGCGACCCGGTCATCCTTCCTGTCGTCTCCGGAGCTGTTCGATGCCCACGTCCACTGGCACCCGCAGGAATCCGGCCGTCGCGAAGTGCGAGTCGAACGCGAACGCGTGGCGGATGCGCTCGGCCCGCATGAGCGCGAAGCTGGTGGCATCGACGAAGCTGAAATCGTGGTCCCGATAGCGGTCGAGGATTGCGAACGCGCGCCGTTCCACATCCTCGTCCACGAAGAGGCGCTCGAGGCGTGCCGACGCGTCGAGCGAATCCAGGTATCGCCGGCAGGCCTCGTAGCCTCGCGTCACGCGGAGGAGCGTGTAGGTCTCGCCGACGACATGGTTCGTCGTGACCAGCACGATTGGCAGTGCGATCAGCCCTCTGAGGGCGCCGGCGGCCTCCTCGTGATGCCCATCGTCGAGGACCTGAGCGGCAAACCAGGCGCCGGTGTCGACGAAGACTCGCCGCAGGCTCATCGCCTGCGGTTCCGCGTGCGCGCTGCGTCAGCCAGGACCCGGTCGTGGAGGTCTGAAGCATCCGACCGATGGCCGCGCCCGGCCTGACCAACGAGGTCCAGCAGCGGATCCTCGTCGGCCGCCTCCGTTCTGAGCAGCAGATCGAGTGCACGGCGAATCAGCTTCCCCTTGGACTCGCGCCGTCGCGCCGCCAGGGCCTCCAGACGACGATCCTGATCCTCCGGCAGCAGAATCTGCACGCGCGTCATCATCCTTGTGTAGCCTCATGGTTAGGATACACACCCGAGGGGGGCTGTGCAACGTTTCGGCCGTGCTCGCGCGAGATCCACGTCAGGTTTCGCGTTCGACGACCTCTTCCATCAGGCGGCTCGTGCCCGAGCGTTCGTCTCCGCGGCCCGCGTCGGGGCTTCCGATGCACGCGGCGATCGCCGACCGCGTCGTGCCGTCGTTGATCACGACGAATCAAGAACAACGAACGCGGCATCGGGCTGCTGTCGCTCCTAGGCCCGGCGTGGGACCCGGCCGCGTATCCGGTCTTTGTTCCGGTCGACTGGACGGCTCCGGTCACCATTCGCCTACGCAGGACCGCGACGGGTGACGCCGAGCCCGCGAGCGATCCGCGACCTTCAGGTCTGGTGCAGCAGCTGCATGGTCGCCTTCTCGGGCTCCGACCCGATCGGCGTGCTGGCGCCGCGCGAAACGGCCTTCAGGCACCCTCGTCCACACGATTGCCGTCCATCCCGATCACCGGCGACAGGGTCATGGCCGCCACCTGCTCGCCTCGCTCGGCTCGAAGCTCGCGATTCTCGGCCCAACTCGAATCGTCGCCGAGGTCCCCGAGACGCTCGCAGGGGTGCGCCATCTCGTGGCCGTGGGCTCCGGCAAGGGGGGAGTGGGCAAGAGCACGTTGACGCTGCATCTGGCAGGCGCTCTGCGCGCCCGGGGGCTTCGGATTGCGATCCTGGACTCCCTGGTCCTTCAGGTTTGAGCCTGGCCGCCGTCGACGAACATCTCGCTGCCGGTGGCAAAACTGGAGTCGTCGCTGGCCAGAAAAACCGCGGCCCGCGCGATCTCGTCAGGGTCGGCTACGCGCCCCATGGGCACCTAGGAGGCGAGGTAGCCGAGAAAACGCAGGCGGTGTAGCTCGTCACCTTGAACGCCGGCCACGGGCCATCAGGCACGTAACGCCTGGACAAACGCGTTGTTCGTACCGGTACCCGAATACGGGATCGAGGTCAGATTCGTCGCGCCGAGCGCGCGCGCCGCCGTGTCGAGGATCGCTTTTCCGTCTTGGGCATGACCGGCGATCGCCGCGAAGACCACTATGACCGACATCGCCACTGCTGGGCTTCGCATGTCCGTCCCCATCGACACGGAATTTGCCATTGGGCGTCGGCCCGGGCCGGTGCGGAGCGCTCGCAGATGCGTCACTCACCCCCGCCCGGCCCAGTCCGTTGCGATAGTCGACGTGCTCAGAATGTCAGTTTGAACCCCAGCTGCATCTGACGGGACTGATACGCGACGTTCACGTTCCTGGTTGGCTGCCCGTATTGGGAGTTGGACTCAGCCGTCACGTAGCTTCCGTAATTCTCGTGGTTAAACACGTTGAACACCTCCCACACGCCGTCAACCCTCATGCGCCGCGAGAGGTTCAACCGCTTGGTGAACCGCAAATCGACTCGGTGGATAGGCCGACCAACGAAGTCGTTGCGCGGCACAATCGTCCCGTCTGGACGCAGCCGATCCGTCGAGATAAAACCCTCCTGACGCAGGTCTCCTCCCCCCCAGGTGGTGGCGAAGCGCTGGCCGGAACCGTAGAAGTACAGCCCGCTCAACTCGAAGCCCAGTCCGACCTGCCAAATTCCGTTGAGGACCGCCCGATGGCGCTGGTCAAGCACCGCGTAGGTCCGTTCCCCCCCGTAGTCAACCGCCAAGGGGAATCCGACGTTCGGCGGCGGCTGGTAGTCCTTCGTGAAGTTCAGGGTGTACGTGCCCGCGAGTTGCCACCGGTCACTCAGGCGTTTGTCAACGGTCAGGTCGAGGGCGCGACGGGAGGTCTCAAAGCCGTATTGCTCCTGCACGATAGGGCCCCAATTCGGCCAGTTTCGGTGGCTTTTGTCCGAGATGGGGTAGTTCGCCCCTGTCGCGGGGTTGTACTGCAGATTGATGTTCCGGTTGAAGAAGCCCCTGCCTCCCTCGCCGCGAGCTTCGTATATGAGAAAGTCCGACGAGAACGCCATCACTGGCCCGATTTGCCGTTGGAAGCCGATAGAACCCTGATAGGCGCGGGGTTCTTGATAGATCGGCACGGCAATATGGTCGAGGATGGCGCGTTCCCGCCCTGGGTCATTGACGACCTGCTGATAGGTCGGCACCGGCCCGTTCAGGGGGTTTGTCATGAAGTCTGCGCGTCCGTCAAACGGAATGAACACTTCGGCAACATTCACCGCCTGAAGGACCTGGGTGCCGACGTTACTCGAGGCGATTGAGTAGAACGTTCCAGCCCCGCCGCGAATCACCGTTCGATCGTTCATCGCGTACGCAAAGCCAAAACGTGGTGACACATTGTTCTTATCGGAGGGGCGATTGCCCACGAGAAACGGCGGGTCGGTGCAACCTGGTGTGAAACAGGATGGGATTTCAGTGTCGTTCGCAAACTGGTTCTGGGACACGTCGTAGCGTACGCCGAGGTTCAGCGTCAGTCGGCTGGTGATCTCCCAATCGTCCTGGAACCAGACGGCAACATCCGGTCTATACAGGCCCTGTTCAAGATTTCCGACCTGCCAGGAGAAGGATCTGACGAGTGGCAGCAACGCGTTCACATTCCACGTTCTGGGGTCGTCCCACACCGGAAACAGCTGCTCGAGGTTGGCGGGGGCGGGGCCTCCTCTGACATCGAAAACGCCATTGCAGTTGTTGCAGCTTGCTGCGGCGACCCAATTGACGAGAAGTTCCGCTCCCGTCTTGATCGTGTGAGATCCCGGTCCCTTCCGGACCGTGAGGGTCAACTGATCACGTGCCGAATAGGTGCTCCCCGTGAAGAGCTTGACCGCGCCAACGCCTCCGATCGTGTAATTGCCCGTAAATAAAAACCCTGGCGTTCTGTTCCCACCCACACTGGCGGGATACTTGGCTTGGTTGATCGGATCGCCGATCAGTTGGTCCGCGGCACTATGGCTGTCTTGATACCCGCCCCTGATCTCGTTGACGGTACTGTCGCCCAAGATCTGGGTCAACGAGGCGACCGTGCTAAATGAGCTCACCTTTCTAACAGTCGTCGTGGACGGATGGTTGAGCGCGCCGCCCCCCGCCCGGGTGGGTAGCTGGTCGGTCTTGCTTACGCGCACTGACAGTCGGGTCTGTGGCGAAAACTCGTAGTCAACCCGCCCGAGTGCTTTGAGTTCCACGCGCTTGAAGGGTTGATCGATGTTGAACGTGGGATATCTGCTGTTGGAGGTGATGACACCCGGCTCGCGCTCGCCCTCATAGCTGAGGAAGAAGTGGGTCTTATTCCGCACGATGGGCCCGCCGAAAGTCCCACTGATCTGTCGATTCGAATAGGGGAGCACCCGTTTCTGGAGGAAGTCGGCCGCGTTGAAGCGGTCGCTCCGGAAGTAGCCGGCAAACGAACCCGCAGGGGTGTTGGTGCCGGATTTCGTTATAACGTTCAGCACGACGCCGATCGAGCGGCCCTGGGTCGCATCAAACCGGTTGGCGAGAAGCTCAAACTCGGCAATCGCATCCCGGCTGAACGTGGGGTTCAGGCTGAACTGCAGGATGGGCGACGTCAGTTGCTGACCGTCGAGATTCAGCTGATAGTCTCCTCGGTTATTACGGGTTTCCACAGCCATGTTGTTCACGGCATTAGCCTGGCTGCCCGGCGCCAGGAGAACCAGACCCAGAAAATTGCGGCCATTGACGGGAATCTCTTCCATCTGCGTTCTCGTCACGACGCCACTCGGCCGCGAGCTGGTGATGTCAATGAGCGGCGCTTCCCCACTCACCGTGACGGACTCCTGCAGGGAGGACAGCGGCATGACGAGGTCCACGACGACGGTCTGCCCCACCGACAGTTGTATCCCCGTCCGCGTGACCGTCGCAAATCCAGACAGTACCGCCGTAATTCGATAGCCTCCGATGCGTGCCGGGAGCCGATAGGAGCCGCCTTCATCGGTGACGGTTTCGATCGTATTCCCCGTCGCCTCGTGGACGGCGCTGATGGCAACTCCAGGCAATACACCCCCTGAGCTATCGCTAACCGTGCCAGCCAGTGTTGCTTCCTGAGCGAATCCGCTGATCGGCATCAGCACCAGAAGCGCTGCGGCTACGAGCGGTCTGACACACGTGGCCATACACACCTCCCGATGCAATAGACCGGGGTACGGAATCGCCAGGTCGGCGATTTCTGCACTCCAGTGTTTCGAATGCGGCGGATTATACGCCCCTTGATAGTGCTGGACGCCGGGGACGTGGCTGAGTCAAGAACTGGAGTGTGTCGTTCGGAGCGCCCTGGCCCGCGCGTCAGCGGGGAGGAGTCGCTCCCTTATTCCCGGTGTAATACTGAGAGAGCGTGAGAAACCAGGGCAAGGCACGTTCTCCCGCCCGGCAGGATATTTCCAGCAACTCAAACCCGGGTTCCACATTCCGCGCGAGGGGCCACGCCATCGTCCAGGGTCTGGTATACGCCTTCGGGTCTTCGAGTGTGATTTGATAGTGGAGCGTATCTTGGTCGATCATCGTCAAGCGTTCGACCAGATGTGCCGCGTCGGTATGGAAATTCGCTGCGTCGTCTAGCCAGGTGTTGGCGCTGAGATTGGTCGTGTCGATGACGAGGCTATTCCCCTCAAAGCGGCCGATCGAGTCCCCATTCGTTGTCTTGATGCTCTCTCCGACGTGCGGACGCCCGTCGATCGCGATGGTGCGATAGTTGGGACCCGCAAAGTCCTCGAAGATCCAGATCACGGTGTCTTCGCCCGTGGGCTGAAGGATCTGACCGATGCCCTCCTGATCACGAGGTATACCCCCCGGGCCACACGCCGTGCGCGGGTCGATGTATTTTTCGAAGTTCACCCCCCCTCTTCTGCCGATCTTGGCCGCCCACGGCTGATAAGGAATCTTCCCATCTGGCGGGTCCACGATCTGACTTGGACCTGGAACCCAGCGCGTGAGGGGGTGGTTCGCCAGCGGATCGTCTTCTTCGATGGCTTCGACGGAGTATCCCGCCGACCCCGGGCGGCCACGCCAATATCCCTGGAAATCTGGCCTACCGTCTGGGGCCCGTGGCGGAGTGAAGGTTTTCGCCTTTTCCAGCGCGCAGGTGTGGAAATCCGCGGGCATCGCCGGACAGCCCCCATACTCCGTCGGCGCTTGCCCACCCCCCTGGCCGGCCACGGGGTTCGGCGCCAGCCACCAGACGGCGCACATCACCGCCAGTACCATCGTTGATCGGAGCAAATGATTTCTCATCTGATCACCTGATCACCCTGAACAATTCTTGTCTTCCCATTCAAACTCAAATTATTCAAAGCTGTGACGCTGACGTAGCATATCACTTGCGTCGGAGGCAAGGCTCAGAGAGCTCGCCTGCGACACGCAACACACGCGGCCGGGATTTCATACCTGGATGAGGAGGGTTATCGGATGAGAAACTGGCTCGTCGCGTCGTTGGTCGTGGTCGTCGCAGCCGTCGGCGCACTCACGCTGTTGCGAGGCGCCGATCAACCTTCTTCCCTGCCACGGACGCCGGAGGGCCAGCCCAACTTGAGCGGCATCTGGCAGGCGCTCAGCACGGCCGCCTGGGACATTCAGGATCATTCCGCACGATTGGGCGTGCCGGCCGGCCAGGGCGTTGTTGAGGGCAATGAAATCCCGTATCAGCCGTGGGCGGTCGCAAGAAAGCTGGAGAACTTCAAGAACCGCCGGCTAGCCGATTTCGTGGAATCAAGGGGTTACCTGCCCGGCGTGCCCCGAGTGATGTACATGCCGTTCCCATTGCAGATTGCTCAGACCCCTGAGTACGTCGCGATCCTTTCCGAGTATGCTCGCGCCACGCGCATCATCTACACCGATGGGACCCAGCATCCCGAAGGGCCCATCCAGTTCTGGATGGGAGATTCGCGCGGCCGGTGGGAGGGCGATACGCTGGTCGTCGACGTGATCCATTTCAACGACCAGACATGGTTCGACAAAGCGGGTAATTTTCATAGCGACGCGTTGCACCTGGTCGAACACTTCACGCTCACCGGGCCGGACCACATCACCTACGAAGTCACCGTCGAAGACCCAAAGGTGTTCACGAGACCCTGGAAGATGAGCATGCCGCTCTACCGCCGGAAGGAACCCAATATTCGACTATTGGAATACGACCACGGCATGCTCCAACAACAGGAATGTCTGGCGTCCCCCGAAGTGCGTAACTATTGGTGCGGGGATCGAAAAGAATTCGAGGTGCCCGGGGAATAAGACCGCTCCTAGTTCGTGGGCGGCCGGTCTTGACGTGGCCGCTGGTTGTTCTCGTGGCACGCCTCTTCCCAGAGCTCGCCATACTCTCTGTTGCGCTCCATGCGAAGCGCGATCGTCCACGGCCTCGCGTAGACCTTTGGTCGACATGGCGTCGCTCCGCTGCCAACTACTTCCCGGCGCAAAGACGATAAGACCCATTAACGGGACGATAAGGTTGCTCCGACCCCTCCCTTGACGACAAGGGTGTCTCGGCAGCCGATCAGTGCATTCCCGGCAAAGTGTGTGATACTGCGCACCGTCCTTATGTTCTTCCCAGGAACTCCGTCGGTAGCGAGGACATCGTGTGTCGTACAAGGAGGTTATCGATGCGTATCAGCCTTTCGGATGTTCGATGGGCGCTTGTCGTGGTGCTGATCACTCTGGTCGCACTCGCCACCTCCTCGGCAGCCGCCGGCCAAAGTACGGCCACGATCCTTGGTCAAGTCACCGACCAGAGCGGCGCCGCGCTGCCCGGCGTCACCGTGACGGCGACGAGTCCCGCCTTGCAGGTGCCGCAGGTGACGGACGTCACGAACGAATTGGGCGAGTACCGCCTGGCGCCGTTGCCGATTGGCGTGTATGAAGTGACATTTGATCTGGCGAGCTTTCGGCCTGCGCAACGCCAGAATGTGCGTCTGACCGTCGGGTTCACGGCGAGAATCGATGTGTCGCTCGAACTGGGAGCCGTCTCCGAGACGGTCACTGTGAGCGGCGCTGCGCCAGTGGTGGACGTCGCGTCGACCTCTGGAAGCACGCTGTTCACGCAAGAGATGCTCGAGGCCATTCCCACGTCCCGAAACGGGCTGATCAGCCTGTTGAACCTGGCGCCGGGCGTGCGCAGCTTTCTCGATGTCGGTGGAAACATGATTGAGGAGAACCCGCAGGCACGCGCGTTCGGCCAGAGCGGCCAGGTGTGGTTCACGATCGACGGGGTCTCGACGACCCATCTGAACGCGGGCGGGGGCAACGGCAGCTATTACGATTATGGAACGGTCGACGAGGTGCGGGTCCTGAGCCTTGCAACCGACGCGGAGTTCCAGTCGCGCGGCGTTCAGATGGCCGCCATCGTGAAGTCCGGCAGCAATCAGTTCCACGGCAGCGCGTCGTGGGCGCAGAACAACAAGAATTTCCAAAGCAACAATATCGACGAGCGATTGGCCAACCTGGGCTTCACGATCGGCAATGCCCTCAAGACGCAGTACGACATCAGCGGCGACCTGGGCGGCCGCCTCATTCCGAACAAGTTGTGGTTCTACGGTGGGGTGCGCCAGCGTTACAACGAAAAGGAAGTGTTGAACGCCTTCATGCCCGATGGGTCGCCCGCGTACGACCAGACCAAGCTGCGGTGGCGCACCGGAAAACTTTCGTATCAGGCGACTGCCGCGCACCGGTTCATCGGCTTCATGCAGTGGGGACGCAAGTTCGAACGGAGCAAGACGAGCGAAGTCCGCTCCTTTGAGTCGCGAAGCGACCGGGATGTCTTGACGCGTCCTGCCAAAGGTGAGTGGCAGGGTGTGCGCGGCAACTCGCTGATCATCTCCGCGAGTTACAACTACAATCTCTACGATTCGATCATCGGGTTCAACACCCCCGGTGTTCCCGGGAGAACAGACGTCGTCACCCAAAGGGTCACGGGCGAGTCCGGCGCGGCCGGGGACAAACAAATTTGGGACATGAAGCAAACCAGAGGCGCCGTGACCTGGTACAAACCGAATTGGCTGTACGGGAACCATGAGCTCAAGGCGGGGCTCGAGTACGCCGTACACAAAAGGGTTGATGCGAAGCTCGAGCAAACGACCAACTACCATCTGTTCGTCCAAAACGGGGTCCCATACCAGTTCCTTCCCTTCAACGCCCCGACCTTTCCATCGGTGTACGCGAACATGGTTGGCAGTTACGTGAGAGACAGCTGGACCGTCGGGCGTCGGCTGACGCTGAACCTGGGGCTTCGGTTCGATTCGCAGGACGCGTTTTTTCCAGATCAGTGCCGCGACGCGGCGACCCCTCCCGCGGACGTCATCTTCCCCGCCGCGTGCTTCTCGAGGGTGCAGATTAATACCTGGAATAACGTGGCGCCGCGCCTTCATGCGGCCTACGATCTTTCGGGCGATGGCAGGACCGTGATCAAGGGCGGGTGGGCGCGTTATGGTCACATGCGCCAGCTCGATCCGGACGTGATACGGCTGGCCGGGAACGCCCAAGCCAGCGCCGTCTACCGGTGGAGCGACCTGAACGGGAATAACGATTACGATCCCGGTGAGGTCAACCTCGATCGGAACGGGCCCGATTTCGTCCAAACCGTCGGCAAGCTTTCGCAGGGAACGGCTTTGCCTGCTCCACCACCGAACAACGTCGTGAACCCCAACGAGAAGCAGCCCAAGTACGATGAGCTCTCGATCTCTCTCGAGCGGGAGCTGATCTCGAATCTTGCCGTCAAGGGCACGGCGGTCTACTCCCGCACGACGAACGTCATTCGGACCCAGAACAACTTCCGACCCTATGAAGCCTACAACGTTCCGGTCACGAATCTGGACCCGGGACCGGACGGCATTGTGGGCACCTCTGACGACCCTGGCAGGACGTTCACGTACTTTGAGTTTCGTCCGGAATTAGCGGGACGACGATTCGAGGAGTTCATGCCCGTCAACGACCCGAATGCCAATCAGAGCTACAAGGGCATGGAACTGGCGATCTTCAAACGGCTCAGCAATCGTTGGCAGTTCATGGGCTCGTACTCGGCCACGAAGAAAAACATCCCCATCTATGGGTATTTGGCTACCGGCAGCTTTATTACCGGGAGCTTTGACTCGGCCCATAGCGTTGGGGGCCTCACGCCCAACGACGAAATCAACCGCGCCGATCGTACATGGGAGCGGAATGGGAAGCTGATGGGCGCGTACATCTTCCCGGCCGGCGTGCAGGTATCGGCCAATTTCGAGCATCGAAGCGGCGATCAGTACGCGCGCCAGGTGCGCTTTACGGGTGGGCGGACGATTCCGAATATCCTGCTGAACGTGGAGCCCATTGGGACCCAGCACTCACCAGATCTGAACCTGTTGAGCTTTCGGGTCGAAAAAACCTTCCCCGTGCTCAATACGCAGAAAGTCGCGGTACGAGTCAATCTGTACAATGCGCTGAACGCGAACACGGCAACCGTCATAGACCCGCGATCGGGACCGAGGTTCCTGCGGCCGGTGAACATTCTGCCGCCGCGCATTGCCGAACTGAGCGCGTCGTACACCTTTTAACGTGATCCTCACGACGTGGTGCCGAAGGGCCCAATGTGGAAGCGCATTGGGCCCTTCGGCATCTCTCGCAGCGGAACAGCTGTCGCCGATCAGGACGCGATTCTTCCGGGCGAGCGCGCTTGGTTTTTAAGGGACAGTTGCTATCGTCTCCATTGGTGACCGTAGGAAAGATCGAGCTGCCGTCGGCGGTTGGACGTGCCACGAAAGAGTACGTCCGAAATCAAGATACAAGGAAGGATTCTCGCCCTTCCGTTCGAGTACAGCACCCTCCGCCGCGCGTGCGGGACGGTGTAAGCTATAAAACTCGCGTCGAATCGAACCTCGGAACATCCGCAAAGTGAAGGGCTACCACGACATCGTCGGCGACGGAGGGTCCAGAATCCTCGAGCAGGTGGCCGAGCAGCGCACCCGGATCACCGACGGGCTCGCAGGCGTGCGCCATCTCGTGGCCGTGGGCTCCGGCAAGGGGGGAGTGGGCAAGAGCACGTTGACGCTGCATCTGGCAGGCGCTCTGCGCGCCCGGGGGCTTCGGATTGCGATCCTGGACGCGGACTTCAACGGCCCCTCACAGGCGCGCATGGCAGGTGTCCAGGGGGCGCTGTTCGTTCCTGGCAGCCACAAGGTGGCGCTCCCGCGGACCAGGAACGGGATCGCCGTCTTCTCGATGGGTTCGCTGATCCCGGAGTCGAAAGCGCTCGAGTTCGAGAGCGCGGCGCACGGGGAGTCGCATACGTGGCGCGCCACGAAGGAGTTCGCGCTCCTCGGCGAGATCCTCGGGTCCTTCGAGTGGGGAGCGCTCGATCTGCTGATGTTCGATCTGCCGCCGGGGGCCGAGCGGACCGTCCAGTACGCCGATTTTCTCGGGCCCCGGACCTCGTTCCTGCTCGTGACGATCCCTTCCGAGGTGGCACGCGGCGTGGTCGCGCGCTCGGTGGCCGCTCTGTCGAAGGGACCCAATCGCCTCCTCGGTTACGTCGAGAATATGAGCGGCTACTACTGCCGCGACTGCAACGCCATCAAGCCGCTCTTTGTCTCACCCGAACCCTTCGACGCGGCTCATGGCGGGCCATCGGGTCTGGGGATCCCCTGCCTCGGGACCGTCCCATTCGATCCGGAGCTGGCACGGCACTGCGATCAGGGGTTCCCTCTCGCGGATCTGCCCGACACACCCGTTGGCCGCGCCCTGGAGCATGTGGCGCAGCAACTTCTGGAAAGCCTTGACTCGACCACGGAGCCTCCCCGATGAAGTTCCTCTGCGTCCCCTGCGACAGCCCGATGAAGCTGCAAACCGTCGGCCCGCCCGAGGGCGGCTCGCTGTCGGTCGTCTACTCGTGTCCTGCGTGCGGCTACGAGATGGCGATGCTCACCAACGCGTATGAGACACAGGTCGTCCAGTCACTCGGCGTGCGGATCGGTCCCGAGAGCGGCGTGGGAGCGTCGAGCACCGAGAGTGCCAGCACGTCCGGCACCGGCTGTCCGTTCACCGCGATGATCCCGACCGAGGGAGAGGCTCGACCCGGCCAGGCCGGCGAGCCGATCCCCGTCCGGTGGACTGCCGCCGCGGAAGCCCGGCTCGCGAACATTCCCGCCTTCGTGCGCCCCATGGCGCGGACCGGCATCGAGAGGTTCGCCCGCGAGAGAGGGGCCCTGGAAGTGGACGAGCAGATCCTCGACGCAGCCCGCGACTTCTTCGGCATGTGAGGCGCCGGCCCTCCCAACATATCGAGATGAACATGCCCCTTCCGAACCCGAGCCCGTTCGTCCGGCCTTACGTCGTTTCCTGGAACCTCACCTATCGCTGCAACCTTGCCTGCGAGCACTGCTATCTCGACGCCGGCGGCACGCCTCTGGTCGGCACGGAGAACTTCGCCGATCGGGGCGAGCTCGACACCGAGGCCTGCTTCAAGGTTATCGAAGAAATCGCCGCGTTCGCGCCTGAATGCCTCACGATCCTGACGGGCGGCGAGCCGCTCTTACGGCGCGACATCCTCGAGATCGTCCAGCGCGCGGCGGAGCGTGGGCTGTGGGTCGTCGTCGGCACCAACGGCGTGCGCATCACGGAGAACGTGGCGCAGCGGCTGGCGGAGGCCGGAGCGCGGGGACTGTCCCTTTCCCTCGATGCTCTCGATCCCGAGCGTCACGACCACTTCAGGAAGGTGCGCGGCGCCTGGCGCAACACCGTGGAGGGAGCGGAGATCCTCAACAGGAGCGGGCTCCCGTTCATCGTACAGACGACCGCGGGCTCGCACAATCTCGGCGCGCTCGACGCGATCGCCGACTTCGCGCACGATCGCCTCGCCGCCAAGGTCTGGAACCTCTACTTCCTGGTGCCGACGGGGCGCGGCCAGTTCGTCTCGGACATGACCCCCGCGCAATACGACGAGGTGCTCGCCTCGCTCTACCGGATCCAGCGGAAGTACGACCGCCGGATGCTCGTGAACGCGAAGTGCGCTCCGCACTACATCAAGACCGTTCTGGAGAATGCCGGCGTTGAAACCGACCCGCTGCCGACGGATGCCAGATCGGCGAGGGCGCCCCTCGACCCGGCTCAGGGCAGGCCGGCGGGGCCCGGTCCGTCCCCGATCAGGACCTACTCCGGTGGGGCCGGCGGATGCCCGGCTGGGACGCACTACATGGGGATACGGCCGAATGGGGATGTCACGCCCTGTCCCTACCTTCCGGTCTTCGCCGGAAACCTTCGCAGGTCGCCTCTCGCCGACCTCTGGACGTCCTCGGAGCTGTTCACGGACATTCGCCGCCGCTCCTCGCTCGGGGGACGGTGCGGGGCCTGCGAGATGAACGCCCACTGCGGGGGCTGCCGCGCCCGGGCCTACGGGATGACCGGCGATCTGATGGCCGAAGACCCGCTCTGCACGCACACGCCCGGGAGGTTCGTGGGGTCTCCTCTTCTCACGCTGCACGGCCCTGCCGCCGGCTCAGGGGCGCTCGGGACTCCCGCGATACAGTACGGCCCCGAATCGCCGACGACCATCGGGTGGGACGATGACGCGGCCGCACGCATGAAGAAGATCCCGGCGTTCGTCCGGGGGATGGTGGTCAGGGCCGTCGAGGAGTCCTGCCGCAAGAGCGGTCTGGAGCGCGTCACCGTCGAAGAACTCGAACGGATCCGCGCGCGGATGCCAACGCCGAAGTTCTTCGGTTAGTACTACCGGAAGGGATCCGGTGCGCTCTGCTCCGCTATCGTGTCCTCCATCCACTTCTGGAACTCCTCGGCGGTCTGGACGGTGACAAATCCCCGCATCCGGTAATGGCCGAGGCCGCAGAGCTGCGCGCAGGCAATCTCGTACTGGAACTCGGAATTTCCGGTCCGGGTCCGCATCTCCGCGGTCGTGACGTCGGGGATGAACCAGATGGGGATCGTCAAGCCGGGGACGGCGTCCTGCTTCACGCGAAACTCGGGCACGCCGAAGCTGTGGATGACGTCCTTGCTCCGGAGCCTCATGATGATCGGCTTGTTCACGGGTAGATAGAGCTGATTGACAGTCGTGATGTCGTCCATCGCGGCCGGATCGGAGCGATCGAGTCCCAGGGGGTTCGACTGGAGGTCGAGTAGCGTGATGTCCGTGCGCCCGAATACCCCGTCGGGGCCGGCATAGTGGAAGTTCCAGGCGAACTGCTCGCCGGTGACCTGAACGAGCAGCGATTCGTTCTCCGGGGGGATGTCGCCGATCCTCGCAGCCCACAACGGGATCGCGAATCCGAACAGGAGAACGGCTTCGACCACGGCCACGCCGATCTCGAGATAGGTCGCATTGTGCGACTTGACCCCCGCGTAGTCCGCCACCGGATTCCGCTGCTGCCGGAAGCGGACCAGGCAGTAGAGGAAGAACCCTCCCCAGCCGACGAACAGGATGAGCATGAACACGTGGATCCAGCCGATCATGCCGTCGATCTGCGCGCCGTGAGTCGCGGCGAGCTCCGGAAGTCCTAGCCACTCAGTCATCATGCTCTCGACGCTCCTCTTTGGAGCTTCGACCATTCAGTATCGAGGTCGAGGTCAGCGATGCGCTTCGCGCGCTTGCGGAGATAGAGAAAGAAAGCCACGAACGCTCCCTGCACCGCAAGCGTCACGGCCAGCAGCACGAGGATGCCCAGCTTGGTCCCGTCGATCATCGAGCTGTCCTCTGCATCGAGCAGCCCGAAGCATACCGGGCATGCGAGCACGGGCGAACTGCCGCCGATCACCATGGCAGCTGCCATCATGATCACCCGTCGGATTCCGAGACGGATCGATTTCATGTTCATCGCAGCGTCCTCGTTTTGCGCAGGAACCACGAGTCGTAGACGACCAGGCCGAACGACACGGCGAAAGACGCGATGGCCGCGACGAGGGTTGCGGTCCTGCTCTCCTGCCCATACTGGGACAGGCACCAGAGACCGAACAGCACCGCGAGCGCCGCGGAGAACAGGATCAGCAGGGCGTGGAACCACCTGAGGTTCATCAGGGAATCCAATAGCCATTGCTGTGGGTGATGACGGGAAGCGCCAGCAGCGCGATGAAGAAGGCGACGGTCAACAAGAGGACGGCGTAAATGAGCTTCTTCTCGGAGATCAGGTGCATGAAGTAGCCCGCCACCAGCGATCCCTTGACGACCGCGATGAACAGCGCCACGGGAACGGCCATCGCCGTGGACAGGTGGAGGTACGAGACCGCCACCGTGATGATGGTCAGTACCATGAGCGCGACGAAGACGGTGATGTAGACCCTGACGTGTTTGTCGATGTCAACCGCGTGGTCGCTCGTCATGTCCGCTGCGTGATCGCTCGTCATGAATGCCGCCTACAGAAGATACAGGGTCGGGAAGAGGAAGATCCAGACCAGATCCACGAAATGCCAGAAGAGGCCCGAGTGCTCGACCCGGTTGGTGAACCACACCGGATTCGTCTTCCAGAGCTTCGCGCCGGGGCCCCAGAAATAGGCGTTCACCACCATCCCGCCGAACACGTGGAGCATGTGCAAGCCGGTCAAGGTGTAGTAGACGGCGAGGAAGTTGTTGGTGCGGGGAAATTCCCCTAAGGCGAAATGATGGCCGTATTCGAAATACTTGACGACAAGGAAGACCAACCCGAGCAGGATCGTGGCCCCCATGTAGATCCGAAAGGTCCCGAAGCGGCGGCGCATCAACGATGCCCAGGCCATGACCATCGTGACGGAGGAGGCAATCAGGACGACCGTGTTGAACGTGGCGAGCGGGACGTCCAGAATCGTGTCTCCCCGCGGCCAGCTCGGCGCCCCGACCCGAATCAGGATGTAGCTCGCGAAGAGGGCGCCGAACAGCATGACTTCCGAAGCCAGGAAGAGCCAGATACCGATCTTCCCGTTGGTCAGACCGGTGTCGCGGCGCACCTCGACGGTGTAAGGGATGTCCATCGGGAATCAGGCCTCGTATTGGGGCACGAAGTCTTTGCCCGCGCCAGGAACACTGTACTCGTAGGGCCCCCGGTACGCCTGCGGGGCCTCGACGAAATTGCCGTGCGGCGGAGGCGAGGGAGCCGCCCACTCGATCGTCGTGGCCCGCCACGGGTTCTCCTCGGTCTGCTCGCCCTTCCGGATGCTCCAGAAGAAATTGACGATGAAGGGAATCTGGAAGATCGCGAGCGCCCACGCGCCCCACGACGAGACGACGTTCCAGTGGAGGACCGGCGCCGCAAAGTCGTACGTCGCCCCACCGTCGAACAGCCGCCGCGAGACGCCGGCCATCCCTACGAGGAACTGCGGCATGAAGACGATGTTCATACAGACGAACGAGCCGACGAAATGGACCTTGCCGAGCGTCTCGTTCATCCTCCGCCCGGTTGCCTTCGGGAACCAGTAGTAGATCCCAGCGAAGAGGGCGAAGATCGTCCCCGGAGCGACGACGTAGTGGAAGTGGGCGATGACGTAGTACGTGTCGTGCAGCGGGATGTCCGCGATGTTGAAAGCGAGCGGAAGCCCCGTGAGCCCGCCGATGCCGAACATCGGGAGAAAGGCCACCGCGAAGAGCATGGGCGTGTTGAAGCGTATCGATCCACCCCAGAGCGAAATGATCAGGGCCGTGAGGATCACGACCGATGG